>Ga0307378_10002351_pt1 | contig 29211 bp, 26 predicted proteins | sample UN1MG_FD_202238 | JGI IMG/M metagenome (GOLD analysis project Ga0307378, IMG submission 202238) | Soil microbial communities from Risofladan, Vaasa, Finland - UN-1 | ecosystem: Environmental > Terrestrial > Soil > Coastal area > Acid sulfate soil | place: Finland: Risofladan, Vaasa | collected... | reverse complement strand
TGGGCTATCCACTTCGCTCTCGTTGCCGCTAGATGTTGTGGTCGTGTCGGCCACGGGGCCACTCAAACGAGCGGTCATATTCCCTCTCGCCGTCACGGAGTCTCTTTCTGACATGGTAAAGCCCAAACACCAGTCCTTGACGGCAATGGCGCACAACTTCAAGGTCCGATTCTCCGTGAAAACACGACCCCGCCACGTTTTCGATTTGGATTCGTTGCTCGTTTGTTCGCATGTCTACATCTTGTGCCTACGAGAGCGAAGTGGATAGCCCACTTCGGGAATATGCCGAGTCTGCCCTCCCTTTGCGCCGCGAGGGCTCTCTGCTACGCTGGCGGCATGAAGGCACGCGAAGCGGACGTCGCCGACCGGCTCGAGCTCGCGCGGGAAGCCGCCCGCGAGGCGGGCGCAATCACGCTCCGGCATTTCCGCCGCGACGACCTGGAAATCGAGCGCAAAGCGGACGACTCGCCCGTCACGGTGGCCGACCGCGGGGCCGAAGAGCATCTCCGCCGGCGGATCGCCGAGGCCTTTCCGGACGACGCCATCCTCGGCGAGGAGTTCCCCGAACGGGAAGGCACGAGCGGGTTCCGCTGGATCCTCGACCCGATCGACGGGACCAAATCGTTCATCCACGGCGTGCCGCTCTACGGGACGCTCGTCGGAGTGGAGCACCAGGGCGAGAGCGTCCTCGGCGTCAACCTCATCCCGGCCCTGGACGAGTGCGTCTACGCCGGCCGAGGGCAAGGAGCGTGGTACGTTTCGGGCGAACGGCCGCCCGTGCCGGCGAGGGTCTCCCATTGCCCCCGTCTCGCCGAGGGACTGTTCCTGACCAGCGAGGTCGTCAATTTCGACAACCGTGGCCGCCGCGAGGTGTACGACCGCCTCCAAGCCATCGCCCGACTCACGCGCACTTGGGGAGATTGCTACGGCTACCTGATGCTGGCCACGGGGCGAGCCGACCTGATGGTCGATCCGATCATGGAGGTGTGGGACGCCGCCGCGCTATTGCCCATCCTCGAAGAGGCCGGCGGCACCTTCACCGACTGGCAGGGACGCCCGACCATCCATTCCGGGGAAGGCATCGCCACCAACGGTCACATCCTCGACGAGGTCCTGGCGATCACCCGCGCGTGAAGCCCAGCGTCCGGCCAAGTGCCGCTCCACCAGCCGGGGCTCGGAGCAACCGGTTATTCGGGGGCGTTGGGAGTGCTATTCAGGGGCGCAGGGGCGTTGGGAGTGCCGCCAGCGCCCGGCCAGTCGGCTTCCGCCGTCCAGACGATGTCCTTGTGACGCATTAACCAGACGCGGATCTTGCTCGGCCGGGAGAAGTATTTGGCCGGCAGTTCGAGGTAGAGCGTCCGCTCGTCGACGGCCCAGGCGTCCAGCAGGGGGAACGCGGCCCTGGTCTCCGGCTCGGGAGGCGTGGTGGATGCCTCGATCAGGGAGTCGCTTTCCTCAACAACCTCGGCCACCGTCCGGGGTCGTTGGGTCGCGGTCTGACAGGCCACACACACCGAGGGCCGACCCAGGGAGTTCCTCGCGCCGAACACCTCGTAGTCCATCCCGTCTCTGCTGAAGGTTGCGGTTTGGGACGTGTCTTCCGAGTCGTCCTGACACCGGTAGACGGCCGTGGTCACGTCGCCCTTCATGATTGCGTGCAGAAAAAGCAGAGGGCGAATCAGCGGGTTGTCGGCCTCGCTCGGCTCCAACACGCGGACCTCGACCGACGGCCGGGCGTGCCGCTTCCAGGGATACTTGATCACCAGGATCGGCTCCCCGGTGGGCTGCGTGACGACGGAGACAAAGGCGTCGCCTCGATCCATTTTGGCCGCTTTCCTGTCGGGATTCGGGCTTCCATTGCGCTGGGCGGCCTCTGTCCGGCCCGGTTCCCCCACGCCAATCACAAGCAACAGCAGGGCAACTTGCACACGGGTATTCATCGCGAAGCTCCTCGGGACTGTCCCATCAGAAGGGTCAACCGCTTGTCCAACTAACCGATCTTGCCAAGTTTAAACCGAGGTATCAAGCGAGAACGGCCAAAATCTTGGGCGAGATACCGAGCAAGGCAACCACCTGGTGGCACGATTCCCCCCTGAGGAGCTGTTCCTAGCGACCGCACGCTCAGGGGCCGCTTACGGCTTCGCGTGCAATGATATTCGGCCGTTTCCTCTCCCGCCCTTGTGGACTCCGTGGAGACCAATATATACTACGAGTTTCATCCTTTGCGGAAGCTGCGCGCTGAGGGAGTGTTTGAATGGCCGGTGTTTGTGAAGTCTGTGGCAAGGGCCCGGCGATGGGCAACTCGGTAGCCCATCGTGGGAAAGCAAAGTATCTGGGCGGGGTGGGAACCAAGATCACCGGGATTTCCCGCCGGAAGTTCCGGCCGAACCTCCAACGAGTTCGGGTAACGACCGCCAACGGGACCCACAAGACGATGCGGGTCTGCACCCAATGCATCCGTAGCGGGGCCGTCGCCAAGAAGGTGCGCAGCTCGCCCTTCAGGCTCCCCCCGGGAGAGTCGGTCCAGGCCCCCCCGGCACCGCGGCGGAAGAAGAAGTCGAAGAAGAAGTAGGCCATGGCGATCTCCCGAAAAGAGGTCGAAAAGGTGTCCCTGTTGGGTCGGCTGCTCTTGTCCGAAGAGGAGTTGGACAAGATGACCACCCAGTTGGGCCAGATCCTCGGGTACATGGACCTGCTGGGCGAGGTGGATACCGACGGCGTCGAGCCGATGGCCCACGCCCTGGACGTGTCGGACGTGTTCCGCGACGATCGGGTCCGCCCCAGCCTTGACCGCGACCAGGCCCTGGCCAACGCCCCCAACCGCGATGAGGAGTGCTATCGGGTGCCCGCGGTGCTGGGCGAGTTGTGACGCGCGCCCGGCCGTTGCCCTCGATCGGTCGTCTCTGCGCCGAAGGGTGGCCGGTGCCTTGTCGAGTTCTGCTTGACGGGTTGGTGGTGACCGCACTCCTGCGGTTGGAGTTGCCAGTGGACCCGAGGAATCGGGCCGCTACGAGCCGGGCAACTCAGCGCGGGTATCGTTGCCCGGCTTCTCGCCCGGGACCAACAGCCGGCGTCTCTCGGAAGCGTTGCGCGTTGTCGGGTGTTCTCCTGGAGTTGGTAGCAAGCCATCGAGACGAGCCATGTCGCTAATCGAGTCGACGGCCACCGAGCTGTTGGCCCAAATGCAGTCGGGGGGGCTTACCTCGGTCGAGATGGCGCAGGCGTTTCTCGACCGGATTGAACGTCACGACGAGAAGGTCGGGGCCTTCCTGCGGGTCGACGCCGAGGGCGCGCTGCGGCGTGCGGCCGAGATCGACCGGAAGCGCCGGCGCGGGGAGCGGGTGGGGCGTTTGGGCGGCCTGCCGGTTGCGGTCAAAGACGTGCTGACGACCGAGGGCGAGCCGACCACCTGCGCTTCGCGGATGCTGGAAGACTTTCGCCCGCCCTACGACGCCACGGTGATTGCGGCGTTGAAGTCCGCCGATGCCGTCCTGATCGGCAAAACGAACATGGACGAGTTCGCCATGGGCGGCTCGACCGAAAACTCGGCGTTCCAGATCACCCGCAACCCGTGGGACCTGGAACGGATACCCGGCGGTTCCAGCGGCGGGTCGGCTGCGTGCGTGGCCGCCTCGATGGCCCCGTTGGCGGTGGGAAGCGATACGGGCGGTTCGATCCGCGAGCCGGCCGGGATGTGCGGCGTGACCGGCATGAAGCCGACGTACGGCCGGGTGAGCCGCTACGGCCTGGTGGCGTTCGCCAGCAGCCTGGACCAAGTCGGTCCGCTGGCCCGCACCGTCGAGGACGCCGCCCTTTTGCTGGAAGTCCTGGCCGGGTACGACCCGAAGGACTCGACCTCCGTCAACCGTCCCGTTCCGCCCTACGCGGAAACCGTTCGACGGCCGCTCGAAGGCTTGCGCATCGGGCTGGTGCGCGAGCACTTCGGCGAGGGGCTCGACGGGGAAGTGGAGGCGGCGGTCCGCGAGGCGGTCCGCGTGTACGAGTCGCTCGGGGCGACCGTGCGCGAGCTTTCCATGCCGCACAGCAAGTACGCGGTGGCCACGTACTACATCATCGCCCCCTGCGAAGCCTCCAGCAATCTGGCCCGGTACGACGGCGTCCACTACGGATATCGGACCGACGAGAAGCAGATGACGGCCGAGTTGGAGGCCGAGCGGAAAGCGCTTCAGGAGGCCGGCGATCGACCGGGCCTGGACGACCTGGACAGCCCCCTCGTCCGGATGTTCCGCCGCACCCGCGCCGAAGGCTTCGGGCCGGAAGTCAAGCGCCGCATCATGCTGGGCACGTACGCCTTGAGCGCCGGCTATTACGACGCCTACTATCTCAAGGCGCTCAAGGTTCGCCGGCTCATTCGGCAGGACTTCGATCGGGCGTTTGAGGAGGTGGACCTGATCGCCGGTCCGATCGCCCCAACGCCCGCCTTCAAGATCGGCGAGAAGGTGGACGACCCGCTCGCCATGTACCTGTTCGACCTCTACACGGTGAGCACGAACCTGACGGGCATCGCCGGGATCTCGATCCCCTGTGGTTTCAGCTCCGCCGGCCTGCCCATCGGCCTGCACCTTCAGGCGCCGCCGTTTGAAGAGGAGCGGCTGTTGCGGGGGGCCCACATGTTTCAAGAGGCGACGGATTGGCACGGGCGGAGGCCGTCGTTGGGGTGATCGTGTGGTCCCTCTCTGGACGGAGGGTAGGCTCGTGCGGTAGAATGAGTGTGTAGCCTTCCGCTGGAAGATCCGATAGGCTCCGGGGGTTGGTGTTCGGCGAGCGTAGGGAACCATCGAGGCGAATCGCAAACAGCGGCAGCCGCCATGACGACCGCCTATGAAGACCTCCTTGACCGCGACTTGCAGCGGGCGCTGCGGGAGGGAAGCTTGCACTTTGAAGAGAAGAGCGCGGTTCACCAGACGCTCCGCAGGATCGCGGATCGCTTGGCCGAGCTGGGGATTCCCTACGCGATTGCCGGTGGAATGGCCCTGTTCTTTCACGGGTTTCGCCGGTTCACCGAAGACGTAGACGTATTGGTGACGCGCGACGGACTCGAACAGCTCCGCCAGGGCTTGACGGGGCTGGGTTACCTGCCCCTGTTTGAAGGCAGCCGGAACCTGCGCGACACGGAGTCCGGCGTGCGGATCGAGTTCCTCGTGACCGGCGAGTACCCCGGGGACGGTAAGCCCAAGCCCGTGTCGTTTCCCGATCCGGGCGAGGCAAGCGTCGAGGAGGAGGGCGTCCGCTGGCTGAGCCTGCCGCGCCTCGTCGAGCTGAAGATCGCGTCGGGCATGACCAATCCGGGTCGATTGCGAGATCTGGCGGACGTCCAGGAGCTGATCCGCACGCTCCGATTGCCCGCCGATTTCGGCCAACAACTGGGTACTTTCGTGCAAGGGAAATACCAGGAGCTCTGGGATTCGGTGCAAGGTGATTCCGAGAATCCGGACGGGTAAGTCGATCGGGCGCCGGTCGAATAGCGCAGCAGCGGCCGTGCATGACACGCCCTGGGCGGGGGGTTGCCGAACCTCGGATGCAGATCAAGCTGGAAAAGGTCTCAACGCGTGTAGGTCGGACGTCCAGCGTCCTTGCGGTTCATGCGGAAGAGCGATTCATGGCAAAGCGAAGTATCGTCGGCGACCTGATCAACTACCGCGGGTTCGTCTACGGACCCGTGAATGAGATGGGGGTCGTGGCGCTCTTCGCGAAGCTCTCCGAGGAAATGGGGTTCATCATCGAGGAAGTCCGTCCCCAGTTTCCTGACTGCATCGCTCGCCGACAAGTAGACAAGGGATGGGAACGAGTGGCGATCGAATTCGAGTTCAAGAGCAGCAACTTCCACCAACATGGACATGATCCCGATGCGTGCGATTTGATCGTATGCTGGGAACACGATTGGGAAGGGTGCCCCGTTCCGGTCCTTGCTCTGAAGCCATGTGTTGCCGATGCCCAGGCCAACGTCTCCGCACCGCTGAGGCGTGTTCGTATTGCTGATCCACTACAAATCCGAAGAACGACTCTTAGCGAAGGCGGCGTAAGGAACAGCTACATCAACATCAAGCCTCTTGACGAATTCTGGCCCGAGGAATGCGTCGGGGGCAACGTCGATCCCGCGGCAAAGCACCTGATCGTGGAATTCGAGGGAGTGGGCCGTGTGACCACCGACATATCCGGCCGCCACAAGACCTTTCGCAAAACTCACCGCGAGGTGAAGGAGTTCTTTCGCTCGCATGGCCTGAAGCCCGGCGATCAAGTCGAGATCCTTCGTGTTGCCAAGTACGAGTACAGGGTGCGTCCGGCGGAAGCAGCTTCAGAATGAAGGACTGTCGCGGGTTTTCTGCCCTTGCATGTCGCAAGGGGATGATCGAACACGTTCTTCGCCACAGACAACCGGGCTAATCCAAAGGGCGTAATCGAGGTGGCCTTATGATCCTGCGAAGCCTTGAAGAGTTGGATAACGCGCGGAAGAAGCTCCAGATGCTCGAACAGCAGTACGAAGCGGCTCGTCAAGAGTCGGATGGGGACGAGGAGGTCCGGGAGGCGGAACTGGAGTCGCTCAAGAAGCTGATCAACCAGCTCAAGGAAGAAATCGTCGAGAAACCGTGAACTCCCGGAGGGTTAAATCGATGCTGAAGTCTGTCCAGGGCGTTTACCGCGACGGCAAAATCGAACTGCTTGAGGCTCCGCCTGAGGGCGTCGAGGGTCGAGTCATTGTAACGTTTCTGGCAGAGGCTGAATCGGTCGACTTGTCCGAGCGCGGCATTGACCGACAACAGGCTGGCGATCTCCGCAGGCGATTAGCTCCGTTTGCGGAAGACTGGCAGCGCCCCGAAATGGACGTCTACGATGCATCTTGAGCGCGGTGACGTGGTGCTCGTTCTGTTTCCAGACTCTAATCTGGTGACGGCCAAGCGGCGGCCGGCGCTGGTTGTCCAGGCGGATGACCTGAAGACGGGACTCTCGCAGACCATTGTGGCGATGATCACCAGTAACCTCGCCCGGGCCGGACATCCGAGCCGCGTGGCGGTGACACAGTCATCCCCGGAGAGCCGGCAAATGGGATTGCGTACGGACTCCGTCGTGATGACGGACAACTTGGCTACGATCCTGGAGACCGAAATCGACCGAGTGATAGGGCACTGCTCCGACATGCAGCCACTCGATGCTGCTCTGCGTTGCACCCTGGGGCTGTGAGAATTCGGCCTGCTCCGGCCTAGGGAATTGCGCCGCTGTCAGCTTGCCCTGTCGTGGAATCACGAAACCCGAGCCTCTGGTCCCTCCCGTGAGCGAACCCTACGAAATCATCATCGGCCTGGAAGTCCACGTCCAGCTTCTCACCGAGAGCAAGCTGTTCTGCGGTTGCTCGACGGAGTTCGGTGCGCCGCCCAACTCGCAGACGTGTCCCGTCTGCATCGGCATGCCCGGGGTGCTGCCGGTGATGAACCGGAGGGCGTACGAGCTTTCGGTGAAAGCGGCCTTGGCGCTGGGCTGCCGGATCGCCAAGTTCACCAAGTGGGACCGGAAGAACTACTACTATCCGGACCTGCCCAAGGGCTACCAGATCAGCCAGTTCGACCTGCCGTTGGGCTCGGACGGCCACCTGCCCATCAGCGACCCCCGGGGGGAGATCGAGCCGAAGAACATCGGCATCATCCGCGTGCACCTGGAAGAGGACGCCGGCAAGAGCATGCACGACGAAGAGGCCGGCAAGGCCGACAGCCGCATCGACCTGAACCGGACCGGCACGCCGCTGATGGAGATCGTCAGCCGGCCCGACATGCGCTCGCCCGCCGAGGCCAAGGCCTATCTGACCGAGCTGAAGCTGCTCTTGAACTACCTGGAGGTCTCCGACTGCAACATGCAGGAAGGGAGCCTGCGGGTCGACGCCAACATCAACCTCCACGTCGACACGCCCGACGGCCCGGTCCCCACGCCGATCGTGGAAGTGAAGAACATGAACAGCTTTCGGGCGGTGGAGCGGGCGCTTGCCTACGAGGCCGAGCGGCATTACGAAGCGTGGAAAGAGACGGGCCACCGGCTGGGCGACGTCCCCAAGCAGACCCGCGGCTGGGACGAATCGGCGCAGATCACCCGGGCACAACGCTTCAAGGAGGAATCGAGCGACTACCGCTACTTCCCCGAGCCCGACCTGGTCCCGGTCACGACGACCGACGACGAGATCGAGCGGATCCGCCGGTCGCTGGGCGAGCTGCCCGCCCCGTTGCGCTCGCGGCTCGAAGCGACGTACGGGATCCCCCCCTACGACAGCGAGGTGCTGGTGAACCAGGGGCGTGCGCTGGTCGACTACTATGAAAGGGTGGCCAAGGCGTGCGGCGACGGCAAGGCCGCCGCCAACTGGATGCAGCAGTCGGTCTTCCAGGCGCTCAACGAAGCGCAGATCCGCATCGACCAGTTCGCCGTGCCGGCCGAGGAGCTGGGCGGGCTGATCCGCGAGGTGCTGGCCGGCAAGATGCAGACGACCCGGGGCCGCGAGGTCCTGGCCGAAATGATCGGTTCGGGGAGCTCGGTCGACGACGCGATGAAGGCCCTGGGCATCACCGAGGTCGACGAGTCGGAGCTGGAGTCGCTTTGCCGCGAGCTTCTCGAAGCCAATCCCAGGGTCGTGGCCGACGTGAAGGCGGGCCGAGTCAAGGCCGCCGGCTCCCTGATCGGCCAGGCCAAGCAGAAAAACCCCAACGTCAATCCGGGGCGGGTGCGGGAGGTGTGCATCGAGATGATCGAGCGGATGGAGTGACGGGGGCGATCACGCCGATCCCGATGCCTGACTTGCGCGAGACCCGTGAGCATCATCACCCTCACCACCGACTTCGGCACCGGCAGCCCGTACGTGGCGGCCATCAAGGGGGTCATCCTTTCGATCAATCCGCAAGTGACCCTCGTCGACGTCACCCACGAGGTCCGCCCCCAGGACGTGCGGCACGGCGCCCTGATCCTGGACGACGTGGCGGACCGATTCCCCGCGGACGCAATTCACGTCGCCGTGGTCGACCCGGGCGTGGGCACCGACCGGAAGATTCTGGTTGCGGAGATCGGCGGCCGGCACTACGTGGCGCCGGACAACGGATTGCTCTCGCGCCTGGCACGCCGGACGCCGCCCTCCGACGTTCGTGAGCTGACCGAGCCGCGGTACTGGCTCGATTCGGTGTCGGCCACGTTCCACGGCCGCGACGTCATGGCCCCGGTGGCGGCCCATCTCAGCCTGGGGCTCGATCCCGAGAAGCTCGGCCCGCCGCTTGCGAAGCTCGTGATGCTCGACTGGCCGCAGCCGATCGTGTCGTCCGGCAGGATCGAGGGCGAGGTTCTCGACGTCGATTCGTTCGGCAACCTGATCACCAATATCGACGCGGAGTTGTTGGCCCCGTTGCCGGCGGGCCGTCCCGTGCGCGTCAGGCTCGGCGAGCACGAGGTCGAAGGGATCTCGTCCACCTACGGCGACGGGCCTGAGGGGGCCTTGATCGCCCTGGTCGGCTCCACCGGCCGCCTGGAGCTGGCCCTCGTCGCCGGCAGTGCGGCCGCGACGCTCGGGGCTCGAATCGGCGACCGCGTGATTGTCCGCTGGTAACCGTTCACCGCATTCGACGAAAGTAGCAGCCCACACGCCGTGTGCCGTCCGCCGACGGCATTTTCATGTCAGACCACCGAGGCGTCCGAACGACTCTGCGGCGTGCTGCTCGCGGCGCGGACGGCACACGGCGTGTGCCTGCTACTTCGCCGGCCGGGCGCGAGCGTTTCTCTCCGCAGTCCGCCGTGGTTTGCGATATAATGGAGCCCGCTTCCGGGGCCCTGTGGTTGGACTTCGAATCGAACGGATGGTGAGCAGTCATGCAGAGAACACGCAGTTCGGCGCCCTATCGGTGGTTGCTTCTGAGACTCTTTCCGGGGGCCGCTGCCGCCTTGCTCGTCGGGATAGGGGACGAGCTGCTCGCGGACGAGCTGCCCGACGCGGGGCCGTTGCGCGCGGCGATCGTCGATCTTGCGGAGACGTTCGGCGATCGCTATCCCCACGGGCGTGAGTACGTGGCTCGCCTGGATGGCCTGGAACGTCGAGCCGAGCAGGCCGTCGGGCAGGACGCTGCGCAAATCCGCGGCGAGCTGGACGCGCTGCGAAGAGAGGCCCTCGTCGCCAACCCGTTGGTGAGCGGGCAGCCGATCCTGTTCGTCGTCCGCGAGCAGTACAAGAGCGACCACCACAACACGGCCACGATGTTTCAGACCGGCGAGATCAACACGGCCAGCTTCCAGGGCGGCGCACGCGTCAAGACCGTCGACCTCGCCCACGGCGGTAAAGTCACCACGCTTCTCGAATTGCCCGAGGGCGTCGCCCGCGACCCCGACGTGAGCTTCGACGGCGCCAAAATCCTCGCGAGCATCCGCCACAACCGGAACGACGACTATCACGTGTACGAGATCGGCGCCGACGGCACGGGCCTCCGCCAGTTGACCTTCGGCTCGGGTATCTCCGACGTCGACCCGATCTGGCTCCCCGACGGGCGGATCATGTTCACCTCCACCCGAGAGCCGAAATTCTGCATGTGCAACCGGCACATCATGGGCAACCTGTTCGTGATGAACGCCGACGGGTCGAACGTCGAGCAGGTCGGGCACAGCACGCTCCACGAGGGCCACGCGTCGCTGGCGCCCGACGGGCGCGTGCTCTACGACCGCTGGGAGTACGTCGACCGCAACTTCGGCGACGCCCAGGGCGTGTGGAGCGTCAACCCCGACGGCACCAACCACGCCGTCTACTGGGGCAACAACACGAACTCGCCCGGCGCGGTCCTCGACACCCGAATCATCCCCGGCACGGAGCGGGCCATCTGCACGTTCTCCTCCTGCCACGATCGCCCCTGGGGCGCGATCGCCATCCTCGACCGGCGCCGGGGGATCGACCTGAAGCCGCCGGTGGTCCGCACGTGGCCGGCGGACGCCGTCGACCTGATCGGCGTCGGCAACTACGACACGTACAAGAAGGTCAACCCGAAGTACGAAGACCCCTACCCGCTCTCAGACAAGTACTTCCTCTGCTCGGGCATGACGGGGCAGGGCGAGCAGATGGGCATCTGGCTGTTGGACGTGTTCGGCAACGTGCTCCTCGTCCACGCCGAGCCGCCCGGCTGCTTCGACCCGATGCCCCTGGCCCCGCGACCCAAGCCGCCGGTCGTCCCGCCGCGAATCGATCTGGCCCGGGGCGACGGCTCATTCTACATCTCCGACCTCTACGTGGGCACCGGCATGGAGAAGATCGAGCGGGGCACGGTCAAGTACCTGCGCGTGGTCGAGTCGCCGGAGAAGCGGACCTGGACCCGCCTTGCCTGGGACGGCGGGACCGGCCAGCAGGCCCCCGGCATGGCCTGGAACGACTTCAACAACAAGCGGATCCTGGGCACGGTGCCGGTCGAGCCCGACGGCAGCGCCTACTTCGCCGTGCCGGCCGACACGTTCGTCTACTTCCAGCTCCTCGACGAGCGAGGCATGATGATCCAGTCGATGCGGAGCGGCACGATCGTCCGGCCCGGCGAGACGACCGGGTGCGTCGGCTGCCATGAGCCCCGGCGGGGGACCGTGCCCGTGAGCGGTCGGCGATTGGCGATGCTTCGCCCGCCCGAGAAGCTGAAGCCCTGGTACGGCCCGCCGCGGGAGTTCAACTACGTGGCCGAAGTGCAGCCGGTTTTTGACAAGCACTGCGTCGAGTGCCACGACTACGGCAAGGAGGGAGGTGAGAAGCTCAACCTGGCCGGCGATTTGGGGCTGGTGTTCAACACCTCGTACATCGAGCTGCGATCGAAGGGCTACGTCCACGTGCCCGGCGCCGGGCCGTATCAAGTGCTCCCGCCAAAGAGCTGGGGCTCGCACGCCAGCCCGCTCGCCAAGGTCCTGTTCGAAGGGCACGAAGACGCCGAAATCAACGAGAAGGTCAAGCTCGACCCGGAAAGCTTCGACCGGATCGTCACCTGGATCGACGTCAACGCGCCGTATTACCCCGACTACGCCAGCGCTTATCGCGACAACCTCTACGGCCGCTCGCCGCTCGATCCCCGGCAGCTCGGGCGGTTGAGCGAGCTGGTGGGTATGGACCTGAACGATCGGAAGCACAACGGGCAGGTCAACTTCACCCGGCCGGAGTGGAGCCCGTGCCTGGCGAAACTCGCCGACAAGAGCGATCCCAAATACCAGGAGGCCGCCCAGATCATCCGGTCCGGCGGCCGGATGCTCGCCCAGCGCGCGCGGGCCGACATGCCCGACTTCCGGCTCACGGGCCCGATCGAGATCGCCCAGGAGGCCAAGTACCGGGCGCGGCAGGAGACCGAAGCGGCCATGCGGGAGTCGATCCTCAAGGGCGAGAAGCGATACGAGGCGCCGCCGGCAGGGGGTGGCCGGTAATGGCGACCCGCGCAACATCAAGCCGCGACCGCCGGTCGCGCCCGACAAACCGTTCCCGTTCCCCCAACCGTCCCAACCGCCCGCGACCAGCGGTCGCGGCTTGATGAGGGTCACGATATGCCAAGCAACAAGTTCCGGCGCCGCGCGTTTCTCGCAGTAGGGACCGCATTGGCCGCCTTCGGTGCGTTCGGCCCATCCGCCGCCCCCTTCGCCCGGGCGGGCCAACGTGGCACGTCGCAGCCCGACGCGCCGGTGATCGACGGCGACTTCGCCGGCGGAAACATCGTGCTGGAGCGGATCGAGGGAGATCACGTCTACCTGCACCAGGACCAGCGCGACACGCCCGGCTTCTGGTTCTACTGGTGCTTTCGCGTCCGGGGGGCCGCGGGCCGCACGCTCACGTTCCACTTCACCGGGGGGAACGTCCTCGGCGTGCGGGGGCCCGCGGTGAGCACCGATGGCGGGAAGGCCTGGGACTGGCTGGGAGCGGAGAGCATGCAAGGGGCGTCGTTCACCTATAAGTCCCCCGACGGCGCGGACGAAGCCCGCTTCTGCCTGGCCGTGCCGTACCAGGAGGCGAACCTCCGCGAGTTCCTCGACCGGCACAAGGACGATCCACACCTCAAGGTCGAACACCACTCGACCACGAAGAAGGGGCGCAAGACCGAACGGCTACGGCTCGGTAAGCTCGACGGCGAGCCGGAGCACCGCGTGCTCTTGACCGCCCGGCACCACTGCTGCGAGATGATGGCCGGCTGGGCGCTGGAGGGCCTGATGGACGCGGTGCTGGCCGACGCGCCCGACGGACGCTGGCTCCGAGAACACGTCGAGTTCCTCGTGATCCCGTTCATGGACAAGGACGGCGTCGAGGACGGCGACCAGGGCAAAAACCGCAAGCCGCACGATCACAACCGCGACTACCTGGGTGAGAGCATTTACCCGTCGGTCGCCGCGCTCAAGGAGTTCGCCCCCCAATGGTCCCAGGGCCAGCTCCGCCTGGCCATCGACGTGCACTGTCCCTCCATCCGCGGCGGCGGGGACGGGCCCAGCAGCAACGAGCGGGTCTTCTTCGTGGGAAATCCGTCCCCCGAGACGTGGGAGCGGCAGCAGCAGTTCTGCCGGGTTCTCCAACAGGTCCAAACCGGGCCGCTCGTCTACGACCCCAAGCACAACCTCCCTTGGGGCCAACAGTGGAACACGCTCAAGGAGCCCAAGAGCTGCTCCCGCTGGACCGCCTCGCTCCCCGGCGTCCTCATCGGCACCACGATCGAAATCCCCTACGCCAACGTGGCCGGCACCCCGGTCACCGCCGAAACCGCCCGAGCCCTGGGCCGCGATCTGGCGCGGGCGATCCGGGGGTATCTGGAGAGGAACCCACGGTAGTACCCGGGAAGCTGTAGCGGTAGTGCCGGGCGTTCAGCGTCCTTCGAGCGTAGGGGGCAGCTTCCTTGCGGCGTGAACGACGGCAACCACGAGAACGCGATCGTGCTGCAAGTCTTCCCGATAGACGAGCCGATACGCGCCCACGACGATTTGGCGGTAAACGTGCTCGGGAAACTCAGGCAGGACTTCGCCAAGTTGAGGGAACTGGGTCAAACGGGTGGCGGTGTCCGTGATCCGTTCCACCGTCAACTGAGCATAGCGTGGCGAGTCGCGTGCGATGAACTCGAAGACTTCCCGGAGATCCGTAGTGGCGGGCGCGGCCCACTCTACTCGAACCATTTTCGGCTCCGCGCTACGACTTCCTCGTGGCTCACAACGTCACCCCGCGCAATCGCCTCTTCAGCACGCTCGATCTTTGCGCGAAGATACAGTTCGTCGATGAGCCTCTCCGGCTCGAAGTCCTCGGGGAGTCGTTCCAGCATCGCCAACAGTTCGTGTTTCTTCATCGCAATAGCTCCACGACCCTCGCCTCGATCAGCCCCCATTATAAAGGGGGGCCAGACGACCGGCAACTCAGGCTACCTCCACGCGACATAGGAAACGCGCCTCGCTTCCGCGCCGTCTCCCCTGCGAGGTTGACGAGTCCGCCCCAAACTTCAGGCTTCGTGTTGCGCAACGACGACCCGGCCGCTCAGCCGGGGGGTCGCCAACAGCGTTGGCATGGGGATCGGGTCTCGCCGGCTGGCGGCGCAAGCTCTTGTACCGGCGGCCAGCCTTCACTAGAGGAGGGCCCATGCACCCGTCATTCGGGGGAGGGCCAAGAACGGAACTGGATTCCCGACGATCTCTCCGTTACGGTGTGGGAAGAGGCGTGATCTTGTGGGCGTCCTTGCGAGTGAACTTGGTTGCGAAAGGTGACGGCGCGAGCCTGACACGTTCAACGTAGATACGCGGGTATCGACCGGAGCCTGATCGAAGACAGGCATCCGAAGGGCCCGCCACGGGAGATTGTCCCGGTGGCGGGCCCTTTTTCATTGCACGCGCGGGAGCGTGCAGGATCGCGCCCCGGGGCGCCCGGGCAGGACGCCGGCGTGGGGGGGACACCCGACACAACGTCACGCGACTTGGGCCAAGGAGAGCCGGATGGCCGTCCTTCTCTCGCAGGAAATCGACCGAAGGGAGCAATTCGCCGAGCTCTGCAACCGCCGGAGGCTGCTCAAGCACGCCGTGGAAATCGGAACGGAGAAAGCCGGATTCGCGACCGGGTTCTTGGAGACCTGGAAGGGCGATCGGCTTCTCTGCATCGACCCCTGGCGGAACGAGCTTCCCGGCTACGAGGAGATGCACTGGGATCGCTCGCCCGACTTCCACGTCGCCATGCAGGCCCTGGCTCGGCACAACAACCGGGTGCAGGTGTTCCGCGGCACGTCCGAAGAGGCCGTCCGGAACAAGATCATTCGCTGGCCCATCGATTTCCTCTATATCGACGCGAATCACCAGTACGAGCACGTGCGTCGGGACATCGAGTGGTTTTGGCCCCATATTGCGAAGAACGGCGTCCTGGCCGGCCACGACTACGATCTTACCCTGGAAGGAGTGGTTCGCGCGGTCAACGAGTTTGCCGAGAGGTTGGCGGTGAACGTCTATCTCACCCACGAACCGCGATTCACGAGCTGGTACGTCTCGAAGGCCGAAGCCCTGTGGGAAGCGCACCGAAGGAAGCTGCATGAAGCTGTCGATTCTCATGCCGGCCCTCACAAGCCGTCGACGGATGCGACGGCACCTCGAGGCGTCGCTCCTTGCCCAGTCGCGCGAGTTTGACGACGTGGAGGTGCTCGTCGATGAGGACGACGGCCGGGCCCCCTCCGGCGAGAAACGAAACCGGCTCGTCCGGGGCTCGCAAGGGGAGTACTTTGCTTTCGTCGATGACGACGATCTGGTGGACCGCGGATACGTCCGACACTTGCGAGCCGGCTGCCGGGCGGGCGCTGACGTGGTGAGCTTCTGGGTTCGTCGGACCGACCCGGCAAGGCCGACGCGAATCCACGCTTTCTCGATTCGCTACCGGGACAGGCAGCAGCTCGCCGACGGCAAGCTCGGGATGATGGCCAACCATCTCTGTGCCTGGCGCCGGGAAGTGGGAACCGCGGTCTCGTTTCCGCCCAACTTGGGCTACAACGACGACGTGTTCTGGTACAAGCCGCTCTTGGCCAGCGGGCTGGTAGGAAGCGAAGAGCACGTCGCGCGCGTCCTCTACACCTATCGATTCAATCCGGTCCGCACCGTGAACGACCGACGTCGAGCGAAGATGGCGACCTACCGGTGGGCCGGACAGGGCATCGAGTGCTTCCGGCGCGACGCCGAGATTCTGATCGCCGCCGAAAGCGTCGATCGCATCGGCGGCCGGGCGGTCATCCCGGTTTGCGATCGGCTCGGGCGCGTTCAGCACGTCCAACGATCCGAGCTGAAACGTTACTACGTGTGTAAGGCGGTCTGAGATGATCCCTCCCCGCGAGCAATGGTGCATTCAGATCGACGTCACCAACGCCTGCCCCCGGCGGTGCTCCAACTGCACGCGGCTTCTGGCCCACGCGCGCGGGCGATGGGACGTGTCGCTTGTGGACTTCGCCCGGGCCGTCGAGGCGCTTGCGGATTTTCCGGCCGAGAGCACGCCCGACCGGCGGGGTCGACGCAAGGTGGTGGGCATCATCGGCGGCGAGCCGCTCTTGCATCCGCAGTTTGCCGAGTTGTGCGAGATCATGATCGAGGCCGTCCCGGAAATGCGGCACCGCGGACTGTGGACCGGACTTCGATATGACAGACACCCCTTCCGCGCCGCCGTGGAACGTCTGATCGGGCCCAAGCCATCGCCGGCCGGCAACCGAGACGCGACCGGCGGGTACCTCAATCAAAACCTGCACGACAAGGACTGTTTTCATCAGCCCGTGCTGGTCGCCGTGCAGGACGTGGTCCGAGACGAAGCGGCGATGTGGGAGTTGATCGACCGTTGCCCGCTTCAGGAAGAGTGGTCGGCCGCGATCACGCCCAAGGGGTTCTTCTTCTGCGAGGTGGCCGGGGCGATGGATTTGGTCTTCGTCGGTCCCGGCGGTCTGCCGGTCACCCCGGCCTGCTGGCGGCACGACCTGGCCGCCTACCGGGAGCAGATCGAGCGGTGGTGTCCCCGTTGCGGGGTGTGCTTGCCGTTGGCGGGCCGGTTGGACCGCGAGCGCGTCGACGACGTCAGCCGGAGCAATCTCGAGACCCTGCGTCGGCTCAAAAGCCCCCGGATCCTGGCCGGCGACTACGCGCTTTTCGACACGGAAGCCTATGACCCGTCGACGCATCGGCCCGGCTGGACCCCGCTCGAATACTTGAGAAAGCGAGCATGAACGTCAACGGCCTCACGGTCTGCGTCGAGTTCGACGACCTGTTGCGGCTGACGCTTCCCCGCAACGCCAGGCATTTCGACCATCTGTTGGTCGTCACGTCTCCGGCCGATCGTGGCACCTTGGAGGCCGTCGATCAGGTGACCAACGAGCACGGCCTGGACAACGTCGACGTCTACCTGACCAACGCCTTCACCAAGCGGGGCGCCGCGTTCAACAAAGGCATGTGCCTCGAGCACGGCCTGGACGTCGTGGGCCGATCCGGGTGGCTGCTCGTCTGGGACGTCGACGTCGTGATGCCCGACGTGATGGATCTGTCGCAGATCGAAGTGGGCAAGCTCCATTGCCCTCGCCGGCGGATGTGTCGCAACATCGCGGAGTATACGGGTCAGTGCAATTGGACTCGGTGGCCGATTCTCAAAGAGACTGAGCTTGCGGGCTACTATCAGCTCTTTCACGCCGCGGATCCCGTACTCAAGGCTCGGCCGTGGTACTCCATCGACTGGCGACACGCCGGCGGCTGCGACAGCGATTTCCAGGCCCGCTGGCCGGCAGAACGCAAGGTCCGCCTCCCGTTTGAGGTGTTGCATCTTGGGGAATCCTACGTCAATTGGCACGGTCGCGTTCAGGCCAGGGCGGACGGCACGCTCCCGCCCGAGGCCGACCGGCGACGAAGGGCCCAAAGGCAGATGTACGCCCAGCGGCGCAAGTGGGGCTTCCGAAAGGAGAAACTGGGGTGATCCTGGTCTTGTCCTTCCGGCGACCAGCCGGCCCGGTGGCGGCGATCCGGCACAGATGATCAGGCAGAGAACGACAACCCCACCGTGGGGAGCGGCTCGATTGTCAATGAGACGCAGTTCAACTACAATGCTTTCGGTCAGCTCATCACCCATCACCAGCCGCGGAGGCCGGCTGGTTCGCCTGGTGGAACGGATGCCCGCAGTGGGCCGGCACAGCACGCACACCAACCTCTGGCCGGTCTGGAAGAACCACCACGGTCTCTTTGCCCGCGTGCTGGGGACGGTGCCGCTTGCCCCCGACGGATCGTTCTGCGTCGAGGTGCCGTCCGACTGCTGCACTTCCAGGTGCTCGACAGCGACCGGCGGGTGGTGGGTAACCAGCTCACGTGGATCTATCCCCGGGCCAGCGAGACGAAGTCTTGCGTCGGCTGCCACGAGAACCCGCACACGACTCCACGCAACCACCGCCCGGCGGCCGCGCACTATGCGCCCGTCCGCTTTCTGCCCAACGGGGATGAGCTCACCTACCGCGCGAAGGCCTGGATGAAGGGCTACCTGCCGCCGGAGGTCGAAGAGCGGATGCGGACGGTCCGGGCCGTGAACCTGCTCGCCAGATGGACGGGGCGGCTCGACCGAACTCCGGCCCCCTATCGCCCGGCGGCGAGTGAAAGGGACGCGGGGAGCGGGCTGGAATTCGCCCCAAAGACCCGCCCCGGAGAAGATGCGGGGATTCTGACACACGCAGCGCCGACCACCTTCCCCCCACCTGGAGCGGCGCGGCCGTCCCCGCCTCAGTCCGGTTGTGGCGTGGTTTTGCGACGCATCCCGCAAAATGGTCGTGATGATGGGATCCGGCAATGATTCAAGTCCGAGGCCAGCAGCTCGGGGAGCTGCCATGATAAGAGGATGCCGGCTGCCTGGCCGTCCGGCAAGGCGGCGATGTCCCTCCGAGGACGCAGTGTCTCACCGTGCGATATCGAGAGCTCGCTCCGACGGGTTGCCCTGGACGTAGGACTCGTGGGTAGGATGCCCTGAATCCGTGTAATCGACCTCGTGTCGGGGACGGCCGTGAATGTTCGTCTCGGGGGTCAGCAGCTTCTCGGGCAGGCTGTGCACGCGAAGCCGGATTCGGTCGGGAAACACGTCGTAGCTCGCGAAATCGCACGGATAGCTCGCCGTCCCCGATAGGGAGACGTGATGCACCCCGTTGCGAGCGACGACGCCCGTCAAGTGCAGATGGCCTGAGAGAACGGCGACGATCGACTCCGCGTGCTGGTCGACCAGGCTCAGCAGTTGTTCGTCCTTCGCCGCGTAGCTGATGAAGCCGAAACTCTTGCGAAGAACCGGCTCGTCCCGCAGCGGCACCAGCGGGATATGGCAGCAGACGATTTTCGGCAGATCGGCCGAGGCGTCGAGTATGCTGCGGAACCACCCATTGCGACGCCGACCGACGGCGCCGGAATTCGAGCTGGGGGCTCCGGAATTGTTGAGCATGACGAACAGCAGGCCCTTGTGCTTCAGCGTGTAGTTCGTGCGATCATCACCAAAGGCCTCCCGGAACGCTGCTTCATGCCTTGGGTCCCCCTCTTGCTGCACGTTTTCGTGATTGCCCACGACGGGGTGAAACGGGACTTTCAAGTCGGCCAGGAGCCTCTCTTGCAGTCGGATATCCGGTGCCAGGCTCGGGAGAGCGCCGCCATGAATCATGTCGCCGATCCCGATCACAAAGTCGGGACGAGGTAGCCGCTTCGCGTCGTTGACCCAGTCGACAAGATACCTCATCTTCTCGTTTGCCAGCCGGTAGCCCGGCGGCCGGGTCTCATCGATGTGAACGTCGTTCCATTGCACGAACCGAAACCGCGGGTTCTCGCCGGGCTCACCGGCCCGACTCGCCGGTAAGCAGTTCTGCCCAACTGCCCCCAAGGCCATGCCGACCCCGGCAGCCTGAACAAAACCGCGGCGCGTAATTCGTCCGTCGGACATCATTCGTGTCTCTCGCAAGGTGTCGGTTGGAACGAAGCTCTCCGGGCGACCGTATTCTAAACACGATGGTCCCCGGAAGCCATACGTGCAGGTCAGTCCGTTGTTCCATCAGACGGTACGGTTTCGATGAACGGTACGGTGGCGGTTCCCGCGGAGGTGGGCGTCTCACCAGCCAAAAACCTCCCTGGTGTCCTGTTTGCGTTGCACGCAGGGGTACGCCAGCCATTCGCGGAGTGACCACGCGTGATCGCTCAACCCGGCGGCCATCACGGGGTTCGCGGTTGCCAGTGGCCGTCGGGGCCTTTAACGCGCAGAGTCCGCACGGGCCAGCAGAAGTTGTCGCTGTACATGGTGAAGTACGTGACGGCTTGATGTACTTGCGAGTGTTTCGAAAAACAGTAGCCCTTTCGCGCCTTCCGCGCGTTGCGGTTCCGGTCGGTCCCGTTATGCCGCTTTACGAAGGCCGTGTTGATCGCTTGGCTCACCGCGCAAGCCAGGAAACGACTTGGCTCCTCGCTTGCGCTTCGGGTTAGTGTCACCCCGGAATGGGAGCGGTGTAAAAGGACACCAGGAACTGACGAAATACGAACTGTCCCTAGTCCGTTCACATTCACGCCGCGCTCGCCACTTCCTGTGGGGGGGATGTACAGACGTGTCCTGCACGGCTCGCCCCCGATTGACACGTCTGTACAACCCCGGATGGGGCCGCAGGTGCACGCCCCCCCCCGCAAAGGGGTGTGCCGTTTTGCGGCCTTGCCGGTTTCGGTCGAAGCGGAGATCGATCCGAGTCACCATTTGGCGAACCAACTCCCGCATTCGGAGGGGTGCTGCGCGATCTTGCACCTTGGGGCGAGGCCCAATCGGGACACGTCCTTGAGATCCGCGGCCGTGAACCGCAGAATGTGTTTGTCCCGTCGTGTCGCGCACGCTTCCGCGTGAGAACGCACTCACAGGACGCTTCGCGTCCAAGAAACCAACGCCGCTTCTTTCAGGAGTGCTTCCCGTGATCAATCGCCGCACATCGACCTTCGCGCTGTGTCTGCTAACCGCCTGGGCGCTTCCGGGGCGTGCCGACGAGCCGGGCCGCCCGGCCGACTACGTGGTCCCGGTCGACTGGACCAGATTCAAGCCACCGGCACGCGAAGACCAAGACCTCCGCCGCTCGACCGAGCTGCTCCTCAATGCCGCCCGGTACAACCTCGCATGGGCGCCGCAGGCTGCCGACCGAATCGAGCGAGACGGGCGGCAGCTCAAGGGCGTCGAGCCCCACAACGTCATCCGCCCGGCCTGCGAGGCGGCCTACGCCCTGGCGGTCGTGCTCCGTACCGGCATCTTCGACGAACAGGCGGTCGGCCTCTCGCTTCCGGAAGCACGCGATCGCACGCTCCGCCTCATCCGCGCGACCGCCGCCGCGCACGATCGGGCAAGCTGGAAATACCCCTGGCAATCCTCGTTCTGGGCCGCCCTGCTGGGTAACGCCGCTTGGTTTCTCTGGGACGACCTCGACGCCGATACCCGACGGCAAGTCGCCGAGATCGTCGAGTTCGAGGCCAACCGTTTCATCGCTCCCGGCTACCGCGTGCCCTATTGGAACGGGCGCGGCGGCGACACCAAGGCCGAGGAGAACGCCTGGGATTCGATGATCCTCCACGTCGCCTGTGCGATGATGCCCGGCCATCCGAACGTGCCCCAATGGAAGCAGGTCGGCAGCAAGCTGATGGTTTCTGCCTACGCCATGAAAGCCGACATGGAGGACGAAACGGTCCTCGACGGCAAGCCCGTCCTAAAATGGCTCGACGGCTACAACGTGCGCGACGACGGCGTGGTCGTCAACCACGGCTTCTTCCATCCTGATTACATGACGTGCGTCAAGTTGAAGCTGCGGGCCGTGCTCACGCAGTCGCTCGTCGGCGGGCCCGTGCCCCAGACGGCCGAGTTCGGCGCGGAGCGGGTGTACCGGATCTTCGTCGATCGCCGCTGGCCGTCGCCCCCGCACGAGCCCCCGGGCGGCACGATCTACGTCCCCGGCCGCGCCGAGGTCTATTACCCCAAGGGCACCGACTGGTTCGCCGGCCGCGTGGTCATCTACTACCTGCTCGACGTCTACGCCGACGTGCTCGGCTGGGACGCCGGCAGCGAGCACGCCCCGGCCTACTGGCTCCGCCTGCGAGCCGACCGGATTCTCCAGCGCCAGACCGAGCACGCGGACCGCTGCGTCTACGGCCCCGGCGAGTTCACCCGCCACGTCCCCCGCGAGCAAGACGCCGCCTGGGGCCTCGCCGACGCCTTCCTGCTCCAATGGCTCCGCGCCCGGGGCGCCCTGAGCGGCAAGGGAAATTGGCTCGCCGAGTAGCCCATCAACTTTCTTTCTCGGCTACTTCATCCGCACCACGTCCTCCCGAGCCACTTCGAACTGCTTCCCAAACAGCTCGATCCGCCGGTCGCCGAAGCCGTGGTAGATTCGCACCTTGGCCGACTCGGCGATCGGGTTGCCGTCGAGGCTCCGGGCGGTGAAGAGCGCGGGCGACTGGTAGTCGATCCCGCCGTAACGCGTCGCGCAGAAGGCGAGGAACGTGGGGCTTTGGACGATGAACCCATAGGCGGGCACGGCGTCATCGCCGATTGGGGCGGGCTTCTCGTACGCGACGGTGATCGTCACGTCGCCGAATCGCGTCCGCTGCACCAGGCGGTCGTCGCTGAGGAACTCGTGGCTACTGAGGGGCGTCTCGGCCGTGATCTGGTTGAGCGGGCTGAGCACCTCCCAGGTGTTCTTGATCACCCGGTCGGTCGCCGAGAGATCCTCCGCCCAGCCGTCGTCGCCTCGCGACCAGAGCTCGGTCCTCTGTGTCGCCTCGCCGGGCTCGAGCTCGATGCCCTGGGGGCCGACGACGAGCGTCCCCACGTGGTAGCGGAGGCCCCGGTGGCCGACGTTGGAGAGCTGGATCCGCTCGCCGCCCAGGAGCATGCCGAGCCCGATCTCCGCCCTGCCGTCGTACTGCTCGGGCACCTCGACGGTGTGCGGCCCGTCCTCGACCACCACGCCCGGCTTCCAGCGGGAAGAGGGCACGGTCGGCGCGTGGTCGTTCTGATAGGCGATGCCGTCCGACCTCTCCGCGGCCTTATGGGCAAAATGCACGAACACCGAGTAGTCGTGTTCCACCGGCTCCTTGGCGGTCCAGCGGTAGGTGATCTCGATCTTGCGGTCGCCGAGGTCCTTGACGATCGGCGCCAGCGGCACGATCGGGGCCCTCGGCGTGCCGGGTACGGTCCAATAGAGGTGGCTGCCGAACGACGGCAGGGGCATCTCGGCGAACAGGACGTGGTCGGCCACCTTGCGCGCGTTTCCCGGACCGATGCGGTTCCCCTGGTGCGTCATGATCTGCACGCAGTCGCTATAGACGAGCGGGAAGAGGGGGATCACGCTCCCGGGCGGCGAGTCGGTCTGGTGGCCGAAGATGCCCTCCAGGTAGTCGGCGCAGGGCACGGACCACTCCCGCCCCTCCTCGCTCCCGAACAGCCCGAAGTGCTGCTTCGCCAGAAGGCACAGCCGGCTCTTCCAGTGGAGATCGTCGAGCCGGGTCATCGGGTGGGCGGGGTCTTCGCAGGTCACGAGCGGCCAGGCGAAGACGGTGTCGATGAAGTAGATCGTGGGCGAGAACAGCTCGGCGATCTTCGGCAGGTTGGTCTCCTTGCGTGCGGCCAGCTCGACCTGCTCGATCGCGCAGACCTGCCACGCCTGCCCGCCGTTCCAGTTGCCGCCCTTCCTGGCCACGCCGCGGGCGTCCTTGTTGAGCCACTTCTGGTCCCACGACGCGGCGTCCTCGTACATATCCTGATAGTTGTCGTGCATGCCGAACAGGTAGCCGCAGGCCTTGATCCGCGCCGCCGCGTCGGCCAGACCCTCGTTTCCGCCGCACTCGGGCGCGGCGGGCAGGACGTCGGGATGGCGCACGTCGTAGCCCCCGTTGATCCACCCGGCGAGCACCACCGAGGCGCGATCGATGCCCAGGTCGTTCCGCCAGTGTTCGGCGCAGGCGGCCGCCTCGTCGAAGGTGAAGCTCAGGTGCGAGCGCTCCTTCCCATCGCTGAACCGCGAGCTGGGCATCACCCGGGAAAACACGAACGGCTTGAAGTTCACCGCCCCGAAAAGGCGGTCCACCGTGGGAAAGCGCTTCCGCTTGTCGGCCCAGGTCCGGAGCCAGCCCTTGGCCTTGGCCAACGGGCGATAGGCCTGGGCGATTTGCACGTAGCTTCCTTTGCCCAACGGGTGAAGGGAGCACATGCCCTTGGGGGCGTCGATCTGGAGGGAGACGTCGCGGGCCCGCCGGCCCGGCACAAGCGGCAAGTCGGGCCAGCTCGTGTCGACCGTCAGTCGCGTGTCGATGTCCTCCCAGTTGACCAGAAGCGCCGAGCCGGCCTTCACGGCCCCGCACATGGCCATCGACAGACTGTCGTAGGTCCTCCACTGGGCACCGCCGGGGAGCCCTTCGCCCGCGGGCAGCTCGATCCCCAGCCGATGCGGCACGTACACGCACCCGCCGTCCTCCGCGGTCACGGCCAGCGCGTGGTCCAATAGCCTTACGCTCGCCACCTGCCAGGGACCGGCGGACTGGGAATCATACGCCAGCCTCAGCCCGGGCGGATCGGCGACCGGCTCGACGGTGAAGGCGATCGTGACGCCCGTCGGCCGGCCGTCGACCACCGGGCGCGTGACCAGGCGCAGGCTCCCCGGCGCGGCGACCACTTCGTCGAAGCGGTCGATTCGCCACACGGCCGAGCGATCGTCGGCGCGCAGCAGCAGCTCGCCGAACCGCGGCCTCGTCGGATCGGAGGTCCAGGCGACGCCGGTCGCCCGGTCCGTGAGCGCCCAGGCGCCGGCGGTGCGATCCACGTCGAATCGCCAGTCGGGCGTCTGGAGGGTGGCCCGATCGTCCGGCGGAATGCGTTCAACGAGCGCACGCCGCCGTCGATCCAGCTCCTCCGGGCTGAGCGGCTTGGGCGCGACGCTCTCCGCGGACGGGGCCTCGCGCGTAACGCGGATCTTCCCGCCCGCGTAGCTCTCCAGCAAGCGCTCTCCGGTCCCGCCGTAGTCGTAAACGCCCACGTGGACGAAGTACTCCTGCTCGGGCTGGTCGGCCGGGGCGACGAGCCGTCTCGGTCCGTCGACGACCAGCTCGCCGGGCTGCCAGCACGACGTCGGCTCGGAAGGCTCATGGTCGGCGTGGATCACGATGTCGCTGCAGTCATTGCGCGGGGCCTCGAAGTGCAGGAACACCCGGTAGTCCGACCGGGCCGGTCGCGTGCCCGCGTTGCGGAACTTGATCGTCACGGTGAACGGATCGCCCGGGCGAACCTCCCGGGAGGTGAACTCCACGCCGACCAGCTCCGGCCGGAAGTCGGGATCGACGTCCTGGGCAACGAGCGGAACGCACGCACCCAGGCAGAAGGCGAAAGACAGGAGCCAAGCAGAGACGGAACGGCTTTTCATCGGTCTTGCTCCATGGAAGGCGATTCAGGTAGGAGAAAAGGTGGAAAAGGTGACAGCCACCAAATATGGAAGCTCTGAGAGTATTGGGCAAGAGCGCCATTGTGGCGACCGGTGCGATGGCGATCCTTCCCATTCTTCCCACAGTCCGAGATTTGGTGCCTGTCACCTTTTTCTTTTTTCTCTCCTAGCGGCGCTGGCGGAACAGCCAATCCCGCAGTTCGGGTTCGCGATAGGCACGGCTCCAGGCGTTGTGGCCCACGCGCTCGTACTCGGTGTACCTCGGGTTGCCGCCGGCCGCTTGGAGGGCGTCGACGGCGGACCGGGAGCGGATTGCGGGCACGGTGCGGTCCTTGGCCCCGTGAAAGGCCCAGATGGGAACGTGGGCGATCTGGTCCGCGCGGGATTCATCGGCGCCCCCGCAGATCGGCACCGCGGCGGCGAACTGGCGAGGGCGTCGCACCAGGAGGTCGAACGTGCCGAACCCGCCCATCGAAATGCCGGTCGCGTAGCGCCGCTCCGGGTCGATGCGGAGCTCCGCCTCCAACGCGTCGAGAAGCTCCATCGCAAGCCGCATGGCCGGGCTGGGCTCGTCGGGCGTGGCGTGGGGCTCGCGGAAGTCCCACGGCACCTCCACCCACTTGCGGCCCCGGGCACACTGCGGGGCCACCAGAAAGCACGGGTTGGCTTCATCCATGACCAAGCGGAGCACCTCGGCGTGCTTGAGCTGGGCCTTGTTGTCCGAGCCGCGCTCCCCGGCGCCGTGGAGGAACAGGATCAGCGGATACTGCTGCTGCGGATCGCAATCGGGCGGGGCGAACAGCCGATAAGGGATCGATTGGCCGGAGCCGTTCTCGTAAACGCTATTGGCGAGCCCGTCGCGCAGACGGGCCTCTTCGGATGTCGCCCCCTTCCCTCCCCAAGCCAGTCGGCCCAGGGCCCCGAGGCCTTTCAGCAGTCTACCGGCAGGTTTCACGTAGCGTTCTCCCGCAAGTCCCATCATCCCCCGTCAGCGTGGGGAAAGGCACGGCCCCGCATCCGTCTCCTCCCCGCAGCCGAGCGGGCTCACCTTGGGGCCAATCCCCTTTTGACCCTCGTTCCCACGTTTCGCGCGGGAACGCACTGGTCGGACGCTTTGCCTCCGACAGGCGCAACTGTCTGTGGGACAATCGCTTCTGGCGATGTGCGGACGCGAAGCGTCCAATCATACGTTACGACGCGAAGCGTCGTAACGATGCGCCAACGATGTGCCAGAGGCTCCTTCCGTCGCGCCCGGCAACTGGCGCCAACTACTGAACCACAAACGGCTTGCGCGTGCAACCGCCACCCCTCCTCCGGGCTGAAGGTGCCGGCCGGTGATCGGCGACCTGCCGGGAAACGGGGCCCGGCCGCCGCCTTCCCCTCCAAGGGGATTGTATATATTGTCAACCACCGTGCATAATGCGGCGCCCATGCGACGCGCAGCTTGTCCTTCTGGAATAAGAGGCAAACATGGCACAACCGTCAATGGACAAGGCCGTCATCCTCGCCCGCGGCCTCGGGACCCGGATGCAGAAGTCCGACGACTCGGCCGCCCTCGACGCCACGCAAGCCGCCGCGGCCGACACCGGCGTGAAGGCGATGATCCCCATCGGGCGACCGTTCCTGGACTACGTGATCTCGGCCCTGGCCGACGCGGGCTACCGGCGGGTCTGCCTGGTCGTGGGCCCGGACCACGACTCGATTCGCGCGTACTACCGCGACGACGTGAAACCCGAGCGGGTCTCGATCGACTTCGCCGTTCAGGGAGAGCCGAAGGGAACGGCCGACGCGGTGGCCGCTGCCGAAGCGTTCGCTCGCCGCGATCCGTTCCTGGTGATCAACTCCGACGACTACTACCCCGTCGAGGCCCTGCGCCGGCTGCGCGAAGTGACCGGCTCGGCCACGGCGCTTTTCGAGCGCGAGAGCATGATCGCCGGGAGCAACATCCCCGGGGATCGGATTCAGGCCTTTGCGCTTGGCCTCACGAACGGCGAGGGCGTGCTGCGGCGGATCCTGGAAAAGCCGAGCCGGGAGCAATTGGCTTCGATCCCCAGGCCGCACTGGCTGAGCATGAACTGCTGGCGGTTCATGGCGTCGATCTTCGAGGCCTGCCGCAACATCAAGCCTTCGCCGCGCGGAGAGCTGGAGCTCCCCGACGCCGTCCAGTATGCGATGGACGAGCTGGGCGAAACGTTCCGGGTCGTGCGCGTTCGGGCGCCGGTCCTGGACATGACCACGCGCCAGGACGTCGCCGCGGTCGCGGAGAAGCTCGCGGGCGTGGAGGTGAGGCTTTGATCCAACGACTCGATTACCAGGGCGATCTGACCAACCTCCGGCAGCTCGCCGACGCGTTGGCCCGGACCGGCCTGGAATCCAAGGCGTGCTGGCGCGTGGCGGAACGGTTCGCCAAGGCCGCCGCCGCGCAGTCGAAGTCCGAGGAGTGCACGCGGGCCCGTCCGCTTCGGGCGTACTTCGTGCCCGGGCGGATCGAGGTGCTGGGCAAGCACACCGACTACGCGGGCGGGCGGAGCATGATCGTTGCCGTCGAACAGGGGTTCTGCCTGGTGGCCGTCGCCCGGGACGATCCCCGCGTCATCGTCGTCGACGCCGAGTCCGAGGAAACGGTCTCCTTCGACCTGGCGGCGGGGATCGCGCCTCGCAAGGGACACTGGTCGAACTACCCGATGACCGTCGCCCGCCGCATCGCCCGAAACTTCCCCGAGGCACGCTCCGGGGCCGAGATCGCCTTCTCCAGCGACCTGCCGCCCGCCGCGGGCATGAGCAGCTCCAGCACGATGATCGTGGCCGTGTTCCTCGCTTTGTCTGACGTAAACGTGCTCATGGCGAGTGTCCCATACCGGGAGAATATCCACGATTCGACCGCCCTGGCCGGCTACCTGGGCACGGTGGAAAACGGCCAGACGTTCGGCTCCCTCGAAGGCGACCGCGGCGTGGGCACCTTCGGCGGGAGCGAGGACCACACGGCCATCCTCTGCGCACGGCCGAACGAGGTGAGCCAGTACGCCTACTGCCCGGTCCGTTTCGAGCGGGCGATTCCGATGCCCGAGGGCTGCACGTTCGCGATCGGCACCTGCGGCGTGGTGGCCGAGAAGACCGGGGCGGCCATGGACAAGTACAACGCCGCTTCCCGGCTGGCCTCGGCGATCGCCGAGCTGTGGCGATCGGAGACCGGGCGCGACGACCCGCACCTGGCCGCCGTCCTGGCCAGCGCTCCCGACGCGGCCAACCGGCTCCGAAACGTCGTCGCGACCGCCGGCGAGGAGTTCCCGGAGCCCGAAGCGCTCCACAATCGCCTCCGGCACTTCCTCGTCGAGAACGAAGAGATCCTCCCGGCGGCAGGCGATGCCCTGGCCCGGGGCGACGTGACCGGCTTTGGGCAACTCGTCGATCGCTCGCAGCAAGCCGCCGAGGAGCTGCTCGGCAACCAGATCCCGCAAACCTGCTTTCTGGCCAAAAGCGCACGCCAATGTGGCGCCGCGGCCGCCTCGGCGTTCGGGGCGGGCTTCGGGGGCAGCGTGTGGGCCTTGATCGAGAAGTCCCAGACCGAGCCGTTCTTGGCCGCCTGGGCCGAAGCCTACCGGGCCAAGTTCCCGGAAGACGCCGAGGCCGCGTCGTTCTTCGCCACGACGGCCGGCCCCGCCGCGTTTCAAGTCTGCTAAGGACCGGCGAATCAATAAGTGTCGTACTCCTCACGCTCCGCGTGAGGCCAAGCGGCACACCCTCACGCGGAGCGTGAGGAGTACATCGGAAAACGCGACAGTAATTGATTCGCCGGTCCTAAGTC
>Ga0307378_10002349_pt1 | contig 29217 bp, 16 predicted proteins | sample UN1MG_FD_202238 | JGI IMG/M metagenome (GOLD analysis project Ga0307378, IMG submission 202238) | Soil microbial communities from Risofladan, Vaasa, Finland - UN-1 | ecosystem: Environmental > Terrestrial > Soil > Coastal area > Acid sulfate soil | place: Finland: Risofladan, Vaasa | collected... | reverse complement strand
TGGGCGTGCAATGCGATGACCATCTGCATGGCCGTGTCGAATTCCTCCCGGCTGATCTCGCCGGTACACGCCCGGGCGATGTTCTTTCGGATCCGCCCGACCACTTCGTCGATCGTATCCGGGCGGGTCTGCGAGAACACGGCGAAGAAGCCCGGTGCCGGGCCGGTGTCCTGGTAGGCGTGGACGAAGTAGACCAACCCCTCGCCGCGCAGCTCGTTGTGCAGCCACCCGCCGGGGAAGCTGTAGCCGGACATCACGGCGTCCAACACGGTCAGGGCCGCGTAGTCCTCCTTGTCGCGAATCGAGGCGCCCGGATAGCCCAACGCGACCATGCCGGTCGGCTTGGCCGTCTGCTTGTGGCGGACGACGGTCTCCGCGATGGCGTTGTCGCAGTCGAAGTCGATCGGCTCGAAGTCGGGGTCGGGCTCGAGCTGCCCGAAGCGCTGTTCGACAAGCCGCATCGCCTCCTCCGGATCGACGTCGCCGAACACGGTGACGATCATGTTGTTCGGCACGAAGTACTTCGCGTGATACGCCCGGAGGTCTTCGGCCGTGAGCCTTCCCACCGTTTCGGCCTTGCCGCCTTGAATCAGGTGATACGGCGAGGCGGCCGGCAGGGCGTCGTAGAACATCTCGAAGATTTCCGCATGGGGACTGTCGGCCCGGCGGACGATCGCACCCAAGGCCAACACCTTCACCTTGTCGAACTCCTCGTTGGGGAACGTCGATCGGGTGAAACACTCGGCGAACAGGGCGGCCGCTTCGGGGAAATCGTCGCGCAACGCGGTGGCGCTGCCGAAGACCGTATTCCGCCCGGTACTCATCGAAAGACTCCCGCCGATCGAGTCGAAATAGTCGGCGATCTGCCGGGCGGAATGCCGCGCGGTGCCCTTGTCGAGCATCGCGCCCACCAGCGCGGAGCGGCCGGCCGTCGCTTCCGTATCGACCAGCGAACCGCCCAGCACGTAGGCCTGGATGTTGACCATCGGCAATTGTCCCTGGCGCTTGATCAGCACGCGCAGCCCGTTGGACAGCCGGGCCACCCGAATCGGCCCTTCCACGCCGCCGCTTTCTTCCGCGGCCCGTTTCGGGGCGCCGCCGGGCGGGGCAATGATCACGCGATCGAGTCGCCCGGGCACGAAATACCGCCGGGCCACGTCGCGGACTTCTTCGGCGGTGACCTTCTGGATGTTCTCCACGTAACTCTGGTCGAACAGCGGGTCGCCGGTGGAAATGAAATTGCGGCCCAGACTGTCGGCCGCCTGCTGGACCGTCTGTTGCGAGAAGACCAGCTCGGCCGCCTTCTGCTTCTTCGCCTTGGCCAGTTCGGCCGGACTGATCAACTCGTCGCGAAGCCGATACACGTCGTTGAGAATCTCGTCGGCCGCCTCCTGCCACCGATCCGCCTGGGCACTGGCCATGATCGCGAAGAAACCGTTGGCGAAGTGCGGCGTGTAGCTGGCCGAACCGACCGAGAGGACGAGCTGCCGGTCGTATTTCAGCCGCTGCACCATCCGCGAGCTTTCCCCTTCGGCGAGGATGTACGCGGCCACGTCCAACGCGTACAAATCCGGGTGCGAAAGCTGCACCGTCGGCCACGCCAGAACCAGATCGTACGTCTGCCCGTCCATCTCGCGGACCGCTTCCCGCGGGCCGAGTTGCTCGGGTTCCTCGGGCAAGGGGACGAAGGTCTCCACGCCGCGGGGCGTGCCGGCCCATTGCCGGGCCACCTCGTCGAGCACCTCCTGCGTGTCGACGTCGCCGACCACCACGAACACCTGGTTGTTGGGCACGTAGCGGCGGCGGTAGAAATCGATGATCGTCTCGTTGGTCGTCTGGTTGAGCACGTCGAGATAGCCGATGATCGGATGGCGGATCGGGTGCAGCGTGTAGACGGTCTGCTGCAGCAGGTTCCACTGCACCCGCTGCCGGTTCACCTCGCCGTCGGCCAGTTCCTGCCGGACCACCTTCAATTCCCGGGCGAACTCCGACGGCTCGAACCGGACGTGCTGCATGGCGTCGGCCACCACGTCGATGGCGGCGGCCACCTGTTTGGCCGGGCAATCGACGTAGTAGGAAGTCAGGCTGGTGGAAGTGAAGGCGTTGGTCGCCCCGCCGAAGGTATCGATGATCTTCTCGATCTCCTTCTCGGTACGTTTCTCGGTAGTTCCGCCGGAAACGACGTGTTCGAGCACGTGGCTCACCCCGGCCCCCAGGTGGCGCTCCTCGAACGCGCTGCCGGTATTCTTCACCGAACAACGGACGGTCGCCACCGGCGCCACGTGATTCTCCTGAACGATCACCGTCAGGCCGTTGGAAAGGGTGGCCAGCGTCACTCCGTCGGGCAAAGGGCGAACGGACGTGTATTGGGGCACGGCCTTGTCTTCGGACGCTGCCTTTTCGGCCGCCGCGGGCTGCCCGGCAATCGGATCGGCCGCTGCAAAAGTTGCCAAGACAACCGAGAGGAACATCAGGAAGATCGAACCCGAGGGCAAGCGTTTCTTCATGGATTTCGTCCTAGTGCGAAGTCATCGAGTTGGGCCAACGTAGACTCCCCAATCATACACCGAAGCGTTGCCCGAGCCCACCGCCGGACGCAATCGTCACGTCCGGTGTTTTCGGAGAATCCGGAACAAACCGGTTTCTCGGCGTGTGGTCCCCTCGGCAAGCTATGCTTGAAGTGGACGGATAGTAAGTGTTTGCGCAAGAATAGCTTGTACATTTTTGGCGAGGGTGGCACGCCCTGAGGAACGAAGGGCGTGGAAAACCTGCCAAACCACGCCCTTCGTTCCTCAGGGCCTGTCGCAACCACGCCGCTACGATCGACCGCGAACGCGACTTCGCCGAACCCGAGCCCCGTTGGAAAGATGGCTGCCAGCGTCGAGACCCAACCCGAACAGTTCAACGCGTTTGCCCGGCAGCAGGCCGCGCTGTTGGCCTTTGGTCGTCGCAGCAACGCGAGGCCCGAGCTGTCGGTCTTGATTCAGGACGCCGTGGCGCTGGTCAGCGAGGTCCTCGGCGCCGATTTCAGCGGAGTGGGCCAGGTGGTCGCCGGCAAGTTGGTGCGGAAGGTCGTCCCGCGCAGCGAACAAGGCTCCGCGGCCGATCCGGTCGTCCACGAGTCCTCGCTGGCGGCGGAAGACTCGATCACCGGCTTTGCGCTGCGCGAAGCCGATTCGACCGTGGCGGCGAACGTGGGATCGGACAAACGCTTCACCGATCTTTTCCTTCACAAGTTGGGCGTCGGCGGCGTCCTGTGCGTGCCGCTCCACGTCGGCAACAAGCCTTTCGGCGCGCTGGAAATCTACTGTGAGAAAGAACGGGAGTTCAGCCAAGACGACGTCCAGTTCGCCGAAATGATCGCCCAATTGCTTACCTCGTCGGTCGGCCGCATTCAGGCCGAAGAAGCACTACAGCAGCAGCGCGCGTTTTCCTTCACGATCCTCGAGACGGTCGACGCGCTGGTGTTCACGCTCGACGCCAGGTGCCACCTGATCAGGATGAATCGGGCTTGCCGACAGGTGACCGGCTTCTCGCTGGCGGAGGTCCAGGGAAAGGAGTTCTGCAGCGTGCTGGCGGTGCCCGAGGAACTGACGTTGTTCGAGGGCGTCTTTCGCGCCGCCGTCAGACAGCGCAGCCCCAACGAATTCGAGGGGCACCTGCTGACCAAAGACGGCAGCCGGCGGAACATCTCCTGGTCGCTGAAGACCATCTCCGGAAGTTTTGGTGAAATCGAGTCCATCGCGTTGACCGGAATCGACCGGACCGCAGAGCACCACGCCCGGGAGGAGCTGGAACAGGTCAAGGCCGTGGCCGAAGAGGCCAACCGGGCGTTGACCGAACTCCGCCGCAGCCTGGCCGAGGGAGATCACGCGCCCGGCCGGTCGGCGTCGGCTGCCGACGGCGCTCAGCACGGCGAATTCTCCACCGAGGAAGAAATACCGACCGACCAGCCGTTCAAGACGGTCGGCGAGAAGACCGGCCAGGAGCAAAGGAACAGCCCTCGCCGCACCTTCCAGTACCGCCAGGCGATCGCGCCGATGTACGGCGACGTGTTGCCCTCCCGGAAGAAATTCTTCACCGTCGTTTGCGACGACATTTCGGCCGGGGGCCTTTCCTTCTACATGGAGAACCCGCCCGAGTTCGAGAAGCTCGTGGTCGCGCTGGGCCAGCCGCCGTCGGTCAGCTTCTTCACCGCCGAGGTCGTCCGCGTGATAGAGCGCGAACTCGACGGGCAGCCGGTCCACCTGATCGGCTGCCGCTTCACCGGCCGGGCCCACTTGTGATCGCGTGCGGCCGTGCTGAATTACATCACAGAAGCGCCAGACGGACGAAGTTCAACGCCCGCTTGGCGCAGAAAACCGTCAGCGTGGCCGGATGGCCGGCGTAGGGGAAACGCTCGACGTTGACGCGGTCCGCAGTGGCCAAGGCACAGTAGAACGGCTTCGGCTCGGGAGCTTCTGCGTCGACCTCGGGAAAGGCGCCCACGGCCAATGCGTAGTCCGACGCGAACCGCTCGCGACAGCCGGCGGCCATCGCGCGGGCCAACTCGGCGCCGGTGGGTGGATGGGCGGCGAGGAATTGCTCATCGACGCCCAGCAGGTTCTTTAACGCCGATTCGTCCGGCACGACCAGTCCGCCGCGATAGCATCCCGCCGCTTCGGCGACTCCGCCGAGCCACCCGGCGACCAGCCCGGCCGTACCCCATTCGACGGTGGCCAGGGTCTTCTTCCGCCGGCGCAATAGCCGCACCACCGCGTCCTGCAACCGGTCGTCGTCTTCGCCGAAGACCAGCGTACCGAGGTTTTCGCGGATGGTGGCGATGGTCGGCCCCATCGCCGCGTAGCATGTTTCTTCGGTGGCGCCCTCGGCGGTGATTCGCAGGATGATCGTCGTCTGGCTGGCGTTGATGCCCACCCGCGGCTGCCGTCCGCGCCGGATCAGGTCGGGCAGCATCGCTTCGATGTGGCTTTCTCCCGCCCCGAAACAGTTGATCCGCTTGTGCCGCACCAGCCGCCGCCCGCCGCCGAATCCGGCCAGCAAATCGGCCACCGAGTCGTGCCACATTTCCTTGATTTCCGCGGGCACGCCGGGCAGGGCGATCACGCGGCACGGGCCGGCCCCTTCCCGCGGCACCTCCAGGTCGATGCCCGGCGCGGTGCCGTTGGGGTTGCGGATCATCCGCGCGCCGGCGGGAAACATGGCCTGCTGCCGATTCCGCTTCGGCATTTCCCTTGCCCGCCGGGCGAACATCCCGCGGACGTGTTCGAGGGCTTCCGGATCGAGAACCAGCTCGCGGCCGGTCGCCTCGGCGATGGCTTCCCGGGTGAGGTCGTCGGCCGTAGGTCCTAAGCCGCCGGTAGCGAGCACCACGTCGCAACGGCGGACGGCTGCTCGGAACACGTCGGCGGCCGCGTCGAGCTGGTCGCCGACGCTCGTGTGATACCGCACGCGGATGCCCAGTTCTTCCAGCCGCAGGCTCAGCCACTGCGCATTGGTATCGAGGAGTTGCCCGCTGGTGATCTCGTCGCCGATGGAGATGATTTCGGCGTGCATGAACTACCGGTTGAGCTTTTCCAACTGCTGGATCACGTCGCCGATCTGGCGGTGGATCTCTTCTTGCTGCCGGACGACGATCGCGCGGCCGGGCCGCCAGTAGTAGATGGTGCCGGTGCCGCCGTTGACGTCCCAGGTCGTCGGCGCGATGGTCTGTTGGATCAACTCGACGAGTTCCTGCCCGTTGTCGTCGTTCTGCATCCCGCCGCCCATCGGCCCGCCGCCCATCATGCCGCGGTTCATCATTCCGCCCATCATCGGCCCGCCCATGCCCGGTCCGCCCATCATTCCGCCGCCGAAGCCGCCCAACTGGGCCAACACGCCGGGCCGCGTCGCCACGGCATCGACCGACTCGGGCCGCTCCTGCCGAGCGAGTCTCGCTTCGATCGCCACGCGCTTGCAGATCTGGCCGGAGAGCGTCATCAGCCGGCCGCGGACCTTGCCGAGGAACTCCTCGCGCTGTGAAGAGGCCAACTCTCGGTCGCGTTGCAGCTCGCCGTAGAGCGTGAGGAATTCGGCGGCCGCCTGATCGGCCTCTTCATCGCTGGGCCGCGCCCAATGCTGCAGGGCCTCGCGGACCGCCTCGCGCAACTCAGGCCCGCTTCGCAAGGCCAGCGATGATTCACCAACCGCCGATTCACCGACCGTCGATTCACCGACCGTCACTGCCGGCGGGTCGAGCGAAGACGGCGACACCCCTTCAACCGGAGGGGCCGCCAGCGCGAGAGCCGCGATCCAAAGCGTGGACATGATCAGTCCTCCTTACTGTCCCGAGACCGAATGCCCTTCTCCGTTGAGGTTATCAGATTCCGGCCGCCGTTTCAACAGTCTTTCCCGACGTTTTCTCGCCCGCGCGTGCCGGACACCCCCTTGCGAGCAAGCCCCGATGGGCCGAACCGCCTGATCTTCACGCTATGTTCTCCTGTTTTCTTAGACAATACAAATCTCGCTGCATTCGCAGATTGCGTAAACCCTGAGGCTTGCCTCCGATCCATTGAAGCCGCACTCTCTGGCGACCGAAAGAGTCTGTAGTCGGGATTTTGCCAAGGGCTCGTAGTGACCCGGTTGGGAGCCTCGATGCGATTGACCCTCGTGATCACGTTGGATTTCGCCTGGATGCAGTTTGACGAGTGCAACGGGCTGTGAAGAATCACTCGGGCGTGATCTCCACCTCGAGCGGCTCGGCCCACTGTTTCTGCTCGGACGTGTAATAGAGATACGCCCGAGAGGCCGGGCCCGTGTATCGGCCGGGGACGGCGGCGACCAGGTCGAGCCTGATCGGGACCTTCTTGCCCGGGGCCAGAGATCGCCAATAACAGATCACCTCCCGGGCTCGGGTTTCGTAGTAGTCGAATGTGCCGGACTCTTTCAGTTCTTTAAGCTGATCCGGGCGGACCTCCAATCCCGCCGGCAAACCGAGAATGGCGATCGTCATCGGCTGGCCTTCGTCGGCGTTGACGTTGGTCAACTCGGCCGACAACTCGACCGTCTCGCCCGCGGCGACCTGCTGCCGTTTCAACTCGGTGGTCAGCCGCAGGGGGCAGTTTTCGTCGTCGGTCGGCTTCAGCTCGCGGTAACGGACGTCCAGGCTGTAGGGCATCTTGTTTTCGCCGGTCAGCGTGACGCTCAGCTTGTTGGCGCCCGGCTCGAGGTTGGCTTCCAGTCCGTCGACGACGATCGTCTCCTGCCGGCCGGCGGCGAAGGCGTGCTGGCCGATCTGCAAGTCGTCGCGTTTGATGATCAACGTGCCGGCGGTGACCGCCTGGCGGCCGGCCCGGGAATGCTCGACCAGGGCCTTCAGCGCCAGGATCGTGGCCTGGGTGGAACCGAACCCGCCGGAGCCCTGCCGGTTTTGGGTGATCCATTGGACGGCCTTGTCGGCCTCGGCCGTAAAGGCGGGCTGCTTGAGCCAGACCAGGGCGGCCAGGGCCGTGGTTTCGACCCTAAGCGACGTGCCGCCGCTGCGCGTGATCGAGCCCCGCTTGCCGTCGAGATGCCCGTCGTCGGCCCGGGCTTCGGCCAGCTTGTCGGAGAGCCGTTGGGCCGTTTCGGTCAGTTGCTTCGCCTTCTCGGGCAGTTCCTGCTGCTGTGCCAGCCGGGCCGCATTGAGCGTGCCCAACGCGGCCAGGGCCACCAGGTACGGGTCGTCCGACGCTTCGCCAAGTTCGCCCACGTGCTCGATCTCGGCGTCGATGCCTTCCTGGTCCGACTCGGAAAGGGCCCAGGTGATGTAGGCGTCGGTGATTTCCGGCGGCGCGCGGCCGAAACTGTCCAGGGCCTTTTCGTTCCGCAGGAAGCCGCCTTGGCCGTCGCGGCGCTTCATCAGCCAGGCGGCCGTCCGCTCGATCATTTCCGGCTCGACCTGGCAGACCTCGGCCATGTCGCGGAACTGCATCAGCCCGTAGGCCGTCAGCGCCTCGTGCCCGGGATCGGCGCCGAACCACTCGTAGCCCTCCTTGGCCTCGCGGCACTCGTACCCCTTCAGCTTGACGTAGCCCTTCTTCAACAGTTCTCGCGACCGCCGGGCGATGGCCGGGCTGTCCAACTCGTGCTCCTGCATGTATTGCAGCGAGAGCACGTTGGGGTAGTTGGCCGTCGAGGCCTGCTCGAAACAGCCGGTCGGCTCCTGCAACATGCCGTCCAGGCCCTGCTGCAAGTCGGCCAGCGCCGAGGGGAAGGCGTTCAAGGTCACTTCCAACGAGCCGGCGACGATTCCCTCGGGCAGATCGACGGCCAGTTCCTGCCGGCCGTCGATTTGGCCGCTGTGGGAGACTTCTTTGGGGAAGCCGGGCGGAACGACCTTCAAGGTCCGCTCCACCCGGTCGCCCAGCACGCCGTACGCGCCTTGAGCAAGGCCGCGGAAGGCCAGTTTGCAGTCGCCGCTCGGGCCGGTCACGTCGAGCGTGAAGTATTCCCGGCCGCGCTGCTCGGCGGCCAGCGCGACGGTCCGCTGCGGATCGCCGACGAGGGTCACCAGGTCGTCGTGTTCGATGAGCAGATCGACGGGCAGTTCTTCGAGCGTATCGTTGACCACGGCCAAGGGCAGGTCGATGCGGTCGCCGGCGGTGACTTCCAGCGGCAGTTTCGGCTCGAGGTTGAACGGGATCCGCGACTCGACGGCGTCTTTGCCGGAGCCGACGCGCCCGTCGTGATGGGCGTCGACCAGCAGGCGGAAGGTGGTGATCGAGTCGGACAGGTCGAAGGAGACGTTCGCCCGGCCTTCTGCGTCGGCAATCAACATCGGGTGCCAGAAGAGGGTTTCGGTGAAGTCTTGCCGGACGTCGGGTTTCGCCTTGCTGCGTTGGTGGCGGTATTGGCGGACGACGAATCCTCCGTGGCGGCGGGTTTTGGAGTCGTCCATCGTCTCCCACCCGGCGAAACCTCCCATCCGCGCTCTCTCCAAAGCCCAATCCCCGTCGGCCAGTTCCTTCCGGGCGGCGTCCGTCAGATCACCGAACCGTTTGTCGATGTCGCGTTTCATGGCGAAGTCGTGCAGCTCGCGACCCAGTTTCCCGCCGCCGTCCGGTGCTTTTCCCGCCACTCGTAACTCGGGCGCCCCGGGCGGGGCGACTCCGGGGGGCGCTTCTACCGGAGCGTCGGCCGGCGCTGCTTCGTCCGGCATCGCGTGCTCTCCGTCGAAGTCGTCCGGCTTGCCTTCTGCTTCCGCCGTCGGCATTTCTTCGATGGCCGTTGCTTCCGCCGCCTTTTCCGGCGCGACTTCCGGCGGCTCGACGTGGAACTCGGCGAACGCGATCGCGCCGGGGGCATCGAAGATCGGCCCGACCGGCGCCATCAGAAACCAGCCGATCAGAAGGCAGCAGCCCGTCACGCCCACGGCCGGCACCCAGAGGTGGATGCCCGAGACGACCTTCATCAGACCCAGCATGGCCACCAGCAGCATCAGTCCCAGCCCGCCGAAGAAGCTCAAGGTGGTCAGCGCCTTGAGCGTCTTGGTATGTCCCTTTTCGTATTCGGCCACGCTGGCCTCGTACTTCCGGCGGACCTCGCTCATGTTGTCGAACATGGCCGGCGGCGCGGCGGGACCGCTCATGGCGACCAACCGGGAGAGCGGTTCGGCGTCGCGGCCCTCTTTCTTCAATTCGTCGAGCGTCTTCTCGGCGAATCGCCGCCAGCCCTGGGTGCCCAGCAGCAGATCCAGCGCCGCGGCCGATTCGTCGCCCTCGGCCAGATAGAAATCGGCCTCTTCCAGGTCTTCCGGGTTCTCGACCTCGGTGGTCAACAGAAAGTGGGTGTCGATCCGCGGCGTGTCGTCGTCGGCCAGGCTCAACAGGGTATCGTCGACCACGGCCACGCCGAGCACGGCCGGAACCACCCGGCCCTGCTCGTCGCGGACCCTCAGCGACATGCTCACCCGGTCGCCGGGCGCGTATCGGGCGCTCAGTCCGCCGGTCTCGACGTTCAGCCGCCGGTCGGTCCGCCGGTAGACGAGCCGCTCGGCCACCGGCTGCGGCGGGTGGATGCTGTAGTCGTACACGGTCAGCCGGATCACCCCGCCGATCTCTTCGGCCAGGGGAATCTCGATCGAATCGGCTTGCTCACCCGTATCTTTCCTGGTAACGATCACCTGCTGTCCGACCGGCACGCCGCGACAGAAGGCCGCCACGACCAGCGGGACATTCGCCCTGGCCGAGCGGACCTCGCACTTCAGCGGCTCGCCCGCCGCGAACACGCCGGGACCCGTGTGCAGCACGATCTTCTGTCTCAGGGAGACGCCGGGCAGCGGCTGGTCTTTCGCCCCGGGCGGACTGGCGATCCGCAGACGATAGTCCTCCTCCACGCTCGGCGTGAAGCTCAACGAGCCCATGCCTTCGTGCGCGGTTTCCGCCTCGGCCGCCACGTCCTTCCCGCTGCTGTCGACGACCGTTCCTCGGATGGTGACCGGCTCGCCGAGCGGATCGCGGGCGACGAAATAGACCCGATTCTCCAGGCCGCCGGCCAGATCGCCCCCCTCCGGAAAGAACTCCACTTCGACCTTGCCGAGGTTGACGGGGATCGTCTTGACGATCGGCTCCCGATTGCCGCCGTCGTCGACGGTCACGCTCAGCAGGGCGTCGCCCCGTGCGATCTTCTCGGGCAGACGGAAATTGACCTGGAACGAACCGGTATGGTCCGCGCGGGCCGGCTGGTCGAAGGTTTTCTCGCCGTCGACGATGGCCGTGATCTGCAAGGACGCATCGGCTGCCGGACCGCCTTCGGCCCTCTCGGCCACGAAGTCGGCGATCACCTCGTCGCCCGGCGCGTAGCTGTCGCGGGTGAATTCCAACTGCTTCTTCAGCCGCGGCAGCCGGTAGTGGCGGATGGAGAAGGTCCGCCGCTCTTGGGGAAACAGTTCTTCGGGACTGCGAGCCACCAGGGTATATTCCCCGCCGGCCAGACCGGGCGGGATCGCAAACGCCCCGCAGCCGACGCCGTGTTCGGTCATCCCCTCGACGGCCGAGTCGGGCACGACCGCCCCGCCGGGATCGAGAATCTCGAAATGGATCGGCATCTCCCGATCCGCCGCCAGGCCGAACCGGGAAAGGGTCAGCGAACGGTAGTAAGCGATTTCACCCGGCTGGTCCGCCCGATACAGCGGCCGGTCCAACGTCAGCCGCGTGACGTAACGCTCCGGCCGGACCTCCAAGCGGGTCTCGATGGCTTCGGTCTCCTCCGTATCCTCGCGCTGGACTTCGACCTTCAGCACGGCCGCCGAGGCGAACGTTCCATTGCCGGGCACGGCGATCCGGAAGCGGCCGTTCTCGTCGGTCATGTCGTTTTGCCATTTCGGCTCTTCCACGCCGGGCGAATAGACGGCGAACTTGATCTGCGCCGGCAGCGGCTCCCCGGCGATCGTGGTCGTGGTCACCGCATATTCCGCCGGGACGCCCGCCTGCAAGGCGGCCGGACCGGTCACCCGCAAGCGTACCTGCTCCGCGGCGATCGTGTCGCGTTGGCGGAGGTCGTACCAGTACCCGCCCAGCGACACCAGCAAGAGCACGGCCGCGGCCAGGCCGACCACCCAATTGGCCGCCTTGGCCCGGGGCGAGCCGCGCTGACGGCGAGACCTCGCACGGCGTTTCGGCCGCGGAGACCGGGGAGCCTTCTCGGCGGGTGGCCCCGGATGTCGAAGGGGGATCTTCGGTTCGGGCCGTTTGGCCGCCTCGCCCAACAGGTTGGCCGTCTGGCGGGCCTGCTCGTACGCCCGGGCCAGTTCCGGCTCGGCCGTGATCCGCCCACGCAGCTCGGCCGCTTCCGCCTCCGGCAGCAGGTCGTAAACCAGTTCCAGCAAGCGCTGGCGTGTATCGGCGTCGACGGTCATGCTTTTCTTGTTGCTTTCGGATCCGGTTGTGGGAGCCCGAAAATGGGGACAGGCACCGAGCCGGCAGCGCTTTTCCCCGACTTCCACACGATATGCGGCTCGGAGCCAGTCCCCATTTTCCACTGACCACTTACAGTGCGAGTTACTTACCCTCCAACGCCTCCCGCAGCTTGCCCAATGCCAGCCGCATCCGGGTTTTCACCGTGCCCACCGGGATCTTGATCGCTTCGGCGATCTGTTCGTAGGTCATCCGGCCGTTTTGGCGCAGGAGGAACACCTCCTGCTCTTCGCGGCGGAGCTGGCCGACGGCCCGGCGGATCAACTCCAGTTGCTCGCGCCGCGCCGCGTCGGCCCCCGGGTTGTCACCCTTGGCGACCAATGTGGCCTCGGCCTGGTTCAATGGTCTACGGCGGCGTCGCCAGGCCGTTTTTCGCAAATCGCGGCCGGTGTTCAGGGCGATGCGGAAAACCCACGCCCTGAGGTTCTCGATCCCCGGCACGTCGGTGCGATGTTGCCAGCACTTGACGAACGTCTCCTGGAGTGCGTCTCGGGCGTCTTCGGCGTTGCCCACCAAATAGTACAGCGTTCCGAGCAACTCGTCCTGGCAGCGCGCGAAGACCTCTTCGAGCCGCTCGGCGGCCTGCTGTTGGGCCTCGGCGTCGCTGCCGGTTGCGCGGGTGCGAGTCATGCTTCGTAAATAGAGACGATCGAGCGGGGAAGAGCGTTTTGTCGCCGGCGCATTTTTCCGGATCCACCAGTCATGGTCTCAGAAATCGGGCCACTTGGGAAGCACCTCTGGGGGAGCCGAGCGGAACACGTTGCAGTGAAACGGGTTGCGCAGAAACAACTTGTTCCATGGGGTGGCACGCCCTGAGGAACGAAGGGCGTGAAAAACCGGCCAAACCACGCCCTTCGTGCCTCGGGGCGTGCCACCCTCGTTTGACATTCTCGCGTCCGGCCCTATCGCCGGCTCGCGCGGGGGAGTAAAGTTGTAAAGGGCGCGAGTGGAGAGCCCTGCGGGCGCGAAACCATGCTGGGAAGAGACGGTCAGAACGTCAGTCGCGAGACCGTCGGCCGGCCGATGGAGATCCTTCTGGTCGAAGACGACCTGGAGGACGCCGGGCTGACGATCGAGGCGCTGCGGGAAAGCGACGTGCGCTGCCGGGTGAGCCTGGTTCGCGACGGCGAGGAAGCCGTCGAGTTCCTCCACCGCCGCGGCCGATACGGCCGTGCCCCCCGGCCCGATCTGATCCTCTTGGACCTGAACCTGCCCAAGAAAGACGGCCGCGAGGTGCTCGCCGAAATCAAGGCCGACCGGCGACTGCGCCGCAAACCGGTGGTCGTGCTGACCGCTTCGACCACCCACCGGGAGATCCTCGAAGAAGAACACCTCCACGTCGAAGACTACCTGCTCAAGCCGGTCGACGTCGGGCAGTTCATCCACCTCGTCAAGTCGCTGCGGCGATACTGGCTCTCCGACGTGATCTTGCCGTCGTAGATCTCCCCGGAAGGGAGCACTCGCGCAAGAGAACTCCCACCGACACAATCACGGGGTGTGCGGTGGGATGCTGTTGGAAAAAGCAGCCGCGTTCGGCGGGACCGCCGACTAACCGACTCGGCCGAAGAACCGCTCGGTGCGACCGCGGAGATGGTACCTCGCGGCCAATTGCGGATCTTCCGAAACGCTCACGTCACCGCCGACGCGGTCGAAGAACCGCTTCGTGCGATTCCGCAGATGATACCGGGCGGCCAGCAAGGTGGCGTCTTCCGATGGGCTCTTGACGGCCGGCCGGCCGTCTTGCTCGCCGGGCAGGTCCGCCCGGGTGGAACCGAGGGCAACCAAGGTCCAGATCAGGCCGCCGGCGACGACCGATGCCATACTCACGCGACACAGACTCGACATGGAAAAACCCTCTCTTGAAAGTGTCTTGTCGTGATAGCAAGTCTTATCCGATCGCTGCCCCGGCCGACCACCGACTGCGACGCCAAGGGAGCAACTCCGGGGCCGTTTTCTTTCGGCCACCGGCCACCAGCCGCCGCGTCGCAACCGTCCGCAGGGCAAGTACTTATTACCGGAATCCCTCACCGGCGGCGCTCTTCCGCCCGTTGCCGTTTCTCATCATCGGCTCGGCCGCAACGATGCATTACCGCAACCCCCTGACGAACCTCACCCATCCATTATCTTTCGGCAACTCGCCCGCATCAACGGAAATCCGGGCACACCTACTCTTTTGGGTACGGGCGTTAATCCGCCATGCCCCCTTCGCTCCGATTCCCCGGATGATTGAAGGGAGATATGGGTCGGGCCGATTGCACGGAGCAACACCGCCTGGAAGAAACCGCTTGGGAGTCGTCTTCGCGGCCCCCCAGGCCGTCGCCGACGTGGCCCGTAAGGTCGACGGATTCCACGAACAATTCGGCACGTTCTGCCAGCGGCAGATGGAAGACCACGCGGCGGCGCTGGCGGCCACCGCCGAACTCGAAACCGCCATGGAAACCTTCGACGGAAATCGCCAGCCAGACGAACCTCCTGGCCCTGAACGCCGCCATCGAGGCCGCCCGGGCAGGTGAGCACGGCACGGGATTCGCCGTCGTGGCCGACGAGGTCCGCAAGCTGGCCGAACGCTCCAACCAGGCCGCCGCCGGCAGCGAAGAAATGGCCTCCAGCAGCGAAGAACTCGGCGCCCAATCCGCCGGGCTTCGCGACCTGGTCAGCCGCTTCAAGGTCGACAACCAGTCGAGCCGTCAAGGCCAAACCGCGAGGGTGTAGATCGATAGTCTTCAACGGGGCGGCCTCGGCCAGGACTACCTCACCGGGCTGGTGAAGCTCGCCGACCGGTTGCTGATCCTCTTGGACATCGACAGGATTCTCGGCGAAGAAGAGATCAGCACTTTCGAAACGGCCGCCGCGGGGGCGTACTAGCCGCGAACTCTCCCGGCGAGCCGCATCCCGCGCGTTGCACATGATCGGCTCGGCTACTGCCCGAACGGATCCTCGATGGGGGCCGGCATGGTTGCGGGCGGCGCGTCGTCCGCGCCGCCAAAAGGATCGTCGATGGCCGGCGGTGCGGGCGTGGCGGCCGGCGGCGTGGTAGCCGGTGGTGTCGTGGCCGGTGGTGTCGTGGCCGGTGCTCCGAACGCACCGAACGGGTCATCATCAGCCGGCGGTGCGGGCGTACCGGCCGGTGGTGTCGCTGCCGGTGGTGTCGCTGCCGGTGGTGTCGCTGCCGGTGGTGTCGCTGCCGGTGGTGTCGCTGCCGGTGCTCCGAACGCACCGAACGGGTCATCATCCACCGGCGGTGCAGGCGCGCCGGCCGGATCGGGCTCCATGTCGCTGAGCGGTCCCAGCCCACCGCCGAACGGACCGCCGGTCGGGGCGGCCGGGTCCAGCGCGCCTGGATCGGCGGGCATGGTCTCGTCTTCGACGCCTCCGCCGCCCAACGGGTCTTCCATGGGCATACCCAGCGGCGGCTCGGCCGGGACTTCCGTCGGTCCACCGACGCCGGGGCCGATTCCCGGGAAGGAGAAAGGATCGTCGGTCGGCGGCGGCGCGGGTGCCCCGAGCGGTTCTTCGCTGAACGGACTGCCCATGTCCGGCGGCGACGGAGGTCCGATGGGCGGCTCGATCGGGCCCTCGTCCAACGGGCCCATGCCGGGAGGAAAGTCGGTAGGCGGTCCGAACGGCGGCTGGTCGGCCACATCGATCGGCAAATCCCCAACGCCGTCCATGGGGCTCGGCGGTTCGCTGAGTCCCGGCGATTGTCCCGCCCCATAGCGTTGCTGGTATATTTTTTCGGCCCGCTCTCGCGCGGCCAATCGGGCGTCCATGCGGTACCGTTCCAGGTCCAGCCGCACCTGGCCGTGGATTCGCTCCAGCGATCGGCCCACGTTGAACAGCCGGTCGATATCCCGGCTTTCCAGGTCCGCGCCCTTCTCGAAATCCACCTCGGCCTGTTCTTCCCGGCCGAGCTTCTGATAGGTCAGGCCGCGGTAGTAATAGGGGCGTGGATCCCTCGTCCCACCGTCGATCGCGGAGGTCAGCAACTCGTGCGCCTCGACATAGTCTCGCGAGAAAAAGGCGTGGACGCCACTTCCGTACAGTTGGCCCAGAACGGCGTCCTGGGCCGGCGACGATACGGCCGACAGCATGATTAACGCTGTGGCCAAGAGTGTGAGACTCCGGTACATCACATTGAACTCCTGAAAAAAGAGATGCGCCGCTCGCAAGCGGACGAACCGCGACCAGCCACTTTGCCCCGAGTTATACAGATCCAGTTTTCCAGCCCGCACTCTAGTCGATCCTAACTGAAATGCTCGCGGATTTCAAGCGTCCGCGCCGGCCGGAAATGCCCGGATAGCTCCCGCCGGCGAAGCCAACGCTATGAGGGCTGCCGGGGCTCGGTGCAATGCACGCTCATCATAAGGCATTTCTCCATAAAGGGTTACGTTCCTTCGGCGGGTTCGCCCGACTCGAGCGTACCTCATGCCCGGCGCAAAGGCGCATGGCCAAAAAGGTGCTCTGGGTATTTTGGGACGGTTAGACAAGAGGTCGTGCACCGCTTCTGTCATATCGGTTCCACGGAAGTCGCGCGCGGGCGCGGACTTCACAGGAACGGCCGTTCCTGTTACAATCAATGGCGAGGTATCTTCGGCTGAATCCGCTCGGGTCAGAGAATCACTCAGCGGGTGGTGGCGCAACGCGCCGACGGGCAAGTGTCATCTCGGTCAGTTCAAGGAGAGGTAGAGGCCACATGGGAACAGAAAAGACCCTGCGAAAGTCCAAGGCGCGCCGGCGTTCATCCGGCTTCACGCTGGTGGAGTTGCTGGTGGTGATCGCCATCATCGGCATCCTCATCGGACTGCTCCTGCCGGCGGTTCAGTCGACCCGCGAGGCGGCGCGGCGAACCGCTTGTGCGAACAGTCTCAGGCAGATCGGAATCGCGTTGCAGGCCCACTACGCGGCCCACGGCTCCTTCCCGCCGGGGATCGCGTTCTGTACCGAGCATCCGTGGCTTCAGGGCGGTACCAACACGAAGCCTACCGGAGCCTACTGTTCGGGTCCGAACTGGGCGGCTTCCATTCTCCCGGGAATCGGCGAACGGCAGTTGCACGAGTGGTTGTGCAGTTGCGTGGAGTTGCAGCGAAGCGTGGCCGACGACTGCGAACACGGGCCGGGTGGGGGACCGGCTCCGGGCTCCCAGAGCAACCCCTTCGCCCCGGGCAACGTCGGCACGTGGACGCCCAATCTCTATATTTGCCCCAGCGCCGACGAGATGACGTTCGAGGAGTCTTTCTCGAAGGGTATGGGCGATGGAGACAACCCGCATCAGGGCCTCGGCCCGACCATGTCGAAGGGCAACTACGCCGCCTGTTGGGGCTCGGATACGTACATGTCGTTCGAAAACCCGTATACGGCCGGAGCGTTCGGGGTCGTGATGCTTCGGGGTTGGGAGAAGAGGGCACCGCCGACGCAGAAAGAAGGCGACGCCGGCATGAAGGGCATCTGGAAAATGGGCAACGACCAGGGGACGCGAGAAAATGAGGTCGGCGACGGGACGCAAAACACGCTGGCGGTCAGCGAAATCCTCGGCTACGAGAGTCGGTACGACGGTCGGGGTACCTGGATAATCCACTCGATGGGTTCGACGGTGTTCACCGCCAGGACCCGGCCGAATTCCGAGGAGCCCGACGTGATCCCCTTCTGCTATGACAGTCAGGACGACCAAATCGGTATCGACGCGAAGGATCCGCTTCGGTGCATCGATCGAACGGATTTGGAGCGGTCGGGGGTGGGCAACACCTGGGCGGCGGCCCGAAGCCGGCACTCCGGCGGCGTGAATGCCGTGATGCTTGACGGCTCGACGAAATTCTGGAACGACAGCATCGATCTGTTGGTGTGGAAGTCCTTGGCGACGCGGAACGGACCGCCGACCGAACAGGGGATCGTCCAGGGAAACTGATCCTGTCTCGACGACGGGGCCGTTTTCGGCCGTCTTCACGCGGAAGGAGTGGATCGTATGTGCCGACGTGCAGCAGGAGGTAGGCATCCTCGGTATCTCACGCTTTGGGCAGTTGCCGCATTGCTCGCAGTGGTCGCCGGTTGCCCGAAAGCCGTGAGGGAAAGACCCACTACCTTCCCCGAGGACGAGCAAGTCAAACTCTTGATCCTTAGCCTAAACCCCGACCCCGAGGATTTTCCTGGGTTCTTCGCCCCCGACAGCGTCCCTTCGGACACTCAGCGGCAGCGGTACGACGGGTATTTGTTCAAGGCGACGTCGGTGTCGATCGACGGCAATTCGGCGACGGCCACCGTGCAATTCGAGGACTTGAGCACCCACACCGTCGTCGGCGAGCAGGAGTGGACCGCCGTGAAGATCGGCGCGGATTGGAAACTCAAGACCGCACCGCCGCCCTAGCAAAAAGCCGCGACCGGCGGTCGCGCCGTTCTTCATTGACTGGCGCGACCGCCGGTCGCGGCTTCATTGACTGGCGCGACCGCCGGTCGCGGCTTTATTCGAAGCTCAGCTTGACCGTGCCCAGGTAGCTGCGGATCTCGATTCGATGTTCCTCGGGATCGGCCTGGATCTGATAAGTCGACGCCCCGCCGCCGGTCGACTCCTTGCGGTGCAGCACCTTGCCGGAGCGCTTGTCGAGGCAGAGCATGCTCATCAGGCTGGTGATCCGATCTTCTTCCTGCTTCTGGAAACCGCCGAAGAAGAAGAGCACGGGCAACTCGGCCGGCTGATCGACGTCCAGGGCCTGATCGCTGACGTCGGTGGCCCAAAGCCGCTTGCCCGTCTTGCGGTCGAAACCGTACACCCGGCCGTTGACCGGCAGCGGGGTCGGGTAGGGAAGCGAAATCATCGGCCGCGCCTTCGCGATGGTGCGGTTGGCGATCAACACGTAGCGGTCCGCACAGCGCAACACGATTGCATCCAAGAGCGACGGGGAAGGATCGACGGTTGCCGACAGACGGGTCTCCCCCTCGGGCAAGGCCGCCGTGGTGAAGTTGCCCTGCGGTTCGAGCACGGCCACCTCGTCTTCGGCGACCAGCCACGGTTGCGCCCCGGCGTCGAAGCGGCGCTGCCAGAGGTCTTCTCCGGCCCACGGGTCGACGAGCGTCAAGCGGGTCTCGTCGTCGGTCTTCTCCCACGTGAGAACCTTGCGCCCCAGCGTCCACATCCGATCCTCCAACGGCGGCACGCGGCGGCGGCCGAGATCCCGACCGTCGAGCATGCTGAAGACCCGCGCCTCTTCCGATTCCGAGGGCGTGACGAACACTCGCTCCCGGTCGCCGAACAGGTCGCACTCGGCCGGCAGATCGTCGCGCGTCCAAAGGACCTCGCCGGAGAGCGGGTCGACGCAGAGCAAGCGGCGCTGTTGTTGGAAGCAGACGCCCGTGTCGGCCGCCGCCAGCGACAGCCGGTCGGAAGCCGGCAGGGCCTTGGCTTGCGGCCGGCGGCCGGCGACTCCGACGAAGACGGGCACCCGCGGCGCGGAGGGGTCCGGCACGGGAGGCGTGTTGTCCCAGAGCATTTTCCCCGACTGGGCGAACCCGTCGACCGCCACGACGCGATCGTCCCGGCGGACGACCAGCAGCCGGCCTCGCAGCCAGGCCTCGGCCTCTCCGTACCTGGAGCCGCCGAAGCCCCAGAAGATGGTCTGTTGCGCCGCCTGCTTCTCCTGCAGATTCGTTTGCCATCGCTGTCGGCCGAGGGTGTCGCGCACGGTGAGCACATTGCCTTGCATGTCCATCTCGACCAGATCGTCGCCGGCAAACGGGCCCCCGCTGCGGAAAACGGTCATGCTGCGCGGGGGAGAGATCCCGGTCCGATTGTCGTCGGTCTCGACGCGAACTTTCGCGGGCCACGGTTCCGGCGGGGCGAGCCGGCGGCGGATCGGGTCGTCCGGCGGCAGGGCGTCGAGCAACTCGCGTCCCGTCTTGCCGTCGAGGCAGTCCGCCTCGGCGAGTTCCGCGTTCAAGTGGCCGTAGAACCGGGCCGCCTCGTCCGGATCACCCGCCTTGCGCAGCAGTTCCGCCAGGTGGGCCACCGCCGCGTGTCGCTGCGAGGCGTCGGCCGAATCCAATACGCACCGCAGCAATTGCTCGGCCGGCAGCCACTCCTTCTTCTCGATCGACTGCTCGGCCAGCCGCAGCCTCGCCTCATGCGCGGCCGGATGCCAGGCGAAGAAGGACAGCAGCGTTTGCAGCCGGTCGTCTTCGGGCCCGCTGGGGATCTTCCGGTCGATCTCCGCGCGCCTGGACGGTTCGGCCGCGGCGTGCAGCTCGGCCAGACGGGCCTGGACCCAGCGGTCGCGCCGGGCGACCCAGGACGCGCCGAAGTGCTCCAACTCGTTGCCGCCGGCCGGTTCGCCCAGCGCGATCAGCTTCAAGTAGGCGTCGGTCGCCGCGGAGATATCGCCGGCCTGCTGATGGGCGGCGGCCAATTCCCGCAGGAACCGCGCTTGCGTCTCCGGCCGGTCGATCCACGACTCCACCTGCCCGGACAACTCGCGGAACGCGGCCCGATCGACGCGGAGTCCCTCGGTCATCGCGTGGGCGAGCAACTCCCTTGCCCGCGGCGTCGGCTGAATATCCAACGCCCGCCGCAGGTGCTCGACGCCTTCGCCGATGCGTCCCTGGCAGAGCAGGATTTCGGCGTAGTCGGCCAACGCGCCGGCGTCGTCGGGGCGACGTTGCAGAGCGGTCGCGAGATCCTGTTCCCGCTGCGAAAGGGGCTGGAAATGCCGTACGCCGTCGACGTGCTGCGAAAGCACCGAATCGCCGAGCGCCACCAGGTTGCCGGGAATGATCCCGTCGGGCGATCGCGAGCGGGCCAGCAGCCGGCCGGCGTGCAGATCGATCGTGGCCACTTCGGCGGTGCTCAGCGGCAGGTGATAGCGTCCCTTGCCGAGGAACCCTCGCCCGCTGGGCAGCGCCTCCGGCGGCAGCGCGACCGGCGGCCAGGCGTCGGTTCCGTCGGCCAGTTTCACCGCGCGAACCGAGCCGCACCCGACCACCACCACGCGGCCCCGATCGACGCCGCCGACGTAGAGACCGTCGCCGCGCTCGAGCGACCATCGCAGCCGGCCGTCGGCCAGGTTCAAACAGACCAGCTCGTCCGCATTGGGCAGCGTCAACAGCAGGCGGCCCTCGGCGATCGTCGCCGCGGCGTCGGCCCAGCGGTCGGGCAGATCCGGCGGCTCGGGCCGATAGAAGCCGTTCATCATGGCGAACCGGGCGTTCGCATCGAGCGTCGTCGGCTCGCGCATCGGCACGCGATAACTCCACCGCCGGGTCCAGGTGGCCAAATCGACCGCCACGACCTGCTGATCGGGCGTGCAACAAATCAGCACGCCGTCGGCGTACGAAGGGCTCAGGCCGTGTGCCCGCGAACTGCGAGCCAACCACAAAAGCGACGTCATCCAGGAGATCGGTATCGGTCGCTGCCGGTCTTCTTCGGCCAGCGTCAATCGGCCGATCGTCTCGCCGGTCTCCGCGTCGAGTTCCAGCAGCGTGGTTTGCGTTCCCACTTCGGCCGGCACATAGAGCCGTCCGCCCAACGGCAACGGGGGGCCGAGGAAGAACGTGTCCGGCTGCCGAACTCCCTCGACGTTCGACGGCCCGCCGATCTCCCACCGGACCTTGCCCGTCTGAAGATCATGGGCCGTGAGCAGATTGTGCCGCTTGAGCAGTCCGGGGTCGAGCCGGCGGCGGCCGTCGGGCATCACGACCAGCCGCTGGCAGTCCTCGTGGAAGGCGAAGTGCAGATCCTCGATCGCGAAGACGAAGTAGCCGTCGCTGCTGACCGTGCCGAACGTGGCGTCGCCCAACAGCCGCCGGCGGAGCCCCGTGCTGAAACTCGCCTCGTCCGCGGCGCCCTGGGGCCGGTTCTCGCTGCGGATGAAATGCCGCAGGGGATCGTCCAGCGGAGATTCCCACTGCAACTGCCCGGTGTCGAAGTCCAGGGCCTTCAGGTCCGTGGCCGAGCGGAGCACGATCGACTCGCCGACGACCAGCGGGTGCAATCTCGGCAGCGCGACGCGGTGCTCGTCGAGGTATTCCCGATGCATTTTCCGCGCGATCTCGGCGAACCACTTCTGTCCGGACAAGTCGCTCAACAACTCCGCCCGCAAGAAAGGGCTGCCGGCGTCGGCCGACGCGCAGCGCGTGGGGTCGCCGCCGAACATCGGCCAGCCCTGCTCGTCCTCGGGCTTGCGCGACGGCCCGACCAGCGACTCGAGCCAGCCCAGCGCGTCTTCCGGCCGGGTGAACATGGCGCGCTGCTCGCCGCCGATGAGCACCGTGGCGTCGGGAAAGCGGGCCTGCACGCGCAACAGCACCTCTTCGGCCGCGCGGGGCTTGCCTGCACGAGACCAGCAGGCCGCCAGCATCACCGACAGCGCCGGCTGGAAACGGCCCGCCGCGTCGTCCGGGCGTTGTTCGAGCCGTTGCAGGAACAGGGCGGCGTGCAGTGGATGGCCGCGGTTGATGTGATCGGCGGCCAACAGGTAAGTCGCCTCCGCCCCGGCGTCCGTGTAGAAGAAACGCGAGGTCACTTCGGCCAGCGCTTCGGTATTGCCGGCGGCGATCGCCTTCTCCAGCGCGGAGCGGGCCAGCGACTCGAAGCGGAGCTTGTAGGCGTCGTGGGCTTCGTTGCCGAGGCTGCCCAGAAGCTGCTCGGCGGCCGCCAGCAGACGGCAGTAATGGGGCTCGCCGACGTCGGGCCGGAACTCGCAGTCCTCTCCCGCCCGCAGAATCTCGCCCAGCAGCCACGCGGCCTCGGCGTAGCGCCGGCTTTCGGCCAACTCCCGGGCGAGGGCCAGCTTGCGCACCAGTTGGTGTTCGGCCGGCGGCAAGGCGTCGTCGTCGGGTTCCTCTTCCGTCGCCTCGGCGTCGATCCCGCCCATGCCCGGCAACCCGAAGCCAGGGACCAGGGGATTGATCGCCACGGCCGGCCTGGCCGGTGGTTTGGCAGGGGTCTCCGCGGTCTCGGCAACCGGCTCCTCGGGCGGATCGGGCAGAGGGCTCTTTTCGACGTAGGTCTTCCACTTCTCCAGGGCCTTCTCCCGAGCCGCTTCGTCGTCGAAGGCGCAGTAGGTCGTGCTCATGTGCCGATTCTTGTTCTCGGCCATCCGCTTGAATTCCTCGCCGGCCTGAGCGAGGCCGTAATCGGCGTGGGATTGACCCGTCACGTGGATCAGCCACGCCAGGACCACGTCGCGGAGTTCGATGCTCATCGACTTGCCGTTGACCGTGCGGCGTCCGATTTCGCTCTTGTCGGCGAGGCTCTGGGCCAGTACGGCGGCGTAGGGCTTGCCGCCCAACTGGCCCAGCGCCATCACGCCGTAGACCCGCGAGTGCGAATGCGCCTCCTTCTTCCGCATCGCGCGCAACGCCAGGGCCAGACCCTCCTGCAGGTCGTACTGCATCGCCAACCGCAATTTCGTGTCCAGCACGTTGATGCCCGTGGGAAGGATGATCCACCGGCCAAGCAGCTTTCGGGCGGCCGCCTGATGCGGGCCTTGGGTCAGGGCCTCCGTGAATGCGGGGCGTTGGGCCAACGTGGCCAGGCAGGAATGGTCGAGCAACTCCTGCGGCAGATTCGACTCGGGATCCGAACTGACGAACAACAGCGCGGCGCTGGTGGCCAGGGACGGCTCCCGGCGCTGCTGCTGATACGGAACGACCATCGACGAGTAGACCTGGCTGATCCGCAGCATCAGTCCCTCGGCGGCCGGTTCGGCGCCGGTGGCCGACGAAATCAACAAGGGAGCTTCCTCTTTGAGCATTTGCGCGAACAACTCGCGGGCCGATTGGTCCTCGCCGATGGTTTGGCGGTAGCGTTCCCAGCCGGGCAGATCGTGCTGCCGTTTGCCCTCCTTGTCGGCGAGGAATGCCTTCAGCCGGTTCTGGAAGTCGGTCTCCAGCACGTCCTGAAGAATCCAACGGCATCGCCGCCGCACTTCCGCATCGGCATGCTTCAGTCCGGCGTGCAGCGCGTCGCGAGCCTTCAGCCCCAGCGCGGCCAGGTCTTGCGAGGCGCGTTGTCGGGCTTCATACGAATCGTCGCCCAGTCGCTCCACGAGGGCTTCGATCTGCGAAGCGGCCGGCTCGTTCGGCGCGGCCGGCGGCGTCTGGGCGAGAGCCGGCCAGGCCGAGCAGACGCCTATCAGCAGCAAGGGGCGGCACCAGATCATGACGGACCTCGGTGGGGAAGGGAAACGACAGCGCGGAAAATGAATCTTCGCGACTGTCAGTCCTCAGTATACCCCCGGCAGCCGGGGGAAGTCAAAGGGAGACCCGTAGGCCGGAACAAGCGCAGCGCAGTTCCGGCGTATCTCTCTGGTTCATCCGAAATTCGCGTACCTGACGTCTTACCCCGGGGGAAGGACGGGTTCCTCTTCTCTATTCCTGGCTGTTTGGAAGTACCGGAAAACGCTGTGTTTCTTCCCGGAAACTCGTGAATAGAGAAGAGGAACCCGTACTTCTGCCACCTCCACGGTACGCAAATCCCGGATGAACCATCTCTCTGCCGGAAGGCACTCCCGAAGAACATCAAATGTTCGCCGATCAAGTCTGTGATTCCGAGCATCCGGAGCCGGTGACCGCAAGAGGCAGAACCAAGGATCAATGGAAACTCCGCGATGGAAGACCCGACAACGATTACCTTGATTGTGCCGTAGGCATCTTGGCTCTTGCCTCTCTTTGTGGTGCCTCCCTCCAAACAACCGATAGTCACGCCCCCACTCCCAAACGTCGCAAGCTATCGGATATGTGGAGGGAGAAACGTGGCCTTGGTCTGTCCTAACTGTGGTTGCAAGCACTGCCCCACCACCAACACCTACACCCGCAAGATCATTTTCCGGGGAAGGGAGAAGACCTTCGTCCGCAGACGGAAGATATGCAGACATTGCGGAACTGCCTTTTACTCGCAAGAGCGATTAGAAGAGGAACTCTTGGAGGAACAAACCAATCCCCAAGCCTACCCCGAGAATCCCTACCTATAAGGCAGAGACCTTGAGCCTTGCGGAATCTGGGCAAGAATACCCACTAGAACTGGGGGGTATCTGTGGGTCCTTCAACTCTGTATGATAGTAGCCACGCGAATGGTACAGAACGAGGACTGGTTGCCCGCACGTTAGGCTCCAAATTTGCTACCCACAGGTGATAGGTGGAAACTGCCTAACGCGCCCGAAGATAGTAGGTAGCTGCATGACTGCCTGGAACGATTGGGCATACGGATTAGTTCCGCAGCCTGATTGGCTGCAAACAAGCAGTCGATAGGTGATACACGGATCAGACCAAAAGCAAGTTATTTGCAGACGGAGTGCCCAATGCAGAGGTTGTTTTCAATTCCCGTGATTCTCGGGGCCATCGGCATCATCGGAGCGTTCGCATCCATGAGTGCCGTTACAGACCCGGTATGGAGAGTCGCCGCCATCGTAGTGTCGTTTTCCCTTCTGTCGCTTGCTGTGGCGCTGCGGGTGGGCAGTTGCTGTAACCTCGGCAGCGCCTGGCGCATTTTGACGGTGTGCAAGCGGCTCGGCATCCGGAGAATTTATGGGCACGGTGAACTGACGCCCAAAATGTCGGGCCGAATCGAGGACGCGAGGCAAATCCGCATGATGGCGATCACCGGTTTCGGCTGGATACACACAAATGAAACCCACATCCGCAACGCCCTTGTGCACAGCGCGGCCAAGATCCGCATACTTATCGCCGAACCAGAGTCAGATTTCATGAAGAACCAAGAGTCCGCCGAGTCAGACACGCGGCTAGGTCACGGTCCCAACGAGACCAGTGCTGTCCTTGATCTGCTGCGCGAGGACGTCAGAGCTGCTCAGAAAGAGGTCGGGGCAAATCAGACGATCGGGACCGTATCGGTCGCATACTACCGAACCGACTTGCGTAGTTCTATCATCATTTGCGATGATTCGTGGGGATGGCTCACAATCAACCTGCCACCTAGTCGAGCGCGACACATGCCGTCCTTGGAGTTGGTCACGGCGTCAGGGGGACTACTGGCTGATTGTATTACCCACTTCGAAAGGATCTGGACCTTGAGTGCCAACACCATCCAAAAAATCCAATGACAGGGGACAGCAAATAACGAACGGATGCACGCGAGGCGGCAGATAACAAAGCGATGCACCGGAGCGGGCTACGTGTTCGGTTTCTCAACGTCGTTCGCTTGGTTAACGTTTCTTGCTTTCTCAGCGATCCCTCGTGTTGGTCCGCCCGCCTTGTGATCTTGGTTGTTAGCAAGTGGCCGTTCCGGCACGCAATCTCGTTCGACGTTCTCATGACAGAATGCCGGAACTGCGCTGCGCTTGTTCCGGCCTACGGATCTTCCGCCGACCTCTCGATCACCGTGATCTTGCCGCTGCCGCCGTCGATGCGGATGTGGTCACCCGTTCGGAGCAGCCGGGTGGCGTGGGGGCAGACGACGGCCGGGATGCCGAAATCGCGGGCGACGATCGCTCCGTGCGAGAGCACGCCGCCCCGCTCGACGATCAGCCCGGCCGCGGCCATGAACAGGGGCGTCCAGCCGGGATCGGTCGAGGGACACACCAGGGCACGCCGTGACATCCCAGACTTGATACCCAGCCGCCGAACACCGTGGTTCTTGCCAGATTCCTGTTGGTTCTGCACTTTCTGGAAAAACGGCAGTTTTCATCGCCCGGCCCCGAAACGCACCAGCCCCCATCCGAACATGCCGACGTAGACGTTCGAATTGCAGAGGATCATCGGCGCGGTCGGTTCGCCCAGCAGGTATTCGACCCACCGGATCGGCTCGGCGTCTCCTTCGTCGGGCTCGAAGGCCATGATGGCCTCCTTGCCGATGTAAATCAACTTTCCGCGGCTCAGCAGCGGCGCGGTTCCCGGCATCGCGTCGGGTTGCGTGCGGATCACCGACCCGTCGTCGCGCGAGACGAGCACCAATTCCTCTTTGTCGCTGACGTAAGCGAAGAACCGCCTGGCGACGATGAAGTCGCTCGACACGCCGCCGCCGTCGAGTTTCCATTCTTCGCGCGGCGCTGCGTTGGCCAGAGATCGGGCCTCCAATCCGGCCGCCGTTCCCAGGTAGATCGTGCTGCGGATCACCACCGGCGGCGTGCGGGGCGTCGCGTCGAGGCGAACATGCCACAGGCGTCGGCCGGAAGGACGGTCCATCGCGACCAGGCCCGGTGGATCGACCACGGCGGCCACCAGCATCGAGTCGGTCGCCGCCGGCGGCCGCTCGAGCCGACCCAACGGCCGAGACCAGGCCTTCAGGCCCAACCGATACACGCAACTGATCGCCTCGGGCTGGTCCTGAACGTAGATCTCCTCGTCGGTGCAAAGGAACACGCCCGAGGCCCCCTCGGCCACCGGGAACCGCCACCGCGGCTCCCCGGTGGCGACGTCGAGCCCGTGCAGGAATCGATCGGTCTGGGGCGGTTCCGCGTCGCCTTGGCCGTCGACGACGATCAGCGTGTCGTCGAGCACGGCCGGGGAAAGATGGACGTCGTTGGCCGTCTCGTAGATCCAGCGCGGCTCGGGCGTGGCTTGCGAATCCGCATGGGCCGGCAGGCAGGCCACGCCCGAGGGCTTCCCGCCGCCGGCGAGCGGCACGAACAGACTGTCGCCCATCACCGCCGCCGGAGCGACGACGCGGGCCTTGTCGGTGCCCTCTTGATCCTTGGGAAATTGCCAGTGCAACGCACCCACCTTGGGAAGCGGCGAGTCGTCGGCATTGCCGCCTCGCTCCGGGCCGCCCAACCGGCACGGCCACAGGGCGGCCCGGTTCTCTTCGGCCGCCTGACCGACGCAGAGGAACCCGTCGTTCTGCGTGCCCACGTACACGCGGCCTCGCGCCACCGCCGGCGAACTGACCAGCAGCGGCTGCGCGGCGATCTTCATCTCCCAGGCCAGCTCCATCGTCCGCCGGTCGAGACAATACAGCCAGCCGGAATCGGTCACCACGTAGACGTAGTCCCGGGTCACCGCCGGCGAGGTGATCAGCGGCGAATGGGTGTCGTACTTATCGATCAGCTTGCCGTCCTTGCCGAGGCAATACAGAAACCCGTCGCGCGAGCCGAAGTAGAGTTCGTCGCCTTCGACGGCCACGGCGCCCAAGACGGTCCGCCCGATCTGGGTGAACCTCCAGTCGACCTCGAACGTGGCCAGATCGACGCACCAGACCGCGCCGGCCGGTCGGGTCGGCGGCGTCTGCTCTTCGGCCTTGTTGATGTAGTCGCCGTTGCCCATCGCGATGTACAGCTTGCCGTCGACGATCGCGGGCGGACCGAAGACGGGATATTCGGTCTCGATGCGGTGCTTCAACTGGCCGGTCTTCGCGTCGAGCACGCAGATCGCCTTGCCGCCCACGCCCAAACCGGCATAGACGTTCTCGCCCGCCGCCGCCAGCGAGGTTTCGGCGTCGGGGAACTCTTCGCCGGGCGCGTGCCAGACGAGCTGGGCCTGGCCGTCCGCACCGGGTTGAAGGTCGAAACAATAGTAGCCGTCGTCGCCGGCGCCGATATACACCCGGCCGTTGTGGATCACCGGCGAGCATTCCACGTGGCTGTCGGTCTGGTAGGTCCAGAGGATCTCGCCCTCGTGGCCGGGTCGCAGATCCATGCAGATCACCCGGGCGTTCTCGGTGTCGTGCAGTCCTTCGCCGCAGACCAGGTAGTCGCCCCGGACGGACGGCGAAGAGAAGGTCGCTTGATAGCCCTTGGGGGCCTTGTGCCAGGCCACCTGTCCGGTGTCGGCGTCGAAGCAGTAGATCTCGCCGGAGCCGACGCCTTTGAACACCGGCGGCGTTTCCGAGGCCACATAGACGCGATTGCCCACCACCGCCGGCGAAGAATAGAAGCCGACGCTGCCGTCCTGGAAGATCCAGTGGATCGCCGGCCGATTCGGCTGGGCCGTCCACGGCACGGCGCCGGTCCGGGCCAACCCGCCGCGGAACAGGGGCCAATCGCTGCCGGTCTCGGCCTGTTCGACGGGCTCGGTCGGCTTCTGGGGCCACAGCGCCAGCGCGGCCCAAACGCCGCCGGCACCCACGACCGCCACCAGCGCCACAGAGAGTTTCAACCGCCACAGCAGCTTGATCCCCCCGAGGATCGCCCGCGGCCGAAACATCGAGACCAACACCCCGCCGACCGCCACCAACACCCCCAACAACACGGCCGCGATCACCGGCAAGATCGGCGCGACCACCGGGATCACGGCGAAGGGGGCGAGGGAGTAAGGTTCGCTTGGCAGGGGCATCATGGGGAATACACAGGATCGGTCGCCGCGTGTCGTTTAGCGGGCGGGCTTGCCCGCCGTTGGCGTTTGCCGGCGGCTC
>Ga0307378_10002348_pt1 | contig 29224 bp, 25 predicted proteins | sample UN1MG_FD_202238 | JGI IMG/M metagenome (GOLD analysis project Ga0307378, IMG submission 202238) | Soil microbial communities from Risofladan, Vaasa, Finland - UN-1 | ecosystem: Environmental > Terrestrial > Soil > Coastal area > Acid sulfate soil | place: Finland: Risofladan, Vaasa | collected... | reverse complement strand
GCCCCGCATTCGATCGCCCGATGCAGGAGGTCCTCGATCCGGGGCACCAGCGCGGCGGCCGCATCGAGCTGGCCGCGATCGACCTGGAGGTGGGCGGCACTCAGGCGGCAGTCCATCTCGCACCGCATCCGCGCCGAGGCTACCGGGACCACCTCAGCCTGACGCCCGGCCGCCTCGGTGTAGCCCATCCGGGCGAAGAGCCGGGCCAGATGGACGTGCTGGAGCTGCTCGGCGCGGCGTCGCGCCAGCGCCTGGTTCAGGTGCTGCCGGGCCCCGCCGAACGGCTGCCTCAGCGCGGTCGCCTCCGACCGGATCCGTTTGGCGTGGGCGGCCGGGAGTTGGGGCAAAAGCCGCTTATAGAAGGCGTCGCGGTAGGAGGCGATCACCGGCAAGAGCGTGGCCAAGGTCGTCGACGAGTCGTGCGCGTTCGGCCCGCTCCCCGTGATCCCCGAGCCCATCAGCATCGTGCCGGCCAGCACCGCGGCCGCTTCGAACAGCACCTCGTCGCGCGGCAAGTCGTCGCGCTCGTCCAGCCGGGCCGACAGGGCGTCGAGCGTGACCTGGTGGACGACGAAGCGCCGGTAGCGGCCCCGGTTGTCGATGTGGTGCGGGTCCCAGCCCCCGAAGTGGTAGTTGGGGCGACGATTCACCGGGTGGTCGAAGTCGTACGCCCGGGGGTCCAGGGCCAGCTCATCCAAAAGCCCCAGGTCGAACCAGGCTCGCTCCAAAAGCGCCCGATCGGTCGATTCGAGAATCGAGAGCGCCCCTCGGACCACGTCGTGGTACCGCCCCACGGCTGCACCGGCACCGGCAACGAACAACGGGATCGGCCGCACCCTTTCATGGGCATAGGGCTGCAGATCCTGCTGGGTCTGGAGGACGGCCACGGGCCGATGGCCGAGGAAGTCGTTCAGCCGGCCTAACGCCCCCGAGACGACCCGCTCCGACTCCTCCCAAGGCCCCCCCCCGGCCAACACCGCCTGGCACACCCGACCGATGAAAAAAGGCTGGAACAAGAACTCCTCGGTCTGGTGGAAGAGCAGGTCGCGATGGTGTCGGCGGTAGGCGGGAAGGACTTCGTCGAAGACCAGCCGCCGTACGGCCTCGGCCTGCTCGAGTTGGCGAAACGCCTCGGAACTGCCGCGGAGCCGCGCCAGGCCCGCCTGGATCAAGCCGGCTAGGGCACGCCAGGTGGGTTCGGCGTGCGACTTCCCCTGATCGTCGGCGTCTCCCTCCGCCGGATGGGCCTCAAGAAGCCCAAAAAGGGCATTCAAGTTCGCCAGAAACCGCGGCTCCTCCGCCCCCGAGGAGAAATTCAGGTATCCAGCGATCTCCTCCAGACGTTTCCAGGCTTCGGGGCCCAGGTGGTCCGGGTACATGAATCCTTCCTTTTGGGGGGCGACCGGTGAACGGCCCCTGTTCCGCGGTCATATTAGAGCCGGCGGGCCGGACTGTCCAGCATCGGCCATGCCCTCCCCCTTAGAAGAAGGGCAAAGCGCCACCCGGCTTGGAGTTCGTCACGGGGGGGCCGTTTTCTGCGTGCGATTCGCGCCGATTGTGATTATCATGAAACCACTGGGTTCTTCCGAAAGACCGGGTGCCCCAGGCGTTCTGCCAGGCATGCCGACCCTCCCATACGACCATTCGGGGGCCGTCCATGATGCGTTCCTATGCTTTCGTCTTAGCGCTTGTCGGCGCGCTGGCTGCCTCTGATCGGTCGCTTGCGGCTGGTGGCAGCCAAGTCATCTCGGAACCGGCCGCCCGGCGACACGGGCTGGCCCGACCCTGGTTCACGCAGATCCAGATGGATCGGGCCCGGGCCCGGATTACGCACATCGTGCTCGACTCGGGAACACTGTTCGTCCAGACCGATCAGGCCGTGATGCACGCCGTTGATGCGGAGACGGGCCAAACCCTCTGGGCGGAACAGGTGGGCCGTCGTGGACATCCCAGCTTTGCCTCCGTCGCCAACGAGTACTTTGTCGCGGTGGTCAACGGTTCGTATCTCTACGTCCTCAACCGCGAGAACGGGAAGCTGCTCTGGAAGAACCAGTTGGAGGGGACCCCCGGAGCCGGCGCCGCGATGAGCCAGCGACGGGTTTACGTGCCCATGATTAGCGGGTTGGTCGTGTCCTACGTGCTGGAACCCATGAAGGACCCGCTCGAAGAGCTCGGCCTGATCCGCGAGCAACAGGAACTCTCGCCCGAGGAAGAGGAAGCCGCGGAAGCCGAACGCCGGGAGTCGATCCGGCTTAGCCAGGAGTACGTCCCCCCGTTGGCCTGCCAGTCGTATGGCCGCGCCCTGGTGCAGCCGCTCGTCACCGGTTACACCGAAGACGAAGAGTACGTGGCCTGGCCGACCGATCGCGGCTACCTGTTCGTCGGCTACATCGCCGAGCGCCAGGAGCATTTCGCCATCCGCTATAAGCTGGAGACCGAGGCGGGGATTGCCGCCCAGCCCACGTATTCCCCCCCGAACCCGAACATCTCGCCCGATTCGGGCGTGATCTACGCCGCCTCGCGAGACGGCTTCGTGCACGCCGTCCTGGAACAGGAAGGGAACTCGCTATGGCGGTTCTCTACTGCCGAGCCGATCCTCGAGCGCCCGATCCCCATCGGCGAGACCGTCTACGTGATCACCCAGCCCGGCGGAATGTACTGCCTCGACGCCAAGAACGGTATGGAGAAGTGGTGGACCCACAACGTGGCCCAATTCATCGCCGCCAGCAAGGACCGCCTGTACGTGGCCGACAAGCTCGACCGGATTCTCGTCCTCAGCGCCGCTAGCGGCGCTCGGCTCGACACGATCCCCACCCACGGGCTCGATATCAAGTTCCTCAACACCCAAACCGACCGCATCTACCTGGCAACCGCGACCGGGCTGATCCAGTGTCTGCACGAGGTCGAGTTGGCCGAACCGATCCTCCACGTGAAGCCGCCGCAGGCCCCCGCGGAAGCCCCCCCCGCGCAAGAGCAACCGGCCGACCAACCGGCGCCCGACCAGCCGCCCGCACCCGCGGCGGACCCGTTCAGCGGGCAGGCAGTACCGAAACCCCCCGGCGGTGGCGGCGCGGCGGGAGCCCAGGGCAATCCCGGCGGCGGGGGCCAAGGAAATCCGGTCGGCCCCCCGGCCGACGATCCGTTCAAGTAGCGCGACGCGCCGGCGCCGTGCCCCCCAAGTGGGACTTCTCGTTTCCCTCCGGCCGCTTCGATGGCGCCCCCCCGCCCGGACCTCGCTCGGCTATAATGTCTCGGTGGAAACGCGGCAGAGCCAGGCCCACGCCCTTGGCCTGACTTGGCTGCCACGGGACATTTCGGTTCAAAGGTCGAGCGATCCCATGCTTTCCGGTGTGAGTATCATCTGTTTCGCGGCCAGCTATGGCGTAACACTCGCCCTGGAGATCACCCGGCTCCTCTTCCGCAGCGGACTCCGCGGGGCGATCATGCTCGGGTTCGCCGGGGCCGGGCTTGTTGCGCACACGGCCTACCTGTACTACCGGGCCATCCATGCGACGGGGTCCCCCCTTTCGAGTAGTCAAGACTGGTGCCTCGTGGCGGCATGGGGCCTGGTAGCCACCTATCTCTACTTGACGTACTACCACCCGGGGACTGCGTTCGGGCTGTTCATCCTCCCCCTGGTCCTGGGACTGATCGCAACGGGCACCTATCTGGCCGATCCCCACCCGTTCCCTCGCGAACCCGCCTCCGGCATGTGGGGTATGATCCACGGCACCTCGATCCTCCTCGGCACGGTCGCCGTGCTCGTGGGGGTCGCCGCCGGACTGATGTACCTCGGTCAGGCCTACCGGCTCAAACGCAAGCTGCCCCCCAGACGCGGCTTGCGCCTGCCCAGCCTGGAGTGGCTCGGGCGAGCCAACAGCCGCGCGATCGGAATCGCCGCGCTGATGCTGGGCGCGGGTATCCTCTCCGGGGCAATCCTCAATCTGATCAACTACGGGCCCCAGACCGAACGCCTCCCCTGGCACGATCCCGTCGTGCTCAGCACGCTCGTGATGTTCGCATGGCTTGTCCTCTGCGCCGGGATCGGTCTCTTCTACAGGCCGGCCCGGGAAGGGCACCGAGTCGCCCTCCTCACCTTGATCAGCTTCCTCTTCCTGGTCGTTGCGCTGGCCCTTGTCCTGTTCGGCAGCACCCAGCACGGAGGCCCCAGGCCGTCGGAGCGTTCAGGGTCCAGGGGGCGGGGGTCAGGGATCGGGGTTCAGGGGGTCGGGGTTCGGGGGGCAGGAGATGCCGCGGCATGCTCGGCTGGTAGGAATGAGCGGAGCACTGCCGGTCGGGCCGGCTTCGGACCGGGCGTTGCACGTCGCACGCACGGGCTGAAACCCGTGGGCTTCGGCTCACGCGAGCGTGCGCGGCTCTTTCTCCACTCCCCACTCACCACTCCCGACTCGCCACTCGCCACTCGCCACTCGCCACTCCTCACTCACCACTCCCCACTCGCCACTCTCCACTGCCTGCCGTGCTCACGGAGGAGCCTGCCATGAAGGTGCAGGTAGTCGGCTTGAGCCACCAGAACGCGTCGATTGCGGTGCGGGAGCGGCTGGCGTTTAGCAGCGAGCAGACTTGTGCCGCGTTGGAGCGGCTGCGGCAGCAGTTCCCCGAGGTGGAGGTGGTGTTGCTGTCCACGTGCAATCGCGTGGAAGTGTATACGGCGACGGAGGGCGACTCGGTGCCGACGCGCTTCGAGCTGGCCGAGTTCCTGGCCCGATTTCACGGTCTGGAGTCGAGCGGGCTGGCAGAGCATCTCTACCAGCGGACGGACGAAGCGGCCATTCGGCACTTGTTCACGGTCGCCTCGAGCCTGGACAGCATGGTGGTTGGCGAGACGCAGATTCTCTCCCAGGTGAAGCAGGCCTACCAGTTGGCGACCGAGCGGGAGTGCACGGGGCCGCTCACCCATGCCGCTTTCCAGGCCGCCTTGAAGGCCGCCCGACGCGTGGCCGGGGAGACGGCGGTGCACCAACGTCGGGTGAGCATCCCCAGCGTGGCCGTGGCCGACTTCGCCCAGCAGATCTTCGAGCGATTCGACGACAAGAACACCCTGGTCATCGGGGCGGGCGAGACGGCCGAGGAGACGCTGCGCTATCTTCAGGACCAAGGGGCGCAGGACGTCACCGTGATCAACCGCCACGTCGAGCGGGCCGAGGAGCTGGCGCGGCGCTGGCGCGGCCGGGCGGCCCCGTGGGAGCGTCTGCCGGAGGCGCTGGCTCAGGCCGACCTGGTGATCAGCACCACCGGCGCCGAAGAGCCGATCGTCACGCTCGACCGGTTCCGCACGATCGAGGCGTCGCGCTACCAGCGCCCGCTGTTCGTCCTCGATCTGGCCGTCCCCCGCGACTTCGATCCGGCGATCGGCGATCGGCCGGGCGTCTATCTCTACTCGATCGACGATCTCCGCCAGGCATGCGAGCGGAACCGCGGGGCGCGGGACAGGGAGCTTCCCGCCGCCATGCGGATCGTCGACCAGGAAACCCGCCGCTTCATGGCCGATTTACACCATCGCGCGACGGGGCCCGTGATCCAACGACTCCGCAAGGGTTGGGAAAAGCCCAAGGAGGAGGAGCTCAGCCGGCTGTTCCACAAGCTCCCCGACCTGGACGAGCGGGCCCGCGACGAGATCCGCCAATCGTTCGACCGCTTGGTCGCCAAGCTGATGCACCCGCCGCTGGAATCCCTCCGCGACGAAGCCCGGCACGGGATCCCCAACGCCCTCCTGGAAGCCCTGACCAAGCTGTTCAAGCTCAAGGACTAGGGCATTGTCAACCTCGAATTTGTGGGTGGCACGCTCAGAGCGAAGCGATGGGCGTGCTGCGGCACCACGCCCTTCATAAGCTCAGGGCGTGCCACTCAAGACAGGTGACCCACGAGCCGGTGAACCGAAGTCGTGGGTACCAGGCGACTTGCGGTTTCGGGCGAAGCGGTCGTCGGTGGGCGTCGACGCTCGGCCCAGCCCCGCCGCCGCGCGTCGCGGGGCTCGTTTCCCTCGCGGCCCCGGGGCCTTCCTAAGGGCGAGTTGGCCGATGTGCTATCTTTTCTATGACTTGAGAGCTTTCTATTCAGACATATTGTGGGGAGTGTGCCGTGAGCGACTTTCATCAGTTCGTTTCGTCGATGCTGGCCGACAAGAGGATCCACGAGACGGAAGTCGGCCGGATCCGGGAGTATCTCGATCAGGACGGACGTCTCGATCTCGACGACGTGAGACTTCTGGTCGAGCTGTACTGCGGAGCGGTCGAAACCTGCCCCGCCTTCGAGGATCTCTTCTTCTCCGTGCTCGAGGAGGTCATCCTCGCCGACGGCGAGATCCAGCCGGGCGAGCAGTTCTACCTGCTCAAAATGCTCTACTCCGACCACGAGATCCGGGATCGCGAGAGGGAGTTCCTCTCGAAGCTCCGCCGAACCGCGAAGCGGACGACCCCCGAATTCGAGGCCCTCTGCGACGAGGCGCTTACGGCGCACCCAACCGCCTGGAGCGTCGGCGGGCGGTGACTGCCGGCTTGAGCGGGTGCAAGAGCGCGTCGGGCCAACAACCCCTCCAAGTCCGGCCCACAAGAACCGCGTCGCCATTGAGCGACTCGTAAGATGCTTCAAGAACAGGGCCGGGGGGATCCTGCCCAGAAGTTGCGCATATTGTCAAAGCTACGCGGATATCCTATGGCCCGTTGTCTTCCCGGCCAGCGGCCAGCGGCCAGTTTCGGTCAAGTGGAAGGCCGGGTCGAGCCGATTTGGAAACGCGGGTTGACTTTGACGGCAAGGGGGTCAGGGAGCAGACCATGTTGATGGGCGATGGACACTCGCCGGGCTGGGAATACTGCTACGTGGGGCCTGCGGATTCCTTTCAGGGCCTGGTGGGCGAGCTGAAGGCCAAGGCCACCGAAGGCTGGGAGCTGAGCGGGATACGCAACGAGTCGTCCCAGGTCTACGCCACCGTGAAGCGGCCCGTCGCCACCGTGGCCGTCGGGGAGCACCGGGCCCTCTGAGGGCGAAAGCACAACGCCCCCCTTGGCGACTTGGGGGCCACTGCTGGCTTGTCCAGCAGTGCTGTACCAATTCGCAGGAAAATCACTGCTGGACAAGCCAGCAGTGGCACACCCTTTTTCAACGGGCTGCTACCCCCTCTTGGGAAACAGCGGACCGCCGTATACGGCGCCCGCCCCGAGCATCTCCTCGATCCGCAGTAGCTGGTTGTACTTGGCGATGCGGTCGGTGCGGGAGGCGGAGCCGGTCTTGATCTGGCCGGTCCCCAGGGCGACGGCCAGGTCGGCGATCGTGGCGTCTTCGGTCTCGCCGCTGCGGTGGCTGATGACGCTGGTGTACTGGTTGCGTCGGGCCAGCTCGACCGCCTGGATCGTCTCGGTCAACGTGCCGATCTGGTTGACCTTGATCAGGATGCTGTTGGCGATTCCGTCGTCGATTCCCCGCTGGAGCCGCTTGGTGCTGGTCACGAACAGGTCGTCGCCGACCAGTTGGACCTTTTGGCCCAGGCGCTCGGTCAGCTCCGCCCAGCCTTCCCAGTCGTCCTGGTCGAGGGCGTCCTCGATCGAGCAGATCGAATACTTCTTGTTGTCGACCCAGGTCTCCAAAAGGTCGATCATCTGGCTCGAGGTGAGCTCTTTTCCCTCCACGATGTAGACGAAGGGCTTCTTCTGTTCGGGCGTGAGGCCCTCCTCCTTCTTCTCCTCGGGCAGCAGTTCCGAGGCAGCCACGTCCAGCGCGATCCGGACGTGCTTGCCCATCGCGTAGCCGGCTTTCTTGACGGCGGCCAGGATCATCTCCAGGGCTTCTTCGTTGCTCTTCAGGTCCGGGGCGAAGCCGCCTTCATCTCCCACGCTGGTCGCCAGCTTGCGATTCTCCTTCTTGGCCGTGTCCTTGAGCACGCCTTTCAGGGCGTGGAAGACCTCGCAGCCGCAGCGGATCGCGTCTTCGAACTTGTCGAACCCCAAGGGCATGACCATGAACTCCTGGACGTCGACGTTGTTGTCGGCGTGCTCGCCCCCGTTGAGGATGTTCATCATCGGCGCGGGGACCACGCAGGCGCCGGCGCCGCCCAGGTAGCGGAACAACGGCAGCCCCACGTAGTCGGCCGCCGCATGGGCCACGGCCAGCGACACGCCGAGGATCGCATTGGCCCCCAGGTTCTTCTTGTTCTCCGTGCCGTCCAGCTCGATCATCCGCTGGTCGATCGCCACCTGGTCCACTGCGTTCATGTCGCACAGTTCCGGGGCGATCTTCTCGTTGACGTTCTCCACGGCCTGCGTTACCCCCTTGCCGAGGTAGACGGCCTTGTCGCCGTCCCGCAATTCGAGGGCCTCGTGGATGCCCGTGCTGGCCCCCGAGGGCACGGCCGCGCGCCCGGACGAGCCGTCGGCCAACGCGACGTCGACCTCGATCGTGGGGTTGCCTCGACTGTCGAGGATCTGCCGGGCGTGGATGAATTCAATGGCTGAGCTCATGGGTTTTCTCGTCTTCTACGGGAAAGTGGGAAACCGAATGTTCTGTGTCGCTGTCTGGGCCGACGCGGCGCAGGCTTCTTGGCCGGGGAGCTTGGTGCACCCGCAAAACAGTCCATTCTGTCCGATCCCGGGGCGGTTGCCTAGCGGGGGAACGAGAATTCCCCTGCGGCCCCACTTCCTTCCCGACCACTCGCCAAGGGGATAGAATGGCATCTTCCGCGATCCCCTCGGCTTGCGGATCGGTTGCTCGTTTGTCGCAAGACCTACTGCCCTTCGGGGCGTGACGATTTGAGGCGTTGCCGATGTTCTCAGGCATTGTGGAGTGCATGGGGCGCGTGGCAGAGATTCGTTCCGAGCCGCCCGGCTGCCGTTTGATTATCCGCGAGCCGAAGATCGCCGCCCAGACCGCCGTGGCCGACAGCATCTCGGTCAACGGGTGCTGTCTGACCGTGGTCGAGACCGATGACGAGACCATGGGCTTCCAGGCCGGTCCCGAGACCCTCTCGCGGACCAGTCTGGGCGACTTGGAGGTCGGAAGCCCGGTCAATCTGGAGCGGGCGCTCGCCGTGGGCCAGCGGCTGGGCGGGCATTTTGTCAGCGGCCACATCGACGGGACCGGCACGCTCTTGGAGCGGAACGACCACGGGGAGTGGTCCGACCTCTGGTTCGGGCTGGCCCGGCAATTGAGCGTGCAGATGGCCTCCAAGGGATCCATCGCCGTGGACGGCGTCAGCCTGACGATCGTCGATAGCGAGCCGGAGCGGTTCAGCGTGGCCCTGGTCCCCTTCACCCTGGCGGTGACCACGCTGGGCGGGCTGGCCGTCGGCGACAAGGTGAATCTGGAGACCGATCTGTTGGCCAAGTACGTCCAGCGGCTCGTCGACGCACAAGACTGGGATTGAGGCTGCCATGCCCGGGCGCACCCGCAACCAGACGCTCTCCTTCCTCATGCGGCGGTTCAAGGAGGCCGGCATCCGGCCGCAGACCAGGTTGGGGCAGAACTTCCTCATCGATCTGAATCTCCAGCAGGTCCTCCTGCAAGCCGCCGAGCTGGGGCCCGACGACGTCGCGCTGGAAGTGGGCACGGGCACCGGCTCGCTGACGGCCCTGATGGCCGCTCAGGCTGCCGCCGTGGTCACGGTGGAGGTCGACGCGGATCTCGTGCGCCTGGCCGCCGAGGAGCTTCATGGGCTGGAAAACGTCACCCTGCTCAAGCTCGATGCCCTCAAAAACAAGAACCACCTCAACGCGGACCTCTTGGAGGAGCTTCGCCGGCAACTCGCCGCCGCCCCCGGCAGGCAACTGAAGCTGGTGGCCAATCTCCCCTACAACGTGGCCACCCCGATTCTCGCCAACCTCCTGGCGATCGACGAACCGCCGCGGACGATGACCGTGACCATCCAGAAGGAGCTCGCCGACCGGATCGTCGCCCGGCCGGGCACCAAGGACTACGGCTCGCTGAGCATCTGGATGCAGAGCCAGTGCCGGGTCCAGATCGTTCGGGTGATGGCGCCGACGGTCTTCTGGCCGAGGCCGAAGGTCACGTCGGCGATCATCCACGTGGCGCTCGACGACGAGCTGCGGGGCCGGATCCCCGATCGCGAGTTCTTCCACGGTTTCAACCGGGCGATGTTTTTCCACCGCCGCAAGTTCCTGCGATCCGAGCTGTTGAGCGCGTTCAAGAATCGGCTCACCAAGCCGCAGGTCGACGAGATCATGAGCCGGCTGCGGCTGGACCCCAAGGCCCGCGCCGAGCAGCTCGACGTAGCCACCATGCTTGCCCTGGCCGAGGCCGTTCGGGCGGAGGTGGGGGTGTAAGCATCGCGTCGAAAAATGGGGACTGGCTCCGAGCCCAGATCCGCTCGATGCCGCGAGAAAACGCCAGCGGCGAGGTGCCTGTCCCCTTTTTTCAACGGCGTTTGGTATGGTCCGCCCGGAAATGGGGACAGGCACCGTCGGTAGCGTGAAAGACTGGCGCAGAATCCTATCTCGACGGAGCCAGTCCCCAATTCCGGCCTCCCGCACTTGCCGTTTGAGGAACTCGATGGATCTCCAGGGGGCGTCCCGTGGCTACGAGCCGAAGAAGCCCTGCCGCCGAGCCGGCGGATTCCGGAAATCGCGGAATTCCCCGTCAACACGCCCCCCTCCCCGCGCATTGTCAGTGCAGACGAGTGACCGGGGCCGACGCGTGTGGGCCGGTTCCGGCGCCGGCCGGCGAGGCCGCTGATCTCCACTCGGGGCGCAGTGCGGTGCGCGAATCGGACAGAGAGGGACTGCGCTCGGTGTGGGATCAGCTCGCGCCGGAGCTGGCCCGGCTGGCCTGCGCCATGGGCGTCGACGCGAGCCGCGCCGAGGACGTGCTCCAGGACGTCTACCTGGCCGCATGGCAGCACGAGCCACGCGAAGCGGATCGGGACGGCCTGAGACGGTGGCTCTACCGCGTCACGGTCAATCGGTGCAACCTGGAGCACCGGCGTCGCACGCGGCGCACGCGCGTCCTGCGGCGCTGGGCATCGCTCTGGACCGGCTCCACCCAAGGCGATGATGCAACCGGCGCCGCCTGTCGGCAGGAAGAGCGGGAGCTGGTGCAGCGGGCGCTGGACGGCCTGGAGCCGCGATTGCGATCGGTCCTGGTGTTGCGATACTTCTCGGAGCTCGATTCCAAGGAGATCGGCAGGATCTTGGGGCTCCCGGATTCGACCGTGCGAAGCCGGCTCCGCACGGGGCGGAGACAACTGGCCCTGGAACTAAGGCGAATGGGCTATCGCGATGAGTAGCCAATCGTGCGACACGGTTCGAGAGCTGTTGGTCGACTACTGCGACGGGGAGCTGTCCGCGGCCGAGGCCGGTCGGGTCGCGGCCCACCTGCCCGACTGCCCGAACTGCCGGGCGGAGCTCCGTATGCTGGAGCGATCGATCGAGCTTGCCCGATCGGTTTGGCACGAGTCCGCCGCTCGGGCGCCGTCACGGGCAGCGGGAGGTTTTTGGAGTGCGGCGACTCGTCGCCGCTTTCCCGACGTTTCCGCAACCGGCGAGCCATGCCGAAGTTGCCCCGGGAGTGCTCTCGCCACCTCTTCCGGAGGCTCAAAAAGCGGTGACGAGTCACCGCACTCCAAAAGGTCGCTTGCTTGGGGGCTACTAGCGTGCGCTGTGGCCGTGTTGTTGGCGGCCGGGGCGTGGCTCTTCTGGCACGCGCGCCCCGCAGGCAGACTCGATCGAGCCGGCCTGCCTCCGGCGCTCCAACGCCCGAAGGAGCCGCCGGCCTCCACCTCAACCCAGTCGGCCGCAACCGAACCCGAGGACTCGCGTCTTGCAGGCTCGGGCGAAGACCCGAACGTCGAAACGTTGATCGCCCGAGTCGGCCGGGCCGCCCGACTGGCCGCTTCCGCCGAACTACTAGCGGCGCAGCCGGGCCTCGAGCCGTACCGAGCGCAGGCCGATCGCTACCTGGCCGAGGCCTACCGGGGCACGCCCGCGGGCGACCGGGCGGCGAGGCGAGTCGGCCCCTGTGCGAATGAACCGAATAAGGAGCCTGAGTCATGAAGCGAGCCCTTCTCTTTGCGTGCCTGTTGTTTGCGGTTGCCGCGGTCTCGGCCCGCGCGGCGGAGCCCAAGCCGGAGGCGAAGAAGGTCGAGCCACAATCGGCCGCTCCGGGGCAAACGTCCAAGGAAGCATCGGCCGCCGAGGAGCCCCCGGCCGAGGTGACCGGGCCGGTGATCCCCGAGCGGAAGCTGGTCTTCGAGGAAACGGACGCAAAGCACCCGATGAAGCTCTTCGAGGCCGATGCGAAGCTCCTGGAGCAGCGCTACGTGGCGGTCTTTCGGATCACGGTCGACGCGAGAGGTCCGAGGTCGTCGAGTGGGAATCTAGGGGGCGTCTACGTGGGGGCCGTCGCCTCGCCCGGGCATTGGTTCGGAAACCTGGTGGAGAAAACGCCCAAGGAGCGACTTCCTTCGAGAGAAGTGGTGTCGATCCTCACCCAAAATGCCGGCCGGCACGTCCTTAGCCGCACGTTCGACGACCACGACGCGCCCGACGGCTTCCGCGTCGTCGAGTTCAACGTGCTGGGGCCGACCCCCGAGCTTGTCAAGGAGCTGGTGGCGGCAATACTCCAACTCTACGACTATGGGCTTTCTTACCCGATTCAGCACGAGTACCTACGTCTTGCCCAACAGGGGGAAACGCTGCTCGCTGACCTCTGCCCCGAGTTGAAGAAAGCCGACGCGGAGCTTGCCCAACAGAAAAAGCAACTGGAGCCGTACCGGGAATACGAAGACATCACCGAGCAGTCCCTCGCGGATTTGATGACCCAGCGGCGGCTCCTGCTGGTCGACCTGGCGGGCGTCGAAGCCCGAATCGGAGCGTGCAGCAAGATCCTCTCCGGGCCGCCCATGAACGTCGACCGGACCAGCCGGGTCGAGACGATCAAGGTCTCCGCCGAGATCGAGCTGGTCGGATTGCGGGCCAGAAAGGACTACATCGACCACGTGGTGGAAAAGGGGCGCCAGCGCCAGGAGCTTTCGGCCAAGGTCGAGCCGGCCAGGAAGCGAGTCGACGAGCTGAGCAGTCGGGTGTCTCGGGCCGGAAGCAGCTTGGAGGAGTACCGCGCGCAGCGGAAGCGATTCGAGCCGTTTGCCCTCGAAAGCGACAAGATCACCATCCACCCCATCGCATGGGGCTCGCCGGAAGATGGCGACTCGCGTTGGTGGGAGAGGTAGGTCCGCTTCACAATCGACTCGCCCGACTTGGCCTTCGGCGGATTAGGATCGCCCGAAGAACAACTTCACCACTTCAGTAGCAGGCACACGGCGTCCCCGGTCCGCCGGTTACGGCACACGGCGTGTGCCTACTACAGCGGCTCGCGTGGCGCCGCCAATCCCGCGCGGAGCAGAGCGGCCGCGTACTCCGCCGGGCTGTTCACGTTGGCCAGGCTCAAGAGATCCGGATCGACGTCGGTCAGCTCGTTGGCGGTCACACGCCGGGTGCGGACCAGGTCGAAGAGGAACGCGGGCCGCAGCCGGTCGGCGGCCAGCAGGGCTTCGACTTGCGCCAGCACGCCGGTCCGATAGACGGCCGCCAGCGGCTCGTCATGGCCGTCCACGTGGGGCACGGCCACGTCGAACCCGGCCGCCAGCTCGACCATCCGGCGGACGAAACCGGGCACCAGGAGCGGCACGTCGCAGCCGGTCACGTACGCGCCATCTACTTCGTCCTGGAGCGATTCCAGGCCCGCTCTGAGCCCCTCCAGCGGACCACGATCGGGCCGCCGGTCGCGGACCACCCGAATCGCCGGGCCGAGTTGCGGCAGCTCCTGACCGACCGCCGCCACCACGACCAGCGGCCCGCCCAGAGCGCCCAGCAGCCGCGCCACCCGCTGGAGCATCGTCTCCGGCCCGAACGGGAGCATCACCTTCGGGCGGCCCATCCGCTCGCTTCTGCCCCCGCAGAGCACGATCCCGCCGGTGGTCAATGCATCAGTCCTTGAGTTGGGTTCGGGACCCCGGGAGAAGTGTGGGTCTGGTCGACCCGCCGCGGCCAGTATACACTATCAACTTGCGTCCCGCCGGAACCGGCGGCCGTGAGCCGTAGCCGGTTGAAGGTCGGTGCTCCATCGATTGACGCCAGAAAGGTGAGATTTATGCCCAAGCCCCTTCGGGTGGGGATCATCGGTTTGGCCCACCTGCATCCGCGGACGTACATGCCGCACTTCGAGGCCACACCCGACACGCAGGTCGTGGCCGCCAGCGACCCGATGCCGGTGCTCTGCGAGGGCTTCGAGCAGGACTTTGGCGTGCGGACTTATGCCGATTGGAGGAAACTGCTGGCGGGCGAGAAGCTCGATCTGGCGTACGTCTTCCTCCCGCACGACGAGTGCCCCGCCGCGGCGGTCGCCTGCGCCCGGCGAAAGATCCCCGTGGTGGTCGAGAAGCCGGTGGCCAACCGGGCGGCCGGGGCCAGGAAGGTCGTCGAGGCCTGCAAGGAGCATCGCGTCCTGTTGAGCACGCCGTACCTGTGGCGGTATCATCCGGTCTGCCGTGAGATGAAGCGGATCGTCGACTCGGGCGTGCTCGGCCGCGTCGTCGGCTGCGAAGGGCGGTGTGCGGCGGGCGGCGTCCACCGTTACCTCGAAGCACACGCCGGCTGGATGCTCGATCGCAAGAAGAGCGGCGGCGGGCCGATGTACAACCTGGGCGTCCACTGGATCGACCTGTTCCGCTGGCTCCTGGCGAGCGAGGTCTCGGAGGTGATCGGCCGGAACGTCCACGTCAGCGAGGAGTACGACGTCGAGGACAACTCCTTCGCCCTCTGCACGTTCCAAAGCGGCGCCGTCCTGTCGCTCGATATCAGCTACACGGTGCCCGACAGCTACCCCTTCGGGCGCGACCTCTACCTGGCGATCCGCGGCACGGAGGGCTGCCTGAGCTTCGCCCCCGCGTTTGAGGGCACGCGGCAGACGCTCTTCGTTTGCAGCAATGATCCGCAGTTCGGCGGCGCCCCGCGAAAGACCATCGAGTTCGAGCTGGACGCGAAGCCGGGCTACTGCGGCTCGCTGGGGCTGGAATACGTGGCCGAGATCGCCGACGACGTGCGCCGGCGCCGCAACCCGCTCGTCGGCGGCGACGACGCGATCAAGGCGCTCGAGGTCGTCGAGGCGATCTACAAGTCGGCCCAGAACGGGAGGGCGGTGAAGCTCGACACGTCGTGACGGTTCGACGGGGGTCCGTTGCGCGGCCGACCGCGCGTCGGCCCCGCGTCAACGCAACCACGGACCCAGGCCGACGTGCCGCCGCCCGCACAACGAAACAAGGGCAACGAATCCACGCTGCCGGAGAAGCATATGACCGAACGACCCAAAGTCGTCGTAACCGACTACATCGAGCCGGACATGGACTGGGAAGCAGCCGAGATGGAGAAGCGGGGCGTCGACTTCACCGCCCTCCAGCTCAAGTTCCGGCCTGAGGACGAAGTGATCGCCGCCGTGCGCGATGCCGACGTGATCGTCGTGAACATGGTGCCGATGACCGCCCGGGTGATCGACTCGCTCACGCGATGCAAGCGGATCATCCGCCACGGCGCCGGGTATGACAACGTCGACGTGGCCGCCTGCACCGCGAAGGGCATCCCCCTGGCCTACTGCCCCGACTACTGCATGGACGAGGTGGCCGAGCAGGCGATCGCCTTGATCTTCGCCTGTGCCCGGCAGATCCCCCAGAGCCGCCGGGTGCTCGACGACTCGGTCGCCCGGGGCAAGTGGAACTTCACCCCCATCGCCAAGTGCTACCGCATGGCGGGCCGCAGGCTGGGGATCATCGGCTGCGGGCGGATCGGGAGCCGCGTGTTGGAGAAGATGCGGGGCTTCGGCTTCGAGCAGATCATGGTCTGCGATCCGTATCTCTCCCTGGACCAGGTCCGAGAGCTGAAGGTCAGGACCTACTCGCACCGGACGGTCTTCACGGAGGCCGACTTCATCACGATCCACACGCCGCTCAACGACGAGACCCGCCATCTGGTCAACGCGAAAATGCTGGCGCTGATGAAGCCCACGGCCTACCTCGTGAACACGTCGCGCGGACCGATGGTCGACCACGAGGCCCTGGCCGAAGCGCTGCGGGAAAAGAAGATCGCCGGCGCCGGGATCGACGTCTACGACACCGAGCCGCCGGAGCAGACCTACCCGCTGTTGGGCCTGGAAAACGCCATCCTCACGCCGCACCTCGCCTGGTACAGCGAGGACGCCGGGCAGAAGATCCGCGAGGACATCGTCGAGGACGTCGACCTCGCCCTCTCGGGCAAGCCGCCGCGATGGTGCGTCAACGGGGAAGTGCTGGAAGGGATGAGAGATGAGGGATGAGGGATGAGGGATCGGAGATGGGAGATGGGAGATGGGAGATGTCGTCCTGCCCTTGTCCCTTATCCCGGGCCGACCGAAGGTCTCCTTGCGAATCCCACACACCGCCGGTCCGGTTTCGAGAGATGAGAAACGAAGCATGTCGTCCCGCCCTCATCCCTGATCCCTCATCCAAGGAGAGCTCATGGGCGTTGCTAACGTAAAAACTCCCCTCCCCGGCCCTAAGTCGAAAGCGCTGATCGAGCGTTGGCTTAGGGTCGAGGCCGACTCGACCGGGTACCAGGCCCCCGTCGTGTGGGAGACGGGCCGTGGCTCGACGGTCACCGACGTCGACGGCAACACCTATCTCGACTGGACCAGCGGCGTGCTCGTGACCAACGTCGGCCACTGCCATCCGCACCTGGTTCGGGCGATCCAGGAGTCGGCGGCCAAGCTGATCAACAACTACGAGTGCCCGAACGAGTACCGGGTGCTCGCCGCCGAGAAGCTCGTCGCGGCCCTGCCCGACCACATGGACAAGTGCTTCTTCCTGACCACCGGGAGCGAGGCCGTCGAGGCGGCCGTCCGGATCATGAAGCGGAAGACCGGCCGGTTCGAGATCCTCGGGTTCACCGGCGGGTTCCACGGGCGCACGTACGCGGCGGCCTCGGTGGGCGGGCTGGCCGGCCCCAAACGCGGCTACGGCCCGGCCATGGCCGGCGTGATCCGCGCGCCGTTCCCCTACTTCTACCGCTGCCCGTTCGGGTCGAAGACCGAGGAGGAGTGCGCCGACAGACACCTCGAGGCCCTGGACGACGTGGTTCGGGCGAACTCCTGCGGCAGCCTCGCCGGCATCATCATCGAGTCGTACCAGGGCGCGGCCGGCTTCATCTTCCCGCCCGCCGGATACCTGAAACGCCTCGAAGGCTGGGCCCGCGACAAAGGCATCCTGTTCACCGTCGACGAGGTGCAATCGAGCTATGGGCGGACCGGGTCGCAGTGGGGGCATACACAGGAAGGCCTCGAGCCGGACCTGATGTGCATCGGCAAAGGCATCGGCTGCGGCATGCCCGTGGCCGCCCTCGCCGGACGCAGCGACGTGTTCGCCTGCCTGGGCAAAGGCGAGATGTCGAGCACCGTGGGCGGCAATCCCGTGGCCAGCGCCGCGGTGATCGCGATCCTCGAGATCATGGAGCGGGAGAACCTCTCCGAAAACGCCCGAAAAATGGGCCCCGTGATCATGGGGCGGCTCCGCCAGACGCAGGAGAAGTGCCGGTACCTGGGCGACGTCCGCGGCCGGGGGCTGGTGATGGGCCTCGAGTTCGTCAAGGACAAGAAGACCAAGGAGCCCGCCCCGGAGCTGATCCGCCCGATCATCGACCGATGCGCCCAAAACGGCCTGTTGGTCGGCGCCGTGGGCATCTTCGGCAACGTGATGCGCGTGGCCCCGCCGCTCGTGATCACCGAGGCCGAAGCCCACGAGAGCTGCGACATCATGGAGAAAGTGCTCCTGTCGCTGGAGTAAACCATGTCGATCGCCCGAGAAACCATCCCTCGTTCCCAGGCTCTGCCTGGGAACGCACTAACGCGAGGCTCCGCCTCGCCCCAAACAACCCATGACGCGGAGCCGCCGGGGAGCATGAGAAGGGCAGGCAGAGCCTGCCAAGCCGGTGCATTCCCAGGCAGAGCCTGGGAACGAGGGTTTATGTCGCAGGAGTAGACCATGTCGATCGGCCGAGAGACTATCCGCAGCACCGTCGAGTCGCTCGTGCCCTCGGCCGTCGAGCTTCTTGCCAGGCTGATCTCGTTCCCCTCCACCTCGGGCGAAGAGCACGAGTTGATGGGCTGGGCGGAAGAGGCGTTCCGGGAGCTGGGCGTCGAGGTCACGCGGGTGCCGCTTTCCGACACGATCAAGCAGGACGAGGACTACTCCAGCCCGATCCCCGACCTCCGCTACGACGGCCGCTTCAATCTCCGGCTCCGCCTGCCCGGGAGCGGCGCCGGGCGCACCCTCCTTTTCAACACGCACACCGACGTGGTCCCCCCGTCCCAAGGGCAGGAGAAGCCGTTCGAGGCCGTCCGGACTGAGGGCGTGATCCACGGCCGGGGCGCCTGCGACGCCAAGGGCCAGGTCGCCACGATCTGGCTGGTCCTTGCCGCGATGGTGAAGCTCGACGCTCGGCTGGCCGGCGACGTGCTCGCCCACCTCGTGGTCGAAGAGGAAAACGGCGGCAACGGCACGCTGGCCATGGCCCGCGCCGGCGAGAAGGCCGACGCCTGCATCGTGATGGAGCCGACGGCGGGCAAGATCTTCACGAGCGTGCGAGGGGCGGTCTGGTTTCGGCTCGTCTGCCAGGGCAAGCCGGGTCACTCGGGCCGGGCCGGCGAGACGCTGAGCGCGCTGGCCCTCGCCCGGAAGACGATGGACGTGCTCGAACGATACCACGCGGACCTTCTCGCCGCCTCGCGGGGGATTCCGCTGTTCGACAAGTACGAGAACCCGATGCCGATCACGTTCGGCCGCCTGGCCGCGGGCGACTGGCCCGCCACGGCCCCGGCCCGGGCCACGCTGGAAGGCGTGCTGGGCCTTTTGCCCAACAAGACCCGGCACGAGGTGATGGACGAGCTCCGCGCCGCGTTGGCCGCGGCCGACCCGATGCTCAAGGAGCGGGTACGGGTCGAGTTCATCTACCGGCACGACAGCCACGTGCTCGACCCCGACCACCCGTTGGCCGTAGGGCTCAAAGCGTGCTGCGGCGACTGGGAGCTCCCCGCGGAGATCGACGCCATGACGGCCTCCTGCGATTCCTGGATGTACAACAACCAGCTCGGCATCCCCACGGTCGTCTACGGTCCCGGCACGCTTTCGTACGCCCACACGAACGAGGAGCAGATTGCCGTCCGCCAGATCGCCGACGCCGCGTGCGTGCTGACCGATTTTTCCTTGCGGTGGTGTGGTTGAGAGGGTTCAGGGTTCAGGGTTCAGGACTTCCGGGTACACGTGGAACACCTTGTTGTGGCTTGGTCTCCCGACGAAGCCAGCTTGCGTCCGGCGTTGTGTCGCGGTGAGGAGATCGCGACACAACGCGGTGTCCGTGAAAGGGGAGGACCGTGATGAAATGCTATCACCACCGGGAAACCGAGGCAGTAGCGGTATGCACATATTGTGGAAAAGCGGTGTGCTCCGAATGTGAGAACGAAAGCGATTCACACCGGATCACGTGTTGTGCGCCATGCGCGGAAGCCGGCAAGCGGGACGACGTATTCCGCAACGCAGTGCGCGAGCATTTTGCTGCGACCGGAAGGAGCTACCGAGTCCTGAGCATCGTTCTCAGTCTCGTGGGCGCGCTGATAGCGGTCGGCGGGATTGCGTTGGTACCCGTGGTGTTCCTCTACCTGGAGCGTTTTGACCCGGTTGCCTTCGGGCTCGACGTGGTGCTGATCCTGTTGGGGGTGATTTGTTTGGCAGGCTCTCGCTCGCTGTCCAGCATAGCGAAAAGGTATCAAGACATCGTCCGCCGGATGTAACCGCGGTGTGTCGCGTCCAGTAGTGTGTCCGTTCGCCTGTGCGTGGGTGTCGCGGTCAGGAGACCGCGACACAACGCCACCGGCCGTCGCCACGCAAATCCTGACCCCCGAGCCCTCGACCATCAACCCTCAATCCCCAACTCTCAACCCTCAACCCTCATCCCATGAAAGCCCTCGTCAAAACCAAAAGAGGCGTCGGCCATCTCGCCCTGATGGACATGCCCGAGCCCACGCCCGGGCCGGGCGAGGTGCTGATCGAGGTCCGTGCAAGCGGGATCTGCGGGACCGACGTGCACGTCAAGAACGACGCCTTCCCCTACTGGCCGCCGGTGATCCTGGGGCACGAGTTCTCCGGCGTCATCGTCGAGCTCGGCCCCGAGTGCCGGCACTACGCCGTCGGCGACCGCGTGGTGGGCGAGCCCCACACGCGGCATTGCGGGCAGTGCTACCTCTGCCGCACGGGCAACGTGCAGATATGTCCCGAGAAGCGCAGCCCGGGCTGGGGTATTCACGGCTCAATGGCCAAGTACCTCGTCATGCCCGAGCAGCTTCTGCACCGCGTGCCCGACGCGATCGACTTCGACACGGCCGCCGTCATCGAGCCGACGGCCAACACGGTGCACGACGTGCTGGAGCGGGCGGGCGTGACGGCCGGCGACTTCGTCGTCGTGCTCGGCCCGGGGCCGATCGGGCTTCTGGCCGGGCTGACCGCCAAGGCGGCCGGCGCCCGGCACGTCGTCATGGTCGGCGCGCCCCCGGACGAGGGCCTGCGACTGGAGAAGGCCCGCGAGCTGGGGTTCGAGACCGTGCTCAACGTGGGCACCGACGACGTCGCCCGGGCCGTGATGGACCTCACCGGTGGAATCGGGGCCGACCTGGTGGTAGAATGTTCCGGCGCGCCCCAGGCGATTGCCGGCACCGTGGACTTGATTCGCAAGAAGGGCAAGATCTGCGCCATCGGCCTGACGGGCGGGAAGACGGTCGACTTCCCGTGGGAGAAAGCGGCCTTCCGGGTGGCCGACGTCCACTTTTGTCTTTCCACGAGCTACACCAGTTGGGACCGGACGATCCACCTCGTGGCCACCGGCCAGATCCCGGCCGGGCGGGTGATTACGCACCGAATGCCCCTTGCCGACTGGGAGAGGGCCTTTGAGGAGATCGAGGCCCTGCGCGCGCTGAAGGTGATTTTGCATCCGTAGACCCCAACGCTGCAAGAACGTCTTTGTAGGACGGATTGCCAATCCGTCCTACGAAAACCAGCCTGTGGTCCGTGCCCTGACCATGCGGAGAGAATCATGTCGAGAAAAGTGACACGACGGCAGTTTCATCGCGAGATCGGCTCGCTCGGCGGGGCGCTGGTGGTCGCCGTGGGGGCCGGCCAATCGCAGGGCGCGCCGGAGGAATCGAAGGCGGAACCGGAGTCGTCCCGGGACGCGTGCAACTTCCAGGCGTCGTTCATGACGTGGGACTTCCCGCCCCGCCCCGATCCGCGCCCCTACGCCCGGCACAACTGCCCGCTGGGCAACAAGGCCCGCATCCAGTTGGACGCGATCGTCGACGTCGTCGACGAAGCAACCGGCCAGAGCGAGCGGTTCGTGCTGATCGCCCCTTGCCGGGCCGAGTGGGTCTACGCCGAGGACCGCCTGTTCCAGCTCCCCAGCCGCGAGTATCGCGTCATCTACTCGTTGACCCTCGAGCGCAGCATGGCGCGGAAAATCACCTTCGACGGCGAGACGCCGCACGGCCATCCGGTGAGCAGCAGCTTCCGATCGCTCCAGATCGACGTGAAGACGTTCGCCCAGACCCACGCCGAGAAGACGCCCGCCGAGATCAACGCGGCGACCGCCGCCAACCTGCCGCTGGTCGCGCAGACGACGATCCGCGATCCCCAACGCCGCGAGCGATACGTGCTCGAATACCCGATCAAGACGATGAATTTCCGGCCGGAGAACGCGTCGTTCCAGGTCGACACCGGCCCGCTCTTGGCGCCCGACTTCGACTCCGCGGAGCCCAACGCCATCGACCGGCTGGAGATGGCCCACGTCGCCTACAATCGCCTGGACCGGGCGGAGTTCATCCTCCGGCGTCCGACGCCCATCTGCGACGCCGACGGCAAGGAGCTGTGTCGCGTGTTGCACTATTCGGAGGTGAAGGAGTATCCCGCGTCGACCGAGATCCTCAGCGGCCGTCTCGTTTAGCCGCAAGCCCGAGGCGTGCGCGAGCAGGAAAGGCAGGTTCGCGATCCCGCGCACGCCTCCGGCTTGCGGTTCAACGACAACCACCACGCTCTTGGCAATATCGACGATTCGCTACCGATGTGAACCACGTAAGGGCCCAACTCCTTACTCCCAACTCCCTCCCAAGGAGAATGCGATGGCCACCGGATTCGGAATCGTCGGCGCCGGGATGATCTCCGGCCTGCACGGGGCCGCCCTGAGGGACTCCGCGAAGGCCGAGCTGGTGGCGGTCTGCGACGTGGCGGAAGAGCGGGCGCGGAAGCTGGCCGGCGACTGCGCGCCGGATGCCGCGGTCTACACGAAGCTGGACGACATGCTGGCCGACCCGAACGTCGAGGTGGTCAGCGTCGTCACGCCCAACCACCTGCACACCGACGCCGTGCTGGCGGCGTTCGAGGCGGGCAAGCACGTCCTCTGCGAGAAACCGCCGGCCATGTCGCTCGAGGAAACCGATCGGATGATCGCGGCCGGGCGGCGCGCCGGGCGCAAGTTCGGCATCTTCGTCCAGTGCCGGATGCGGGAGCCGATCCGGCAGATCAAGCAGGCGCTCGCAGAGGGCCGTTTCGGCCGGCTCCTGCACGCCGACGCGGTGATGAAGTGGTACCGGACCACCGAGTACTACCGGACCGATCCCTGGCGCTCGAACCGCCGTAGCGGGGCCGGCGTCACCATCCAGCACGCCTTCCACTACATCGATCTGTTGAGCTACCTGATCGGGCCCGCCCGGGACGTGCAGGCGCGCATGTCGAACCTCGCCCACCCGGAGCTGGAAATCGAGGATACGCTCGGCGCGCTCGTCCATTTCCAGAACGACGTGGTCGGGACGGTCACCGCCAGCACGGCCCTCTGGCCGGGGCTCGACGTGCGCGTGGAGATCTACGGCGAGCAGGGCGCGGCCGTGATGAAGGGCGCGGTCCTCTCCCTGTGGCAGTTTCAGGAGGAACGTCCCGAAGACGAGGCGATCCGCCGGGCCGGCGACGCCGCCCAGGCCACCGCCGCCAGCGACCCGACCGCGCTACCGAGCGCCGAGCACCAGATGGTCATCGACGACTGCGTCGACGCCATTTGTGAGGATCGCGAGCTTGCCATCCCCTGTGAAAGCGTTCGCCCGACGCTGGAGATCGCCCTGGCCATGTACAAGTCGGCCCGGCTGGGCGAACGGCCGGTCCACCTGCCCTTGGAAGATGAGCGGGCCGTCTGGGACTGAGCGCTTCCGGACGGAGCGCTTCCCGATTGCTTCGGCCTCGGCGGGAGCGAAGGCTACGGCGAGCCTTCCGGGGAGTCGGGCGGGGGCACGCCCGGCACGACGTACTTCTGGGGAATGACCTTCGACGACATCACGCCGATCGAGAAGTAGATCTGCATCAGGTCGTCGACGCGCATGTCCACCTTGTGGACCGAAGCGGCCGGGGCGAAGATGATCCCCCCGGACATCGGCACCGGGGACGTGGGAATATAGACGATCTTGTACTCCCGATCCCCGAAGCGGTAGGCGTCGTCGGAAACCAGAAGGCCGAGGAACCCGGCGCCCCCCTCCGCCCCGAAGGCGCAGTAGACGACCCCCATCCCCTTCACGTCGTCCTGCCCACCGCCCTTGAGCATGTCGACGACCTGGACGACGGGCTTGTAGAGGATATTGACGATGGGGATTTGCTCCACCAGGGAGTGAAATCGCTTCTCCACCTCGTTTCGGCCCAGCGAAATCACGAACACGCCCAGCAGCCAGATGGCGGCCAGCGCGACGGCCCAGCCGAGCACGCTGGCGACGTTCGGATCGGTGACGAACCGCGCCCCCACCTGCCCGAGCCCCTGGCCCATCAGGCTCTTCGGGCCGAGCCAATCCCGGAGGATAGCCCCGACCCAAGCCATGACGGCGACGGTGATGGCGATCGGAAGCAGGACGAACAGGCCGGCCAGGAACACGGAGACGACGTTTTGCCACGCCCAGTTGAGCGTACGCCTCATGGGAGCTCTCCTTCGCTTGGGGCCACCGAATCCTTGTACTGGACGAACTCGACGACCGCGCCGTCGGCCGTCTCGTAGAAGGCCGCGTAGCGGGGGCCGGCGTCGAACGGCTCGATGAGCACCTTCAGCCCTTCGCCGGCCGCCTCGAGGTCGTCGACGCGGTACGCCACGTGCGGCATCCGGCGAACCGGGCCGGTCACCGGGCTGTCCGGCTCGAAACGGAGCCATTCCACGCGGTGCGGATGCTTGGTGAAGTCCGTCACCCAGACGCGCGTGGCCGGAACGAACCGCTCGTCCGGCTTCTTCTCCGTGGTGATGATGCCGATGTGCTCGAAGTGCAGATCCATGGGCAAGCCCCATCTGAGAATCAGCCGAAGAACAACTCCCGCATTCTTCCCCAGCCTTGTGCCGTGGGAAAAGGGCGCTGCGAACTAGCCCTGAAACAAGCGAGGTTCCTTTGGAGTGCGGCGACTTGTCGCCGCTTTCTCGGGCGTCCTGCGCAACCGGCAAGCGATGCCAGACTACACCTGAAGGCCGTCTCGCTACGTTTTCCGGACACTCAAAAAGCGGTGACAAGTCACCGCACTCCAAAACCCGTTTGGGCGAGACGCAGGCGCCTCAAAACTGCCCGTCGCGGACCTCGAACCGGGTCGGCTTGCGGTACGTCGTGCAGTCGCGCCGCTGCCAATCGGCGATCCAGCGGATCATCTGCTGGGGCGTGACGCGAGGGCGGCCGAGAAGCTTGTAGCCGAGCTCGCCGTTGCTCAACAGCGCATCCGGGGCTTCACTCCCGTTGAACTCGACCGGCTTGTCGAACAGCTTGCCGAACTCCTCGGCCACCTGCCGGACGCTCAGTGTATCGGGCCCGACCGCATTGACCACCACCGGCGGCGTGGCCGCGTGCTCCATCGCGCGGAGCACCATCGCGCTGGCGTCGCCCTGCCAGATGGCGTTGAAGTAGCCCATCGACAGTTCGATCGGCTCCTCAGCGAGGACTTTCAGGGCGATATCGGTCAGCACGCCGTACCGCAGCTCGTTGGCGTAGTTCAGACGCACCAGCGTCACGGGGATATCGAGCGTGCGGCTGAAATAGGCGACCATCCGCTCGCGGCCCAGGCAGCTCATGGCGTAATCGCCGATCGGCTTGATCGGATCGTCCTCCTTCGCCCCCCCGCTGTCGACCGGCACCATCGCGTACACGTTGCCCGTCGAGTAAGCGACGATCCGGCTCCGCCAAAACCGTTCGCAGACCAGCCCGGGCAGATGGGTGTTCATCGCCCACGTCGTCTCTTCCCGGCCGGTGGAGCCGAACTTCATCGCCGCCATGTGGATCACGTTGCGCACCTCGGGAAGTCCCTCCAGGTCCTTGCGCTCCAAAAGATCGGCGCAGATCAACTCGACGCCCTGCGACTCGAATCGCTTTCGCATCTTGGGCGGAACGAGCTTGTCCACGGCGATCACGCGCCGCGCAACCCCCGCCTCGTCGGTGGCACGCCGCGCCATCCGGGCGAGCGTGGGGCCGATCTTGCCGCAGGCGCCCAACACGAGCAGGTCCCCCTCCACGCGGCCCATCATCTCAATCACCTCGGGCGTGGGCCGGCTGAGAAGCTCCTCGAGCATCTCCACGTCTTCGATCGACTGCAAGTTTTCCAGTTCGTTTTCAGGCAGGTTCATCAAAGCCCTCCACCAAGTCTTCCCTTAGTCCGTATTCGTTGATGACCAATCATCATTCATCATTCATCATTCAACCCGAATCCCATCTCCCCAAGCCGCCCGCGGATCTCGGGCTCCGAAACGAGCCGGCGGAAGGCCACGACCGCGGGTCGATCGAGGCGGGCGGCCGGGACCACGAAGTCGTACTGCTCCTGTTCCAGCGGCAAAAAGCCCAGCCCGGTGCGCTTCGCCACCCACTCAATCGCCACGCCCCAATCCGCCCGACCCTGCAACACGGCCGCCGCCACCGCGTTGTGGCTCTTCGCCTGGACGGCGTAGCCGGGCGGCTGCGTGCCCCCCAGCAACCGGTCGATGAGGATCCGGGTGCCGCTCCCCCGGTTGCGATTGACCATCACCGAGCGGGGGTCGCCCTTCACCGCGGCGATCGCCTCGCGAGCGCCCCGCCCTTCGAATCGCGCGTCCTCAGGGCGAAACACGACCCCTTGGAGCCGTCCGTAGCCTCGGACCAACTGGAGGTCGGCCGTCAGGTACGGCTCATTGTACCGACCGGTATCCGGGTCCAACAGGTGCATCCCCGCCAAATCGCACTCACCCCGCTTGGCCGCCTCCAGACCCCCGGCCGAGCCGACCGCCATGAACTTGGTGCGAAACCCGCGGTCCTCGAGCTGGCCCAGCAGGAAGTCGAGCCCCACGCAATGGCTGCCGATCACCACCAGATCGGCGACCTGCAAATCGCCACCCAGAAGCTGCACCGTCACGGTCGACCCGGACTGGACGATCTCCTCATGGCGCCCGATGGTCACGAATCCGTCCGCCTGGCTGAAGCTCGTCACCGAGCCGGAGCCTTTCCCCATCGGGTAGGCAGCCAACTGATCCTCGCCCCCCACCAGCCCGACCAGCAGGTATTCGGTGCGTCCGATCTCTGAATTGACCTTGACGGCCAGTCGCGCCTCGACCGACGACCGCTCCATGGCGGGGCGCCCCCCCAACACGCGGATCACCGGGGCAACGAACTCGTGAAACGTGAAGATGGCGGATGTGGGAAATCCAGGCAAAATCACCACCGGCTTACCCCGGTGCCCAGCCAGGCAGATCGGCTTCCCCGGCTTGAGCGCGACCCCATGGGCGACGATCCCCGGCTCGGCCAGCTCGCTCACCACGCGGTACGACAGGTCGCCCGCCCCCTTGCTCGTCCCCCCAGAGAGTAGTACGACATCCGCCCGTTCGAGTGCCTCGTGGAGCCGCCGGCGGAGTTGCTCCAGGTCATCGTGAACGATGCCCAACGGGATCGGGTTGGCCCGAAGCTCCCGCACGGCGTCGGCCAGGATTCGGGCGTTCGAGTCGTAGACCAACCCCGGCCGCATCGGCTCGCCCGGCGGGATGATCTCGTCGCCCGTGCAGAGGATCGCCACGTTGGGCCGCCGGAAGACCTGCACTCGGTCGTTCCCCAGGGCGGCCAGCACGCCCGTCTCGCGGCTGGTAAGCACCTGGCCCCGCCGCAGCACCGTCTCGCCCGACGAGATGTCGGTCCCCGCAAACGCGACGCCAAAGCCGGGCGTGACCGCCCGGGCGACGATCAACCGGCCGCCTTCGGTTTCCGTGTGCTCGACCATCACCACCGCGTCGGCCCCGCGGGGCAGCATCCCGCCCGTGGCAATCTCGGTTGCCACGCCGGGCGTCACCTCCAGCCTGGGCACCACGCCCGTGGCCAGGACCTCCTCCAGCAGCCCCAGCCGCCGCGGGTTTTCCTCCTGAGCCCCATAGGTATCGGCCGCGCGCACGGCGTAGCCGTCGTAGTTCGACCGGTCGAACGACGGCACGTCCACCTCGGCCACCACGTCCTCGGCAAGCACGCGCGAGAGCGCGTCGTCCAGCGCGACCTCCTCCGGTCCCAAAGGCCGGCACCGGATCGCCCCGCGGAACCGCCGCTCCGCCTCGTCGCGGTCGATGACTTCGAGGAATTGGTCTTGGGACATGGGGCTGCTAAACCGCAAGCGGCTTCGCGCTCGTTTCAGTTAGGGTCGACTTGATCACACTCGACCTAATCATACAGAAACACCTCCACCTCGGCACCCGGCGGGTGGCCTTCGCTATCGGGGGGGACGAGCACGAAGCCGTCGGCCCGGGTGGTCGACGAGAGGACCGAGGCCCCGCCGATCGCCACCGGATCGACCCGCCCTTCGACCAGGCGGACGCGCAGGTAGTCCAGCCGCCCCACCACGGAGACGATCTTTCGGGCGAGCGGGGCCCTGATCCGCCGATAGGGCCAATCGGTCGAGCGCCCGCCCAACGCCCGAATCGCCCGGCCGGCGAAAAAATCATAGGCACACAGGCACGAGACGGGGTTGCCCGGCAGGAGGAACACGAGCCGGTCGTCCAACCGGCCCATGCCCGTCGGGCTGCTGGGGCGCATGGCAAGCCCGTGGATCGCCAACTCCCCGTGCTCCCGGACCAGCGACGGAGCATGGTCTTCCTGGCCCACGCTCGATCCCCCCGAGACGAGCACCACGTCGGCCTCCGACCGTATGGCCCGGAGGATCGCCTCGGGCTCGTCGGGCACGATCCCGGGGTGAAGTGGCACGCCGCCGTCCCGCTCCGCGAGCGCGCCCAGCATCGGGCCGTTCGAGTCGACGATGCGGCACCCCCGGGGCTTGGACCCGACGGGCAACAGCTCGTCGCCAGTCACCACGATCCGCACGCGGGGCCGACGCACGACCGGCACCTCGGCCACCCCGATCGACGCCAACACGCCGACGTCCTGCGGCCGCAACACGCGACCTTCGGCGAGCACCGCGGCCCCGGCCGCCACGTCCTCGCCCACTCGCCCCACGTGCTTGCCGGGCGACACTTCACCCTGGGCGTGAATATCCCGCTGGCCGATTTCCACCACTTCGACCGGCAGCACCGCGTCGGCCCCTTCCGGCAACGGGGCCCCGGTCATGATCCGCACGGCCTGCCCCGCGGCGAGCGTCCCCTCGAACGGCCGGCCGGGCATCGATTGGCCGACCACGTCGAGCCGAAGCCGATTGTAGGGCGAGGCCCCCGAGGTATCGGACGCCCGCACCGCAAACCCGTCCATCATCGAGCGCGTGAAGCCCGGGACGTCGACCTCGCTTCTCACTTCCCGGGCGAGCACGCGACCCGCCGCCTCGGCAACCGGCACCCGCTCGGCCGAGAGCCGCGACGCCTGCCCATCGAGCCAAGCGAGCGCATCGGCCACCGTGGTCCGCCGGGCAAAGCCCCGCATGCGAACGTCGGCATCGGGTTGGGGCTCGTTGGTCATCGTCGCAATCCCTCACGTCAACCGGTTCATCATACGCGCTTCCGGCCGCTCGCTCCAGGTAGGAAGGCAATCCCCTGAGGCGGCGTCCCGTCGGGCCGATCGGCCGAAAAAAACGACTTCCCGACTTCCGTAGCAGGCACACGGCGTGTGGGCTGCTAAAAGCAGCTCTGATTTTGGCAGAAATTGGTGTTTGTGGTAAGGGAGATTTCTGTTCTGTTGTGGTTTTGTGGTGCCC
>Ga0307378_10002347_pt1 | contig 29232 bp, 54 predicted proteins | sample UN1MG_FD_202238 | JGI IMG/M metagenome (GOLD analysis project Ga0307378, IMG submission 202238) | Soil microbial communities from Risofladan, Vaasa, Finland - UN-1 | ecosystem: Environmental > Terrestrial > Soil > Coastal area > Acid sulfate soil | place: Finland: Risofladan, Vaasa | collected... | reverse complement strand
AAGATTGCGGTCCACTGCTAACTCGATGCGTACCATTCCCTCCTTAACGTGCGTGATCTCTATCGTGTTCGCTTGGAGTTCCAGCGACATTGTATGCTGTAACTCCGTGAGTGTAGGTTCCCCGCTAGCCCTGGGCATCAATGCCTCCTATAAAGTGTTGCCCTTGCTCGAGTTACAAGGCCTGCACAGAGGCTGAACGTTTTCAATTGTGTGGACCCCACCTTTGGTAAGCGGAACAACATGGTCCATGGTTACCTTGAGCACAGGGCCAAATTCTCGATGGCACAGCGGACAGCATGTGTGTTGCCCGACAAGCTCTAGCCATTCAGCAGCTGTTAATGTTGCTTCAGAACTCTCCAAGATAGCTACACGGCGAGCGTAGTCCCGATAGTGTGCTTCTCGTCCCGCCGAGGAGTTGTTGCCCCTATAGGCTGCCTCCTTGCCCTTATCGGATTGTCTGAACCTCCTTTGGACCTGTCTGCCTTTCTCCGACGTGGCATACTGATTATGTACCACTTTACCCCGTGCGGACTGGTTATAACACCTGGCTTTTGCCTTGACCCTCGGGGTCTGCTGGTACTCGCGACAACAAGTCTTACAGTAGGACTGTAGACCGTCCTTCAAACGTGAGCACTTGTAGAACTCGCTCTCCGACTTCGTCTCCTTGCATCGGCTACACTGTTTCATAGCTGTAACCTAAGACACGCATGTGAAGCCATTGCGGTACAAACTGCTAGGTCGACGTGTAAGGATTTTTCTCGTTGCACTATGCGAACCTTCCCAGCGGCCAGGCCCTCGTATTGCTTGCGGTCAGAATTGTCAAAATGCTCCCGCAGCATAGGGTTGCCGTCGTGTGCAAGGCGGCGCTCCAGTATAAGATCAAGAAGCTGTCGGTCCGCTTCTAGCCGCCTGACACCTTGGGAGAAGTCGTAGAACCAACCTATCTCCTCTCGGGTCAGCCTCTGTGCCATATCGTGCAACTGCCACGGGTCGTATACGAAGGATACTACCGCATACTCTTCCGCCAGCTGGCGAATAATACGTTCTGGTCCTGGTCGGTCCTCTGTGCCTTGGAAATCAATCTTGCCACCTGCAGGCGGGACCCAATTACGCACGTAGCGTATCGCGACCGTGTCTTCGTGCCTCTTTGGGTTTGGGTGCCTGGTTACACCAACAAGGCCAAAGCTAGCATGGCTTACGCCTGCATCAAGACCAAAAACGACTGGCTCGTTTGGCCCGAGAGGGGGGAGCGGTTCTTTTAGACGGTCCCATAGGACCATCTCGTCGACGAACCGCGCAATGTCATCGAGACTCTCCCACTCAGCCTCAAGGAGCACACGGACTTCTGTTGCGTTTAGGGTAAGAGAGCGCTTCGCGACGAAATCATTTTCGAGGTTTACTTCGTTGTCTTTTGTCAGAAGGGTTATTACACGAATATGTTGTTTGAAGTCTGCTCTAGGGTCATGTTTTCTTAGCGGTCCAAAGTATTCCCACAGCCAGTTCTTCTTCGGCGTTGTCGTTATCCAGAGTTGCGGCGGTTCACCTTTGGGCCCAGGAATACGTACACGGCCGTCTAGTACCTTCAGGGCAGATGCGTCAGTCTTGCGCCTAGCCTCATCCAGGTGCGCGAAGTTGACGTTTGGCCCTTCCCACGCTATAGGGCTGTCGATACCCCCACAGTAGAGAATCGTGCCATTCTGAAACGCCAGACTGAATGGCGCGTTGGGCTCCCACGTGAATGCCCCCCGATAGCGCTGGGCGGGCACGACCTGGTCCCATGGACACCATCTGCGAAACTCCGGCCATAGGGACTTCTTGAAGTGCGGGAGATCCGGGCTCACCATGATCCCAGACATTCCGCGCTTTAGACGTTCTAGATCCTTGACTACACCAAAAACAGATTTCCCTCCGCCTTCACCCCCCTTGGCTAACACGTAGCGTGGTGTGTCGTCTTGGAGGGCGGCTAGCTCTTCTTCGCTATGCGCTAAGTAGGGCCGGCGTGTGTCCACGTTCCGGTACGTCTGCGGCCACTGTAGAGTCTGTGACTTCGTACGTAGGCGCTGGAGCATTGCCTCCTTCTGTTCCGGAGGCCAATCTTTCCAGTTCTCGCTCAATTGCAGTGTCAAGGTCGTCGCCCTCTTTCAACTCGATTGTGAGACCCTGCTTGCGCCCCCAACGGCTCGGGTACCGACGTGCGAGGAAGTCTCGCGCGGCCTGCCAGTTCGTCTCGGCGTGCTCTCGCCAGGCAGCGACCATATCTATTTCCGCGGAGACCTTCGCTGCCTCAACAGCTACGTAGAAGTTGAGGTACTGTAATTCTTTTGGGTCTGGAACGACATCAGGATCGAGTAGGCGGTCGTACTCAGTCTTCCCACGTCTGCACCAGGAGGCAAACGCACTGTGGGAAATCCCCACGGACGCGCAAACGACTGAGATGTAATGTCCCTGCTCGAGGGTAGCACAAACACGCTCGACAAGGTCATCAGTCAGCCTGTAGTTTTGGTTCATGGCGGTTGACGTTGGTATTACCGCCGGCATTGTTGTTTGCATTGTTGTTGACACTTATGGCCCCCCTGTGGCATACAGACACGCAGATATAGGGAACCCTCGCCTTAATTATACCATGGATAAGTCAGAAATGCAAGTCGGCAAAGTGGCCTCGACATGAGTTTGCCCCGGGGACTGTAGGCACAGGGCGGGAGTCTGTCGGGAGCCACCGAAAAATATGCCTGTGCGCGTAGGGGCGCGTAGGGTTTTTCTGGCATTGCGTTTTTGTGTGTTGTGTATTATACTGACGGGACGTGAATGCGGGGCTGCTGTCGTTGAGCACCGTATGCAGTAGTAAAATTTTAAAAAAACGCTATAATATAATTATAATTAAAATTGAGGTTGGTGGAGTAAGTCCAACCTCACCACCTTAAAAACCTAGAGAGAGTGGTACCAGGGTATCCAACCCCTAACACTAAACCTAGGTGAAGTACCTTAAAAACCAAATAAGGAGAGGAAGGTTCATCAACCACTCCAACTTCACATCCCAAGTAGTTAAGATCGCGCTCCTCGCGAGGAAGCGCAAGAATTGGGGGAAGTGAGGCGCGTAAGTCTCCACCCAAACACACAACGACGTGTGGGAGGGGTGCGAGACAACCGAACCCCATCCTGTAGGGGATAGATACCAAGAAAGGGAGATTATACAGTGAGTAAGGATACACAGGCAACACCGAAGTCGCACTCGCTCCGGGAAGTAGCAGTGGAGCTTGAGCGATCGGAGATCTGGATTCGCAGGCAACTGCGAAAGCAGATCGGGGCTCTTGGGGAAGCAGCGTACAAGAGCGACGGGTGCTGGCGGGTCCCCGCTGAGGTGGTCGCAGCGGAGAAAGCGAGACTGACTCAGAAGGATGCACGCAGCGCAGCACGAGCGCGCGGCGAGGTGAAGAGTCAGTACACGCCGGATAAGGTGAAGGCAGCCGCGATCGTGAAGGAGGAGATCGGGAAGCTGGGGCTGAGTCCGGAGCTCGCAGCAGAGCTGCAGAAGGCGATGGCAGCGATGCAGAAGCGCGAGACGGAAGCCTGGCAGAAGCGGCAGGCGGCGCGCAGCAAGTAGCTCCAAAGAGTGCTACAGGAGGGGGAGGAGCAATCCTCCCCCTCCGGAAGGGAGAGTGAACGTGAGCGCACGATACGCGAGAGACTTGCGGCTACTAGAAGCGCGAGCACTTCTCACCGGGAAGCACCTAGAGCCGCGTAGAATCATCAAGACGCTGGAGCGGGTGCGGGCCATCAGAACCACAGACGATGGCGAGATCGAAGCGCTACGCAACGGGAGATGGGTAGTGTCACCGACCCTCACCGAAGCGCACGACGCAGACCCCCAGTCGCTTGAAGAAGCAGCGCAGGCGGCAGGCATCGCAATACACTACAGGTAACATCGAGCAGGGGGGAGCGACGAGAGTCGCTCCCCCCGGAAGGGAAGCTGATGAAGAGGCAAGTACTTCCGGGAGTCAACGAGAAGATGGAAGAAGCATACACGGGGTACTCGGTGGAGGTGATCATCTACGAGGTGACGATCCCCGCAGGGAAGAGCTACAACGAAGCCTGCGAATACGATCTGACCGACGAGTACCCACTCGTAGCATTCACCGACTATGAGGAAGCGCGGGACTACGCAGAGGCGCTCAACAAGGTGCTCACGGTGTACGAGAGCAATGCAACGTAATCGGGTAGTTGCGGTACGCAACGCGATACTGGTGATAGCAGCGCTGCTCGCAGTGAAGCTCATCCTCCAGGCGCCGTACATCGACTACATGGGGTAGCAACGAGCAGGGGGAGGTGGACGAGAGTTCACCTCCCCCCACAGAAAGGAAGACGAGAGGTGAACCCGATAACATGGTACATAGTACGCAGATGGAGAAGCTTCAAGTGGGCAGTTAGGCAGGTGTATTACAACAACTGGTAGCATCACAACGTCTCGCGCCAGATTGTACGGCGCGAGACGCGCTCCCTCCGCCCCCTCAGTCCAACCCCCTCATCTCGTTTTTGCGCTCCCGACACTTTCGCCTCCCCAAAATAAGCACCGGCCGCCCCCGTAAGTCCAACCCCGACATCTCGTTTTTCGCGTTTGTTATCGCGCACGTTATCAGTCGCCCTCCCGATCCAACCCCGAACGCCCACTCTTGGGCCCGCCGGCCCCGGGTCCAACTAGGCGCACTCGTTTTATGAGTTCTCCTGGACCACCCGGGCGTCCAAAGCCCTCACCTTGGAACGCATACGCAACTTCGGCCTCATCCTCCGGTGCCCTGATCTCCTTGAGTTCGAATCAGTTTGCCCACTTGCATTTTTATAATTATATATTATAATATATATATATAAAATAATATATAAAAAGGAGGGGGGCATTAAAATATAAAAGGAGAGGAGGCTTAAATTCTACAGCGAGGCGTACCGTGGCGTCCAACGACATCACCAACGAAAGGAGAAGGCAAGAAAATGGAAATAAAGAGAGATCTGTATTCGCTCCTGCAGGGAGAGGGCGAAGAGTATCCACTGATCGACTACCGCGATTCGAACGAAGTTTGGATCTGGGTATCCGAGATGGTACTCATCACGATGACCAGGAGCGAAGTCGAGGCGCTCCTGGAGGGGTTCGATCAGAACGAGGCAGAAGAAGGAGACATGATCCAATGAGCGAGCAAGAGTGGTTGGCAGAGGCGATACGCAGCGGCCTACTGGAGTGGGCAGACGAGGTGGTGGCGTCCGGAGAGAATGGCGTTCTGGGAGAGCACGACCTGAGCGTACAGATCGTACGCACGCTCGCCGATAACCCGTGCGCCCTCGCCAACGTGATCGACGCGCTCCTCTACATCGCCTTAAGCGGTGTGATGCCTGAGGATGGCGATGGGCTCTTGGCAGTCTCCACGATGGCGGATGCGCTCGTGGCGGAGCAGAGAGGAGGAGAGAGCAAGTAAGAGAGGGCAACGTTCGGCGGGGGAGCAAAAGGGCTCCCCCGCAAACCTCAGAGTAGGACCCTTAGGAGGGGTACACCGTGGAACAGAACGAGACGAAAGCCGCCGCCGTGGTTGAGCATGCTCCCGTGGCAGAGGCGAAGAGCGAGTACACGTTGCGCGAGACGGCCGAAGCGTTGGGACGATCGGACATCTGGATCCGCCGACAGTTCTCGAAGAGCATCGGGGCGCTCGGCGCCGCGGCCTTCAAGAACGACGACAACAACTGGAGGATCGGGGTCGCTGCGGTCGAGGCCGAGAAGACCCGGTTGGCAGCGAAGGACGCATTGCGAGTGGCGCGGGCGAAAGGAGAGGTCCCCAAGCAGGCCCAGGTCTACACGCCCGATCGCGTGAAGGCGCCGGCGATCGTGAAGACGATGCTCAAGGAAGCCAAGGGAGTCGCGCTCGCCGAGAAGTATGCCGTGGGCCCGAAGGAGATCGCGCAGTTCGCGAGCATCCTCAACGAGCTGGCGAAGGTGGAGCTGGCGGCTTGGGAGACCCGGCAGGCGCAGCGGGCGGCTGAGGAAGCTGAGGCGTAGCGACCCCCGGTCGCGGGGGAGAGCCAGTGGGGCGGGAGGCCAGTAAGAGCTCCCGCCCCGGAGAGGAGTATGCAATGCCAGACCTAAGCTATTGGGGATCGGATCGGATCTGGACCAACCCGAAAGAGGGCGGGTACCAGCCGGGATGCGCGCTACTTCGATGCCCGGAGTGCGGCTTGCGCTACTGGAACACGAAGAACATCGGCTACATCGGCGCACGCAACCTCTTCCGCTTCAAGGGAGGGTGCGACTGGATGAAGGAGCAGTTCCAGGAGGGGCCGGAATGCCCCTGCACCGCGAAGCTCGTGGTCGATGTGGAGCTCATGGAGCACGTGGTCGATTGTGAGGTATGCCAGAAGTACGGGTACTAAAGGGTACCCGGGGGCTGCCGGCCCGAGCCAACAAGGGCCGGAGCCCCGGAAAGGAGACGGCAATGCCAAGGTGTATGCTAGACAAGTTCAACGCATGGAGTGCCGTGTGCGAAGGGATCGAACTCAGCGAGGGAGCGCTGAAGGATATCGCCCAGACGCTCGTGGAGCATTCGGCGCTCGGTGGAGACATCGACTCGTACGCTCAGCAACAATGGCAAGAGGTCCAGAACGGCCTCGTAGCCAGCTTGTGCGTACATCAGATGGTGCTCCAGGGGCTGAAGAGCGCGATTGGCGTGCTCGACGAGCTCGGATGGGGGGAGATGGACGTATGATCGGCAAAATGATCGTGATCGTAGTTGGCACGGAGCGCCTGAAGGCGATCCCGAGTATGGAGGACTCTCCGGAGTTCGACTACCCCTCCGTGAAGCTCCGGGAGTGGGAGTGGGACTACACGATGGGGGACTTCCGGCGGTGTGCTCTACGTGCCATCGCCTCTATCGAGAACGAGCTCGGCGATGAGCTGATCCAGGAGGTGAACCCCGCAGAGTAGCGCGAGCTCAGTAGTAGTAAAGGGAGCGATCGAAAGTGATCGCTCCCTTTCTTTTTGCCTTGGGGCCCGCAGGCCCCCTCCGCGCCTCCTCCGCGCCTACGCAAGCACCCGCCGCCCCCTCCCAAGAGTCCAACTCTCTTTTTTCTAATCCCAATTGCCCCGGAGCAGTTGGAATTTGTTCCATTTGCCCCGGAGCAATTAGCCTTCCCAGCTCGGCGCCTATGCCAACGAGCGTCAGCACAGGGCGTTGCATGAGTGGGCCACCCTGCTCTCAGAGGCTTACCCTGCTGGCTCGCGTGCCTCCGCGATGGCGTCCTTGCGCCCACCACGCGTCCAAAGGTTGGGGCTTGAGAGCGCAAAAGACGAAAAACGAATTCTCGAATTAAATTCGAATCACATAATGGCTACCGACTCGGTGCACTTTGCGCAGTTTTGGATAGGTGGGTGGGGTACTATTGGAGAAATATAGATATAGATTAGAAAATTAGATTATTAGATTATTATTATTATATGCTTTTGTAGCTCATACTGGGCGAACGTGTGTAGTTTCGTCTACCTAATCGGTGTAACGCTCATTTGATGCAATATCTCTTGGTGGGACAGGGCATTTTAATGATGTTTGCTAACCATTCCAAAAAATCTCTCATTTCAACTCCATAGATTCAAAAAACAGAATTTTCTAATTTACGAATTCGGGGGACACCGTGCGATTTGCACCTTACGCCTGCTTTCAGCACCTCACGCAGTTTGAGCCAACACGTAGATAGACTTTTGCTCGTTTTACGTTCGAAATCGCATATGTAGCTAACCGGTTATATGCACAGTGTATGTCTTGGAGTAGCCTCAAAAGCAGAATTCGAAAAAATTGCGAATTTCGAAAAATCGAATTCCCAGCATTTTAAGCCTCCTATCACATATACGCTAGAGCACATAAGCACTACTCAAACTAAGGTCCCCCTCAAATTCAATATAATGATGTTTGCTAACTTGCAATTTCTTTCAAACTATGTTATAATATAGTATGATTACCATATACGCACCATCTATGCTCGTAGAAAGAAAGGAGCACCATCTTCTTATGCAATGGCGAGTAGAAGAGACAACGCCTTACGTACATAGCAGGCGTTATGTCGCCGTGGTGGTTCGTATTACACCACGCATTGGTACGTTCCACATACTAGCGCTACCTACAAGGTCGCCCGCTGACAGGTCGCCCGCTGACAGGACCGAGCCAGAGCTACGCCCGATCGATGAGAGCTGGGGGCAAGTACCGTTCCCGTTCAGCGATCCACTACTCCACATCTTCGAGTTCGTCTTCGAGTTCGACAATCAAGCACACTTCAAGTTTCGCAACAAGGAGGTGTCACAGAGATACACATCGCACCTAAGCAAGCTGGCCAAGCAGTATCGGAGCGGTTATCAGATGACGTTTGAGAGTATGTCAAGGTGGGCGTGAGCCCAGAAAGGCGCAGGACGATGGAGCAACGTCGTAAGTGGTACCGAGCGCACAGAACGATGCGTCGTGTGGTGAACCATCCAGCGAGGTCCCTAGCAGAGTCAGTCGACAGTGATGGAGTATCCCTGATAGGCGTAAGCCGTCTGGAGGACGGTACGTACGAGTGTTGGGGTAAGCTAGCGCGCCAGATAGCGCTGGTTATCCGAGCGTGTGACCATAGAGCACACTACAGAGAAGCGTGGGAGAACAACGTACGCGTCGCTATCTTCCCACCGCATCGGGGAGCCGACGAGAGGTTCGCAGATGTGATAACGTCACTCATCGACAACGCATACGAGATCATACGCGATGCGGTGGATGATAGCCCAGACGCGTGGACGTTCACAACGAAGGATCTCTATGACGGGCTCAAGCGGATGCTAAGGGCAATCGAACGCTCGGAGGGCATCACGATCCCAGAACTGGAGGCCCTGCTAGAATGACGACGCGACAGAAGGTAGCCGTGGCGATTGCGTTGGTTACCCTGTTCGTAACGGCCAACGTAACAGAGGCGTACCTAACCAACGCGTACACCGTAGTAGTGGGCATCACGTTGGTTATGTGCATCGTAGCGATCTTCACAGAGGAGGCAGTATGGTAACCGTCGAGAGCGGTCACGAAAGTGTGACGCTAAGTGAGAGGGACATCCAGGTGATCCTCGACGTCGTGTGGGCTGCACAACGACGTGGGCTCGCGTACATGATGGGTCTCGCGCACAGCGCGGAGGAGCGGGGCGTTCAACAGGGGTTTCAGAGCCAACTACAAGACCGCAACAACGAGTACGAGCGCATCCTTGTGCTACTGTCGGCGCTAATGCCTCTCAAGTGGTATCGCTTCGTAGACTGTTGCAAAGGAGAAGGGTCATGAGACGAGAGATGATCAGTGGTGTGCGACGACCGGAGTATGTCGCGGAGCGTTGCACGTATGCCGAGAACGTGGAGGTGTTCTTCTACGCGAAGGACAAGTATGAGGATACCGTGTCGCTATCGCAGGTGGAGATGAGCATGATCCTCACTGCGATTGAATTGGCGCTCAGGGTGGAGACGACGGGCACGATAGAGGTTGCACGCAGAGACATTGCTGTGCAGCTGCGAGACATCCTTTGTAAGCTGGATATCTAAAGGAGGGGGTACAGATGAAGACCGTTAGGAAGTTGCTGGAGCTACAACGCGCGTATCACAGACGGCAGGCGCATACGTGTACCGAGACCTTGAGCACTCTAGAGAAGCGCTTTCCCGCGCTTCTAGATTTCGAGGCCTCCGTTATGTACTTGCTCAGCAGTAGCCCGGGAGTGTGTATCTCCCCGTCTGCATGGGACAAGACGGAGCAGAAGGGCTTCTTCGGTAGGGCCATGGAGGTCCTCGAGAAGCGCCTCGGAACGTCTACGGCCGACCTCGAGGTGGACAGTTGGGGTAAGTCGCTCGAAGTCGAGATTCCCTCAGCGAGTGGCAGAGGAAAGAGCTTCTCAGTGCACTTCTCCAGGAGCGTCGATAAGAAGTGCCGGAAGGCTCGTGTCACGCACGTGATCGAAGTCTGCGGAGAGGTAGACGAGACCCAGTACGACAGCGTCGAGTACATAACGGAGGCGGAGACCAGGTGAAACGCTGCCTACAGTGTGGAGAAACTAAGCCAAAGGAAGCGTTCTACAAGCGCGCACGTTCGTGGGACGGCCTGCAAGTCTGGTGTAAGGCGTGTAAGCGCGCATACCAGCGGGAGTACTGTCAGTCTGAAGCTGGTGTGACAGCCATATGGCGTGCCAATCATTCAGAAGCTGCCAAGACGGCGCATGCACGCTACAACCGATCCCCTTTAGGTAGAGCAGCACAAAAACGTTGTCGACAGTCTGAGGCTGGCAAGGCCGCCCAACGGCGTTACGACACATCTAGGAAAGGCAGGGCATTGCGGAAGCGTTTCGATGCTTCCGCAAAGGGGCGTGCAGGGCAGAGGCGCGCCCAAGCCATACGGCGTGCGGTGCTGGAGAGCGATGAGAGCACGCTAACCGCCATAGAGTGGCAGGACCACTGCACAGAGCACACACATTGCCCGTATTGCGGAGTGCTGTTTATAGATGCACCTACTATGGACCACGTTATCCCGCTATCGAGAGGAGGAGTGCATACGAAAGACAACGTTCTACCTGTTTGCGAGACATGCAACAAGAGTAAGGGCAACAAGCCGCTAGAGGAGTGGCTATCAGAACAAACCCCCTAAGGAGGGACGATCACAATGAACGCGTACGAGAACATCAAGACAGAGATCAAGGACGGCGTGCTGACGATCGAGATCGTCGTCGACGAGACGAAGGTCACGACGCATGCGAGCAAGAGCGGAAAGTCCGTGGTCATCGCAACGACCGGCGGGGCCACGAAGGTCGGGTTCTCGAAGTTGAACCTCACCCTATACAGGGCGCCGTGACATGGCGCTATCACCGATTCTGCTACTCGTACACGATAGCACCGAAGAACGTGATGCTGCTGTCGAAGCTCTCCAGCCTGGTGACACAATGGCCATCATCGGCTATATGGGTCTCCGTACGCTGGACGACGTGTCTGACGCATTCGCCGACGCACATCAGGACGTAGAGATTGAGTATGCATTCTCCCACCCCTACGAGGGTAGCGAGTACTGTCTGATCGTTCGGAAGCTCACCTACGCAGAGCGCGCACAGCTACGGGTCGATGCTGCCGAGGAGCCAGGCTGGCGCCTTCAGCACCTTGCGCCAGAGGCAGCGAGATGATCGAGATCCTGGTGTACCAGGCAACTATCGCGACGTCGAAGGAGTCCTTCAGGCTGACGAAGCGAACTGCGCAACAGTTTCCGATCGACGCTGAGTATGGTTTCGACAGGGCACGCGACGAGAATCGCCCCTCAGGCCTCGTGAAGGTGACAGGCAAGACGCTGGGCGTTCCGGCGGCTCCGTGGCTCATCCTGGTAGAGGATCCTCTCGCAGGACTGCGGTGGATCCTGCCCGTCTGGGGTACGCAGTCCTGGATGCGTACCATCGAAGCACAGGGTGGCACGTGTGATCCTCTCGAAGAGATCCCGATGGTCATACTATGACCCTACGGCTTACGGAGAAGGAGTTCGCAGCGCGCTTCCCAGACCAGGCGCAACTACTTGACGCTCAGGCGGAATCCTTAGACAGAGCTGCTCTCATCGAGACCATGATACGTGAGGGAGAGCAGCTCCCTGAGGCCCCAACGAGCTCCAGGAAGAAGACATTCGTGCTCTATGTCCTCATGTTCCTTCTGGGGTACATGGCCGCTGAGTTACGCTACGCCGTGAGCATGTTTTTCATATTCTAGAAAGGAGTCGAATACAAGATGGAGCCTGAACTGCTACGCGCACTGAAGAAACGCTGGCCAAAGCTGCAGCCCACGATCCTGGCTGCGGTGCGGGGCGATCCAGACGCGCAGGCGTACCTGAACGAGTACATTGTGTACCTGGACAAGCCACGCGAGAGCGAGGGTGGTGAGGACGCGTACCTCGTGGACGCTGCAGAAGCACGTGCCCTCAGCACGGTGGAGTTCTGACGATGGGCTATGCGTTCTCGATCACAGCGTTCTCGGAACCCACATACCCGCAAGTGGTCAACGTACGTATCGAGTATGAAAGGCGTAAGCGCCCTGGAACGATCCGGTCACGGACCACCCACCTCGACCTAAGCTACCACAAGCATCGGATGCGCTACCGTAACCTATGTATGCGTGTGCTACCGATGTTTCGCAGCAACGCATACGCAGGGTCGCCGTTCCTGGGTGGCATCGTAGGTTGGGCGCTTTACAAGAGAGCACTACCAAGGGAGTATGGAGATGCCTGACGTAGTTACAGAGAGGGACATCAAAGCCTGGATGCGTTCCTATCTCACGGAACCAAAAGACGCGGTCACATTGCAGATCGCAACGATCGCTAGCGATGTGTTCCCCTACACCGACCACATGAGCCTTGTGCGCTTGGCTGCAGAGGTTCTCAGGGAGCTCAGGGGTGAAGCCCCGCTTCCTACGCTAACGTTCAGCACACACACTCGTGCTGTGAACCCTGTTCACACGCGGGTCGCAGTATACAACCGTGGTGGACTTGCGGGGGAACTCTGTGTCAACACCCAAGACGCGAGAGAGTTCCAACGTCGAATCAACCGTCGTGTAGGAGATGACTGACCTAGGCTCGTTGATGGGAGCAATTTCGAATCTGCTCTACTTCAACGAGTTTGAACACGCACACGCGAGTGTACAGAATCTACACTACCTACATGAGTCCATCGACGCCCGTACGCACGCGTTGATCCTAGATGCACTCTTAGCACACGGCTTTGGGACAGCGGCACTATGTCAGCTGCGGATGAATGAGATCCTAAGACCGTGTGCGACGGAGGTCGAAGTGATCGAGATGCTACATAATCAAGGTGTAAGTCTGGAGGTGTAATGGAACAGAAGAAGACCGAGCTCCAAAAGTGGTTCGAGAAGAACAGACCGAAGCGCTACCGCAACGTTTCGAAGAAGCGCAAACGCGTCCTGGTAAGTCGTCGGAAACGTAAGGCAGTACGTGCACACAAGCAGCGACTGCAAAGGCGGGCAAAGTGAACAAAGTGCGCGTATGGCTGCAAGATACTGTGGGAGCACCCACACACAGGGCCACAACCGAATTCTGGCCTTGTGGCTGCTCCGTTACGTGCTCGGTAAGTCTGGAGTACGGGAACGCTGCAGGGTATGAGTCCGTCAGCCTGTGCCCCACGCATCGGGAGGAGTATGAGATGGAGGTACAGGCCGTTCGTGAGGGTCTGGAAGAATACAGCGCTGGTGAGATGACGCCACTGGACGAGTGGGAGAGTGGGAAATGACTCACTACATACTTTGCGTAATCGCACTGCTCGCCGGAGGGTTCATGAGCTGGTACGGGCAACGAGAAGAAGACAACATGACCATACGCTTCGGGATAATACTCATCTTCCTAGGAGTCGTTGGCTTCTTGTTGCCTTTTGTGGACATGCTCATCGACGCGCTGCTGGACCTGGTGCTCTAATGAAGCGTTGTGCCTGGTGCAAGAGTACTGAGTCCAGTGTACGCACAGCAGATTGCGGCCTGTCGCTGTGCTGCATCTGCGAGGACGAGCACAACCGGGACTGTAAGGAGTGTCACGAGATCAAGGCGTTCAATGAACGGGCGGACTACGACTACGACCGTCACAGAGAGGAGGAGGAGTGAACGACGCAGATGTCATCAGAGAGATCCTGTGGTACATACAGGGGCACATCGACACAGCATGGAGGCCTTGTGTGGTGTCTACGTTCGGTCCGCGGCACGTTACAGTGCTTGATGGGATCCTACGGGACTTGCAGGTGAGGGAGAAGGAGCTCTCTCAAGCACCATGCACCTGTGCTCGTACGTGGTCCGAAGTGCCTGGAGCGCACCATCTAGAGTCCTGTCCACGCTATGTACCAGATGCGTGTGAACCGGGGAATGCCCCGAAGCTATGTACCTGCTACCCGCAGCTGCCATGCTACATACGCCCGGGACCCAACCACAAACTAGAATGCGAATGCTATGAGGAGGAACCGAGATGAGTAAGTGGGAGGCTAGATGGCTAGAGGCAACAGAGGCGGGCAGCGACTACCTTCAACGTATCGTGTCGCACTTTGAACCGCAGGAAGAACCCGCGCAGGATGACGAGATCAAGGCCTGGATGCGAGAGCACTTCAAGGAGCGTACATCCTTTGTTGTGGACGCGAAGGAACGTTTCCCCAACATCGAGATCGCGCAGTACAACGAGCAAGCAGATCACGAATACGACCTACGTAGAGAGAGGGAGGAGAGGGAATGAAACCGAAACACTCGGAACGTGTCGCCGACGTGCTCTGGTACTTGAAGGGCTATGTCGATGCGTCGGAGCATGCAGCGTCGTCATGCATATTCGACAAAGGACACATTGAAAGTCTCAATGTGTCCCTCCATACACTGAGGGAAAGGGAAGAGGAGGAAGACCGTCTGCAGGCGCGGATTCAGAACGAATGCATCTGCGCACGCGGCACGCCCGCAATGCCGGGCGAACACCACCTGTGCAACTGTCCCCGGTACACTGTGTTTTAGGGAGGAATGATGACCAACTGGAGCAACCTACTTGACCCGTTCGGTAGGGCATTACTCAAGAGGCTGGGCACTGACCCAGACAACCTACCAACGAACCGCAACCCCATCACCCAGGCCCTAAGGAATCCTGGGTTCGTTACGGCTATCGAGAACATGGATGGTTTCAACCGTCGAGCACTGGCACGTGTGGCCACTGTGTGCCAGATGAGTGTGTTCGATGCCGCGGGTGGCCCTGAAGGGGACAACCAACCGAAGGCACTTCGTCGGCACTGGTATGCTTGGTGGAAGCCTTACTTCGCACAGCCGTTTGCGTTACAGTTAGGCGACTTCGAGACGAATGCACAGGGTGTACAAGAGATCAAGGACCAGAACTGGGTACAGATGCTCTCCCAGATATATGGGGAGTTCGTAGACACCTGCATGGTTACGTACCAAGACTTGTGGGTGGAGGACGCTTCCCGAATGATGCAGGACTTCCACACGGTGCTCTTCAAGGGGTGTCACATCATCATCGCAGTCGAGAAGGACAGCCTCTTCAGCGACTTCCTTGCGCCTGCACAGGCCTTGGGAGCGAAAGCAGTTTACTCAGGTAAGGGAAAGTCCTCCAAAGCGGGTATCGAGAGGCTGCTGCGCGATCACTTCGGTTGGACAGAGCACAATCAGCCCTTCACACCAGCGCGTCCGCTTATCGTCCTGCACATCTCGGACTACGACTATGACGGAGAGACTGTGATCGGTCCGACATTCGGGACGCAGGCGAGACGCTATGCGGACGACGTCAGGGAAGCACGTGTCGGCATTCAGCCAATGCATGTCACAGACGAGGGCCTGTCACTTCCAGACAAGTGGTACCGTGTCAAGGTTGGGAACCGTGCTTACATGGAGTGGGCCACCTTCAAGGCATTACACCTCGCAGAGTGCTTTGAGGAGAGCTGTGGAGCGCGATGGCCGGTTGTCGGGAACGCTGCAGGCTACTGCCCGACGTGTTCCTCGGCAAACTGTGGTGTGTACCTTGGAAAGGGGATACCACATCACGGACTGGAAGTAGAAGCCCTACGCACGAGAGTGTACTACGGTCTACTCGTAGATGCTCTGCTACAAGTCCTGCCGTTCGACTTCATCGTAGGGAGGTTACGTGATGAGTGCATCGCGGACTACATATCAGCAGCAATACGTGTCCAGGGTGACGTACTTGCAGGCAACGATTCGTACAAGAAGCTGCTGGAAGAGTTCATCCGCCTGAACGTCATCAAGAAGGAGTTCGAGGAGCGGGTGCAATCCACGTTGGAGGAGACCGGAAAGCCACACGTGTCGGACTGGCGTGACCTTGAGGACGACCCAACGCCAGGCGTGTACCGCGAATACGTGTCCAAAGCTCAGAAGGGCACTAGCGTGTGGCGTCCCTTCAAGCGTGGCAAGCGTACCGCACAGCTTGTGCAGTGGCTACGAGAGAACGCGAAGGATACCCTAGACGCACTCAAGAAGGAGGCAATCGAGTGGAAGACAAACACAGACGATTCCTGAACGCCCTGAGAGAATCCTGCGCGACGAACATGTTCGGCGCTGTCCCACACCTCATGGCCGCGTTCGAGATTGAGAAGCGTGAGGCGAAGGCCATCCTGATCGAGTGGATGACCTTCTTCCGGAACGACGAGCCCGACGAGCCCGACGAGGAGGTGGGCGAATGAAGGGAAATGACATTCTCAAGCTTTACCGAAGCTGCAACAAGCTCTTCGCAGATTTTCAAGCGCTAACTGAACTTCTCGAGATGCTCAGCCTAGGGGATCGCATCTGTGGACATCGACACATTCCCGAGGTTCGGGAGCAGAACCTTCACACGCACGTCAACACAGCCCGTGGATACATCAGCGCTGTGCGTGGATACCTCTTCTACGACATGGACCTAATCGTTGGTGTGTTCGGGAAGGTGGTGGAGGACGAATGACTAGAATGGGAACTGTCGGCAGCCTGTACATGTACGAAGCAGGTGAGCAGGTACTCATCCGAGGGCGCTACTTCAACTCGAACGGTCACGCTACAGCCATTGTCGCTGTTGTGACCGTCGGAGTTGACTGGGCCGCCTACATCGGAGAAGCGGATCCCCAGCGAGAGTGGGAGGCATACCCGCATGTGGCAGAGACAGGCAGCAAGCTACTCGAGAAGGATGCACGACACTTCTTCCCGAACATCGACCTAAGGTACCGATCATGAGCGGGAGTGGAGAAAGACCCATTCCAGCGTTCAAGGACCTGCTGACCGTCCGACGGATCGTGGGCATGATTATCGATGACTTCGAGTACTGCTCGGCGTCGGACCTCGAAGACTGTGTGCGGTTCTTAAAGGCCGAGGCAGACAAGTTGTTCGAGCTACGCGAGGTCGTAGAGAGGGCTTATACGAGGAGTCTCCTTGCGGAGCAGCTTCGTGGATGCCCATAACAAAGGAGGATACTTAATGGCAGGAAAGTTGTGGCGTAAGATCGGCCCGTTACATCGAGACGTTGTGCTTCTGGTATCCGAGACCAAAGCCTTTCCCGTGACACAAGAGTTTCCGGACCACTTTGTCTCGTACGAGGAGCACCTGGCAGGCGACATATTACTGTTTCACCTCACGGGGCACAGGGAGATCGTCGCGGAGATTGCTCTGGTGAAGATCGCGGACACCGTGTGGGGTCTCACGTATTCACCGGCAGCAATCAGAGGGACTGAGACGTTCGAGGCCGAGCTAGTCAGTACGGGTGCAGAACAACGAATTGCGGAGAGCATCCTCAAGGCAGTCGGCTTTACGATTGTCCAGGAGGAACCAAATGGCCACTAGTCAGATCAGGAAGGGGAGTACTACGCCCCTACTGCTTGCCATGCTTGTGGAAGGTACTATGTATGGCCACGAGATCCTGAAGAGGCTCAGGGAGCGTAGTGACGGGGCATTCGACATGTCTGGTGGTCTTGCTTACCCGTCACTGAAGAACATGGCAACCGAAGGTCTGGTCGAGAGCGTTGTGGCAAAAGGACCTGCAGGGCATATGTGCCGTCGCTACACGATCACGGACCAAGGGCTCGAGAGACTTAACGTACTCTGTAAGGAGTGGGTGGACTTCACAGTTCAACTACACACTACGCTGGGCACAGGAGAAGCCGTAGGAGCCCTGCTCGCCGCCGAATACACTAAACGCGAGATGGAGCGCGTTTACGAAGAGGGCCCCTTACATCATGTGGAGCCGGCGTGATGCAGAAAGTCTTCTTCACTGCAGACGACCACTTCGGCCACACGAACATCATCAGACACTGTAAGAGGCCGTTCAGGGACGCCTACGCGATGGACCAGGCCCTGGAAGATGCATGGAACGCCCCAGTAGGTCCTGACGACGTAGTGTACCACCTGAGCGACTTTACCTTACAGGGGTGGCTCGAGGCAAGCAACTACTTCGCACGCCTGAACGGACGTATCAAAGTTCTGAGAAACATAAGTCACCACGACAAGAGGTGGCTAGAGATGCTCAGGAACGCCGACTCGTTAAACTGTGCTGCCGGCTGGCCTGTTAGCGCCAGCGGGCACCCGATCGAACTGATGGAGCCCCAGATAACACTGGAGATCGATGGGAAGGTCATAGTACTTAATCACTTCCCTATGGCTAGTTGGGACAGGAAGCACCGGGGAGCTTGGCACCTCTACGCACACACACATGGCAGGTTCGAGGATGTGGGACTGATGATGGATGTTGGCGTCGACGCCGTAAGCAAGTACGGCTTGCCCCCATACGCACCAGTACCACTTAACGCTGTAAGGAAGATCATGCAAAGGAGGATCGAGAAGAATGGCTCCTGGGATCGTTTGTCTTACTAGTGGGGGTATCGACTCCACTACAATGCTCTACTGGCTACGCAAGTGGCGCCCGCAGTACTTGCCGCTTGTCGCGCTGTCCGTCACGTACGGTCAGAAGCACAACAAGGAGGTGATTGCCGCTGAGAAGATCGCGAACGCTGCCGGCGCACAGTTCAGGTCAGTTGACATCAGTGGTGTGGGTGCACTTCTCAAAAGTGCTTTGACAAGAGACTACATCGAGGTGCCAAAGGATGAGTACACTAGCGCCACCCTGGCACAGACGGTAGTGCCTTCCCGCAACTTGTTGTTCCTGGCCCTTGCAGCGGGGCTAGCCACCTCACTCGACATGCACCGTGTTGCAATAGCGGTGCACGCAGGGGACCACCCCGTCTACCCGGACTGCAGGCCGGCGTTCCTGCATGATGCTGAAGGGGCACTCCAGCACTACGACCGCCTGATGACAATCTTCGCCCCGTTCAAGCACGTTCCCAAGGAGGGGATCGTTCTCGTTGGTCTTGAGCTCGGTGTACCCTTCGAGTTAACGTGGAGCTGCTACGAGGGGAATGAACGTCCGTGCCTTAGGTGCTCCACATGCGTAGAGCGTACAAAGGCCTTCATGAGTTGCCACACGACGGACCCAGCGCTTAGCCGGGCGGAGTGGTCTGTAGCTGTAAGCGTCGTGCGCACCAAGCAGCCCGGGGAGCAACTTCGTTTCGAACTCTAGTTGCTCACTTGTATTCTGCTTCAAAGTAGTTCATAATTTAAGCAGGATGAAAACATGCTCCCAGATGTAAGAGGAGCAAGAGCACCGAGCCACTCAATGGGTGGCTACAATGTAGGAACCCTTAAGGAGGGTGAACAATGGACGAGAACGAAGTTTTGGAAGTGGAAGTGGAAGTGGAAGTGGAGGGCGCGGAAGAGTCTGACGCGCCCAAGTATGAGGAACTCGCCGCGCAGGGCTTGCTTCCTCTCCGAGCAGCGGCCGCGTTGATGGGCATCAGCGCTGCATGGTGTCGCCGGATGTGTCGTGAGGAACGGATCGATCACGTTCGCACGGACAAAGATCGCATCTTCTTCACGATGGAGACGATCGAGCAGTTCAAGGTCACTCAGGTCGGCAAGGTCACAGGCTTGCGGAAGAAGGGTCAAGGATACGTCCCCGCCAAGATCACAGGCGCGAAGGCCCTGTACGCAGCCGTCATGGCCGCCTCCTTCATCCCCGGAGCTGAGAAGCCCATCGTCCTGAAGTGGGTCGATCACTTCGCCTCGACCTGGGTCACGGAGCGTGTAACGGCTATCGAAGCCAAGGCGAACGAAGAGCCGGGCGACGAACCGTGCGACGAACCGTGCGACGAACCTGCTGCCGGCACCGAGCCGAAGGCCGCACCTGTTGCCACGCCTGAGCCTGTTGCCGATCTCGGCAGCTTCGCACCGCCCGAGTAGCCAGCGGCTACACCCACAGCAAGCGAGAGGGAGGCCACAAGCCTCCCTCTCATGCTGTCCAGAGGGCAAACAGCCTTCGAATGCCGTTTGCCATCTTGACATTTCCCTCAGAACACATTATAATTAGGGGGAGGATAGTCAAACACAGGGGCTCGCATGAAACTACTCCAGTTGAATGACCTACAGAGAATAGGTAATCTACTCGCCTCTCCACACCGTATGCGGATTGTCGAGCTGCTTGCTATGGAGGCACAGGGCCCCGGAGCGTTGTCTCGGACGCTGGAGAAGAGCACGACTGCAACAACACGGCAGATCAAGATGTTGGAAGACGCAGGACTTGTTACACGTACTGACATCCCCAACAGTGTCGGACGCGCCACAATAGCGACACTGAACCTCGAAGAAATCCACAGACTTGTACAAGAGGCCCAAGCCTGGGTGGAAGGACTGTCCTGAATAATGACATACTACGTACACATATCCGACATACGTGCGTTCCAGAACTGTCGCGTACGTTGGCACTTTTCGAGTCCCCACAGGATGAACTTCGAGCCACGTGTTCCCTTCACGCCGTTCTTCCTCGGTCGTGGGGTGCATAAGGCCCTCGAAGACCACTATAGCGAGGGCATACCTGCTGCTACCGCGTTCATTAGGTGGACCGCGACAGCAGTGCTCGAGCTTGAAGATGTCGAGATGTCCGACGACAAGCGCGCGGAGCTCATGGAGAGCGTTGTGCTTGGTGCTGGCATGTTAGCCCACTACGATATGTGGAGTGCAGCACGAGATGCGGAGTTCAAGATGCTCCGGCCTGAGTATACGATCCACGTGCCTTTGGGCTTTAGTGTGGATGGTAGGGAGGTCTTCTTCGCGGGCCGAGCCGACGGTGTTGTTGAGGACACCAAAGGAGACCTCTGGCTGAAGGAGTTCAAGACAACCGCTCAGATGGGTAGCTTCAATCTCGAGTACGATAGTCAAGCATACGCCTACCTCCAGGCTGCCAGAATCTCCCCGGACTTTCCGATTCCAGATCGCAAGCCTGTAGGTACCATCTTCACGTTCCTACGCAAGAAGGTTCCCAACCGCCCGGACGTGATCACTCGTGGGCTGTCGAAGAACAAGCGACAGGGCACCTCTTACCACTACTACATGAAGGAGATCGTGGACAGGGGCCTGAACCCTGGAGACTACACGGAGATCCTCGCGCACCTTAAGGAGAATGTACCGTATTTTGTCCGCGAGAGGCTCCGTCCATCGGGTCACGCGCTACAGATTCAGTGGGAGAACCTACACAAGGTTGCACGCGAGATGCTGGATCCGCATGTTCCAATCTATCCCAACACCTTTGGGTGGCAGTGTAAGAGCTGTATCTTCAGGGAACCTTGTCAAGCCGTATGGCGCGGTCTGGACCCCTGGCCACTGCTACAGACCGACTACCGCGTAAGACCCTCAAGTGCTGAGGAGGTAGAGGAATGACAGACGTAGAAGTTCTGGCTCTCGAAGACATAGATGTTGAGGAGTCTGAACCAGAACCAGAACCAGAGCCGGCGCAGGAGAAGATGTCTCAGAACATTCTCTCGACGCATCCCCCACATGTGGACGCGCGCTTCCTGAGTGTTCTGATCACGGGGCAGCCTGGGGTAGGCAAGACAGTGCTCGCATGCTCAATCTGCGACCTCCCGGAAGCACTCCCTGTGCTTGTGCTTGACTGCGATGGGGGCCTAATGAGTGTCAGGGACAAACCCCTACAGGTCCATACGATGACGCAGACCTCGGCACTCGACAAGGTCATCTGGGCCTATAAACAGGGAAAGGCCCCATGGGGAACGGTTGTCCTAGACTCCCTGACCGCATACTACCTTATGCTTCTCGAGGAGATAGGCAGAAAGAGAGGTGGACAGAGAGACGAACCAAACCAACTACAGGACTACCAGAAGGCACTGATCATGGCGCGGAGACAGATCCGGCAACTTATCGCTTGTCCCTGTCACGTCATGGTCCCCGCGCTGGAGTACACCCAGCAGGACGATCTCACATCTACAGTCAGAACGGCCCCGGCCGTACCTGGTAAGTTCGCGTACGAAGTAGCCAAGTACTTCGACATTCACGGGAACCTGATTGTAGCCATGAAGGGGAAAGACCGCTCACGTGTGCTGACAGTTCAACCGTCAAGGCGGTTCCAAGCCAAGGACCGGACTGGGCTCTTCGAGGACGAAATCGTCTCCCCGAATATGAGCCAGATAGTAGCCGAGTATATCGGCAAACTCAATCCCCAAAAGGAGAAATAGCAATGCCACAGATTCATGTCAACCTGGCCGGTGTAGCACAGGAAGCAATGCCGGAAGGTTACTACCCCGCGATCGTTTCAGAAGCGAAGATAGGTACCTCGCGTGCCGGGAAGCCGAAGCTCGAGGTCCACTTCGACATCATGCAGGTGGGTTTCGAGGGTCGCAAGGCCTTCGCGAACTACAGCTTGCAACCGCAGGCGCTATGGAACCTGCGCCGCTTCCTGAAGGCACTTGAGCTCGACTTCGATCTCGATGGAGAGCTGGAACTCGACACCGATGACCTTCTCGGCGCGGAAGTCACTTTGCTCATGGAGCAACAGGAGTGGGAAGGTGAGATGCGTAACAGCGTCCAGCGTGTCTTGCCCGCAGGTATGGAATCAGGCCCTGAAGCCGCCGGCGAAGAGGGAATAGCAGACTGGTAGGACCCTGATACTCAAGAGGAGTGCACCCGGTGGAACTGGCCTTTTTTACACTGCTATTCCGGGGCCTCCGTCCTGACGAGTATGTTGCCATCAAGGCCCTATCAGGGGGGAAGGCCACACACTACTACCCTAAAAGCCCCAGAGAGATCGTCGATCTCGTGGAGAGACTACATCTTCCAGGGGTTAACTTGTACTTCGGTGTCTGCCCGCGGAATGCGTGTGCGGCAACGAAGGAGGCCGTATCCCGCGCCTTGTGTGTGTGGCTTGACCTAGACGTCAAGGACCACCAGGAAGGGAAGAAGGAACTTCTAGAGTACGTACGCGCAACGTACGTCTTACCTCCGACGGCTGTTGTTGATTCCGGTAACGGCCTCCATGTATATTGGAGTCTCCGAAGCTCAACGACGCGGAACACTGCGGAGGTACTAGCGAAGAGTATGGCAGGCCATCTCAAAGGAGATCGGGCTGCAACAGACTCATCTAGGTTCCTTCGTGTTCCGGGTACAACCAACTGGAAGGATCCGGAGAAGCCCCTCCCGGTGGTCCTTGTGACGTTACAAGAGGAAAGGCAATACACACCAGACGACCTGAAGGCAGGCTTCAACGTACCTGCATCGCTCATCGAGCGTATACACACGGGAAGCACAGAAGGATACGAATCTAGGTCAGAACGTGACTGGGCAGTAGTGCGTGCTCTCATCAGGGCAGGGATCAAGGAAGACGACGTACTTACCCTGTTCTCCGAGAACCCGATTGGCGATAAGCTTCGGGACGCATCGCCGCAGGGCGGCGAGACATACTTCGCCCGCACCCTAGAACGTGCTACAACGAGTGCACAGGTACCAGCGACCTTTACGGAGGTACACGATTGCTACTACCTACCGGATCGTGAGAAGCAGCGACAGGTCTCGACGTTTGTATACAAGCCGACCCGCCTACTTGAAGGCCCTGGGGGAGATATACTATCTGGTACGATGAAGGCCTCCGGGTACACGTGGCCAGATGTGGCACTAACCCGCGCGGCCTTCGCAGGCAGTTCCGCTTTGATCAGAGAGCTACCGTACGCAGCATGGCAGTGGCTTGGATCTGATCGCGAAGCGAAGATGCTGCTTCCACATCTCATGCAACAATTACTGGACGTCGGGCTACCAAGAGCGGTAGCAACACACACGATCGGCAGACACGAAGACTACTTCGTGACTGCTGATCGCGTGCTCACGGCTGACAGTGTGCTTTCGCCTGAGGAGGCTCCGTACCAGTACGTACCAACAGGACGTGAAGCCCCAGAGATCACAATCACGTTCCCGTCCGCAGATAACTATCGTGCGTTACTACGTGACATTGCAGAACTGCTGCCGAAGGTAAATGTGCCTCACGTAGTGTTCCCAGTGTTTTCGTGGTTCATGGCAGCACCTTACAAAACTGTACTTAAGGAGCGTTGTTCAACGCGCTTCCCGACACTCAACATATACGGTACACGTGGGGCTGGCAAGACGAGTTTGCTACTTGAGATAATGCAGCCTTTGTTAGGGTGCACACCACACTCGTACTCATGTGCCACAACACCCTTTGTGCTTCTCTCGTTGCTGGCGAGTACGAACTGCATCCCGATAGCGTTCTCGGAGTTCCGGAGTTCATCGCTATCCGAACAGACGTACTCGAAGCTCATGCGGTATATCCTACTTGCATACGACGTAGGTCGCGATGCGCGAGGAAGACCAGACCAAACGACAACCATCTATCCTCTTGATGCACCCTTTTCAATAGATGGCGAAGACGCCTTAGGAGAACCTGCGGCCATCGAGCGTGCGATCATCGTAAACCTGGCGCCAGAGAACATCATGCAGGGTTCGGAAGCGTTCGACGCTTTTCAGAAGATCACGAAGCTTCCTCTGAAGGACTTCGCAGGGCACTATCTGCAGCACACGCTCAAGTTCGACGTTCATCTGGCCCTGGAGGAAGCACATGCGATTGTGCGCGGAGCTCTTTCCCGCACACTGCCTGACAGGGTGTACAATAACCTTGTTGTCTGTGTCGTAGGATACATAAGCGTACTGCAACACTTCGCTAACTGGGGCGTCGCGTTACCAGATATCGACGCTACATCCTTCGGGTGTTGGTTTGACGCGCCGACGCAAGATGCAGTTGCCATGGAGCGTGGACGCACGGCAATGCACGTCGACGAGTTCATTACGGATGTCATCAACGCCGTTGCCAGCTCAGGTACCACAGAAGTGTTCATGTTCAAGTACAAGAGGACACAGAACGAGCTCTGGTTCCACACGGCCACCGCGGTTAGGTGGTGGTTCGCGAAACGTAGACGCGAAGGGCTCCCAGCCATAGGCGAGCTCGCTGTGAAGCGCCAGCTAAGAGAGCGTGCCATAGGAGACATCCCAAGTCCAGGACAGTACTTAGTTGGGAGTACTACACAGAACATAGGGGGCAAGAGCATACACATGTGGGGCATTAGTGTGCAGGCCGCGTACGATTGCGGGTTGGACATCCCACAACAACTCGACATCCAGCATGTGACACTTAGCTTTACGTCCCAGGGCAAGGAGGACGAATGAACAGTTCTTTGAGGGTCACCATACCAAAAAGGATGTGCACTGGAGGGCACACAATGTTCGGAAATCACAGCAGCAAGCAAAGTAACAGGCTGATCTGGACGGTCGTTGCGCTGGTAGCTGCGTACATCTCACTGCAAGTGTTCGCAGATATCATGGCGACGAAGATGGTAACGGTCTGGAAGTACGTCGTTCCAGGCGGCACGTTGGTATACGCCTTCACGTTCACAGTACGTGACCTCGTACACAAGAAGCTGGGCAAGCGATGGGCCCAAGCGTGCATCGTGGTCGCCGGCGCAGTGAACGTCTGCATGGCGCTTTTCTTCCTGTGGCTTGTGAAGATGCCCTTCCCGCCCTTCTGGGCGAACCAGGAAGCCCTCACGGCCATACTGCAGCAAGTTCCGCGGATCGTGTTGGCTAGTATCGCCGCCGAGATGGTGAGTGAGTTCGTCGACACAGAAGTTTACCAACTGGTCTGGAAGAAGCTGGGCAGGCGTTACCAGTGGGCACGCGTAGCGGCTAGCAACGGCGTCAGTGCGCCCTTAGACAGTATTGTCTTCGCCCTGCTTGCGTTCGGCGGCGTATTTCCGACCGCTGCGCTCGTGGAGATGATCATAGGCCAAGTACTGCTGAAGTGGCTGATTGGTCTGATCTCACTACCAACGATCTACCTCGTCAAAGAGGGGAAGGGAGTGGAGGTAATCAATGTTGAATGTCGAAAAGCAGCTTGCTGCACAGATTGAGGCAGCGTTCGAGGAGTCAAGACAAGCCCTCATGGTTTCCGCAGACGTACTGTGGAAGGGTAAGGGTGAGGCATACGACACCGAGGTGAGCATCGTGCAGCGCCTCCCGCTCGGGGAGATGAGCCTCGTGCATGAGCTCGTTAAGAAGACGCGGCGCCTACAGGGTGAGTTCGCCACTGGCGTACTCGAGTCCCTGATGTCGGAGACGGTTGAGGAGCAACTCCTGGACGTCGCCAACTACGCAATCGCACTCGCCGCGTACATGAGAGTCACAAAGAGGCTGTCCGAAGTGACTCTCCAGCTTAAGAAGACTACTACGTAGCCACACTGTGTGTAGGCTGTACTCACCGGGGTACAGCCTACACTCCAGGAGACAAACACATGAAGGCCGCAATTATTGCGCCTACCGCAATGCTCGAGAGGTACTCGACGCTTACGGACACCCACCTCGCTCTCGCACACCTTGTGCTTAGCAATAAGACGTACAGGGAGTTCTACAAGGGACGCGCTGCAAAGGGGGACTTCGTCACTGTTGATAACTCCCTAATTGAGCTGGGGGAGCCACTGCCCTTGGAAGACGTAATTAGGGCTGCTAAGATGATAGATGCCCAGGAGATCGTCCTGCCGGATGTCTTCGCGAACTGCGTGGAGACCCTCAAGGTTACCATGGCCGCATATAGAGAGATTGTGGCGTCACCTGACCTCACGCGCTTCAAGTGGATGGCTGTGCCACAGGGAAGAAACGCCCTGGGCTGGTTCTACAGCTATTGGGTGTTCAGCAAGCTTCCCGAGATCACCACGATCGGCATCGCGAAGCACACGGAAAGGTTTAGCAAGGGAGGCCGGCCAGCACTACTGGGTGCGCTCGCAACAACCGAGTCCTTGGCGGTTGAGAAAGCTCACCACCTCTTGGGTTGCTGGAGCAACCCGACTGAGGTCCTCAAGTGCTCCAAGCGCTTCAGGTGGCTGCGGAGCGTAGACTCGAGCATCGCAGTGCTTGCCGGTCTCGAAGGTAAGCCTTTCCCCGACCCCATTCGTGGTATCGAGTTCGAACGGCCGGAGAAACCGATGGACTTTGACGCAGTAGACGACCCACACCCAAACATCACAATGAGGAACGTAAAGCTCTTCATCAGGTGGAGCAGAGGAGTATAATAAGATGGTCAAGTTACCGCACGCGCGTTGTGGTAGTTGTCCTCTAAAAGACACGCCTCTAGTACCCGGCGAAGGTCCTGTGAAAGCAGAGTTCGTTCTGGTAGGAGAGGCCCCAGGTCGCGAAGAGGCAAGCGCCCGTAGACCTTTTGTAGGACAGGCAGGCAAGCTGCTGGATAAGATTCTTGTTGGTCTGGGAATTGATCGCGAGGAGCTGTACATAACAAATGCCATCGCATGTGGCGGTACGACGACGACATACAAGGAAGCCGCACCCTACTGTCGTGACCGATTGTTAGCGGAGATTGACGGTCGCAAGCCACGTGTCGTAGTAACCTTAGGAAACTTACCCACCAGCGTACTTCTAGGCCCGAGCTATGCGACAGGCGTTACGAACTACCGGGGCAAGTTTGTAATGCACGATGCCCTCAACTGCTGGGTGTTGCCAACGCTTCACCCAGCCGCTGTGCTACGCAGGCCGAGTACGTTCGACGACTTGTGTGCAGACTTACAGAAGGCGTTTACTACAACGGAATACGAACCGAAGCCGTTTAAGTGGTACGTCTGTCAGACGGGGCAAAACGCCCTCGTTGTACTTGACCACATCTACGACAAGGAGACGGAGGTCGTCTTCGATCTCGAGACATCAGGCTTCAACAGGCAGGAAGATGACATCCTATGTTTGGTCCTCTGTTGGCGTTCGGACCTAAGCTACGTCATTCCACAGGGGGTACTGGAGCAACCTGCTGTGCAAGCGCGCTTGTGCACCCTTATGGTGGAGCGCCCCGACATCAAGTGGATCGGGCACAGCGCAAAGTTCGACGCAGAGTTCCTGAAGAGCCGTTACGGCTTCCGTCCTGTGATCTACTTCGACACACTTTTGGCACACTACTGCACAGAGGAGCGGAGCGGTACGCACGACCTCAAGAGCATTGCGGCGAACCTCTTCAACGCACCCGACTGGGAAGGAGACCTAAAGCAGCACCTCAAGAAGCCGCGTACAGACTCATATAGTATGCTCCCGAAGGGTGTGCTGTATAAGTATGCCGCACACGACGGAATCTACACGTACCTTCTGTATCGCCATTTCCAGGGGGTTCTGGCTAAGGAGCCTAAGCTCAAGAAACTACATGACGATCTCCTCGTACCAGCGGCCAATGCGCTCGTGGACATCGAGCTCTATGGAGTGCGTGTCGATCCTGCACACCTCAAGCAGTTGGAGAAGGACTACGCTAGAGATATCGAGGACTTGGGAGCACAGCTGGAGGTCGCTGTCGGTAGGCCAATCAATGCGAACTCCCCGAAGCAGGTCGCTGAGTACCTGTACGACGAGTTACAGCTGCCCCAACCCTTCGGGCGTACAACAAAAAAGGAAGCAATGGAGATTCTCGCTCCAATGCACCCTGTGCCGCAGATGATCGTCGATATTCGGCATGCAAAGAAGATGCTCAAGACATACGTTATTGGTCTGCAGGAGCTTGCAGACAAGCACGACCGTGTACACACGTCGTTCCTCCTTCATGGCACGACGACAGGAAGGCTGTCCTCCCGTGGCCCGAACCTCCAGAACATTCCGCGTGGGCAGAAGTTACGTGACTGTTTCATTGCCTCAGAAGGACACACCCTAATCGATTGCGACTATGGTCAGCTTGAGTATCGCATTCTGGCTGTGCTTGGTAACGACGAGTACATGCTCAAGTGTTTCCGTGAAGGTCGAGACTTCCACACGGAAACTGCACTCCTCTTCTTCGGGGAAAACCACACAAGTGAAGACCGAATGATCGCTAAGATGGTGAACTTCGGTATTGCCTATGGACGCGGCGCAGCAAGTATGGCTGCTGACCGTAACCTGAACATGACATTCCGTGAGGCACAGGCGTTTCTACGTAGTCTATTCGACCAACGTCCTGGCGTAGCGCGATATACGCGGGAGACACCCAAGAAAGCATTCACCACTGGAGTACTCGAGAGCTTCTTCGGGCGCAAGCGTCGCTTCGGTCTTGTCTCTGGGGTCAACATGAAGGAAGTCAAGACCCAGGCGCTCAACTTCCCAATACAGAGCCTGGCGTCGGACATCACACTCATGTCGCTGCTCTACCTACATGATACTCTGGAGCACGCACGTATCCTGTTGACCGTTCACGACAGTATCCTGCTCGAAGCTCCCGATGAACACGTGTATACCGAGGCATCACGTATCAAGAAGGTGATGGAACTGATACCCCGGAAGCGCTTCAGCGATGTCGTCGATTTCCCGGTCGATATAAA
>Ga0307378_10002345_pt1 | contig 29242 bp, 18 predicted proteins | sample UN1MG_FD_202238 | JGI IMG/M metagenome (GOLD analysis project Ga0307378, IMG submission 202238) | Soil microbial communities from Risofladan, Vaasa, Finland - UN-1 | ecosystem: Environmental > Terrestrial > Soil > Coastal area > Acid sulfate soil | place: Finland: Risofladan, Vaasa | collected... | reverse complement strand
AGGTAAATTCTTATGGACAAGAGGATTATCTCTGAAACGTACAATATTTATCCTTATAATCTCTGAAATTATAACAGATCTTCTAATGGTTGTTATAGCTCAATTGGTATTTAGTATAATTATTCTTGCGCTAAATTTACCATATTTTATTTTAAAATCACTTTTTATATCTAATATGCTTGTATTTACTATTATTTCTCTAAGTAAATTTATTAGATTTTCAATCAAACATAAAAGTATTCTATCTGTTAATAAGGTTGAATCTGTTTTTGATGAACCTGTTGAACATGATGAACATCAAATAAAGAATAGAAAAATTACTTTTACTATTACAATTACATTAATCATATTATTAATTGTCTTGTTTCTACAATTATATTTGATATTTGAACCGCTATTCTGGTTTCCATTAATAAGAGGGTCAATGAGGTTAGTGATGAATATTTTTAGCATTATAGCCATTATTATTGCTCTTCTAGGGTATTCATTTTTATCATATAATAATAAAAAGAAAAATGAGGGTATTTTCAATTTTGAAACTTTGTTTAAGAAGCTATTTAAAAACAAGCTAAAAATGAAAATAACACAACAACGTATTATTACTTTTGGTTTGTGTATTCTTTTAACATTTCTATTGTTTTATTATATATCTGACATAAATTATGCAAAATCAAGACTTGAAAGTACAGAAATAAGTTGGGATGTGATGCTTGATAATTTTTCACCAGGCTTTAATTACAGTAAAATTCCCGACTTGCCTAAAAGTATCTCTGAAATCAATTTGGCTTTTTCATGTAAATACAGTTCTGTCTCTTTTGTAGCAAATAATAAAACAATTAGTTCAGCAATTATAGCATTTAATTCGTCTTTACTTGCAAGCTATGATGTTTCATGGAATTATTTTATAGGAAATGTTGGAAATAATCATACAAATGAGGATGTATCTCAATTATCTACAAAGTCAATCATTATAAATCAAAAAGTCGCTGAACTGTCTGGTTTAAGAGAAGGTGATACAATTTCAATTGATCTTTTATTAATACCAATAGTTGATGATATAGATGAAACGTCATATCAAATTGATAATGTACAAATTATAGGCATAGTTGATACATTACCACTAGGAGCTTCATACAGGTCACATCTTGATAAATATATCTATGCTGATTTCTCTTTGTTTGAGCTAGTGTATAGTAATTTAAATGGGCATTTCACTGTTTCAGAATTAAGTCTAGATTTGAATATAGATCCATCTCTTAATAAAATAGAACGAGAAGAGGAAATAAAAGCAGTTGCTGAAAAGGTTAGACTATTTTTTAATATTGAAGAAAATTTTAATATAATAATTTTAGATGATGTTAATAATTATGAGGTAGAACCAGATACCAACGCTGAAACATATTTCATTGTTTTTGATGCTATTCTTTTATGTTTAATACTTCCTATATTAATTATTGTTCTCAATTATTCATTTTTGAAAGAAATAAGTCCTTCTCTAAAGAGAATAGTATCTAGAGGATATTCTAGCAAGAAGATTATAAAGGATACTAGTAGAAGTATTATGATTAACCATAGCTCCAGTATCCTTTTTGGTTTATTATCTGGTCTTGCTATAGCATTTATCTATATTCGATATGATTTTCCTAGTTTGTTACTAGCAACAAATTATCGGTTATTCATGCAATTGGGATTATTCATTTTATTATTCATAATTATGAATATTACAACACTTGCAGTAACTCACTTCTTAACTATTAAACAATTGAAAAAGGTGATTATGTAAATGAAAATGAAAAATATATTCATTATCAAATATTATAGGATTAAGAATAAAAGGTTTACATAAATTTAATCTTAATAGAAATCTTAAAACAACAGAAGAAGAAGGAAAAGAGAAATGAAATATATAATCATAGAGTCGTTATACAAAATCTATCAAGGAACTGTAGAAACAGTTGCTTTAGAAAATTTCAATGAGGAAATCGATAAAGGTGAAGTTGTAGCTGTTGCAGGACCAAGTGGAAGTGGAAAAACAAGTCTATTATCTTGTATTGGTGGAGTGTTGAAACCAACAAGTGGGCGAATATTAATTGCAGGTATTGATATCACTAAATTATCAGATGATGAATTAGTGGAGTATCGAAGAGATCAAGTAGGATTAATTTACCAAGATTTTAATTTAATAAATGAATTTTCAATCTATGAGAATGTTGCTCTACCAATGTTAATCGCAAAGAAATCCAAGCCAGAAATTGATGCACGTGTGAATGAACTTCTGGAAGTGTTGGATATTCAACGTTACACAAAAACTTTTCCAAACTATCTTTCTGGCGGAGAACAACAAAGAGTAGCTATTGCAGTTGCACTTGCGAATGATCCTGACATTATTCTAGCAGATGAACCTACAGGTAATCTTGACTTAGTATCTAGAGAGAATGTCATTGATTTACTCATTAGCAAATGTAAAAATCTAAATAAATCACTGGTCATTGCAACACATGATCCATTTATTATGGAAAAGGTTGATAGGGTAATTGATTTACCAAAATTGATAAGGTGACTCCTATTTGAAAATTTCAATGCTTTTCTTCAGAAGACATTGGAAGCTGTACTCTAAGCTTTTCTTCTATACTTTGCTAAGTCTCTTGGTAGTTACTACTCCTGCTATAGGTGGAGCAATTTTCGATAAAATAACAGTAGCAAATTTTCTTAATGCTCAAAACAATGACCATGAGATCTCATATGATTTGGAGTTAGATTATACAGCAAATAATATTTCAGAATTAAAAGCGAGCATAAATAATTTATCCAACTATTGTATGCATTGGAGTAAATATTATTCTAATTATTCTCTATTGTTAATATCAGATTTTAAAGTTAATAATCTAACAATTAAAATAGGAATTGATTTTTCTGAAGATTCTATTAATCTGAAAAAGGCTAATTTTCCATTAAGTCAATTTGAATATTTCAATAATACTATATTGTTAGAGAATTTTCTTGAAAGCTCAGAGCTACCTTTTGATGTTTCATTGGTTTATAGCAATGAATATTTCCAAAATTTAAATTTAACAACTCTTGAAATTATGTCTAAAGAATCATATGTTGGTCAAGTTTTTGACATTAAGATAAAGAAAATTAGTTCTCTAGAATCATATTTGAAATTTATTGAGGAGATAAATAGTAAAATAGAGGTTTATTTATCAAGTAACAGTATTCCACTTGATATCTCAATTAAAAAAAGTGTTATTCCAAATGAAGACATTATTTTATATAAAAATCAATTTGATTCTCTGATCATATTAGTTACATTAATAATGTTAATACTAATAATTTGGTTAAATGAATTTTTTTATGATAATTTCACGAAAGATATGCGACGGAAAATAAATAAGTTATTTATTAGAGGTTTAGAACCCAGAAGAGAAAAGTTAATCTCAGTTTATTTGCCATTAATTGCGAGTTTATTTAGTTTCCTTTTTGTTGGAATAGTATTACTTGTTACAAATTTTATAATTAAATTGGACTTCCTTTTAACAATAATTATTTTAAGCATTTATTCAATTTTATTTATTTACAGAAATTATAGAAAATTCAATTTAGCAGGTCAAACAATTTTGAATTCGAAATCAACTATTTTATTTCTATTTATATTGTTGATAGTTTCAATAACGCCTATTTTGCTTAAGGAATTTATCTATGCTCTCATTCCAGATACAATCTATTCATATCTTATACTATTTTCTCAAATAATACAATATTTCATTATTACATTGCTTATAGTAGAAATTTTCATCAAAAAAATCGCTACTAGACTGTTTAATAAATTTGGAATAAAAAATCTCTTTAGTAAATTATTTAATAAAAAGGAGTATGCTTTTCGACAATTAATTCATACAACTTTACTTTTAACTTGGGGTTGTACGGTTGTAACAGGAGGATTTCAAACCTTCTCTCTAAATTACAATCTGAATAGTGAGATGGAATATCCAACAGATTTAGTGATTTCAACTGATATTTACTTATTTAATATTTCAAATATACAAAATAAGGATTTAATTTCAACAGTATTACCAATAACTCATACACCGGAAAATTTCTTTCTAAATTATGATCTCTATTTGATGAACTTCACAGTAGTTCAAGAGCTAATACCTAATTTAGATAAATATTATAGTTTAACTGATTTGAAAGAAGGTATATCCTACATGTCAAAGGATTTTGCTAAGGAATTCGATTATGTTGATGGAGATTATTTTTTGACAAAAATGGGCGAGAATAGTTCATCAGTATATGTTAACCAAGAAATTAGAATTATAGATTATTTCCCGTTTGTAAAGAAAAGTGATAACAGACCATTCATTGTTTCATCTTACAATTTGTATTATAGTAATATATCTAAGGTATCAAAACTTTATTTGAATATCAAGGATGAAACTAATAAAATTGAGGTTTTAAATTATTTAGAAAATCAGTTAGATGCACCAATACAAGAAATAAATGAACCGTATTTTGCGAATTATAATGTTTTTAGTAGGATTTTTCAAGCTTATTTTTTACTAATATCTCTAGCAGTAATTTGGCTTTGTATTAAACAAATTTTAGCTGAAATCAGGGATCCTTTGAAAGTATTTTATCTAAGAGGTATGTCAATTGGTCTTATAAAGAAAAGACAATTCAATAACCTAGCTTTACTATTAATTGGTTCAGCTTTATTAGGTGTTTCATTGGGAATTCTCTACTTATATTTACAATTGCCTACTGCCATTTACCCTATTACCCAATATTATCCTATACAAATATTATTTTGGTTTAGTTTATTGCTTATACCTATTATACCAATAATTTATGGTCTTAACATAATTACTCAAAGGAAATCCTTTCTAGCAATTAAAACTTCATAGTCAAAAGATTGTAATATAAGCAAAATGCTTAGTTTAAATTTTCATTATAAAACAATTTATTTTTAGGATATTTTATTATTGATGATTGTTACTAACACACAATAACTAGTGAAGGAGCTATGGTGAGTATGCTTCAGCGAAAAGGAAATAGAAAACAAGTCTTAATGAGTTGGCTTTTTCTCGGGTTACTTGTGGGATTATTGCAATCAAATATTTTTATAGCTATTCAAGGAGCTACCTATAGTTCGAGTACAAACATTCTACCAGAACAAGATTTCAATTATTCCTTTCAAGAGATAGGGCAATATAGTGACCGTTATGGTGCACCTTCTGATATTGCGGTTAAAGACAATTTAGCTTTTGTTGCATGTTATTGGGGTGGATTGTTAATCTTTAATATTTCTAATCCATATAATCCAACACTTATTTCAAACTTTTTTGATGACTGTGTTATTACCGGTCCTGATGCTTGTATGAATGAAGGAGCAAAACTCGCAATTCAAGATGACCTTGTCCTCTTTGCTCATGCTCATAGAGGGCTTTTATTTATTAATGTCTCAAATCCAACAAATCCATTTTTGCAAGGAAGATATGATCGATATCTCTATAATGTGGAAGTACAAAATAATTTAGCTTTCCTACTTTGTCCGGGTATAAGGCATATCAATTATGGTGATGTTATTCAGATTGTTGATTTTTCCGATGTAACAAATCCAGCATTAATTGGTGAGTTAGATTATTCATTAACTGGGGGTTACATTTGGGATATGTGTGTATTTAACGACTTTATTTATGGTATTTCTGGTGAAAATTTAATTGTTATTAATACCACAAATCCTACCCAACCTCAAGAGATTAGCCGTCTAGATATCAATGGTGCAGATATCATAGCTGTTTTAGATGAAAACCATATTATAGCTGGGAATTCAACCTCAATCAAAATTGTTAATGTGGATACTCCATCAGCTCCTCTTCTTCTTGAGGAGCTTCAGCTTCCTATATCGGATATTACCAGCATCTATGCAACAAATGGAACAGTATATCTGGCAGATTATAACAAATCAAAAATAGTAGCACTTAATGTAACAGATATTGAAAATGTAACTCAAATTGGTGAAGTAAATAGCTACGCATCAACAGGATATTCATGGAAAACATTAGCTTATAGCTTAACTAAGAATGCAACTGAATTACTTATCTGTGCAGATTATCGTTTTGGATTATTCTGTTTTGATGTCACTAATAAGAGTCAGATGAAGTTTGAGGGGTATTTTGACACAAATTGCATGGCAAAAGCTGTAACTATTGAAGGTGATTATGCTTATGTCTGTAGTAGGCGAGAATGGCCATATTACCCCTCCCGCTTAGAGATCATTACTGTAACTAATATCACTAAACCTACCCTTGTAGGGAAGTATGATTTTTCTGTGGATACCGTGATGGATGTAGAAGTGAGTAATGGTTATGCCTTTCTCTCTCTTGCAGCTGGAGGATTGGTTATTCTGGACGTGAAGAATCCTGCTCACCCAGTAAAAGTTGGAATCTACAGCCACAATGCTACCATAGGATATTTCTACAATCTTAAGTATGATAATGAAAGCCAGCGTTGTTATCTGACCCATTCGTACTATGGGCTATTTATCCTTGATTGTTCTGATCCAATGCAGCCAACACTTCTGACCACCATTGTTCCTAGTCAACCATTTATACTCAGAAATGTTTTCGTGCAAGGAAATATTGTTTACCTTACCGCATATGAGGATTTAGGAGCATTAGCGATCTATGACCTTAGCAATCTTTTGCAACCCGTTTTGTTGTCAAGAATCTATACTGGAGAACCTATATCAGACATTCAGGTGGAAGGCTCCTTGATTTATCTCACCACAACCTATGAAGCGTTGCGAATAGTGGACGCCTCAATATTAACAGCACCTGTTTTTCTCAGCGAAGTGAAGAATTGGTGGTTCCAAACACAAGGATTAGTTGTTAATGGCTCCTACGCATTCATCGCCCAATATGCTGCTGGTTTACGAGCTATTGATATCAGCAATCCAGAGAAACCCAAGGAAATCGCAGCCATTCGAGATCACTACCGGGGAGTATGTTATGATGTGAAAGTCCATGGAAGCTACATTTTCATCGCTGATGGTTGGGACGGATTGGAAATCTATCAACTCGTAAAAGAACCTCGAAACATTACTACAATTCTACTTGCAACAATTATCCCAGGATTAGGGCTTGGAATGATGGTTACAATTATAATCCTTTCAAGAAAAAGAAAGTAAGATAAAATCAGTGATTAAGAAAGTCATTAAAAAAAATTGCTTTTTCCACAAGGTTCATTTGAGGAAAATCAATTGTTTTAGTTCTTTTTAAAGAAAAGTGGACAAAATAACAATAGACGAGTATTTTGTCGGTTGAGGAGAAGTTTAGAAAGATGAGTAGATTAAGGCTCTCTTTAGGAGATTATCAGGAAGAAACTAAGGCTGTTGCTTCTACTCTATTAACTAAATCTACTCAAACAGTTTTACTTTATCTTCTTACAGAATTACTTAGTTCAGCAAGGGAAAAAAATCATCCCCAACAAAGAGTTCTAGCGAGGAAGCTTGCCAAACATTATAATACTATCTACCTTTCATTTCAAGAACTTCAAGAGAATAATTATTTACAGGTAAATGGTGAGACAACTCAAACACTAGTCCAAATAAATCTTGATAAATTGGTTCTACCTTCACTTCTTATGTTACTAAATACCTCTCTTTCTCACAAGATGCTCACTTTTGATTTGTTTCAAATATTTGACGAAAAGAAACAAAAAAACCAGAAGTCTATATTCGATGATGAGCAAATTAACGAGCAAGCAGTGGTCATACTCGAGAAGAAAAAAGAGCTTGCTAAGATATTAGCTCAAGAACTTTTAACTGTTTTAAAGGAAGCTTATAAAACTACTCAGCAAGTCCTTGATTTTGATGATTATTCGGTGATCATTAGCCAAGTCTTCGAGACAATTCCTGAGCATCTAGGAACAACTCTTGTCCAAAAGAGAAGCTTCAACCTTCCTAAAGATATCAATTATAAGAATACCAAATTAGGCAAACTCTGAGAGTGAAGTTATCAAATTGGCGTAAGCTAAAAAACTTTTGCTTTAATGGTATTAAAAGGAAGTGTAACTTTTCATTAAGAACCTTCAAGATAAATGAAAAAATGTAAAGGCATTTTCTTGAATGCCTTAATTATTTCTTTTTGTTCTTTTTCTTACCGGAAGTCTTTTTTGTAGTTGTTTCTTTTTTAGGTTTTTTACTAGTAACTGGTTTTTGTTTTCTCTGTTTAACTGCAACTATAGTGATAGAAGATACTATTGCAAGACCAACTATACCACTACCAACATAGGTAAGTAACTGCCAATTGTCCTGGAAAAATACTCCCGCTAAATTGTAAGGGACTGCTCCCTCAACATAGTAATTGATTACTTGGTAGGTAAACCCTGAGGGGTGGTCTAGGTAGTAAACGAGTAAATTGTAGATGTACTTCAATTCTTCCCATGTTTGATTATCCGCAATAAATCCAATACAACCTTGATACACTGCAGATTCCCCAACAGTGATTTCATAAGCCTTAGACTCAAAAATGCCCGAGGAATATGTATAACCAGCACCACATGTTGCCACTCCTGCAGCATAACTGGAAAACATTTTCCTCTCCATCGCTGAGCTGGTTTCTTCCGCAACTTCAATAGTAACTGTAGTGAATCCTGAACCCTGCCCAACGAGCTGTTCCCCTGAACTCCAGCAAACAGGAACATTTCTTGCAGATTCATTTCTTGAGAGATAAGTCCATGGTCGTCCAGCTGTGTGATTAAAAGTCTCCGAACCGATAATTTGTCCGAACTTAGAATTGAAGTATTTTACAGTACATGTTACAATTGTTGGTTCATCAGGAACATCTATTGTCATATTTCTCCCAATTAAGGAGGGATTATAGGGGTGATGGATGATTTGATACTTGTAAGAATTATAATTAGTTGAATGATAAATCACAGCATCATCTGTCCAACCAGTGGCATAACTAACCGTTCTAGTTAACGTTTTCGTTATAGTGTTTGTGCGTGCAAATTCCTCACCCATCGTACGACTCCAAGAAAATTTAAAAATCTCAATAAAATCAAAATCTAATTCATATTCAAATGAGAAAGTGGTACTTATTGAAGTACCTATCTCCGAGCTTGAGCCTGTACCTATAGAGGTTTCTTGTCCGAAAGCAGTATAGCTAGAAAGATAATTTTGATCTATACCTCTGTATAATGGTGGAGCAGCTATGATTGTAATTACTCCCGGTGGTGCTGTGTTAGTCCATGATTCTCCTGTGTATTTGAGTCTCATCCCATCTCCATCAAAATCACCACATGCTACAAGCCCTCCATAAGCTAGATTCTGCATTAATACATTAAAAGAATGTTGGGCATCATCTAATACACCCATATAAAATCGACCTGCACAAACTATTTCTGCTAAACCATCGCAGTCCACATCACCCATAGAGAGTCCAAAGTCCATGAAATTTTTCTCATTTACCCCGAGAAGTATGTAATTATCAGTTGCAGGCGAATACTCATACAGGAATAAATCTCCTGGATAAGCTTCTCTATAAGCTCTAACTACTCCTATCTCATCCCTTCCATCGCCATCTATATCCCCACAAGCAACAGGAAAACGATGTACCCAAACACCACCTGGAGCTTCAACTATGGGTAATCGGATGATTTCATAATTCATTATTCCGATATTATTTATAATTGCTAATTGACCTTCTAATTGTTCACCATTCCATGGACATCCAGCGTATGCAATCTCATCCACACCATCGCCATCGAAATCTCCAGCAGCGAGATCAATGTCACCGGTTATCTTTTCTATTACATTCGAGCTCCAGATATTTTGGAATGCATGTAAGTAATCATCTAGTATCCAAAAATCCTCATAATAAGGATCATCATTTCTAAAAGAAAAAGCAACAGCTATCTCATCACACCCATCCCCATCAAAATCACCACAAGCAACTTCTGGTTCCATCATAAGACCATTGTTACTGTAAAACTCGATAATATCATGAGCACCATAATATCCATTTTTCACATAGAAATTATACGGTGTAAGACACTTCCATGTAGGCACGACGTCATATACCCATAATGCTACTGAACAGGAAATTCCCTCTGGAATTGTAAATCCTGGGATATAACGAGTATAAATTATTTCATCGCATCCATCCCCATCCACATCTCCTGTGGTGATAGATTTATAATAACCAGTTGGATTTTCTACAACAAAATCAATAATTTTTGCATAATTACTATTTACATCATCGTAAACTTTTATACTACCCCAGCCCCCCCCTCCAGAATCAGCAATAATTATCTCATCATACCCATCACCATCTACGTCTCCAGAAGCAATATCTGCTTGATATCCCCTATAATAATCTGTATAGATTGACACAACGTCTGGTAACCAATGATACCCATCAAAGCTTAATCCCGCATCTTGATAAAGTCTTGGGTGACAAGCAGGTTCAACTGGAATTGGAAGGATGGCAAATTCATCTAAGTTTATTAATTGGAACTCATCTTTTGTGATTGGATGAGAACTAGTACTGAATGCTCGGGGAAGTGGATTTGTACTGCTTCCCCGGTTCACAATCGTTCCATTAGTATATTGATCGTACACATTACTATCAAGCAGTAAAGGCTCACTTTCTATTTCTTTTATTAAAGGAATATTGGATTGATCTTTTCCTTTAGTATGATAAAAAAAATCATTCAAACCTACAAATGAACAACTAAAAAATAGAAGAAAAATCCCAATCATGAATAGTTTATTTTCTTTCATTTTTACTACCCAATAATTTTAATTATTAATCAAAAAAAAAAATAAATAACTCCTAATTCAGAGTACTTACTTAAAAAGATTTAAAAGGATTTTGTAATCTTCCGACACAATAAATATTTTTTTTATTTAAAAAAAAATAATTAATTATAATAAATGATTATTTATTTACCTACTAAAAGAAACAATATTTTATATAAATTGATTAAAAAAATATATAAAAACTCTAATAATAGTTTGAGTTTTTCTAGATAATAATCTAGGAGGTATTGTTTAGATTGCAGATCGGGGAGTCTTCACAAAAGTTGCTCTGAATTTTGCATCATTAACAATATTATGAACAACAATGCTGGGGTAGCATCTTTTCTAAGTAGAAGAATACTAAGAAGAGAAGAAAGAAGATACGATTATGAAAATGGCATAATAGATTGCAAAGCGGTAGCAGAGGAGATAGAAAGAAAAGAGTAGAGAAATCAACTTTCAATAGCGGTTTCTATTAGGTCAATTTCGACAAAATTCTTTCTCTTTTTATTAGCTAATAAACCATCAATGATATAGAAAATGTTGAGAAGAATTATCACACCCAACTGAATTAAGAGGAAAAGATGAGGTTTAGAAGAGAAAATTGCTCCTAAGAGTTCGTATCTAGTTGATTGTTCAGGATACAGAATATCAATAAAAGCTTGATCAAAAAACACCGGAAGAAGGACACCCCATATTAAAAGATTAATAATAAGACCTAGTAACAATCGAATAATATCTAGCTTAATAGTTTTTTTATCCTCCTTATAGCCAGTTACTTTTACAATACGAGAATAATACCAAAAAATACTTGTGAAAAGAGAGATAAGTATCAAAAAGATAATGCAAGCATAGATTATAGCTTCAGAAGTTGTAGGAACATATCCTAAAGGGCAGAGACCATTGAATTCGTCCAAATACTGTTGTTCATAAATTTTAGGATAACCTGTTAAATAGAAAACTCCAAGAAAAACAGTAGAAAGAAGAAGAAAAATTATTCCTTGGAACAAAGAAAGTAATAACTTGCCAAAAATATCTTTATTCCTTATTGAGGGATTTTGCCAATTCTCAGCAATTTCCTTTTCAGCTATTGGCAAATACATTGTAGCTATCATAAATGAAAAACAAACAACAATTTTAAGTGCATCTAAAAAAAAGAAGTATATATTAAAAGAACCGGGTACCATAGATAAAACAAATATTATAATGAAAAATATTGGATATAAAACAATTAGTGTTCTTAGAAATCGTTGTCGCCAGTGACTGTTTTTAATAATGTATCGTATATTAGTTGTGAAAGAAGATATTTTAGGCATTTCCCTTTTCTTCCTTTGTCAAAAAAAGGTATTGTTTATCTAATTTAAATATTTAATTAAAAAATGTTTTATAAAAAAAGGATTCACCAATAAAACATTATTCACAATCTATAATTAAATCCACAATAACAAAAAATCTGAAGATTTTACGAAACGATAGACTATGCAAATAACAAACTAATAAAACACCTACTGCTGGCAGTTAACCTATTGATCAATAAACTAAAAAAAAAGAAATTAAGAAGGAATAATCAATTCCATTCCTTCTACCACCATTCAAATCCTCCTCCACCAGGATAATCCGATGAATCATTAGGATCGGTACCATTGATGATTTCATAGAGGTCGGTGTAGCCATCATTATCGCTATCGGGGTCCTCAGGATCAGTATCATATGTGTTGACTTCTAGACCATCCAAAAGTCCATCGTTATCCATGTCGTTATCTAAGGGATCGAGTCCCCAGTTGATCTCAAGACCATCCTTCAAACCATCGTTGTCAACATCAGCGATCTTACAGTAGCTGTAAGCTGTCGCGTCTGTTTTTCCTCGACTCTTCCAGTAAAGGTACTCAGACTTGTCACTTTTACCATCGCTATCTGTGTCAGCTTTTGCTGGATCAGTTCCTGTGGTATTAACTTCAAAACCATCTGTCCAACCATCATTGTCAGAATCCGAATCTTGTGGGTCACAGTTTTTCAAATATTCATTTATGTTGCTAAGACCATCTGAATCAGGATCACTTGTTGTATCGTCTACATTAGGATTAAGACTATGAGTTACTTCCCAGACATCGGGCATACCATCAGAATCACTATCAGCATTTTGCGGATTTGTACCATAAGTACATTCCTCACCATTAGTAAGCCCGTCATTATCGAGATCACCTAAAGAATCGGCAACTGAAGGATCAAGACTATAATACATTTCCCAACCATCAGGCATACCGTCACCATCAGAATCAGCATTAAATGGATCCAATCCCAAGACAAATTCAATGTAATTGTTTACACCATCCATATCAGGATCATCCATATTATCTTGTACAAGAGGATCCAAACCATGAGTGATTTCCCAATATTCAGTTAATCCGTCATCATCCGTGTCAGCATCTAACGGATCGGTTTCGTAGATGTGAATTTCTTCATCATCGGGTATACAATCGTTATCCGTATCACCACTAGTATCTGAAGTACCATAAGTCATTTCTTCAAAGACTGTTAAGCCATCGCCATCTACATCTTCATTCAGATCCAGTGTGCCATCGCCATCAGTATCTTGATTTGTTGGAGAATAACCATGTTCGATTTCCCATTTATCAGGCAGATAATCACCATCAGTATCCCAATTAGTAGGATCAGTAATGAATCCATCTACACCACTTGTTATCTCTTCATAATCATCGATTCCATCGTTGTCTGTATCTGCGTTTGCAGGATTAGTTATGTAGCCATCAGCTCCTTCAACTGTTTCCTCAAAATCATCGATGTTATCACCATCTGAGTCTGTATTTAACGGATTCGATCCATATACATTGATTTCGGTACCATCTAATAGTCCGTCAGCATCTGTATCCCCTACATCCCATAATGTTCCGTAAACTGTTAACTCTAAAGCTGTTGATAATCCATCATTATCATGGTCATAATTACCATCATTTGGATCAGTGGGGTCAAAATCATTATCAATCTCCCATGAATCTAATAATAAATCATTGTCTGTATCATTTGAATTGGGATCTGTAAAATAATATGATTCTTCGGAATTAGTCAAACCATCACCATCATCATCCCAAGTTGCCCAATCAACTGGATCATTTGGAGGATTAATGGGATCTACTTTTTCATTATTGATCTTGACACCATTCCAGCCAATTTCTGTAGCATATTTTTCCCAACCATCTAATAAAGTATCATCATCGGTATCGAAATTCAAAGGATCAGTACCCCAATCCTTTTCTTGCTTATCTCCTAAACCATCTTGGTCAGTATCAAATACTGCTGGATTTGATATAAAATCAATATGCCCTTGATAAGTTACTGTTTGATAATCAAGAATATCATCTTTATTATTGTCAGTTAGCTGCATATTGGTTGTTATAGGATCATTTGTCAATATGATTTCTTCATTATCATTTAAACCATCTCCATCTGTATCAAGAAGAAATGGATCTGTGTTAATCATATATTCAGTAAAAGCTGTTAAACCATCACCATCATTATCAACATTTGGTTCAATCCAAGTATATTTATGACTTTCATATATTGATTGCTCTACAGTACCATTGATATATTTTAAATAATAATTATATTCTACATAATTTGGAATTGCATCATTGTCATCATCATAGTAATCATCCATTTTGATTGGTACCTCATCAGATTCACAACTATTTATTGACATTGGAAGTAAACCAAATGCAGGTAAACTAAATCCAAGAGCGATTAAAATTTCCGGTGCAGCTGCTAATAGTGCTGGCAGTATTGTAGCAATTACCACAGCTAAAATTACCGCACAAACAATATAAAGAAGGAAGATTGCACACCACACAGCGTAATACTTAGCTGTTTGATCCCCAACCCAATCTATCACCTTATCATTGCATTGTGAAATGATTATTAACATTGGCCAACCACAAAGAAAGAAGGCAATCATTTTGAAAACTTGATCTCTAATCTGTTTCTGTAAAAGGGGATCAATATCAGGTTGTATAATTGGATCTATATTTGCTAATTGGTAACTAGCATCATTTAGACCAAAATTAGCTTTACCATTATAGTAATATATTTTACCATTTTTATTAAGTATATTATGTACTACATGATGTTTAATAAGCGTATTTCTTTCGTAAGTATCATCACCAAATACATCAGCTGTGATAATTGTTAGGTGTTGTAGATTATTTGGTATAGTTGAGTCTGGCATTGGACCAACTACCATTGAGGCTGAATAAAATTTATTGCTTGCTGTAATATCATAAGCATTTATAGGATTGCATTTGATTATTAACAGTTTCCAATAAAACGAGTCTTTAAAAATTATTGGAATACTGGTCAAGCTATGTAGTAATTCAGATAATAAAGCATCATTGATTGCTTCATGATATCCAGAATTAGTGCATTTAAAATTTATATGATTCGAACCCCATGTTCCGGAGGTACTTATCTCAAGAGGTACAACTAATTTCAGAACAGAATCAATTATTGTAGGAATAAATGATCGAGGAATTTGATAGTCATCATTGTTTAATTTATCAATCATTTCTATTGCGGATATTATTTGAGGTGAAAGAGGAATAAATAAACGATAATCAGATACCCATAATTGATAGGTGTTAATTTGACTATTATAAATAGAATTTAATATTTCTTGCCTATAATTAACTCTCTCAATTAAGTATTCTAATACATTACTTACTGTAGTAATCCCTTTGTAACCATACATATTTTTGTATTGCTTAGCTACAATTGATGAAAAACAAGATGCTAAGAGAACATTTTTATAACTTGATGATAAGTCAGCTAGATTTATTGCTGTATCTTTCTCGTTTTGTAAAGTATAACCATGTTCAATTAAAATTGCCCAATCATTTTTAATAGAAACTAAATAGCCGTATGTTGTAGGTTCTAGTACGCCATAAAAAGTACTAGCAATTTCTGATGCAATCAGAAATAACATTATACGATCACTTTGAGTTATGGATGTTATAATGGATGCTACATTATATCTAAAATCTAAATCATAACTTTGATTAACAAGAAAATTTTTAGTATATAAATGTAAACTTTCATCAGAATTTATCTTGTTGCTATTATTTTCAAAATTGAAAGCATTTTGTAAAAGGTTTTTTGTGTTATATAACCTTTCATTAAATTGCCCAACAGCATATATATTTTGTATTGATGAACAAAATATAACTCCTATTATTATAATCCCAATTTGTATTTTCCATTTTCGTGTTTTCATAAAAACACCATAATGAAATAAATATTTAACTTTAAATAGATTATGTTTAGTTATTAATAACATGAAATAATATTAAAATATCAGAGGATTTATTTCAATGAAGACGCTATCACATGATTCCATCCCCTTTTTTGGACATATTAATCCCCCTTTCATAATCTATATTATAGAAAATAAGATACTTGGTTTTGATCCTTTAAATTTAACCAGTTATGATTTTGCGAAAGCCTTTCTTCTTCTAACTGAGCTCATGCAATCTGAACAGGCTTTAGCAGTTTTTCCATCTGTTTTTCAACAGTTTTTCAATGGTAAAAATTATTCTTTAGATAAGAAGCAATTCAAGTTGTTTGGTTATGTAGAACATGTTGGTGAGTATATTGGTTGTTATCGTTGCTTTGATCTAGACTTTGTTTTGGATTTCACAAAAGATAAACCAGTGATCTTTCAAGATATGTTTTTTGAGGAATTTCCCCTTAAAAAAGAAATCGAACTTTCTTTAGAAGAAGCAGCAATAATTCTGGCGAATATATCTTCGATTCCTTACCTTTTACTTTTTGGTCCTAAATTAATTCCACTCAATACCAAAGAAGAATTGGACAAACAATTCTCTCTCCCATATGAAGAAGGGAAGAAAATTTCTTTTATTGTCAATAAGACTCCATTTAATATGACTTGTAATAAATTTGTTATTTATTACTTTAAGTATCTCCAAAAGCTTCTCTTAGAGAAACAAATAACCCCAAAACAGCTGCTTAATTATAATGGTTTGATTCCTTTAGCTTTATTGATGGAACTTCCCCCAGTATTCTCTTTTTTGGAGGAAGTAATGGATACTCTCCTTAATCCTTCAGCTGTTCCTAAACAACACTTAATTCTCTACTATGCTTTTTTCAATTGTGCTTATTCAAATATGCGATATATGACAGATATCAAAAAAGCTACCATCCTATTAGAATACTATCAAAAGAATAATCAAATGTTGAGACGAGAATTTGAAAAGCTTTATATTCACCTACCTATATCTAAAGAATATTGGGAATTATTGATACGTCTTTCATAACTTATGAAATCTCCTAATTTTCTAATCAAAAGAATTGCTTTTACATCATAGGGAAAAATTTAAAATTTATATCTTATTTCTACTAAAATCAGAAAAAAATAGGTTTTAGGGATGATTTTATGAGAAGAAAATATTCGATGCTACTAATACTTATAATTTTAGTGTCTACTATTCTACCAAAAAATACTAGTGCTGCAGTCACTATTGGTGATACATATCATTATAAAGTTGTTTCATCAAGAATTTCAGCGTTAGCAGGATCAAATTCTGTTAAATCTCGAGGTATTTATTTTTATGGTGATAATTATCCAGTAGGATCAATTGTTGATGTTTATGTCACTTCTATTGGTGATGGATTTGTTGCAAATTTATCAATAGGTGATAATTCTAGATTATATTCTTATTCAATGGAATATATAAAACATATATTGTTTGATCTTCTTACAATGGCATCATATTATACTTATGCTCTTATTCTCTCTTGGAATAATGCTTATTTTGAAGAAGGATTTTATTTGAAACTTTACCCCTATATTAAACCTACAGAAGAATATTGGTCTTTTCTAAATGATACAGGGGATTTATTGGTTACTGAATTGAAAGAATACGAAGATTTAGGACATAGTATTAAATACGATTACCTATTTGAAGATAGCAATAACAAAATTTACTTTGAAACATGGAACAAAGGACAGGTAAATGGAGAAATTGATGCTGTACTCGGTTATCCTTTTGGATTACCAGCAAATTGCTACTTTGAGAATCGTTTTCAGATCGTTTTTGAGAAATCCACTGGTTTATTATTAGGAATGCACCTAAAAGGTGAAACAAAAGGTGAAATAGATCAAGGAGCTGTCAAGATTAATTTAAATTTTAAAATCGAGAAAACAAATTATAATCTTCCACTTTTTAAATTAGCTAATAAAACTTCGTTAACCATTTACATTTTCATCCCTATTTGTTCAGTAGCTATAGGGTGTGGAAGTTATTTTATAATCAGAAAAATTGTTAGGAAAAGAACAACAAAAGAAACAAACGCTAGCTAATGATTGTTAATTTAAAAAGTAAAGATTTATTAAAAAAATGTTGCAGTGTACAAAATTCTAAAGAAGGAATAGCTAGCTTTGGGGAAGAAACTAACACAAGTATTTATTTTACTCACTATCCTTTTAACAGCTCAAGTTATTCAAAACATTAAGGAAGATTCAACTGTAGAGCTAACATACAGAATAACGAAAAGTCAATTAATAGCTCATGTAGATGAGAACAGCTTAAAAACGAATAAATTTAATTTTGATTGGCATTACTTTCCTGAGGGTACAAAAATCACTGTGTTGATAAATTATGATGAAGCAGGTATGAATGCTGATTTTATATTAGATAATTTAACTGATGATTTTGTTTATTCGATAGATGCACTAAAAATTATTGTTTTCAATCATCTTGTTCATACCTATAGATTATCATACGCATTAACTATGTATTGGAATGATCTTGGTGAGCTAGCTGATGGTTATTCTCTTTATTTTTATCCATATTTTACACCTGGGTTATCTACTTGGAATTATTTTACAGCTATTGGTGAAGAATATAGGATCTTTTATGAAGATTTAGCTTCTCAAGGACATGATGTTTCTTGTGACTATGCTACCAAAACAACCTCAGATAAATTTATTTTTGAATTTTGGAATGGGGGGAATTTTACAGGAAAATATAAAACCGTGGTAATTGATTCTGGTTTTGATAATCCTATTTCAATTTCATACGATAATCTTTTCAAAATAGTTATCAATAAAAATACTGGGTTTATAGAAGGTTTTCACATAAAAGGTAGAACCTTAGGCACACTCAACCAATCCCATTTTAATGTTTTATTAGATTATCAATATGATAAAATCGGTAGTTCTATGTCCGGTTTTACCCTTGGCACTAATTTCATTGTCGATCCTTACCTTGGAAGAAAAATAGGTGTGATATCAGGGTTGTTAATTATTCTTTCATTAACTATTTCTCTTCCCCTTTTCATTAGAAAACGAAGGAAGAGAATAAATAACAAAACAATATTAAATAATTCACAATAGCAGACTTAAATTATACTTCATTGATTTTGATTGAAAAAGTCCAAGCGTCGAGTCTTCGGGCAAGCTGTTCAGCCAACCTGTACTTCCCACCTAAGCATGTCATTGCCAAACTGGACTTCTAAACCGTACAGAAGATGTGTGTGACCTATTGCAGCAATTTTTGTTTTTACATCGCTTTCTGTTAGAAATCGTCAAAATCTGCAAGTAATAATAGAGAGTATTGCTAGAAAAGAAATTCAAGAAGAGGAAAGAAAAAAATCTTACGAAGAAAATTAACTATTTTAGCCCTTTTTAAAGAAAAAATCGCTAGTTTATTAGTAGACAATTTTTTGTCGGTAGAGGAGTGATATAGGATTGAGAAGTTCGAACATACCTCTAGAGGTGAAGGTTGAAAAAAGGAGTGCTTTTCCAACAACTTTAACTAGATCAGCACAAAATCCAAGGATTCCATCAGAATAAGTAAGTCTGTTCTAAAAAGATCTATTAGAATGATCCCATAAACCTGAGAATAAAGTTTTCCTGGTAGTTTTTCAAAAGAAATATTAGCTTTTTCCTCCGGAAACTACCAGTCAATAATTTTGAAGATTTTAGTTCACAAGAATTTCCTGCAGGATTTAATATAAATATCCTAATAAATGTCATTAAAGTCAAAATTCTCCAATTATATTATTGATAATCATAGTAGATTTAATTTTCAAACTCCTTACTGATTCAATGTGAAGATAATTATTAAGTTATTTTTTAAATTACTATTTTTATGATTTTTAGAGATTTATACTATATCTATATTTAAGTTAGAATTATTCTTAAATAATCCATTTGCTAACTCAGCATATAATAAATATTCAAAATTATTTAATTTATTTTAATTTTTTTTGTTAAAATTCTATATTATCTTCAAAGTATTATTTTAGTATTTCATTGAAAAGCAGCTAAGGAACAATTATTTATAAAAAAAGGAAAAATTAGGAATTCTTTTAAACTTCAATAGTGTTTTATTTTTATGGAAAAGGAAAATTATCCGCTGATATTTATTTGTAATACTGATCCCATTGTTACATATTATATTGCAAATAAACTAATAGGATTGGAATTAGAAGGGCAATGTTATAGTGATTATAGGTATGCTTATCAGCTATTAGGTAATCTATTATTAAATCCTAATATAGGAGAATGTTTACCTCAAGATATAATTGAAAATCACAAAGAGAATTTTGCTAATTATCAAAGCGAATCTTTATGTATATCAGGTGGCATAGGAACTGAAGATTTTGTAAACAAATGTCTTTCTTTCAAACTAAGAATACTTAACTCGAATGACGATAAGAAAGTCCTACTGTATGATTTTAAAATTCTTTCAGGCATTGCTAGGGATTTATTTGCTGATACTATTGCTGATACTTTTAATTTTACTCCTAAAGAAACCTTTATTCTACTTAGCAATATCTGTCTGTCATCAAAAGGTATCTGGCGTTTTGCACCTGATTCAAATAAAATATATCACGATGTTTCAACAATACGAAACCTAACAACATTATATTATAATCAAAGGAAAGGACTTAGTAATCACTATTCTAACAGCTCTTTACAGATTGCATTTTACTGTATAGATTACTATATTTATTTAATTGAACAAGTAACTTCAGGGGAACTATCCCCAGAACAATTGCTACGATTAAGTGGTCCAAAAATCTTAACTGCTTACCTTAATCATTTACCTATAGTTCAAGAATTTATCAGTGAAAAAATCACACTATTAATTAACCATTTTGATTTCCTACCACAAGATCAAAAGGTCATGTATTTTGCTTTACTTATTTTAGCTGAATATAATGGTTCCATCCCTGATATAGATGTATTCTTTAGGGAAAATAAATCAACAATTCTTGAAATTACCAAACAACTATCTAAGAAATTCCCTCGAAAACAAGGCATCAGAAGAAGTTGGGGAGATGTTTATAACGAGTATCTTGGTAGAGATTTCAAGGGATAATAATTCAATGATTTTTATGATATATTTCTTTTGTAGAAAATAAAATTACAAATAAAATTATTAATGTATGAATTTTTTTCCTACTCATTTTCCATCCTCTTCCAATTCTTAAAAGATGTTATTATTGAATTAAATATAAATAATTTAAATTCTTTGTAGATACTTAAATTTTTTATATTAAGTAGTTTATTAGCAAATTATGATAAAAAAAGCTAATTTAGACATTCCACTATTCATCAGTACAGATCAACCGTTGATAATTTATATTATAAATAATAAAATAGTAGGTTGTGAAATCACTAAAACTTATAACAATAATCGCTTTATGGCATACTTTTTACTGAAAAAACTTGCTAACAAAGGAATTCTAAAATCGATTTGTTCAGAAAATTTACTATATCATTTTGAAAACAATTATTTACTTGATATTCCGATAACTCCATGTCTTTGTGGTTTTTATGAACCAGGTTTTATATCAAATAGGTGCTTATTAGCAAAAGTCAATATTCATGAAACTGAGAATAAAAAGAACATAATCATGTATGATTTTGCTCTTTTAGAACCTGGAAAAAAGGATACTGTTATTATAAACAAATTAAATGAATCAATTGCTTTAAGTGAAAAAGAAGCTTTTCTACTTTTAAGCAATATATGTTTTGATGCAACCTGTGATTTTCTATTTACTAAAGAATCTGCTTTTGAAAGACCTTTTGACAAAGAATATAATAAGGAATTAATTAATTCTAAATATAACGAACATACAAAAAGTCAACATTCAATAGAGCTTTTTTGTTTAGAATATGTCGATTATTTACTTGCACAATTAAACCTAAATAAAATTAATCTTGATGATTTGCTAAGATTAAGTGGTTTGAAAATATTAACAGTTCTAGCAAGATTTGATTCAAAAGCTGAGATCTATATTCAAAATAAAGCAAGTGAAGTACTTAATTCATTTGATACTCTCACACAAAATCAGAAAATAAGTTACTTAGTATTGGCTTATATCTCTAATTATAGAACAATAACTTCAACTTTAGATAACTATTTGTCGGAAAATAGTATGAAGTTAGAACAAATCCTTGAAGATTTCTATGTTAAATTTCCAACTGAAATAGGAATTATTAGAAAGAGAGATGAAATATTCACCACTTATTTAAGTCTTGATTAAAAATATTAATTAAATTAATAATGACTAAATTTCTAAATTATAATACGTAAAAAAAATATAATTATATAAATAAAATAAAGTATTAACTTATAAGGGAAATAAATTTGAAAGGAAATATGGCAGTCCCCTGTATACTATTAATTAGTATTTCATTTTTCTTACCAAAATTATCTCAATCATCACTAAATGAAGGTAACTTCTTTTTGTATGAAATTAAGGATGCTGGCTATTATGCAAAACTTAATGAGCATGAAATAGAATTTACTGATTATAGATTAGGTTCACAAACAGGTCCCATTGGATTAATTGTCAATGCTACTGTCGAAGATATAGAAACTACTGGTAATACCTTCTTTAGGTTTTGGATTAATAACAGAAGTAGTATAGCATATTTTACAGCTGAATGGTTTGATTTATCAGCTATTCTAACAAGTTATAGAATACTCTATTATGTTTATGAAATGGTTGAGAATTTCAATGAAATCTCTATAGCGGAATTAGTATTATATCAAATTAGACCTTTTATTCACCCTGATTATAATGATTATTTACAAATGCCAGAAAAATTAGGCAGTGAAATCTGCTCTTTCTTTAGTGTTTGGCTTTATCGTTATCCAGATATTATATGTACTTATGATTATTCTGAGAATGATAATATACTTTGTTTTGAAAGTTGGATTGGTGGTAAAATTAACAATCAATTTGGTAAGATACTAACCAATGTTATTGACTATCCTTCGGATATCTCCTTTGGTAATCAATTCCAATTTGCTGTTAATAAAGAAACAGGCATTGTTCAAGGATTTGGTCAAAGAGGTTGGGTGGAAGGAACAATTGATGATCAAATAGTAAAGGTTTCTATGAAAATTGAATACGAATTAAAGAATTATAGCTTAGCTAAATATAAATTTGGTGAATTTAAAGATTTTACAAAAAACTCTTCAATTGCAGTAATTCTTATTCCTTCAATATGTATTCCATTACTAGTAATTTCATCAATATTAATTATATCTAAAATAAAGAAATCTTATAGGAAAAATAACTAATGTAATTTTATACAATTTTCTAATTGATTACTTCATATCATGAAAATTAAACGGGTTATATATTTCTTAGGGAAGAAAAGTAATCATCTTCTGAAAATCCATTAAATAAAAAATGGTTAATTTAGTTCTTTATAAAGAAAAAATCACTAGTCTATCAATAGACAAGTATTTTTGTCAGTAGAGGAGCGATTTTGGATTGAGAATATCGAGTACTTCTTTCGAAGTGAAAGTTGATAAAAATAGTGGTATGAAAGTAGTATTACTAACCAAATCCGCTCAAACAACTTTCATCTGTCTTCTTGCTAAAATAATGATACTAGGAAAGGATAATTTTGATTTGCACCAAAGAGCTTTAGCGAAAAAACTTGGTAAACACTATAATACTATCTATTATGCTTTACAAGAACTTCAACAAATGAATTATTTGAGCGTTTCTGGTGAAAACTCAGGCACAACTATCTCCATGAATCTCGAGAAATTGCACCTTCCTTTTTTCCTATCTTTTCTAAACGAGCATTTTTCACGGAAAATTCTCAACACTATCAGGAACCACTTACTTGCGATGAAAAATGATACCAAATTAGCAAGAACTAAAAGTATTTTGGATTATGATGTAACCCACATAAAAGAGATCCTCGAACAGAAGTCTTTCCTTGCAAAAAAACTGTCGTGTGACCTTTTAACTAAAGTGCAAGAAGCTTATCAGTTGGCTCAACAACCACTCGATTTTGAAGATTATTATTCCATCATTAGTCAAGTTCTCGAGAGCGCTTCTGACCATCTAGAAGTTGTTTATGTGAAGAAAACAAACTATGTCCAACCTCGAGCGATCCAACATACTCAAGGGAAACTAGGGCGATTATAAAAGAGGTAGGAATAAGCTTGGCAATTGATGACCCACAAATAATGCCCACGCAGGACAACAATACTCTCGAAGAGAGGATGTTAGCATTCATTCGAAGGAAATCCGAAGAAGCTCATCCACTGGTAATTGTTGAAAACAAGCGACAATTACAGGAACTCAATAGTGACTGGATAAATACTGCTTTTCCCGCAACTACTTTAGAAATAGCACTTGAAGTAGATCTGCCTACCAGTACGACCTCAGATATACTCGAGAGGTTACGGAGAAGAAAGAAGATCAAAAGACGAACATTTAGTTCTTTCCGGGGGAAGGAGATCAACCTCTATATCCCCTATGATGTTTGTTGGCCTGACTATTTATTCAGAACTTGTGGTCAATGTGAGAACTGGAATCGTTTCACCCACAGCTGCACCTTCTTTCAAGAACTGGCAGCTAATGGTTACCAGGTGGATGAACAACGATTAAAAAACAAGATCATTTCCGACCTTATGGCGTGCAAATGGTATATCCTGCGTATCGCTCGAGCGTTGAAAACTTTCAACTCGCTGCAGGAGTTTGCTGAGGAGATTGTTGACCTTGACCTCTGGGACCAGCACGAGGAAAGGGATGATTTCTACCTTTTCAATCCTAAAACGCATCTTCCAGCTTATCGATGCTATGAATGTAGGAAACCCATGACTACCTTTGGTTGGGGATATTTTCCACTCGTTGGCAGTGCGATCAGTGCTTGTGACCATTGTGGTTCCCTTTACAAACTGATTTACGACGATAAAACCGACCAATATACGGTCATCTGTTCTCGAGAGAAGTTCCATGAGTATATCCAGAGATACGACCTTTATACTCGCGGGGATAAACCTTCACCCAATTATAGCAGTGCTAGGTATGGCTTATCGTTAGCGGAAATCAATGTTGAGCACGACCTCATTGACGACCTCGAAGTATTAGTGAACAAGAACCTGTATGCCTACTATAACACGCTGACCTTCTTGGTGGCTCATTCACAAGAGGAGTTTGACCAGCTCCGTGAGAGATTGCAGAAAGACTATCCACTGATCGAAGTGCTTTTAGCTCCCGAACCATATAAAAGTGTCCAACCAACCAAACAGCAGATAGGAGCTGTCAAGTTACTGCAATTTGAGGGGTCATTGACCATACCTTATAGTTTGGATCTTTTTTGGAGCAGATTGCAAGTTGTAGAGGATCTAGAAGAATATGTCACCAGCAGAGAGGTGATGACCAGACAAGAGAAGATCCTGCAAGCGATCATGAAAGTGCAGCAAATGGAAAAGAGCGGTCAGCAGCTGACCAGTGACCAGTGGAATACACTCGATGGTGAAGCAGCAAATCTCGAGTGGGAACTAGTGAAAAAGATAGTGGAAAGTTATGGGTTCCAATTACCAAACAGACGGTATGCCCGACATCTCGAGGAGGACAAGCTACGACCGCATGGATTGCATATGAGCTATAGTGATGCCAACACCATTTTCAATGGCACCTTTGGGAAGATAAGCAATGTCTATCATCAAAAGTGCAACGAACAATTATTCCCCTGGGAAGGATTACCAGGTATTTGCCACAAGAAGACATCCAAGGGAGTGTATGCGTTCACTTTGGATAATGTCGAAGGATTGAGACAAGCAGCAATACCGAAAACGATACGGACGATCGCTGAGGAGAAGATCGTTCCTGATATGGTCAGCATGGTTCGATTACGGAAGCACATACCAATTTATTTTCTCGAGTATGGTTCAGAAGCGAACAAGATACTGGCTAAAGACTGTAGAGAGCTGCTCAAACAGAAAAATATACTGACGGTTAATGGGCAAGAGAGGGAAGGCACACTTGAGCAAAACATCGAACAGTTGATTGCTGGGTTGAAGGAGCTGCTGGATGAGTGTGCTTGGATGGATGAGCTGGTCATTTCCAAACAGGGAACGAAAATCGCTCCTTGGCGGTTAGCAGCGGAGGATCGGTTGCACGAACTCTCGAGTAGTGAGCAAGCAGGTTTGAAAAGCGCTATTCGCGGGGTGCTTAATGAAGCAAAACACTATTTCCGACCATTACGATATCAAACGACATGTTCGGAGAGGTTATTTGACGAGGACCAGTAGGAGGGCAAAAAAAAACGTTAAAAGGAGAAGGGCGTAATGCAACAGGTGGTTGGTCTCCTACCATGGAAGAACTACTGGTCGCGTATGAAGAGCTGGTAAAAAACACCAAAACGGCTGAATTACCCGAAGAAGTGTATGCGATACTGAGGGAATTGGATGAGAGAGAACTATTAACGACTGGTCTGCTAGTGAAACAACTTTTGGAACGATTCATTGATAGTGGCGAGGTAGAAGCATTTGGTCGGAAGGAGTTAAGTGCACTACTCCCTTGGAAAAAGACCCGATTGTCCGAGCGGTTGCAAAAAATGGTTGCGGAAGGGATATTACTATATGACAAACGGAAATATGCGCTAAATATGGACGAACCGTTCGTTCTACGGGTGAAGAAGGCTCTGAGGTGGGAGGGAAAAGAGGTCGATCTGGTACAGGTGCTCGAGGAATACGCTCGAGAAGAACAGGAAGAGAGTGCTGAAGAGGAGGAAGAGAAGGAACCACTTTATCGACAACTGACCAGACAAGAATATCGGGGATTCATCCGCGAGATCTATCATCTAGCAGTACCAAAAGACTATGATCTACCAGAGGACGAGCTGTTAGAGGACTTGGAACGATTTCTTGAGAAAAATATCCTCAAAGTGCTAGGATTGACAGTTGATGATAAAAACAAAGAACGATGAGGAGCCTAGTCACGAGTTTTAAGGTTCTCCGGAAGTAAGGTGCAGAGGGCAGCATGCTGGCAGTCAGCAGCAAGGAGAGAGCAGTTCTCTTTAGGGGACCAGGTGCCACGGGAGATGTCTTCACGAACACCTTCGAGAAAGGAAGCAAACTCAGCTAGTAATTCAGGAGTGACCTCGCGAGTGATACAGTCACCAGTTTCATAGAAATAACCAGCGACCTGAACGACTGTTCGACCGATCTTTTGAGCAAACACCTTGGAACGAGAAGCTAAAAGAGCATAGAACAACAATTCCTCGTAGAGAAAGCCACTGCGTTCGCGAGAGGATTTGTATTCGACCAGACAGCAAGAACGATCATCGAGCGGGTCCACTCGGTCAATGATCCCACGTATAGTGGAGGTATGAAGATACAATTCAAAAGCAATGGGGAACCAATGGTCAGGATCAACCGCTAAGCGATGGCGCTCGTGGTCCCAGAAATGATGGAGAGTAGGATCAGAGTAGATGATCGCGGGGGGATCATTAGTTAGGATATTCTGTTTAAAGTCTAGTAAAAAATCGTTCAGCTGTTTGTGCTGGTGGATACCATTACCAAGACCAGGAGCATAAAAACGATAATCGCGTTTCCCACGAGGACCTTCTTCACATTTCTGGTTCTGTTGTTTTAGCAAGTAGAATTTTAGTGAGCAATCCATATAGGCTGTAAATTCTGTTTTACTAAGATTAAAGGTAAGCACGATTAATCACTTGAATAACACTTGTCCATTTTTATTTTTATAGAACTAAATCATTAAGCAAATTCAAACAAAAAAGTATGTGCGGAATTAGATTTATAAAAAAATTACCGTAAATAATCACCATAATTGATAAAAAATCAAATGATTAATTGATACTATGACTAAAGATTGTATATTTCCATTAACAGAAAGTAAAGAAAAAGCACACGCTTTTTTTAATTTGATAGTTGAAGAACTAAATACATTCAAGAATACAAAAGAAGAAATCCCAAAAGAGAGACAATTGGAATTCCATATAGCAAGAATTATTCAGAAAGCAATCGATGAGAAAAAATGTTATGAGAATATTTTCATGTGTTTAGGAGCAGGTTTTAATACTAAAGATGTAATTGACCAAAAAGAAATAAACCCTAGAAATAGAATTGATATCTCATTATTCTATTATCCGGAAAATTGCAGTCTACAAGATATTGACCAATATGAAAAGGATTTTTTTAGTGAAGTAATAGAAATAAAGCGATCAGGAAACATTCCAGGAAAAGATAAGAGAAGTGATAAGGAGTATAAAATTATCTTAGACAAATATTTTAATGAAGAATTTTATCAAAGTGGTGAAACAAACACCATTGCCCATGATTTCAGGAGACTTGTCAATTTTATCGCAGGACCAACAAAACATTTCAGAATCAAATATAAAGGGGAATTCAAGAAAACACATTCTATCATGGGGGGTCTATTCATTGATCTGTATAATGAAGAACTAAAGAAGACGGTTATTGAACATGGAACGGTTTTTTGGAATGAAAAGAAGAAGGAATTGAAAAAAGTGAATGATTACTATATCTATACTATATCTCAGATGTTAAAAAATCAATCAAAAAACGATACTGAATATCTAAGTATTGCTTTCTTTACCAAAAAGAAAATTTCGGATACACCTTTATTTTTGGCAAATAAATAAGATATACTGTAGTCATTTGATACATACCATCCTAGTAGTGATCAAGTATGAATTATTAGTGCTGTAGAATAATAAAAAAACAATTGCAATACTCATTTTTGAGCTTTTATCTTTGCAACTTTATGGACTTCATCAATTTGCTATTGTTATTTATAAATTTCAATACTCTTCATTGAGCTTTTATCTTTGCAACCAGATAGAATATTCTCTCAATGTTACAGCCATTATTAAATTTCAATACTCTTCATTGAGCTTTTATCTTTGCAACTATATCAAGATAATTATCTTCGAGAGTAACGGAGTGTATATTTCAATACTCTTCATTGAGCTTTTATCTTTGCAACTGGTGCTTCAAGTGGTGGTACAACCAATGACCTTTATATATTTCAATACTCATTATTGAGCTTTTATCTTTGCAACTATCAGTTGTTCCTGGACTGACTAATATA
>Ga0307378_10002343_pt1 | contig 29254 bp, 19 predicted proteins | sample UN1MG_FD_202238 | JGI IMG/M metagenome (GOLD analysis project Ga0307378, IMG submission 202238) | Soil microbial communities from Risofladan, Vaasa, Finland - UN-1 | ecosystem: Environmental > Terrestrial > Soil > Coastal area > Acid sulfate soil | place: Finland: Risofladan, Vaasa | collected... | reverse complement strand
TTACGAACTTCCGACGGATAGGGATCCATGGTCTCCTCCTGTACCACGAGATTGGCAACGACTCTCCCTATCAGTCTAACCCTTTTGCGAAAACCGGAAAGTTATTCCTCGGCCGGCCCTTAGCCCCGATGCGGTAGCCGGCCGGGGCGTCGGTGCCGTTCGCGTCCCGCAGCCCACGATCCGCAAGCGAGCCGAAGTGGCCGTCGCCGGGGCCCGTGCCCGTCGGGTTCACGGGGTTGCCAAGCTTATAGTCGTCGAAGTCATTGGCGGGACCGGGGTGCGTTGTGTCCCAGAGTATCGCGCCTGAGTAGGGAACCGGTTCATCCACTTCCACATGGAGCACGATGCCGCCCGGCGCCGCGGCAAACGCCGTGTACATCAGCAACTCGAAGCCGGCATCGGGACGTAGGGTCCGACTTGGGCTCTCCATGTAGTCGATCTCCAGGAAGATGTCCTTCTGGTTCGGGTTTGCCGGCTCGGCACCCGTGTCCAAAGGCAGATCGACGACTGCATCCCCATTGAAATCGATGCCCCCGGTCTCCCATTCGTCGGGGAAGCCGTCGCCGTCGCTGTCGACTTTCGACGTCGTGGGATTGATCCCGTAAACGGGCGAGAACTCCGACGTGGAGTAGGTAGTCGTATCCGTCGCCACGGCGCTGAAGAGGAGCCACGGGTAGCTCAGCGAGAAACCGGGGACGATCAGGCTGAACCAACCCGACTCATCCGGCTTGACCGTCCCCTTGTAGACCTCGCCTTCCCCAAACCCCGTGGCGTCCCTCGTTTTGCCTACATAGATGTCCACCTCCGCGTTTTCCGGGTCGGCCGTGGAGAGGACGCCGCTGATCGTCGTCTGAGTACCGCTGTCCCAGGCGGTCAGGCCAACGGGAAAGTTCATCAGGTGGTTCGCGCCGGTGTCGCCGTCCTTCCAGTCGTTGGGCGTGACGTCGTCGTCGGCCAAGCGCAGGTCCTCATTGCCATCGAGGTTGATTTCCAGGCCGTCATTCCGATAGATCTTGTTGCGGCGGACGCAGTTACCCACGGCTCCGTTGCCCTCGATGCGCACGCCTTCGCCGACGTTCCCCGAGATGACGTTGTGCTTCTTCGAAAACGACGCGGGGCCGGTGATTCCCTTCGTCTTGTCGCCGATTTCGCTGTCCGGGGCGTCCTCAATGAACACGCCTTGTTCTATGTTGCCAAGGTTGTTGCCGCTTTTGTCCAGCCCGATGACGTTGCCTTGGACGCGGTTCTTCTTCGCACCCGCGCCCTTGATGTGCACGCCGGCATCCCAGTTGGCCGAGATGATGTTGCCGGGCGTCTTCCCCGGAGTAGTAGTCTCGCCTCCGACAACGTTCTCCGGGGCACCGTCGATGAGGATGCCGTCGCCCCTGTTGCCCATGTTGGTCCCGGCGCCATCCTTGTCCGTCCCGATGTAGTTGCCTTGAATCCAGTTTCCCTTCGCGCCGGCGCCTTGGATCACGATGCCCGCGTCCTGGTTGCCGGAAATGACGTTCCGCGGCCGGTCGCCGAAATTGGCGACGGTGCCGCCGATGGCGTTCTGGGGGGCGTCTACGATCCGCACGCCGACCCCGTTGGGCACCGGCGAGGTTCCGAGGACGTCGGTTCCGATATAGTTGCCTTGCACGGACGTGTTCTTGGCCTTGGCGCCCTCGATGTGCAAGCCGGCGTGTTTGTTGCCGGAAATGACGTTGTGGTCCGCCAGCGCGGCCCCGCCGATGATGTTGTCCGGCGCGCCCTGGATGCGGATGCCGTCACACACGTTCGACAGGGCGGCATTGCCGGCCAGGTTGGTGCCGATCTTGTTGCCGGTGAAGAGGTTGTTTCGCGCAGATTCGCCCTCGACGTAGGCGCCGTGAATCGTGTTGCCCGACATGACGTTGTCGGCGATCACGTTATCGGAACCGTGCCAGATGGCGACGCCGGCGAGGTTCCCCAGCGCGGTCTTCCCGTCCAGGCTCGTGCCGAGCCGATTGGCGCGGACGACGTTGCGCTTGGCATCGGCGCCGAAGATGACCACGCCCACACCGCCGTTGCCGGACGAGACGTTCGACTGTACGGTGTTGTCGGGCGAGTTCTGTAGCTCCACGCCGGGGCCCGCGTTGCCCAGCTTCTTCGTGCCCGTGATATCCGTGCCGATCAGATTGCCTTTGACCTGGGTGTTGTTGACTTGGGCCCCCACGATGAGCACGCCCGCACCCCCGTTGCCGGCGATGACGTTTCGGTCGGCCGGGTCCGTCCCGCCGATCACGTTCACCGTGGAGGTGCTCCCCGGGCCGCCGACGTCGATCCCGTCGTCGCCGTTGCCCAGCTCGTCGCCGCTCTCCGGGGTTTTGTCGGGGTCGGTTGTCATGCCGGTCTTGTCGGTGCCGATGAGGTTGCCCGCGATCGTGTTGGAGCCGCCCGCCGTCTTGTCGATCAACACGCCCTGGTATCGGTTGCCGGACAGGAGGTTTCCGTGGTCGGCGCCGCCGATGACGGTCTGGGAAGCGCCCTCGGTGACTCGGATGCCGTTGTCGTTGCCCATCGGGAAGTCGCCGTCCCGCGTCGTGCCGATGTAGTTGTCCCAAAGGATGTTGAGGGTCACGCCCGCAACCGGCGTGCCCGCCCTGCGACCTCCGACTTGAATCCCGTTGTAGAGGTTGGCGCCGATGAGGTTGTCCTGGATGACGTTTTTGGGCGAGAAGAGACCGATGCCCGAGGCGTTGACCATGGGAAGATAGCCGTCGGGCGCGATGCCCAGGAAGCAATGCTCCACCGCGACGTTTCCCGCGCCGCCGAGCACGATCCCGAACCCCTCGGTGACGACGTTACAGTCGCCGGTGGGCTGGAAGCCGCTGATCGCCAGTCCGTGGACCTCGCTGCGCACGCCGGCGTCGGGGACCTCGAACACCAGGCCGTTGGTTCCCTTGCCCGCCAGCGAGCCCTCGAGCCAAACCTGGATGACCGTGTTCTTCCCCTGATGAAAAAGATTGGTGTTGGGCGAAGCGCCTAGGCCGGGGGTGAAGCCGTTGATGACCACGGGATCCGTGATGGCCGGCAGGGCATACACCGGCTTGATGACGTACGGCCCGTCTCCGTACTCGCTCTTGTCGAACTGGAAACGGATCTCGTCGAGCCCGGGATTCTTGTTGGCCTTCTGGATCGCCTGCCGTAGGGTCAGCTTCTCCGGTTCCGCCTCGGCCGACACATAGTCATTCGGGACCGGATCGCCGACGGCCGGAAGGACACCGTCGCCGGAAGGATCGTCGGCGTTGGCGTCCCACGCAGTTCCCTCGGATTCGTCGCCGCCCAACGCGGCGTCCGCATCGATCACTCGTTGTCCACCGCGGTTGGAAGCACTCTGACCGTATGCCACCTCGACGAGCCCATCGGCTGAGGCCGAGCGAAGAGGCGACGCTGAGCCACCGATGATCTCGACAAGCAACTCGGCGTGATCGGCCGGCGAGTTGACCGTGAAGACGGACAGTAACCGGCGATCCTCCAGCGGCTCAAGTCGAAGTCGATAGTAGCGGGCGTCCTTAGGTCTGCCGGCTTGACGCTTCTGCGAACGGGCGCGGAACATGGCTGCTGCCCTCGTCAGGAACGGGAGTGGAGGAGATGCGAGCGCAGAAGAGAAGCCCCTCAGCACGCGAGCATCTGTGCCTAAGGGGTTTTGGCTGCGGCGATAGGGCCTTCGGATCCACCGTCGATCGCCCGGTCGAACGTGCCGTATTCATGTCGGCCGACCCACGGGCTAAGCCCGACCACGTGCCTCACGTGGTCCTGGACGGGGTCTCACGCAGGGATCACGCCCCCGTCTGCATGGAACGCCCACAAGCGATTCCCCGACGCGATTCGGGCCAACCCCTGCCTTGGGAGCTATCCTAGTCACCGTGGCAGGCGGGTGCAAGCAGGTAGGGCAGAATTCTTCCCGCCCCCCAGAGCGAGGGGCAAGTTGCATTTCCCGGGGCCCGACTGTCGGCTGCTCTGTAAGCCAGCGGGTCGACAGACCATGGACTTACCAGAGGTAGTCCACCCCGAAGTTGAGACCCTGGGCCCAAAAGTCGGTATCGCGGAAGACGAACCGCGGGCGCAAGGCCCCGGAGAACGGCACCTGCTCCGGCGGGAAGAGATTCGGGTTCAGTCGCGTGTCGATCTGCTCGCCCGGCCGCGCCACGTCGCTCCAATAGATGAACGAGTAGCCGAACGTCGCCCGCAGCCGGCAGGTGAGCTGATACCCGAGCGTGATCCCCACCTCGGGCACGACGGCGAACTGGTCGTCACCATACTCGCCGATGTTGGTCCGCTGGGCAAGGATGCCGCCGGGGTAGCCGTCGGGGACGCCGTACGTGGTGATCGTCGTGTCGCCGTTGATCCGAGCAACCTGGTGGCTATTGCCTAGCGCAATCTTAGCCAGCACCTCCAGCGACCAGCGGCACCGCTCGTACTCCAGCAGCAGGCCGATCTCGGCGCCGTGGAAGTCGTTCTCCGTGTCGAACGCGTCGGTAATGTCAAACTCCGTGGGCGCGATCGGATTGAGCGACTGGAGGTCCTCGCGAATCACCAGGTCCTCGTCGAGATGCATGTAGCGATATCCGACGAGAAAGTCCAGCCGGGCGCCGCAGCCGCACGCCTGCTGGCAGCCACCCTCGCAGCCATAGGCGTCGCCGCAACCGCAGGCACTGCCGCCGCCACAGGCATTCCCGCAGAAAGAGCCCATCCGCCGCCAGTTGATCCGCACGCGAAGGCCCACCGATTCCAGCTCGGTCAACGTGTCGGCGGTGACAGTGCCGGCAATCACGTCGGGATAGGCGATGAGCTCGGAGTCCTGGTCTCTTACGTTGGGGAGCACGTTGAAGAACGGCCGGGCGAGGATCGGAAGACCGTCGGACTGCCGTCGGAAACGACCTGTCTCATCGCCTAACGCAAAGTACTCCCCCTCAACGCCGTAGTCCCGGCAACACCCCGTCCACGTGCCGATTCGCAGCCGGGTTCCCCAGCGAAGCTCGTCGAAGAGGCGTTCGTCGCCAAACAGGATTCGCGTGTCCGGTCGCCCGATCACGCCGGCGTCGTCATCCAGGGTCCCCTGAGGACTTGTGGTCACCAGCGGTGGCACGGACATCCCCTTGGTCCACCACATCAAGTACTCGCCGCGGACCCAAAACCTGGAGCCTGGATCGCACGCACAGCCAGAGATGCAGTCGGTCGGACAACTCCAGCAGTCTTCGTCGCAGACCATGGATTCGCCCACGTCCGTTTCAGCACCCCCGGCCGCGGCAAGTAGCCAGGTAACCGCAACGAAGAAAGCCGCAAAACGCATGGTCAATTGCCTCCTCGTCACCAGCGAGAAGTCGGACGCTTGGGCAGCGCGGTCACGGGCAACCACGGACACGCCTCCGTATCGGAGTATCGGTGCCCATACAATCCCGACTTGTGTTGGAGTCCGTAAAGGACGAACACTCCTTGTAGCATACCCGCACAGCTTGACCAATCCGTACTTCTTGCGCGATCCACCAGCAGAACGGCGTTGCCGGCAATGTCTCGCCAGAGTGCCCCGTTTGCCGGGGCAAGCACCGAGAGTGATCTCCGAGGCTGAAGCGCCGATTGACACTCCAAATCGCTCACGTTGCGACACCGAAGTCATTGGGCCGAAGTCCAACCCGCGCGAATAGCTGATTCGCCATCTGCGTGACGGTCGAGGCCCCATGGCCAAAGGCAGTATCCAACTTCCCCGTGGTAGCCGGGCCCTTGCGACCACAATCGCAGCCCACTCCGTACCTCGCTCTAGGCGAGTCCTGCGCGTACCAGCAACGGTGTCGTAAATTGTTCGATTGATGACGCATCTCCGGCCCGGATCTGGCCGGTTCCGCCCGGACCGTCCCAAGCGGGGAATTTTTGGAGCACCACGCCTCTGCGCTCCAACCTGAGGTTGCTCAATCGTTATCGGCAGGCGCGGTTGGATGAAGGCACCTTGGAACAACTGGGCCTTCAGGTGCCGGCGTACGGTATCAAGCTCTCGGCCCTGTTACCCCTGTAGTGGCTCAGCGATTCTTTACGACCCTTTCGGGTGGTAGTAGCGCTGGCTCTTGCCACCCAGCAGAGGGCCCTGCGAAGTTGACCGCTCTTTCTTGAGGAAGCGAAACCGAAACCGCCAAGAAAGGTCGCGTTCCGATAGGATTGCAGGCTGCTGGGTGACGGTCTACATTTTGACGGCAGGCTCGAGGCTGTCCAAGTCCTGGGGGTCACGGAATGGACAACCGCCCGCCAAGAACCGTCGGCTGTGCGTCTGGCAAGACGGCCTGCTGCAGGCAAAGTGCTTGTCCTGGCCCGTTGGCATTCGATTCGGCCACACAATAGCCACAGATGGGTGTCAAGGTCCTGCACCACTCCACCCGAGAGGGGCATGAAGAATCGCTGGGCCAAAACCCCTCTACTGGGCGGAAAGAACCGGCGCCGCTTCCACCCGAAAGGGTTGTAAAGAATCGATGGGCCACTACACCACTAGGTGGTGGAGGCGAGGGTGGAGTGAACGAGCCATGATCGCCCTGCGGTTGCTGGATGCCTCAGTCTTGGGGTGGGATGGCATTCGGTAGCCTCCCCGCATACGATGGTTTAAGGTGCAGACTCGATTCTACCTAATCCTGCAGGTGTCCAAGGACACGCTCTAACCCTAGTTCAGCAAACACATTATGCGGGGTGGCGAAGTGCTCGGGGACCGCAGCCGCAGGGGCCAGTCCGCCAAAATAGCATTGGATTCTCACGCAAACCCTGGTCTCGCCCGCTTCTGATACAGTTCCCTCGGGAAAACTACGCAGAAACGAGTCTGCACCCCTAGTTTGCGCGAACGATATACCCCGCGGAACGGGCAGGCGCCCTCTTTTCTGGGGTCGGGGATTCATCTTGGCGTCAGTAGGCTGCGATCCTCGATGATAGAACTCACCTTGCACGAGCGATTCATCCGCCGAGCCATCGGGCTGGCCGCGGCCAGCCCCTGGGCGCCCTTTGCCGCAGTCCTGGTCGACATTGGCAGGGACGAGATCGTGGCCGAAGGAGTCAATCGCCACGGGGAGAACCCCACCTGGCATGGCGAAATCGACGCCATCAACCGCGGTGCGGCAGCGGGGCACGACGTGAACTGGACAGGAATGCGGCTGTATACCACGGCCGAACCCTGCTGCATGTGCCAGGGGGCCATCCTCTGGGCGGGGATTCCAGAGGTCGTCTTCGGCACCTCAATCCGCACCCTCAAACAGTTGGGATGGAAGCAGATCGACATCGCGGCCGAAGAGGTCACACGGCGAACGGCGTTTGCCCAGTGCCGGTTGATCGGCGGCGTCCTGGAAGCGGAGTGCGATCAGCTTTTTCGACGGGCCGTGGGCACGACAGGAGAACGCTTTTCATGAATGAATATGACCGATTGGACCTGCCGACAGCCGCAACGATCGGGGCCGGTCGGGAGTCCGAGGACACCGATCTGGCCACGCGAATCGGGCGTTTGGTTCGTGAGCGGCCCTACGGCGTCTTATGCACGCAGAGCCAGTCGCAGCCGTACGGGTCTCTGATCGCGATTGCCGCGACGGCCGACCTGACGACGTTGGTTTTCTCGACGCCGATCACCACGCGGAAGTATCGTCTACTCTCGGAGTGCGAACACGTGGCCCTGGTGATCGACAGCCGGTCCGGGGCGCCATCCGAACTGATGCAAGTCGAGGCGGTGACGGCTACGGGTCGGGCTCACGTGGTTCCGCCGGGTACCGACTTCGAGCACTGCGCCGGCCTGCTCATTGGGCGCCATCCGCACCTGGCGGCGTTTGTGCGCGCGGAATCGTCGGCCTTGGTCCGCGTCGAGGTCATCCGCTATTTCCACGTGTGCCGTTTTCAGGAGGTCCGGCAGTGGGTCCCCAGCCACACTATGTAATCCCGCTTGCCGACGTGAACGGTTCTCATGAGCCGTTGGTCGGGGGTAAGTCGGCGCGACTAGGAACCTTGGCCGACGCGGGCCACCCGATAGCGCCGGGCTTCTGTGTGACCATTCGGGCCTACGAGCTTTTCCTTGCCGAGTCGCAGCTGGAGAGCCTGATCCGCATGGAACTGGATCGCAAAAGGTTCGAGGACATGCGTTGGGAGGAAATCTGGGACGCTGCCTTGCGAATCCGCTCCGCCTTCCTGGCGCTCCCCGTTCCCGCAGAGGTCGCAGTGGCTGTTGTTAAAGCATTAGCGTCATATCCTCCGGACATTGCCTGGGCGGTTAGGTCTTCCGCGCCCGGGGAGGACTCTGCGAACCGCTCCTTTGCCGGTCTGCATGAGTCGTACGTCGGGGTTGTGGGACGCCAGGGAGTGATCGATGCTATCCGATTGGTCTGGGCCTCCTTGTGGTCCGACGCATCCATGCTGTACCGACAAGAACTAGGCCTCGATCCGGCGCGGAGTCGGATGGCGGTGCTGGTGCAGGCTATGCGAACGGAAGATGTCTCGGGTGTTGCCTTCGGATGCGATCCGCGGCAGCTTTCGCGCGAGAACGCAATCGTGGAGGCGGTCCCGGGGCTCTGCTCCGGACTGGTCGACGGTCAAGTCGATCCCGACCGGTGGCAATTGCGACGGTCCGACGGGACGATCGTCGAATGGCGTCCGGGCTGCCGTGACGAACCAGGCGAGCCATCTCCGCTACTCGAAGAGCAGGACCTGAGCCATTTGCTCCGCGTGCTGACGGGTGTGGAATCGCTCTTCGCGTGGCCGCCAGATATCGAGTGGACTGGCCGCCGAGAGCGATTCACGTTACTCCAGGCCCGGCCGATCACCACGTTGGCCCCCGACGCCCAGGACAAGCGGAGCTGGTATCTCACGCTGCGGCCAGGGATGGCTCGCCTGCGGAAGCTGCGCACTCGCGTTGCTGAAGAGTTGATTCCCGCGCTTGAGGCGGAGGGAACACGCCTGGCCGCCGAAGACCTCGAAGCCCGCACCGATGAGCAACTGGCGGAGGCGATCGAAGAGCGCTTGGCCTCAGTCCAGCGGTGGACGAAGACCTACTGGGACGAGTTCATCCCGTTTGCCCATGGCGTTCGCCGTTTGGCTGTCTATTACAACGATGCCGTGCGACCCCGGGACCCTTATGAGTTCGTTGGCTTGCTACAAGGCGAGGATCTCTTGGCGACGCAACGAAATGCTGCCCTTCGAGCACTCGCTGACCGGTTGAGGCACAATACGCCGCTGTGCGACACCATTGAGAAAGCATGCGGTTCAACATCGGCGGACGCAGTGAATTGGCAGCAGGAGGCACTCGAGGCTGTACGGTCTGTCACGGGAGGCGAAGCCTTTCTGACGGAGTTCCGGGGAACTCTTGAAAGCGTTTTCGACCTTGCCTACGGAAAGACGCGGCTTGCGGATCGGCCGGATCTGATTCTGCGGGCGGTTCTGGAAATGGCTCGCTCAGGCGGTCGGCAGGTCGGCCAGACTGCGGAATCAGGAATCAAGGCTGCGGAGACGCTGAAGGAGAGGCTGCTCGCGGCGGTCGGACCCGAACGGCGCGAAGAAGCCTTGGAGACCCTTGAGATCGCCAGGCTCAGTTGGCGGCTCCGCGATAACGACAATCTGCTGCTGGCGCGTGTGGAGTCGCAGTTGATTCGGGCGATCGATGTGGCCGCGCGGAGGCTCACGTCCACGGGCCGCCTAGCCCCCGGAGCCAAGGTCACGGAGGAGGCGGCAGGGCGAATCATCGTAGCCTTGCGTGACCAGTTCGCGGGAGAGGTCGCTCTTCCGGAGGAGACGGAGACAGAGCGGGTGACGAAATCCGCTCGTCCGGACGAAACACCCCGACAGCTCATCGGTCAGCCCGCCGCTCCCGGGTTGGAGACAGGAAAGGTCCGGTGCATTTTTAGCAGCGAAGACCTGGGCCGATTCCAATCCAGGGAAGTTATGGTCTGCGATGCGATTCAGCCGATGATGACCCATCTGGTTCCGCTTGCCTCGGCGATCGTGGAACGGCGCGGCGGGATGCTCATCCACGGGGCCATCATCGCCCGCGAGTTGGGAATACCCTGTGTCAACGGCATCGCCGGCGTTGTAGACCTGCTCAAGGATGGAGATCTGGTGACCGTGGATGGCTATTTGGGCATTGTGACCGTCGGCCCACCGGACTTCGACTTGGAACTGGCGGACGGGAGGTAGCGCCTATTCTCGAGTCTTCGTGGACAGATAAGGCAACGCTGGCCAAACGCGCAGTCGACAAACGCTCCTACGTATACACGCTGGACGATTTCGCGTCGGCACGGACTCACGATCGACTGTGGAACGCCGCGCAGAGACAACTGATCGCCGAAGGGCACATCCAGAACTACTTGCGGATGCTCTGAGGCAAGAACATCCTGGAGTGGACGGCCAGCCCACCATGACACGCGAAGAGTCCGTAATCCTGCTCACGGGTGCGACCGGCTATATCGGCGGTCGTCTGCTGCCGTTGCTTGAGCGGCGAGGTGTTCGGCTCCGTTGCCTGGCCCGACGACCGGAAAACCTCCGCCCACGGATCGGCGAGTCCACCGAGTTGGTCGCCGGTGACGTGCTTGACCCTGAATCGCTGCCCTTGGCCTTTGAGGGTGTGGATACCGCGTACTACCTCATCCATTCGATGGGGTCCCGTCGGGAGTTTGGGCGCGACGACCGTCAGGGAGCGGCCAATTTCGCGGCGGCCGCCAAGCAGGCCGGGGTCCGCAGGATCGTCTACTTGGGTGCTCTCGGCAACCCGGAGCACTCGCTTTCTGAGCACTTGCGCAGCCGGCAAGAGACGGGCGAGGTGCTGCGTGCGTCGGGAATTCAGGTCATCGAGTTCCGCGCTTCGATCATCATCGGCTCCGGCAGCCTCTCGTTCGAGTTGATCCGAGCCTTGGTGGAACGGCTTCCCATGATGGTCTGCCCAAAATGGGTTGCCACCCCCGCGCAGCCAATCGCCATCGAAGACGTACTCGGATACCTGCTGGCCGCATTGGATCTGGAGGAGGAGGAGAGCCGCATCTTCGAGATCGGCGGTCCGGACAGAGTCTCTTACGGCGGCATCATGCGAGAGTATGCCCGTCAACGCGGCCTGCGCCGTGTGATGATACCAGTTCCAGTGCTCACGCCTCATCTGTCCAGCCTTTGGCTGGGGCTGGTTACGCCAGTGTATGCACGCGTCGGTCGAAAACTGATCGAAGGTCTGCGGAACCCCACGGTCGTCGAGGACCGGACAGCTTCGGAGGTTTTCTCGATTCGCCCGCGGGGACTGCGCGAGGCCTTGGCGCGGGCCCTGTCGAATGAAGACCGCACTTTCGCGGAAACCCGCTGGTCCGATGCATTGTCTTCCAGCGGAGTGAAACCACGATGGGGAGGCGTTCGGTTTGGATCGCGGATCGTGGACTCGCGGACGGTGACGGTTGCCGTCCCAGCGGACGCCGCCTTTGCTCCGATCCGACGCATCGGCGGCAGGACGGGTTGGTACTGTGGAAATTGGCTCTGGCGGTTCCGCGGGCTGCTCGACCTCGCCGTCGGAGGAGTGGGGCTGCGTCGCGGCCGGCGCGATGCGGTCGATCTACGCGTCGGAGACGTCGTGGACTTCTGGCGCGTCGAGGCGGTCGAGCCCGATCACCTCCTGCGGCTCAGCGCCGAAATGAAACTGCCCGGCCGTGCCTGGCTGGAATTTGAGGTTACCGCGGTGGAGGGCCATTCTACCATCCGGCAGACGGCCATCTTCGACCCCGTGGGTCTGTTCGGCCTGGTATACTGGTATGTCCTCTATCCCTTCCACCGCCTGATCTTCGCGGGCATGCTCAAGGCACTGGCCCGCGCCGCGGAAAAGGAACGAGGACATAAACGGGAGCAGTAGCTTCGAGAGGCACTGGTTTTCTGACATCCTTGGATAAGACGGTTTTGTCGGGGACGCCATGGACCTGAGAAACACGAGAACCACGATCCTCAATCAAGGTGACGCCGGCGCGAAGCGGCAGGAAATCAGGCAGTATTTCCACGCCACCTACAGCCTGGACGAGCAGCTTTACGAAACCCTGGCCTCGGAGAATGCCTTCTACTTGCGGCCTGAACCGCTGCGGCACCCCCTGATCTTCTATTTCGGGCATACGGCGGCTTTCTACATCAACAAGCTCATCGTTGCCAGGATTACGAACCAAAGGATCAATCCCCGCTTCGAATCCATGTTCGCGGTCGGTGTCGATGAGATGTCCTGGGATGACCTGAACGCCGCGCACTACGACTGGCCGGCGCTTGACGAGGTCAAGGCGTATCGCGACACCGTGCGCGGTGTTGTGGACGAGACCATCAGGGCCATGCCCCTGACGATGCCCATCAACTGGGACAATCCGTTCTGGGTGATTATGATGGGTATTGAACACCAAAGGATCCACTTGGAAACCTCCTCGGTCATCATTCGCCGGCTTCCGATCGAGACGGTCAGGCCGCTGCCGCTTTGGAGCATCTGTCCCGAAAGGGGCGCGGCGCCGCAGAACGGACTGATCCCGGTCGCCGGAGGGCGCGTCGTTCTGGGCAAGTCCAAGGACCACCCGCTCTATGGATGGGACAATGAATTCGGCCGCCAGGAAAGCGAGGTGTGGGAGTTCTCGGCCAGCCGTTATCTGGTTTCGAATCAGGAGTACCTTGGCTTCGTCGAAGACCGGGGCTACGAGCAAGAGGATTATTGGACGCGCGAGGGCTGGAAATGGGTCGGCTACAGCAAAGCCAGGCACCCCCTATTCTGGATCGAGGCGCCTGGCGGCTACCGGTTCCGGACCATGGCCGAGATCATCGACATGCCGTGGGATTGGCCGGTCGAGGTGAATCACCTTGAGGCCAAGGCATTCTGCAACTGGCTGGCGCGCAAGACCGGAAAGCCTATACGGCTGCCGACGGAGGCCGAGTGGTATCGATTGCGCGACCTGCACAACATCCCGGATCAGCCCGATTGGCAGAAGGCCCCAGGAAACATCAATCTGGACCATTGGGCCTCGTCTTGCCCGGTACACCGTTTCCCCTTCGGGGAGTTCTTCGACATCATTGGCAACGTTTGGCAGTGGACGGAAACGCCGATTACAGGCTTTGACGGGTTTCAGGTCCATCCGTACTACGATGACTTTTCGACCCCGACTTTTGATACGCAGCACAACCTGATCAAAGGCGGATCGTGGATTTCGACCGGCAACGCGGCAACCCGTGACTGCCGCTACGGGTTTCGGCGACATTTTTTCCAACACGCGGGGTTGCGTTATGTGCAGTCGGAGCAGCCGCTCACGATGCCTCAAGCGATGTACGAGACGGATCCCGCTGTTTCGCAGTACTGTGAAGCCCATTACGGCAAGACCTATTTCGCTGTTCCCAATTTCCCCTCGCAATGCGCTGCGGCTTGTTTCCAATACACGCAAGGGCGCCCGCGACGCAAGGCCCTGGACCTGGGTTGCGCCGTGGGGAGGGCATCGTTCGAGCTGGCCAAGGAGTTCGATCTCGTAACCGGTATCGATTTCTCGGCCCGATTCATCCGGGTCGCGCTGCAACTCAAGGAAAAGGGCAATGTGTACTTTGAACTCGTCGAGGAAGGCGACGTCGTTTCTTGCCAAGAAGCGCGCTTGTCCGAAATGGGACTGGACCGCGTGGCAGACCGAGTGGAGTTCTTCCAGGGCGACGCGACGAACCTCAAGCCGCAATTCACGGGTTACGATCTGGTCCTGGCCGCCAATCTGATCGACCGGCTCTATGACCCCAAGAGATTTCTGGAGACCGTTCACGAGCGGCTTAATCTTGGGGGTATTCTTGTCATTACATCGCCATACACCTGGCTGGAGGAATTTACGAAGAAGGAGAACTGGCCAGGCGGCTTCCGCAAAGGCGGTGAGCCCTACATGACCCTGGATGCCCTCCGCGATCTGCTGGGTCCACATTTCGTCATGCTGGATGCACCGAACAACCTGGAATTCGTCATTCGCGAAACGCGACGGAAATTCCAACATACGGTCGCGGAATTGGCGGCCTGGCAGCGTACCGAATAGGATAGAGTCATGCCCGAAGGGCGATTCACGTTGCCGTACGATGGCGAGTGCCCGTTCTGCCGCCGGGAAGTCGCGTGGCCGAGGCGCCGCGACCGTGGCGGTAACCTCGCCCTGGAAGACATCGCTGATCCCGGCTTTGATCCGGCGCAGTATGGCCTGACCCGGAAAGGGGGCATGGGGGTCCTGCACTGCATATTACCCGATGGGCGAGTCGTGCGGCGCGTCGAGGCCATCCGGCAAGCCTATCGGGCGGTGGGGTTGGGTTGGGTTGTCGCGCCGACGCGATGGCCGGTCGTCCGCTGGGTGCTCGACGGTATGTACGGTATCTTCGCACGCAACCGCATTCGTTGGGGAAGGTTGCTCGGCGGACGGTGCGAGAGCGGCAAATGTACGGTCATACCCGTACCACCGGGTCGCGAACCGACAGAGTAAGCCCGGCCTGACGGCGCTTGATCGTTGGCCGTTGCCGAGCCAATCGGCTGGACAGGCACTGTGCGCCGTGCATCGCATGGTGTTTTCGTGTATGTTGAGAGGGATCATTGGTACCGCCCGGAAGGAGTGGGACAATGGGATCGATTCAAGTAGGAGATCGTGCGCCCGACTTCGCCTTGCCCTCCCAAGCCGGTCAGCGGATTTCCCTGGCCGAGTTTCGGGGCAGCAAGGCGGTGGTTCTTTTCTTCTACCCCAAAGACGGAACGGCGGTCTGCACGAAGGAGGCGTGCAGCTTTCGGGATGCCTACGAGGATTTCGTCCAAGCCGGGGCAGTGGTGATCGGTGTAAGTTCCGACTCGGTAAAAAGCCACCAGGCCTTTGCGAGCGGCCATCGGCTGCCTTTCGTGATTCTGGCCGACGCGGATGGTTCCCTGCGCAAATCCTTTGGCGTGCCCAAGACCTTGGGGATCATGCCTGGCCGGGTCACCTACGTCATCGACAAAGAGGGGATCGTCCGGCACATGTTCAGTTCGCAACTCTCGGCAGATCGGCACGTTTCCGAAGCCCTGGCCGTGGTTCGACAACTGGCTCAACGTTGATCGCTCGCCGTGCCCGACGGCTTCGATGGGGTGAAACATGAAAATCGCAATCATTGGTTCTGGCATCAGCGGGCTGCTTGCGGCCCGGCTGCTCGCCGCCGAGCACGAAATCCACGTACTGGAGGCCAACAACTATGCGGGCGGGCACACGAACACAGTCTCGTTCGAGGCGTTCGGACGCCAGTATGCCGCCGATACGGGCTTTATGGTCTTCAACGATCACACATATCCCAACTTCGTCCGCATGCTCCAGATTCTGGACGTTCCGGCGCGAAACAGCGACATGAGCTTCAGCGTGCGCTGTGACAAGACCGGCCTGGAATACCAAGGCAGTTCCCTGAACGGCCTGTTCGCCCAACGCCGCAATCTGGTGCGTCCGTCTTTCTACCGCATGCTCATGGATGTGAATCGCTTCAACCGCCGGTCGCTCGAATTGTTGCAGGGGGAGGACTGCGAGCTGGAGTTGGGCCAGTACTTGGACCGCAACCGTTACAGTCGGGAGTTCATCGAGCACTATCTGATTCCCATGGGTGCGGCAATCTGGTCGGCGCCGCCCGAGCGGTTTCGGCAGTTTCCGGCGCGATTCATCGTCAATTTCTTCAACAATCACGGGCTCCTGACGGTACGCGGCCACCCGCAATGGAAGACCGTGCAAGCGGGCGCCGTGCGGTATGTCGAAGCCCTCACTCGTCCCTTTGCGAACCGCATTCGTTTGAATTGCCCCGTCGTCTCGGTGCGACGCTACCCGGACCGCGTGGCCGTGACATGGAAGCACGGCGGGCCCGAGGATTTCGACGCCGTGGTCTTGGCGGCGCACTCCGACCAGTCGCTGGCCATGCTGGCGGATGCCAGCGAAGCGGAGCGGGCGGTTTTGGGGGCGTTTGCCTACCAGCGGAACGAAACTGTCTTGCACGTTGATGCGTCGCTTCTGCCCCGCTGTCGCCGGGCCTGGGCCTCGTGGAACTATCGGATTCCCCAGGAGGAAGGTCAGCCGGTGGTATTGACGTACAACCTCAATCGACTACAGGGGCACGTCTCGCCCGACCCGATCTGCATCACGTTGAACGCGACTCGCTGGATCGATGAGAAGAAGATCCTTTGCCGGATCGAATACCATCACCCGGTCTATAGCCGCGAAGCCCTCGCGGCACAGAAGCGGTTTCACGAGATCAACGGCAGAAACCGCACGTACTTCTGCGGAGCGTATTGGGGGCACGGCTTTCACGAAGACGGGGTCAACAGCGCCTTGGCCGTCGGCCAATCCTTCGGCAAGCGGTTGGAATCATGCACAGTTGCCTTTATGAAGGGTATGTCCAACACCGGCGGCTGAGCCCCGCGGAACATGTTTTTCGCTATGGGCTGTACCTGGTGTACCTGGACCTCGAAGAATTGCCGGCGCTGCTGGCGGGCGGGTATGGTCTGCGCCAGGCCTGGTTCTCGCCCGCCTCATTCCGCCGTACCGACCACCTGGGCGATCCACACGTGCCCTTGGCCGACGCCGTTGGCGGTTTGATCGAAGAGCGGACGGGTTGGCGGCCGGTCGGGCCGATCCGCCTGCTCACGCTCCTGCGCAATTGGGGCTACTATTTCTGTCCGCTGTGCCTGTACTACTGCTTCGACCAGGCCGGGCAGACGGTGGACGCCGTGGTGGCCGAAGTCACCAACACCCCTTGGCACGAGCGGCATTGGTACGTGCTTTGGAAAGGCAACCGCATCGGCGAGCCATCGCAGTTGCGGTTCCGTCACCCCAAGGGCTTTCACGTATCGCCCTTCATGCATATGGACATGCAGTACGACTGGCGTCTGCACGAACCCGGGGCACAACTGAGTGCGGAGATCGTCAATTCCTGGGACGATAAGCGGCTGTTCGAGGTCAACCTGGTCTTGAAACGTCGGGAGTTGAGTCGCGGGGCCATGCTCCGTGCTTTGGTCCGTTATCCCTGGATGACGGGGCGGGTAGTCCAGGCTATCTACTGGCAGGCGTTTCGGCTATGGTGGAAGAAGTGCCCGTACTATCCCCATCCGATTCATGATCAGGGATCGGAGGCACGACACCCATGACAGGGGTTTCTCTGCATCCCGCTGAGCGCTCGAAGCCCCTTAGGGGGTTCCTCGACGGCGCGCTACGCCGCCTCGTGTGGCGCCGCTTGGAGAAGCTCGAAGTTGGACGACTGGTGATTGACGACGGCGGCCAGCGTCGGGAGTTTGGACGATCGGGCGATGGCTCTCTGGCAGCCAAGATCGAGATTCGGGATCCTCGCTTCTATCGCCACATGGTCTTCGGCGGCAGTCTCGGCGCGGCTGAGGCGTATATCCACGGATACTGGAGCTGCGGCGACCTGGTCAGTCTGGTGCGGATCTTCTGCCGGAATGCTGCGGTGTCCGCCGGCTTGGAACGGGGCCCGGCACGTATCCTCAGCCCGCTGTCCAGGATTGCCCACTGGTTGAAAAGGAATACTTCGTCAGGAAGCCGCCGCAACATTGCCGCCCATTACGACCTGGGCAACGACTTCTTTTCACTGTTCCTCGACCAGACCATGGCCTATTCCTGCGCGGTCTTTCCGCAGGCCGAGAGCACACTCTACGAGGCATCGGTGGCCAAGTTCGACCGTATATGCCGCAAGCTGGCCCTGACGGCGGATGACCACCTGCTGGAAATCGGAGCGGGTTGGGGCGGCTTTGCACTCCACGCCGCACAGAAGTACGGCTGCCGCGTCACCACGACCACCATTTCCCGGAAGCAGTGCGATTACACTCGGCAGCAGGTGGAGGCTGCCGGCCTGGCAGACCGCATTACGGTGCTGTGCGAAGACTATCGTGCGCTCAAGGGGTCGTACGACAAACTCGTCTCGGTTGAAATGATCGAGGCCGTGGGGTATCAGTACTTCGACACCTATTTTCGCATCTGCTCGCAGCGGCTGAAACCGCACGGCATCATGCTCTTGCAGGCGATCGTCATCCCCGACCAGCGCTACGATCGCTACCGGCGATCGGTGGACTTCATCCAGCGATACATCTTCCCCGGCGGCTGCCTGCCGTCGGTGGGGGCCATTTGCCAGTCGCTCAGTCGCGCGACCGATTTTCGGCTCTTCCACTTGGAGGACATCACGCCCCACTACGCCGAAACCCTGGCACTCTGGCGGCAGCGGTTCCGTGCGAAGCTCGACCAGGTGCGAAACTTGGGCTTGTCTGAGGAACTCATCCGCACCTGGCAGTTCTACTTCTGCTATTGTGAAGGCGCGTTCCGCGAGCGGGCCATCGGCGACGTGCAGATGTTGCTGATCAAGCCCGCGTGCCGGCGCGCGGCAATCGTGCCCGCCCTGGATGGATCGTGATGGTAGCTGCGAACTGATTCGGGATGTCGTGATGGCCCGATGGAAAAGACTCCTGAACTTCGCGTGCTTCCAGGTCGGATGGTTTGCCTGCGCCCTGGGGGCGGCGCGCGGCTGCCCGCTGTTGGGACCGTTGGTGGTCGGCGTCCTCCTGATTCTGCAACTTCCCCTGGTGCCCGCTCCCGGCAAGCAAGCTCGCTTTGTGCTGGCAGCGACGCTGCTCGGTTGGTTGATCGATAGCGGGCTCGCCTGCGCCGATGTGTTTACGTTTCCCGCCGGCAGCGGGCTCCTCGGGTTTTGTCCCCTATGGATGGCGGCGCTATGGGCCAACTTCGCCGGCACGCTTCACCTGTGCCTCAACTGGTTACGCGGGGGCTACTGGCTGGCGTTTGTTTTGGGCGCCTGCGGGGGGCCGCTCGCCTACTACGCTGGTCAGCGCATGGGTGCAATGCAGCTTGGCGGCAATATGGCGTTGAGCCTCACGATAATCGCCGTCGAGTGGGCTCTCGCAACGCCCTCGCTAGTCTATCTGTCGGAAGTGCGCAGTCTCGATGGCTTGAAAACGTAGCGATACGCTCCACTCCTGGGCGACAGGGTAAACTCGCAGGAAGTCGCGGTGAACCCTTTGTCACCGTAGCCAGAGTCCGGCCAGGTATCCGATGCAGCTGGTCGCCGCGGCGAGGAGCAGACCCCACGTCATGTCCACAAGCGTCAGCAACCACGGCCAGTTCGTGACCGTTGCCAGGTTTGTCAGGTCGTAGGTCGCGTAAGCGACCAGGCCGAAGAAGCCGCCGAGCAGCAGGGCCGTGCGCAGAGAGCCTGCCTGCAGAGCGGGAACAACGGCGAACACGAGCAGCCCGGCCACGAAAAGCAGGTAGAAGGAGACGGCTGCCCACCAGTTGGTCTGGTCGCTGAGCAGGACGCCCAATTGTTTCCGGTAGAATCCGCGGGCCACAACGGTAAGCCAGACCATGTCGATCGCCAAGAAGGCGACGAGTGTGGATACGTAAAGCTTCAGGTAGTACGCGACCATTTGCGTTCCTCCTTCTTGCAAGGATGGATTTTCGGCCCAGCCGGTGCGTTTGCCTTTCCCGCCGGCGAGGCTGCGGTTCATTCCAGGTGCTTCATAGACGCCCCATGCGGATCAACCAGTCCGGCAAGATGGCGCGCTCTGCCGGGTCAATCAGGTCCATCAGGGCTCGCCTCCCTTCTTGGGAAACCAAGGGATGAAGACGCTGGTGGTGCGCTGGTACTGGCGATAGTCCTCGCCACGGCTGGCTAGAGCCTGCGCCTCGGTCGGCGGGATGCCGGTCACCTTGAACAGGAAATAGAGCATCGCGGCCGGCGCCAGGAGGGTGAGCCACCAGTACGAAGATCCGACCGCCAACGCCACGTAGGACCACCAATGCAGCCACTCGAAGAAGTAGTTCGGATGGCGCGAGTAGCGCCACCAGCCCTCGCGGCAGGTTTTGCCGCGGCTTTCCGGCCGTTTCTTGAACTGAGCAAGCTGCCGGTCGGCCAGCACCGTATTGCCGACGCTAATGCACCAGATCAGCACGCCCGTCAGATCCCACCCTGTCCAGCGATCCACCGGATAATGAACCACGACCAGCACCGGCAGCGCGAAGAATGAAGCCGCCAGGGCCTGGGTCTGAAAGAAGAAAAACAGCCGTCTTTTCGCGGATGTCCCCCACTCTTCGCGCAGGGTGCGGTAGCGGCCTTCTTCAGGATGCCCGACTACCCGGTCCAGCAGTAAATAGATCGCCAACCGCGCGGACCAAACGCCAATCAGCGAGGCAACCAGGATTTGACGAGGCAAATAACCGTCGGACGTTGCCGCGTAGAAGACCCCCAGGATGCCGATGCCGGCAGCCCAGCCGACGTCGACAATCCCTGCGTTGCCCGTCCGCCGCTGGACTAACCAAAGGACGGTCATCAGGGCGGAAACGATCAACAGTCCGAGAAGGACCTGCAACCCGGGGGCCAGCACCATGGTCATTGCCCTCCGTATTCTTCTTGCCGCCGTTCTTACCCATCCGAAATGGGCATCCACGGCAGCTTATTGGACCTTCTGGACTCTTCGACTTCGCGCCGTTTGGCCGGTTCGGGGCTCTCGAACTTGTGCCAAACTACCCTCCGTTCCTTGTGGCGACACGACCTGCGGCGTCACATAGCAGCATCGCGAAGCCGAGAGGCAATCCCCAGGCTTCACGGCGTCTTTGACATCATAGAACGTAGGCGGCTCATAGGTCCAGCCCTGGGCCAGTCGCCTTTCCTCTTGCCGGATCTTCCACAAGACATACGGACTGCCAATCGCTGCAAAGAACCGTGAGACCCAGCCGAACTCGCGGTTCATTTCTTCCAGGGTAAGCGCCCATCAGGGCCATTCCCGGGGCGCTTTCTGTGCGGGGGGCAGGGGGGCGGCCGTGGCTAGGGAGAGGCCGCGGGGCCGGCTGGTTGGGCGGGTTCGGCGGGAGGATTGACCGAAGCAGCGTACTGCAAAGCCCGAGAATCCGCCCGCCCGATGGGGCCTTTGGTCGACACAACGCTGCGCGTTCGGTCGCGGGTGTGGCGGAGGGCGGGCTTTCGCATTCCCCGTGTCACGAACCGGTGCGGTTCCGGTGTCATCGGGGTCATAAGCCTGACCGGGAACCACGGCGAGGACGCACCCCCCGCAGGCGTGTTCTGCGAGGGGTCGTTTGTGGGGGCAAGGCGAATCGCGGCCGAATTCTGCGTCGAAGGGCATTGCGGTCCGAACCACACCATACTCCTAACGTTCCGGAGAACAAACTAATTCCGGCCGGGGCCAGGGGATCCACCTGCCTCAACCTCGTCCTCAACGTCAGCCGGTCGAACCGCCCGGAAAGTTGACCCGGCAGCCCCGCGGCCGCGAATTGATTGCAGTGGCTCTCCCGGAGGGATAGACTGTCGCCACGTCGGGCCAGCCGGGACGGCCTCTTGGTTTCTCCATCCGCCAGTTCCACCTGAAGGAGCACACAGATGAATCAGACTCCATTCTCCAGACGTGATTTTCTAAGCCGTTCAGCAGTGGCCGCTGGTGCTGCCGCTGTGATTCAGAGCAGCATCGCGCGCAGCGCGCACGCCGCTGGCGGCGACCTGCTGAAGATCGCGTTGATTGGCTGCGGCGGTCGGGGTACCGGCGCCGCCAACGATTGCCTGAACGCGGCGAAAATTCTTGGCCAGCCGATCAAGTTGGTCGCGGTGGCCGACGCCTTCGCGGACCGCGCGAGCAATTCGCTCAAATTCCTCACCAAGGAATGGGCGGCAAATGTTGACGTCCCGGACGACCGGGTATTTGTCGGCTTGGACGCCTATCAGAAGGCCATCGACTGCGGCGTCGACATGGTGATCATGGCCACCCCCCCCGGTTTCCGTCCCGTGCAGTACGCCGCGGCGGTCAAGGCCGGCAAGCACGTCTTCATGGAGAAGCCCTGCTGCACCGACGCGCCCGGGTACCGCGCGCTCGTCGAGGCGAACAAGATGGCCGATGAGAAGGGCATGAAGGTCGTCGTCGGACTGCAGCGGCACCATCAGGCCGGCTACATCCAAGGCGTACAAGAGATCCACGACGGCAAGCTCGGCGACATCCAATTCCTCCGCGTCTATTGGAACGGTTCGGGCGGCGGCGCCCGCGACCTCGGCAAGCGTCCGCGGAACGATCCCAAGGAAATGGAGTTCCAAATTCGCAATTGGGGCTGTTTCCTCTGGCTCTATGGCGACAACATCGTCGAGCAGCACGTCCACAACATCGACATCGCCAACTGGGTGATGGCCAAGGACGGTGACCCGCAGAAGGCCCACCCGGTCGAGGCCAACGGGATGGGCGGCCGTGTGAACCGCGGCAACTACGGCGACATCTTCGACCACCACTTCGTTGAGTTCACCTACGCCGACGGCACGAAGGCGTTCAGCCAGTGTCGCCACCAACCGGGCACCTGGGACTCGGTCAACGAGTTCGCACACGGCACTAAAGGCAACCGCGGCGTGGCCGTCGGCGGCGGGCCGAACCTCGAAAGCGGCAACGCGTACGTTCAGGAACACGTCGACCTGATCACGGCGATCCTCAAGGACAAAAAGATCAATGAAGGCTGGCACGGGGCGGTCAGCAGCATGACGGCCGTGTTGGGCCGCATGGCCACGCACTCCGGGCAGGTCGTCAAATGGGACGAGGCGGTCGAGAAAGGGTCCCAGGAGAGCCCCGAGCGACTCGCCTGGGACGCCCAGCCACGTCACACGCCGGGCCCGGACGGTTTCTACCCGTTCCCGATCCCCGGCCAGTACAAGCCGTATTGAGTCGGGCTTCGCGACGAGCCCAGCCAATAGTGCCCTTTCCCGTGAGGGAAAGGGGCAGCGGACAAGGGATTTCCGTCGAATCCGTCCTGTCTGCTCTTCGTTTGAGGGCGGTACGAAGTAGCGGTGAGAAACTGCGGTGAGCGCTGATGACGCACGCCTAGTCTGGTTGCCCCCCAAGTAGCCGCCAGGAAGATTGTGCCGGATTAGGGTCGTTTTGCGGTACATCTCGCGCCGCACGGGTTCCTGAAACCGGCGCAGGACTTGCGAAGGAGAACCTCGCCGATCCGTGTCGCGGTGCCGGCGGCGGAACGCTCGATGGCGCAACGGTTGCGAGAGGCCCGAACTCTCGCAGCCACATGGCGTTCTCAGCCGCAGTCGGCTCGCCGCATCGGAGTTGAGTATGCCGGCTTGCCTATCGCGCGGCAGGGCGTTTGTACTCAGCGAGCACTTCGTCGGCCGTCAACGGACGGTCCCACAGTTTCACCTCGTCGATCGAGCCGTCCATCCAGTGCAGGCCACCGTAGCTGCCGATCTTCAGGTCGTAGCTGCCGGAGTGGAATGCTTCGTCCCTGGTGGAGCCGCCGACCGGCCGTCCGTCGCGGTAGTGTGTCACGGTGGACTTTTTGCCGTCGCATTGAAACACCACTGCGACGTGATACCAGCGGTCGATCGTCCATTCGAGGCGACCGGTGCCGAACGACGTCCCCCAGCGGCGGTTCTGGTCTCCCATCTCAAGAATGAGCGGATGGCTGGGCGGATAGCCGATCCACCACCAGAAGTGCTGCACCGGGGCCTCGGGGCCCTTGTTGACGATCGTGCGTCCGTTGCCCTGGACCGGCAGCCGCTTGAGCTTGACCCACGCCGAGAGGCTGAACTGTTTCAGATTGTGATACGAGTACTCGGCCGGGATGAGAACCTCGCCCTCTCGTCCGTCGAAATTGAGGCAAGCGCCGACTTCGCCCTGGCCCCAGGTGGCATCGCGCATCGTGCCGTTGTACGCAGGTCCCCGTGACGTGTCCGCGACCATCGTGCCTTCGCCCTCGTCCATCGACCAGTAGCCGATGAGCCCCGGCTTCTTCGCGGGGGATACCAACAGCGTGGCGGCGCTGGGGCTGAGCAGCGACGGCAGATGCTCAAATCGCAGACCCACGTCTCGGAGCGGCGTATCGCCGCCGCGAGCGATGTCGACGGACCACGTACCGGGCCTGGTCACCTTGACGGCAAGTGTGTCCGGCGTATCGAGCTCGCCGTCAGTGCGCGCCCGCACGCCGCCGTCAGGCTCGCGCACGGTCACCGACGCCGCGTTCTGGTCGCCCCGTGCCTGGACGATGACCTCGAAGTCTTCGGCCCGCTCGGGAACTGTGAAGTAGAGCGTCGTGGGCGAGGCAACGCGAATGGGAAAACCGGGCTCCGGCTGGGAACGCATGATTTCGGCCGGCGCCTTGGGCACGCCGCCTTGGATCTTGCCTTTCCACGGCACCACCTCGAACGCGTCCAACGGGCTTTCGCGGCCCGGCTCGGCGGCAGTGGCCGCGATTTCCCGGTTGGCCCACGTGCAGGCGTCCCAGTAGTCCTCGAAGTACGCAGGCTCGTTCAGGTAGGCGAAACGTGAGCCATAGTCGCGGTAGAGCTCGTCGCCCGGCCAATACAGCCAGCCCTCGTCGCGCACCGCCAGATTGTAGGCGTGTGCCGCCAGGAAGCCGGGCTTGGTCGGCGGGAAGTGGACGTCCCAGAGGGCGCTGCCTTGCAACACGTTGGCGCCCCAGCCGCGGAAACGCTGGTGCGTCTTATCCAGCCACTCGCGATCGTAGCCGACGCTGTAGTACGTGTGCTCGCAGAAATTCACCACCGGCAGGTCGGGCCGGCCCAGCCCGCGTGCAATGCCCTCGCAGAACCAGTTGCCAATGTCGATAACAAACATATCAAACAGCAGGTCCGGGCTGATTCGGTGGAGATCTTCACGACACCACGTGGCCAACTCGGTCATCTGCTCGGTGAGGTAATCGTAGTAGGCGTCCATCAACTTCCGTTCCGTCAGCCACTGGTAGCGATCCTTACCCGTGCTCGTCTGGGCCAGCACGGCGCGGTCGAGCTTCTTCGCGTCAAAAAAACCACCCAGACAATGGTCGCAGAAGCAGGTGCCGCTGAGCATGTAATGCCCGTAGAGCCAGCACTGGTACATCTCCGGGTCGATCCCGTAGCCGACGACGTACGGGTTATCGAGGGAGAGCCTGGCGATCTGCCGGCCGCGACGCAGAAGAATTCGCTCCCAGTAGACCTTCTGGAGCGGGCACGGGGCCAGCGGCTTCTCCGGATCGTGCTCGATGTAGAGTCCTTTCGGCGAATCGCCCCAGGCCTCCACTTCCCGCGGCGTGCCCCCGAGGTCGATCACGGGCATCACGCGCAGCCGGCACTCTCGGGCGTAGTCGGTCCATCGTTTGACCGCCTCGGTCCAGGCGGCGAGGCCCTCGTCGGTCGCGAAGTCCTGCGGCAGGCGTTCGAAATCGATCAGCGCCAGATTGAAGCCGCCCAGCTTCAGATCGCGGAGGAAATGGTAGTGCAGCGGGCTGCGGTTGTAGGCCGTCCGCGGTGTGCCGTCGATGGCCCAGTGCGGATTGAGCACCGTCAACTCCACGGCGCTGCTCGAAGCGGGGCCCGAGTTGAGCAAGACAACGTGCGGACCCTCGGCACGGGCCGCTACTTCCACAACCTTCTCTTCGCCTCGCCGCAGCGTACCTTCAGCGATCTGACTGCCTTGCGGGTCGAACACCGCGTAGAGACTGCCTTGGAAATGCGTCTGGCTGGGAAGGTCCTTGAGCCGAAAGACGACCTTGCCCTGCTTGTCCGGCAGAACGATCACGTGGTGCCAGCCGCGCAGGGCGATCGAAACGGGCGCGCCCGACCGGCCGGCCGGATCGACGGGCGCCACGAGCACCGGCCTGAGTGGCTCGACAAGCGGGTTGTGAAACAGCGTTCCTCGCAATCGTTCCGTTGCCAGCCACCGTGCCGTCGGCCGCAGCGCGTCCATCTGTGCACCGCAAACCGGCGATGCGGAACCTGCCAGCATCATCAGCGCAACGACAAGCCGTATCATCTGACTCACCTTTCTCGATGTGTGCTTCGCTCTCAGTGGGTTTGCCCCAGAAACTACAACTGCTTGATCCGGACGTCCTTGAAGCGGAGGTTGAGCTCGCAAGAGAATGTTCCGGAACAGACGTCGGTCATTGAACGCGTTGTCATTTGCCGCTGAGCATCACCGCCACCTTCGCCCGGGCGGGCGGTTGACCGGTGGCTTCGAGCCGAACGGTCGAGCAGCCCGGCGGCACCACGGGCGGAGCATCAAGCTTGACTCGCCGCAATTCGTTGCCGTCGGCGCTGAACACGCGGCAGAGAGCCGGGTCGGCCGCGCCCCACCAGTCGCCCGTTTCGAGGTATTGCTCCGGCTCCAGCGTCACGGGTAGCTCCAGCGTCGCATGCCCGAGGGTGATGCGCGGATCGGCCAACCGGCCGCCGGTTTCGCACAGCGCCTCGATGCGGCCGATCTCCAGCTCGACGTTTCGGCCGCGCGGCGGGTTCAGAATCATCAGCGTCAGGCCGGCAAAGCTGTCGAGCGGGAGGTCGTGCAGCGCGTGCTTCTCGTAGCTGAAGTAGTCCATCACGCGGTCGCCCTCCGGCTCGCCCAGCTCGCAATACCGCCAGCCTGTGAAGGTGATCGGCTGGTAGAAATGCAGGTAGGACTGCGGCGTCCGCTCCAACTGCACGTTCAGCGTTGCGCCGCTGCCGTCGCCCTTGACCCAGACGCCCAGCGCGCGATGGCGACTGAGGTTGAGCTTTGCGGGGAACGTCGCGGAGGCCTGCGCCCAGGCCGGCTGGCCGTGCCCCGCGAGTTTCGGCGGCAGGGGGGCGTTGGGCGCGGGACCGGTGCAACTCAACCGCGCAACGACGCCGGCTTGCGAGTGCGTTTCGCCGGTGAGCCGGACCGCGGTCTTCGCCGTGGCGTCGCCGCCGGTTATGAACTGAAGCTGCGCGAAGTCGGCCACCACAACGTTGTCCGCCGCACCATACGCCGCCACCGCCGGCAGCGCTTCGACGCGGAGACACACCGGTTGCGGGCCCAGATCGTTTTGGATTTGCCACGCAGCGCCCGGCCGAACGATCCCGCTCTTCACGTAGCGTGCCGGGACGAGCCGGTATCGTTCCCGGTCGGCCTCCGGCGGCAGCAGACGCCACTCGCTCGCTTGCTCGCACAGAGGCCGGCGCACTCCTTCCGGAAAGTAGTCTTCCATGCGCAGCTTCTCGTACGTCCGGATGACGCCGGCGATTTCGTCGCGCCGGCCGTTGCGGCTGAACGTGTCCACGTTGGACGGGCCGCCGTAGCAGGCGGCGAATCCCCAGCCGATCGCGGCGTCGTAGCCGAGGCTCCGCGCGCAGACCAGCTCGATATCGTCGGGCCGCGCGGCCGTCATCGTCGGCGTGTGCGGATAGATGCCGACCCAACTGAAATCGGGGCGAAGGAAATTGCGGCGGTGCCAGGCGCCCCAGGTGTGGACCGTGCGATCGTCCACCCAGCGTTTGAACCCGCGCGCCATGGCGTCCTCTTCGCCACCCCGCGCCATCGAATGCCAGCCGAAATGCGTGCTGCCGTTGCTGACGAGCAACACGTCCCGCCGCGCGTGGCGCAACAGCGATTGCGCGACCTGGTGGCCACGATGAAACTGTGTTTGCGGATCAGCCCGGACGTCCGCGCCGTCGAAGCAGATCATATCCAAGCCGGCCTGATTGACGACGTCCGCCAGGTTGCGGCCGATCTCCGCCGCCAATTCCGGACTGGCGACGTACCAGCCATAGCGTTCGGTGACGTGCCGCAATTTCGCCCCGGCCTTGTGCGGCGCGGCGCGCGTGCCGTAAGCGCCCCGCGCGCAGCCGGTCAGCGCGAACGGATGCGGATCGCGCAGGCCCTCCGCAGTGCCGCCGTAACGGATGATTTCGTCGTCGATCTGCGCATCGACGCCCCCGTACGCCCAGTAGCCGCTGGCCGTGCCGAAGCCCGCCACCGACTCGCGCGTCGGGATGACGTTCGCGGCGGCGTCCACGTCGGTCGCCAGCGTCGCCTCGCCGTCGCGGCACAGGCGGGGGTCGGGCACGGGTGTGACGTACGCGTCATTCTTCGTAATCGAGCCGGTCATGACGTGGAGGCCGAGCTTTAGGCCGAGCGAGTGGGCCTGATCGGCCACAGACTTCAGCGAGGCGACGCCGTTGGGGAAATGGTTGGTGTTGATCGCATAGTGGCCGAAGCCTGCGTTCCACCAACCGAGGCTGACGACGACGTATTCGACGCCGAGACTCTTCGCGACGGCAAACACACGGTCGGCGGTGTAGGCGGGCGGTTTGTCGCCGGCCACCAGACCGGTGATCATCCACGACTTGCGTGCCTCGCGCGAGGTCTTCGCCCACTGGCCCCCCAGCGTCGGCGACGGCAGACCGTGCGTGCGCTCGACGTCGCGCACCACTTGCAGGAAACTCGCCGTCGGGCAGGCGATAAGGGCCGCCTTGCGCCCCGCGAAACCGAGGCTCCGATGTGCCACCGCCTGAAGCTGCACACCGCCCCGCGCGTCGGTCTTGTCCTCCAGCGCGATAAGGGCCGTTGCGAACCGTTCGTCCCAGGCCACGTTCAGCCATGTGCCGACATTGGCCGTAAGATCCACGGGCAGGTTCACAAAACGCCACTCTTCCACCGCCCCGATGCCGGCGCCGTCCAGCGTGACCGTCTCGATCTCGAAGTAGTCATCGTGAATTCGAAGCACGGCGCGGGCCGTGATGGGCGTGCCCTCGAAGCGGAGATCGAGTTGCCGCTCGCGGCCTTCGCCGGAGACGGCCAGCGCGTTGGCGTTGTGCCACTTCGAGCCGATGCGCACCATCATGAACGGCACGTCTTTCTGATTGGCGAGCAGGCTGCCCCCGTCGCGCCGGCAAAACGTGGTCACACACCCACGATCGTCAAGGACGAGCTTGGCCGAAGAGCCTTCCGCAACGAGGGCTTCGCTGTGCGCCGACTGGGCTGCGGTAACCGACGCGAGGAGAAACAAAGTGATCCCCCCCGCGGCGAAGAAGCAACTCTTGCGCACGCGGGCCGTCGCCACGTTCGCGGCCGGTCGGAGCAGCCCGCCGTCCCGGCTTGGATACGAGATTGAGAATGTCATCATGTTTCGCCCTTCGATGAAGTCACGGCAATTCCAGGAGCATGGGTGCTCGGGGCTCCAACACCAACGGGCCGTCGGCCGCGATTGGCTTGTTGGCAATCAGGTCGCGACCCTTGCCGTCGGCGACTGGCCCCTTCAGCACGATTTCCACCGCGTGTCGGTTCACGTTGATCAAGGAGACGATCCACTTGGCCGCCTTGCGAGCGGCGCGCAGCTCCACTCCCCAGACCGGTTTCCCGTCTTTACTGTCATAGTCTACCGACTTGTGACAGCCGACGCGACGGGGGATCGAACCCCGCGTGACGGCGGGTAAGGACGACGGCAAGGCAACGGAAATCGGGCTGTCAGGCACACCGTTGCGG
>Ga0307378_10002337_pt1 | contig 29318 bp, 19 predicted proteins | sample UN1MG_FD_202238 | JGI IMG/M metagenome (GOLD analysis project Ga0307378, IMG submission 202238) | Soil microbial communities from Risofladan, Vaasa, Finland - UN-1 | ecosystem: Environmental > Terrestrial > Soil > Coastal area > Acid sulfate soil | place: Finland: Risofladan, Vaasa | collected... | reverse complement strand
TGGCTATACTCTTGTTAATAAACGTTGCGTCTATTTATAACATAATTTCAAATATACAAGGACAGGTATTGATGAATGATTAATGGGACGAGATTGGTGGAGTGGCGAGGCAGTCGGCAATAGCGATAAAACTTAGAATGTAGAATAGAGAATTTAGGAATAGGGTTTTTAGAGCTAATGTATTTATGAACGACTCGGGGCCTGCGTGTTAAGTCACAGGCCCCGATTGGTTATATGTTAACAGGTCAGAAATTTACTGAGCTATGGCCAGAGCTGCTGTACAAGCCAGTTGTCAGCAAAAATGGCAAAGTCCCTGAGGTTGACATGCTTGTCGAACATGGGCTCTTCGTCATAGAGATTGGCGGGGGAAGCAAGTGGTACATAGGATGCGTCTGCAAGACCCATAAGTTCGGTTTGGGTAAGGGTGACATCGTAAATCCTGACATCGTCCATCAAACCTCTAAAGCATCGATAATCCTCACTGCCCGGGTCGGAACCAATCCTGGTACGGCCGTCAAACTGCTCAGGTTCATGTTCGAGGACGTTCTCGGAGAAATTGATACTTATACCGTCGCTGAGGCAGAGGGTCGCCTTAGTCGGCTCTATAGCAACGGCGATAAAGGACCACTCGAGTTCGGGTATTAACAGGTCGGAGTAAAAGCCCCATGTATACTCATCATCGTCATTCCAGGTATAAGCCAACTGTCCATTCCAGGCCCAGTTTCCGCCCCATTCGCCGCCATAGTGCAGTCCCGCCTTGACAGTATTTGGAGCTTGGCAGTTAATCAGGCCGGTGTAGCCACTATACCCTGATTCCGGGTCACCGTTGCCCTGGATACCTTCACCGGGCTTTATCCAAGCGGTTATTGTCACGGTATTGGAGTTGAAGTCAACAAGGGCTGGGAAGTCCAGAAAGTCACCCGTGTCATCTGTGGCCCCACTGAAGTCGAGTGCATAATTGGGGTCACAGGCATCCGGCGGAGGGGCTACGTCGATAGTCCAGCTCGGTATGCGGTACTCATCGGTGTATTCGTCACCGTCCTCGTCTGTAAAGTAACCCATCTGAATGTCATAGTCGTCGCCGTAGGTACCACTGTTTTCAACGAGGGCACCCAGCTCTGTGCCGGTATTAGCGTCGAACATGTACCATATGATGGGTTCCACCTGCGGGATTGAAGGCACGGCGGCATAGTCACCGAGCAGCCAGTCCCTTGCCATTATTGCAAGGTCTGAAGCTCCGACACCACAATCGCCGTCGAAATCGCCTGCAAGTGTAACTAAATCGGGGAAGCATCTGTATTGATAGAGACGGAAATCTTCGAAGTAAACGTCTCCGGAGCCGCCACCTGTTTCTCCGGTAGGTATTACCGCGTCCCGTACGCCGATTCCAAGGTAAACCCTGTCAACATCAGTAAGGTCGACATCGGCGCCATTGAAGTCCTGCAGGTCGATATTCCACTCGTGCCAGTACTGTTCCTGCGTTCCGTTTGCGTCATCGTAGGTTACCATCGCTTCATTTTCATCGCCGTCTTTAACTACGAAATAGAGCGGCTGTTTGGAATTATCTTCATGTCCCTTGAAGTAGAGAGTCAAAGCTTTTGAATCATATACCAGCCAGTCGGTACCCGCTTCAAAGCCGGTTGGAAATCCCTGAATCTCTGAAAATTTTCTCCTGTCGCCGCCGGAAGCATCATTGTCGTAATAAAACCTCATGGAGTTGCCATCGCGGACGAGATTGGCGTCAGCGCCGTTATAAATGTAAACTTCGCCTTTTGTGTCGTAGTCATAGTCCCAATCAAGCCAAACATCTAAAAGGTCTTCGGTTTGTGGATAATTGTCAAAATCATCGAGGTTTATATAGTCGCTGGTTTTGAATCTCCAGATATCACCTTTTAGATGAGTGCCACTGTTAAGGTTGACCTCGTCGATTCGCCAGAAGTAAGTGGTGTCTAATAAAAACAGTCCGGGCTCATAAGTGTTTACATCGTAATCGTAGTTGCCTTTAAACTCCGGATCACCTGTACCGGCGCTCTCAACTGCTGCCTGGCTTTTACCAAGATAGACATCATGCGAATTGGAGTCGGTTCCTGGAGTCCAGCTCAGGTCGGCATCCATAAACACATTTAAGGCCCAATCAGCAGGTTTTGGGTTAGTAGCATATCCGGTGACTCTAAAGCTCCATACCTGGCCTTTCCAGCGGCTGTCAGGCGGCGGCGGGGGCGTCGTGCCGGAGTATGCCGTATTGACCTCGTCGATTCGCCAGTAGTAGGTGCCGCCCAATACAAGACCGTTGGCGTCATAGTCCAGAACGCTCCAGCTGTTGGCATCCTGTTCTCCCTGAAATACGCCGCTTGTGTCTGTAGTAGCATTGTTGACGTCGTTGAAACTGGTGCCGAAGTAAACCTCGTGTCCGTCATTGCTTTGTACCCAAAGTCCGGGCCTCCAGGTAAGAGTCGCATCTTTTGGAACATCTTTGGCCCCGTCGGGGGGACTGGGTTCCCATGCATCGGTAGCCCAAACCCACTCCACACGGACATTGTCCGTCACGGCCCAGGTTCCCTCGAGATGCGGGAGGGGAATGGCAAGCTTTACCCCTAATCTCTCTCCGATACTGTCGGCGCCGGAAAGGGCGGTGTAACTTACCTTGACTTGCTCCCAGCCCTGGTAACCGGGCTCGTCCCACATCGGCCAGGTCAGCGTCTTCGCTTCGCTGGCCAGTATGATGTCATTGCCTTCACCTTCTGTTCCGCCGGCTGAGTAGAATATCGCTCCATAAGCATCGGGGGTGTATATGTCACTGCACCTGAGAGCATTAAAGGTAAGGGTGTAACGCCTATTCTCTGCGATAATCGCGTCCGAATCCTCGAGAATTTGATAGAGCTCGCAAAATTCGTTCGCATCATTCGGGTCGTGCCAGGTAATGCTAAAGACGCAGGCATTACCATCGGCCGCCTCAAAATTATCAACCCCCCAGTTGGTGGCGTCGATGCCGACCCAGTTCCAACCTGCGGCCCATCCGGTCGTGTCCCGCAGGGTCCAGCCCAGAATCTCATTTGTATCTGTTGCAGGTTCCTCCGATTTAATGTATTCGCCGTTGACGTCATACTCGAAGCTGAAGTTGTTGACGTCGATTGGCTCGGCGAGGGCCGTGCCTGTAAGACCGACCAACAAAAACAAAGAAATTACAAAATACGATTTTTTTGACATGTTACTCCTCCTTAAAAGGCATTACTGGCTCTCCCTTAATCAGCCAAAAAACGGGTAAATAATGGCTTTCTAAACAAGTTCCTCATTTATTCTGCGCTATATAGTATTATCGCCAAAGCATCTCAATAAGTCAAGGCCATTTTGCGTTTTTTTTAGCCATTTTGTGACAGGCTTGTGCTATTCGTTGCGGTGTTTGTGGAGAACTGGCTGGAAGGGCATATTAATTGATGAATGATTAGGGATAATTGATTATTGGGAAGGACAACCCTGGTGAGAGCCGGGGTTTTCTTCTTTTGTGGAGAGTGAGGGATAAAAGAGGAGAGCTGAGGCCTGGAGGGAGGGAGGAGTGGAGAGCCTCAGCCCGTCTAACAATACAGGTAGCTGGTTTCAAAGCAACTGTAGTTTTGGGCACACAGCATAATGAGATTATTTTGGCTTAAAGAGAGTGTTTTTGTCAATGGGGGTAAGGCTGATTATTTTATGGGGGAAAGCCTTATTTTTAGCTGGGGCAGGGCAAATGATGCGGGGCGGATTTTTAATTTGGGGGCGAGGTTTAAGGTGAAAAAAAATGTCTGGAAAAGGGAAAATTTTCTTGACAAACCGAACAAAGATGTATTAGAATTCGTATATAAGGTAAAAGTGAGTGACAGGCAGGTCAATAGCTGCCGTAATATTATATTTTTGATTGTCATCATAATTACACTTTTTTCATACCGACCGAGCCTGCCAGAAAGTTGAAAGCCGTATTTTATTAGCTGCATTGCGCTGCAACTGCGGAGCGAACCCTGCAAAAAGGAACTTATACGAGATGCGCGCTTAAGGGAAAAATTCGGCACAAGGCTGGCGCTGCTTAATGCGCAAAAAAGAATAATAAATCTAAATCGGGCATTGAGGGCCAGCCTGTGCCGTAGTCATAATTTTATATTTTTCATAAATTTGAAGGGGGAAGAAAATGAAAACACAAGGCTCTACTATCAGCAGGAGGGCCAGCGTCAACTGGATAATGCTGATATATTTTATTTCCGGGGCGTGCTCTCTGATAGACGAGGTTGTCTGGGTCCGATTGATAAAGCTGACGCTCGGCAATACCATCTATGCGACAAGCATCGTAGTTTCGGTGTTCATGGGCGGACTTGCGCTTGGCGCGATTGTCATGGGCAGGTATTCCGACCGCATCCAGAGTCGCCTTCGGTTGTACGCACTTTTAGAGATACTTGTTACAGTCTCAGCCCTGTCTCTGCCATGGATGCTCAAGGTTGCTGACAGGGTTTATGTCTGGTTCTACCGTTCATATCATCCGAGCCACGCACAGCTGATGGTTCTGCAAATAGTGATATCTGCGGCGTTGCTGCTGTTGCCGTCTATGCTAATGGGCAGTACATTGCCTCTCTTAGGCAGATTCGTCACTTCCCTTGAAAAAGAGTGCGGCCATCTTGTGGGCAGATTGTATGCCCTTAACACTCTTGGTGCAGCGTGTGGATGCTTTCTGGCCGGATTTGTTTTGATCCGCACTTTTGGGGTAATGGGCACTTTGTATACCGCGGCGGCCATGAATCTGCTGGTGGCCTCTGGCGGATGGTTTCTGTCTCGTTTTTCCATAGTCTCGGACAAGCGTGAAGAGAGGCTTGCCACAGTAAGGCCTGCCAGAGTTTCGGCAGTGAAGAACTCTGACGGCGGATTCTATGTGCTGGTGGCGGCATTCTTCCTGAGCGGTCTGATAAGCATTGGCTATGAACTGCTTTGGATGCGGAGCATCATCCATCTTCTTGGTGGGTTTACTTATGTGTTCTCCGCGGTGCTGACGGTTTATCTTGTTGGCAACGTTATCGGAGCCGGCATTGGCAGCAGGCTGGCCCGACGCCTGAAGAAACCGGCTCTTGGCTTTGCAGTAAGTCTGTCAGTGTTAGGGTTCTGTGGCGTTTTTTATCTTCCCCTGCTAATATTGTGGACATCAAAAGTGGCGCCTTATCTTAATCGAGAGTCCCTGTCTCTCTACCGTCTGTTTCGATCTTCTTATTATACGGTAAATCCGCTTCTGCAAAGCATGTTTTTGTTCTTAGTTCCCAGCATTGTAATGGGAATAGGCTTTCCCATCGCTTTGCAGGCCTGGGCGAATCACAAGCACAAAATTGGACAGTCGACCGGGACTGCCTATGGTGCTAATACTATAGGCGCGGTGTTCGGGGGCATAATAACCGGATTTGTCCTTATTCCGCTATTGGGCGTGCAGGTTTCCATATTCATTCTTGGCTTAGTCGGGATGTGGTTTGCGAGTGTTATGTGGCTGCTTTTTTCCCCTGCCCCCAAGACCGCCAGCAAACTTTCACTGGCCGGATGCGCAATGGCGGCCACCATCGTGATACTAGCAGTACCCTCAAATCTGTTTCATACTGTAGTCAGGCTAAACCCAATGATTCCGAATTGTGAGCTTGTGGATGTAAAAGAAGGCACCACTACAACGGTATCCCTACACCGGGATGCATGGGAAGGGTCACTGCAGCTTCTTTCTTCAGGCCAGATCATAGCAGGTGACAATTATGCCGAGCGTGGCGATCAGAAAATGTTAGGGCATCTTGGTATTTTACTGAACAGCGGCAGCAGGAAGGTTCTGTCGGTCGGTTTTGGCTCGGGCGAAACCACTTGCTGCCTTGCACAACACGAACTGGACAGGATTGACTGCGTTGAAATCGCTCCTGAAGTGGTTGAAGTTTCCCTGAAAAACTTCATGCACCTCAACCTCGGAGAGAAACTTGATGAAGAAGTTAACATGATATTCATGGATGCGAAGAACTATATCCATCTGACCGACACCACCTATGATGTGATCATCAACGATTCCATTCATCCTCGGGAGTTTGCCGAGAATGCCTCACTATATACCAGAGAGTATTTTGAAAGTGCCAGGGAGCACCTGAACAAGAATGGAATTATCATGTCCTGGCTCCCGATATACGGCATGCCAGCCTCGGTATTTGGCAGCATAATAGTGACTCTGATGGAGGTTTTTCCCCACGTTACAATTTGGTATCCGTCTTCCCGTCCGGCTCCGTTGGTACTTATAATCGGATCAGAAGAACGGCAGTACTATTCGCCCGAACATATTCAAAGAGAGATGCTCAAGCCCGGTGTGCGCGAAAGTCTCGCTCTTATAGATATACATGACAGTACTGATGTGTTGGCCTGCTATGTTGCGGATGACCAGGATATGCGAAGAATCATGGGTAACTTCTCAATAAACAGCGACCATTATCCCCTGGTCGAATTCAGCACAGACTTAAAAGCGCCACAGAGCCAGATACTCAGATACTTCATACTGCGTGCGAGAAGCGAATCTCTTTATGACCATATTAACTGGACAGGGCTCAGCCAAGAACAAAAAGACAAAACACTTAAGCGTTACAGATTGATTTATGAAGCAACAGACCACTTGTTTAAGGCAAAGGTTTCTCAGACCAAACTTAGTAAATTGAAGCACATTATGAATGGATTAGCGGTCATGCCGGACAGACCGGCTCTTCTCGATGAAAGGACAAGGGCTGAGAACTTACTCTATACCGAAGGAGTGAGTATGATAAACGCTGGGGACAAGTACCAAGCTTTGGAACTAGCCGGTAAAGTGCTCATGGTTTATCCTGAGTCGGCTTCCGCCTGGATGATAAGGGTCAATGTGAATCTAGATCGGGGTAATCTACCGAAAGCTCTTACTGCTGCAAGGCGGGCCGTAAAAGCCGCACCCGCCAACCCTGAAACACATTTCAATCTAGGGTTTGTTCTGTACTCGATGGGCCACTTTGATAAAGCCATCGAAGAATATAAGCAGATGTGGCACCTTGCCAAGAAGAAAGGCAGGCTAAGCAGCTTAAGGCGCGCTCAAATGCTGGATGCTTTTGCAACTGTATATGCTGCAGCTGACGAGATTGAAAATGCCATATCCACTGCCGAAGAGGCACTTAGATTTGCCCGGGCCAGCGGTCAACGAGAATTGGTTAAGCACTTGAAGGGACAGTTGGCTAAACTACAAGACCAACGCACTGCTCCGCAACAGTACTAATCCTAGAATTGTCTTCGAAAGTTCAAAGGCATGGACACGATAAAGTTAAAAAGCCCAGCACTGGCGGCGGCGGAATCATAAAGTTAGGCATTAGACTCCTCCTCCAATGCAAAAGGGCTGGGAGTCGCACGGCTCTCAGCCCTTTGCTTATTTATATTTCGGTATATTATTTTTTCAGGCTTTTTCCTTTTCCTGGGTTTCGTCGGCTTCGGCGATTTGCTCGGTTGCAGCGGCTTCTGCTTCAGCTTCAGCGGTGACACCTTCTTTCGCGGCCTTTCTTCCTGCGTGAGTCTTACGATGTGCGACTTTTGGCAGGCCAAAGAGAGACTGTTGCTCGTCCCATCGTTCTTCTTCCTTCAACTTCTCGATTCTTTCAGTACGAGAAAGTACATTTCGATGTCTTTCCAAAGCACCTTTTATTTTCAATGAACGGTCTACCGACATACAACTTTCACTCCTAAACACTAATCGTCAAAATTCATCCCAAAAGCATCATAAAAGGGCGTTTTGCTGCCTCTTTTAAAAGATTCATACCCGGTTGGCGCCTTGTAACCGGCACCGAGTTCGATTATTCGCTGTTTTGCGAAATAACCGTTCGTTCCGGGCTTTTCAGGATTATCATATTTATTTTCAGTAACCAAATAATACCAGTCGTCGATTTTCTTTATTTCAGTTTCAACGCCAAACGAGGCGAAATACTGTTTTACCGGTTCAAGATGGCTCCTTAGCTGAAAGGTCTGAATCACAATCCGATTGTTACCCGTCAGCTCAGCGGCGCCGGTCTGTCCGGCGGATCCGTCGTTACCGGTCTGCAGGGCAGATTCGGTTTCAGCAGAGAGTTCATCCAAGGCCTGCGGCGAGAACTCATCCGTGGCCGACCGAGAACTTCTTCCAATCTGAAAGGCGACCAGAACGACAATAATAAGGCCCAGTACAATTGCAACAGCAAGCTGATATGAGATTGACATCTCAATTCTGCCGGCATTGAACTGGAGCAATCTTTGCTTTTTCGGCCAGATGCTGCTGCGTGGAGCCCATGACGGGCCTTTGGCAGCGGGCTCATCTTCTGCTGCCCTGGGCGGATATTTTCCCAAGGCACCTTCGCCGCTATCTTTTGACCAGATTCCACCGATCACCTCATAAAGAGCCTTTTTTCTTCTTTTACGCGCCATAGCCCAATCAGCCTAATTCTGTATGGAACCTGACGTTCGGCCGTTCCATCGGTTCATTATATAAGCAGCAAACCAAGAACCGGTTAAAAATTATCCTATCTTTTTACATTATTTGCAAAGAGATTTCAACGGTAAAGTGGCAATATTTGCGGATTTAAATTTCAAGCCAGAGGAGGTAAATTAATGAAAAAATGGGGCGAAAACCGGCCAAATTCCGGTTGTCAAGCGACAAGGTGGACTTTATTTATCAGAAAATGAGCTTTGATACATGATTTATTTTGACAAGTATTAAACAGTTGCATAATATTAACCGCACTACTGATGCGGTAATTCCAAACAGGCATTTTTTACAGCCCAAAGGGCGATATTGTTGTCAATTTAAGGCAGTAGGGAGGCACAGAATGAAGCGAGTTTTTCCGATTTTGTGGGTTTGCTTTTTTTCGAGTTTATGTTTTGCTCAAGGCCGGATGAGGTTTTACGAACCGAACGGGCCCTTTCGATTCGTTACTCCTGACGGCTGGACCAGTGTCCCCATGTCAAAATTGCCGAGCGAACAACTCGAGGCACTTGAAGAGGTATTCGGGGACACGATAATCGCAGTATCGAAGCTGACAGAAGCAGATTATTTCATAAGCCCTTACATAATCACACAGTTCGAAACAACGGGCACGACATCAGAGTCTAAAATTGAGAAGCTTATGCTAACAGGGGAGGGCAGAGACAAGGTCCTGGCAGAGCTGGAAGAGGGCACAGCGATTTTAACGTGGGTTGGTGAAGGTGCGGAGCTGGCGGATGCTTACATTGAGTATAACGAGGAGAACCACGCAATAATAACAACTATGGAACTGGACTATAGGGGAGCCGGAAATATCCTTGTAATTTCGGCGGAACTGTTAGGCAGCTACCGAAAAACGACTATGCACTTTTATGCAGACGGCCCGGACACTAAACACCTGCCGGATTTGGTTGCTGAGATTGTGGACTCATTCGAATATGAAGGGGGTTACGGTTTCGGCGGTGGTCTGGGCGTGCCGGAGAGCACAGAGGAAAAGATGGGTCTGACTGCGGCGAATATGCTGATTTTTGGAGTGACATTCCCTATGGTTCTTATGTCTGTATGGTGGGCAGTCGGCTTTTACGAATCGGAATGCCGTTTTCCATTTCTTGTGCTGATATCCGCAGTGGGAGCAGGGGTGTGTCTTATTCCGTGGGTAGGGCTTTTCTTTTCATGTCTGGCGATGTGGGGACTGCTATGTAAATTTTCAACTGTAGAGGACTGGCCGGACGCGTTTGTTGTCTCGGCCATAGGAGTGACAGCGGTCAAAGTGACGGCGTACTTTCTTTTGATGTTTGTGATAGGCAGGGCGATGTCATTTACCAGCTTTCTCTAAGGAGAAGGCAGGGCGAGCAATGAAGCAGCAAAAAGAGCCGCGGTTTTTAGTTAACCGGCGGCTTTTTCCTTATCTCCGGTGAGTCTGGTTCTTTTTTTCATTCGCACAGACAAAAGCCAAGCGGTCAAGTGCGCAGTGACTGTGTTTGGTATTTATTGTTTACTAAGGGGAGAAGATTGGTTATGATTTCGTCATGGAAGATTTTACAGCAGAGAGGACAAAATTAATCGACTCGAGCGGGATTCGCAAGGTTTTCGCACTGGCGGCGAAGTTAAATGACCCTGTAAATTTGTCAATCGGTCAGCCTGATTTCGATGTGCCCGAAGCGCTGAAAGAGCGTGCAATAGAAGCAATCAGGGCGGGGCAAAATAAGTACTCGCAGACGGCGGGGGACGAGTTTCTTAAAGCAAAGATAGGCAAGGATGTTTCGGCAAAATCCGGCTGGGACAATCCGTGTGTTTTAGTAACGAGCGGAGTGAGCGGGGGGCTTTTGCTGACTTTTATGGCGCTTTTGAATCCGGGCGACGAGGTGATAATGGCCGACCCGTATTTTGTGATTTACAAGCACGTAATCAATTTTCTGGGCGGCAGGTGTGTATTTGTGGACAGCTATCCGGATTTCGAGTTGCCTGTTGAGAAAATCAGTGAGGCGATAACGGACAAGACCAAGATGATTATAGCCAACTCGCCGGGCAATCCAACAGGGGTGGTGTATTCCCAGGAGCAGGTGAAGGCGCTGGCTGAAGTGGCGGGAGAAAAAGGGATACTGGTATTGAGCGATGAAATCTATGAGAAGTTCTGCTACGACGGGGAGTGCCCGAGTATATCGAGCTGTTACGACAATGTGCTTTTGCTGGGGGGTTTTAGCAAATCACACGCAATGACAGGCTGGCGATTAGGCTATGCGGCAGTACCTCGGTCTTTGCACGAAATAATCGAGGCGATGACGAAGATACAGCAGTACACATTCGTATGCGCGCCGACGCCATTTCAGCAGGCGGCTATAGCGGCGCTGGATTATGATGTGAGTGAGCTGGTGGAGGCATACAGGAGGAAAAGGGACCTTATTTACGATGGGCTGTCGGATAAATTTGAGATGGTCAAGCCGGGCGGGGCGTTTTATGCATTTGTTAAAGCACCTACGAAGAGTGCAACGGAATTTGTGGAAAAGGCGATAGCCAATAATGTATTAATTATCCCGGGTAATGTGTTCAGTGAAAAAGACACGCATTTCAGGATAAGCTACGCGACGAGCGACGAGAAACTCCGGCAGGGGGTGGAGATTTTACGGGAACTTGCCTGAAAAGAAATATTTTCGGGCAATTACAAAAAGTGCGGCTTGACCTTTTGGTTTAAAGAAGCTACAACAACCGCGCGGCCATAAATTTTTCCCTTTTTGAAGGTTTTGTTAAGGAAACAGCATGATTAAAGACATGATTTTCGGTACGGTAGGGGGGTTGGGGATGTTTTTGTTCGGCATGAGTCTTTTGTCGGAGGGTCTTAAAAAAGTAGCCGGGCAGAAACTAAAAAGCCTGCTGGAGTCACTGACGAAACGGCGGGTCATTGCGGTTCTGGTGGGCGCTTTGGTAACGGCCCTGATTCAGTCGAGTTCAGCCACAACGGTAATGACGGTTGGTTTTGTCAACGCGGGGCTTTTGACTTTAAAGCAGGCGTTGTGCGTGGTTCTGGGGGCGAACGTCGGAACGACATTTACAGCATGGCTGGTATCGACATTTGGAATCGGGGGTCTGAATATAACGGCATATGCGCTTCCTGCTATCGGAGTTGGATTCCTGGTGCGGATTCTGGGAAAGACCCAAAGGACGAGGAGCATAGGTAACATTGTTCTTGGTTTTGGTCTTTTGTTTATCGGCATCGATTTTATGAAAGACGCGTTTGGGCCGCTGAAGGACAGCCCGGAGGTCCAAGGTGTTCTTATAATGCTGGGCGAGCGGCCGATATTAGCGGTTCTTGCGGGGACAATTTTGACGATGCTTTTGCAGAGTAGTTCTGCGTCGATTATGATGGTTCAGGTTCTGGCCTTTCAGGGCGCATTCGGGATGGACTGGGACATTGTACTTCGGCTTGTGATACCATTTATCCTGGGTGACAATATAGGTACAACGATTACGGCGCAATTAGCGGCCCTGCAGACATCACGGAATTCGAAGCGTGCGGCAATGGGGCACACGATATTCAACGTGATAGGCGTAGTTTATATGCTGCCACTGATTGGATTGGGATGGTATCCCGATATCGTCGAATGGATTACACCGTTCAAACTAAGCCAAAGCACAATCATGGTTCACATAGCCGTAGCTCACAGCGCCTTTAACATATTCAACACTATAGTGTTTCTTCCGATTATCCGCTGGCTTGAAATAATAGTTATGAAGATTCTACCGCCGAGGGACTACGAATTAATGGAAAAGCCCGTTGTTCTGGAGAGACACCTGCTCGATACGCCGGTCATTGCAATGGACCAGACAAGTCGTGAAATTGTACGTATGGCGAAAGTATCAAAGGAGGCGGTGAACCAGGCCATCGAGGGTCTGAGTGAAGATGACGCAAAAAAACTTGTGATGACCCGCAAAACAGAAGATGCCATCGACCGCTTCCAATACGAAATAACACTCTACCTCACTGCGCTTTCGAGAGAGGAGCTTTCTGAAGAGTTGTCCGGCGAACTGCCGGTTCTTTTGCATACGGTCAACGACCTTGAACGAGTGGGCGACCACGCAGTCAATATCGCTGAAGTTGCCGAGCGCAAAATCGAGCAGAAAATAACATTCAGCGACTCGGCTCAAACGGAAGCGGCCCGGCTGAAAGAAGAAGTCAATCAAATGTTCGATTATATTATTGCGGCGCTGGAAAAGAACGACATAGAGGCGGCAAAATCGGCCTTGGTAAATGAGGAACATCTTAATGGTATGCAGATGGAATTTCGCCGCAGCCACGTTCAGCGGATGACGGAGGGGGCCTGCTCGGCTGAGACAGGGCTGATATTCATCGACCTTGTCGACAATATCGAGAAAATCGGGGACCATCTTACCAATATAGCACAGGCGGTGATAGGGGGGCTGCAGTGGGACGGGATGGAAGGCCATTAGTTCATCCAACCTATTTCATTTTTATTCCCAGTTTTGATTTTTCGAAAGACCCTTTATCCTGTGGAATTTAGAAGCGATTCTCGGATGATTTGATAATTTATAAACCGCTTGACGAGTCGGCCAGGAACGGATAAAACTACCACACTACATTGCAAGATTTGTCTTTTGAGCAGACCGAGGAAGGAATCCAGATGGTCAAGGAGATTGTTTTTGGGACGGTAGGGGGACTAGGGCTGTTTCTGTACGGCATGACCCGGATGTCGGACGGTCTTAAAAAAGTAGCTGGGCATAAACTCAAAAACATTCTCGAATCAATGACCAAAAGACGAATCATCGGCTTTCTGGTCGGCGCGGGTGTTACAGCCTTAATCCAGTCAAGCTCGGCGGCAACAGTTATGATTGTGGGATTCGTCAACGCGGGGCTTCTTACGCTGAAACAGGCGATATCGGTTATAATCGGGACCAATGTGGGTACGACGGCGACAGCGTGGCTGGTTTCGATATCGGGGTTTGAGGCATTTAAGATTACCGACTATGCGCTTCCGGCGGTAGCTATCGGTTTTGGGATGCAGCTTTTCGGCAGGAGACGAACCATCAAGGACGTAGGTCAAATCCTTGTCGGCTTCGGCATTTTGTTTATCGGTATAGGCTTTATGAAAGAGGCGTTCAAGCCTCTGGAAGGTAATGCGCAAGTTCATGCAGCTCTGATATGGTTCGCGCGTTATCCTCTTTTGGCGGTTCTGGCTGGTGCCGCAATAACGATGATGCTTCAAAGCAGTTCGGCATCGATAGCAATGATTCAAATGCTGGCAGTGTCTGGCGCTTTCGGGAATGACTGGGACAGTGTTCTTTTGGTAGTAATTCCGTTTATTCTCGGCGACAATATCGGGACGACAATCACAGCACAATTGGCGTCTCTTCAGACAAGCATAAACGCGCGCAGGGCGGCGTGGGCGCACACGATGTTTAATGTACTGGGGGCATGTATATGGTTCTGGTTTATCGGTTTGCTGGGGAAAGTTGTGGTCGCACTGACACCATGGGAGATGGGGCCGACCACTATAGCCGTATCCATCGCTATAGCACACACATCAATCAAAGTGCTGGACTCGGTGATTTTTCTTCCTCTGGCGGGAGTACTGGAAAAAATGGTCAATTTCATCGTTCGAGAAAAACTGACGGACATTGAAGTTCGCCCTGTGTTTTTAGAAAAGCGGCTACTGGAGACTCCTGAGATAGCGGTCGAGCAGGCCAAGCGTGAGATTGTCCGAATGAGCCAGGCTGCCAAAGAAGCTTTAAATTCAGCAACCGAAGGGCTCATGGAAGACGACAGGCAGAAAATCCGATTGACACGGCAAACAGAAGACCTTATTGACGAATTTCAGTACGAAATTACGTTGTATCTGTCGGCCCTTTCGATGAAAGAGCTTTCCGACGAGCTTTCGATAGAGCTGCCGGTGCTTTTACACATAGTTAACGACCTTGAACGAGTCGGCGACCACGCGGTCAATATTGTCGAAATTGCCGAGCGTAAAATTGAGCAGAAGATAGTATTCAGTGATTCTGCGGCGGATGAGGCAGCCCAACTGAAGAAACAAGTCAACGAGATGTTTGACTACATTTCGACGGCATTGGAGAAGAACGATGTAATTTCGGCCAAGTCGGCGCTGGTCAATGAGAACAGTCTCAACAGGATGCAGGTAGATTTTCGTCGCAGCCACGTTCAGCGAATGACAGAAGGTCTCTGTACGCCGGAATCGGGACTGATATTCATCGACCTCGTTGACAATATCGAGAAAATCGGGGACCATCTTACCAATATAGCGCAGGCGGTGATAGGGGGGCTTCAATGGGAGGGCGTGGACAGCAATTCATTGAGCGGAGAATATACAGCCCTAACGGACGAATAAAGGCAAAATTATTCTTGCCAGCCTCGGCAACAAAAGCTACATTGTTAGACATGAATAATTCTCCCGGGAAGACCGCGATTTTTATGTTTTGCCTGCTGTTTTCGGCGGCAGTGACATGGGCCGTTGAAACCGAGACAGCAGAAGGCGTTAGTCGGCCCACTAAAGCAGCTATAATCATCTGTAAGGGCGACATCGACAACGGCCTTTACAGGTCAATTGTTCGCCGAACGAACATAGCAATTGAGCAGGGATGCGAATACCTGATTTACGAAATAGATACCTACGGGGGCGATCTTTTTTCGGCGGATAACATCTCCGATTATTTTCTGCTTGAGGTAAACGAGCAGGCCCACACCGTAGCGTATGTGTCAAAGAAAGCGATATCAGCAGGGGCGATGATAAGCGTTGCCTGTAAAGATATCATAATGAAACACAAGACGAAAATCGGGGACTGCGCTCCGATTCAGCCGGGAGTAAAACTTGAAGGTGTGGAGCGGGAGAAGGTCGAAACGTTCACGCGGGCGGCATTTGTTAACTCGGCCCAGGCGAACGGCTATCCCGAGACACTGCTTCGGGCAATGGTGACAATGCAGATTGAGGTTTACCGGCTTAAAAACCTCGAAACCGGAGAGTATGAATTTTTTGAAAGTGAGCGACTTCCGAAAGACCCGAACTCCTATGACCTGGAGGGACAGGAGCTAATTGTAAAGAATGATGAGCTTTTGACACTGACAGCTTCGGATGCTTTTGAGTACGGGATATCGAGGGCGCTGGTGGATGACGTGGAAGGGGTGCTGGGATTTCTCTCCGAGCGTGACGGAGTGGTTTTTGCCGAAGATGCGATTGTTCTCAGGACGAACTGGTCTGAAGAAATGGTTCGCTGGATAAACTCACCGGCGATAATGGCTGTCCTGATAATGCTTGCACTTCTCGGTGTTTATATCGAGCTGAATAGTCCGGGCGTGGGCCTTCCGGGTCTGGTGGCGGTGATATGCTTTGCGATTATACTCGGCAGCAAGTACCTTTACGGACTGGCCAACTGGGTCGAAGTGGCGATGTTTGGGATAGGGGTGCTGCTTTTGATTGTTGAGATTTTCCTGATACCGGGTTTCGGCGTCGTGGGTTTTCTGGGGATAGTTTGCATTGTTCTTGGTGTATTCGGGATGCTTGTCAAAAATCCACCGGACAAGGTGCCGTGGCCTCAAACCGAATTTGATATGCAGTTAATCACAAATGGTCTTCTGGGCCTTATTTTAGGCCTTGCAGGTTTTGCGGTGCTTGCGTGGCTCTTTGCGAAATACCTGCCGAAAATTCCTCTTCTCGGCAGGCTGATGCTGGTTCCGGCGGCCTTAAAACCTGCCGGGCCAATGCCAATCAGCATGACGGCACCGCCGGAAAGTAAAACGGCAGGGCCTAAAGTAGGTGACGTCGGTGTGGTATCATCGAAACTCCGGCCGACAGGCAAAGCAAAAATCGGTGATGCGATAGTCGAGGTCGTTGCCGAAGGTGAGTTTCTTGACATCGAGACGGAAGTTACGATAATAGCGATTAAGGGCAACAATGTAGTTGTCAGAAAAACAGGCAATCAGCCGGAAGGGTAAGTTTATGGCGTGGTGGTTTTTTCTTATTGCGATTTTTCTTTATCTTGCCTGTGCGGTTTTGTTCATAGCCGAAGTTTTTATACCCAGTGGCGGTGTAATAAGTGTGCTGGCTCTGGTGTGTATTATAGGCGGGGTTGCAATATTCTTCCACCACAGCGTAGGGGCGGGTATTATCGGTATCGTTGTGGCGGTGGTGATGATACCAACAGTTTGGGTAATTGCGTACAAAAGATTCCCGCAAAGCAGATTCGGGAAAAGTATTATGTTAGCAGCATCTGAGAAGCGGCAGGGCGATGCGGTGCGGGACAATGAGGAGCTTCAAAAACTGCTCGGTGCCGAAGGCACGGTTCTTACTCCGCTTCGACCAGTAGGGATGGCAGACTTTGGCGGGCAAAGGCTTGAATGCGTTGCCGAGAGTGGTTACGTAGAAAAAGATAAAAAAATAAAAGTTATTCATGTGGAAGGCACGCAGCTAACCGTACGCGTAGCTGAAGAAAGTTAAGGAAAGGAAAGGAAAATGGGCATTAATAATCTGATTTCAATAATTGCAGCTGCAGGGGAATTGAATCCTTTGAGGTGGATTATTCCTATAGCAACCACACTTGTGATACTCTTCATTTTTATTATCATAGTATTTATCATAAGATACTTTGGCCTATGGTTAAGGGCGAAGTTGTCGGATGCTCACGTCAGTTTTATAGAAATACTGGGGATGAAGCTTCGGAAGGTAGATCCTTTTGTTATCGTTAATCACAAGATAATGGCGGTACGGGCAGGCCTGACAGTAAGAACAGAGGAAATGGAAAGCCATTACCTGGCCGGCGGCAGGGTTCCGAATGTTATTCGTGCTCTTATTGCGGCGAATATGGCCAATATCACCCTGCCGTTTAAGACCGCCACAGCAATAGACCTGGCAGGGCGTGACATTCTCGATGCGGTCAGAATCAGTGTCAAGCCAATGGTGATTGACTGTCCGGACCCAAGCAAAGGCAAGGACACGGTTGACGCGGTGGCCCAGGACGGCATCCAGCTAAAGGCAAAAGCACGCGTGACGGTACGTATGAATATCGACCGTTTGATTGGCGGTGCAACGGAAGAGACTATTGTTGCGCGTGTAGGCGAGGGTATCGTAACCACAATAGGCAGCGCTATATCATATAAATCGGTCATTGAGAACCCGGATAATATTTCCAAGGCGGTGCTGGCAAAAGGACTCGACGCGGGAACAGCATTCGAAATCCTGTCAATCGACATCGCCGATGTGGACGTAGGGGTAAATGTCGGTGCACAGCTTCAGGCGGCGCAGGCCGAGGCAGACATGCGACGAGCAAAGGCCGAAGCTGAGAAACGCCGTGCAATGGCTGTCGCACGTGAGCAGGAGATGAAGGCCCTCGTGGTTGAAAATGAGGCAAAGGTTCCGCTGGCCATGGCAGAAGCGTTCAAGAAGGGCCATCTCGGAATTATGGATTACTACAGAATGAAAAACATCAGCGCCGATACCCAGATGAGAGACTCCATCGCAAAACCTCCGGGACCTAAATCGTAAATCTTAGTTCAGTAAAATATAAAATCCGGCCGTTACGGGACTGAATATTTATGCTCTATTTTTTGGCACAAATTATACCGGCCGCACAGGATGATAATGGTGGTATTGGAAACCTTCTTTTCCTTGTGTTTGTCGGTATTATCTGGATAGTGGGGGGTATCTTGAAGGCCAGAGCACGAAAGAGTGCTGCGGAAGAGCCGGAGAAGACGCCCGCTAAGCCGGAGCGTAAACAACTTAGTTTTTTGGATGGACTACGAAAATTAAAGCTTGAATTAATCGAAGAAGCGGCCCCAAAAGCGGCTAAACCCGCGGCGGCGCCTGCCAAGCCGCAGAGGCGGCGAGTCCAGCGGCCTGTGGAAAAGGAAAAGGTTGCACCTGCCGAATTGGTGACCGAAGAACCGGAACTTGTCTCTAAAAGTGAATTCGAACCATTTGGCTTAGAGCGCAAGGAAAAACCGGAAGAGCCAGCGCAACTACTACGTCCCAGACTTCCTTCGGTTGATTACGTAGTGCAGGGTGACCAGTTAAAAACAGCGATAATCTATTCTGAAATTCTCGGCAAACCGGTGGCTTTAAGAGATATGTAGCTCTTCCATATTTTCAGATGCCCAGTTGTCGCTTGACTTCGGTGATTTTCTCTATGGCTAAATTCAAATCCTTGTCAGTGTGTGCAGCGGACATTTGGAGCCGGATTCGAGCAGCACCTTTGGGAACGACCGGATAGGAAAATCCGATTACGTAAATTCCCTTTTGCAAGAGTTCTTCGGCCATTTTCTGTGCAAGAACCGCATCTCCAAGCATGACCGGAATAATTGGATGCTCGCCCGGGACAATATTCAGTCCGAGTTCTGTTATCCGCTCTCTGAAATAGCAGGTGTTTTGCATGAGTTTGTCGCGGAAGTCGTTTGAGGCAGAGAGCAGGGCGAGCACTTTCAGTGAAGCGGCAACGATAGCCGGCGCCAACGTGTTCGAAAAGAGGTAGGGGCGTGAGCGCTGACGCAAAATTTCAATAATTTCCTTTCTTCCGCTGGTATAACCGCCGCTGGCGCCACCGAGAGCCTTACCGAGCGTGCCGGTGATAATGTCAACTCGTCCTGGAACCTGACGATACTCATGAGTTCCACGTCCGTTTTTGCCCAGGACACCAACTGCATGCGAATCGTCCACCATAACCAGGGCGTCATATTTTTCGGCAAGTTCGCAGATATCGTCCAGTTTTGCTATGGTTCCGTCCATAGAGAACACACCGTCGGTCGCTATGAGGCGGAAGCGTGCTGATTGGGCCTGCTCTAATTTATCCTTCAGGTCCTGCATGTCGGAGTTTTTAAATCGCAGTCGTTGGGCCTTACACAAGCGTATGCCGTCGATAATACTGGCGTGGTTAAGGCTGTCGCTTATGACGGCATCTTCAGCGTTCAGCAGGGTTTCAAACAGCCCCGTATTGGCATCAAAGCATGAGCAGTAGAGGATTGTATCTTCAGTGCCCAGAAACTGAGATATTTTCTTTTCCAGCTTTTTATGAATTTCCTGAGTGCCGCAGATAAAGCGCACGGACGACAGGCCGTATCCCCATTTGCTGTAACTGTCGCGTGCGGCCTGGATAACTTCGGGATGGTTGGCCAGGCCCAAATAGTTGTTGGCGCAGAAATTAAGGACCTTTTTGCCGCCCTGAACCGTTATCGCGGCGTTCTGGGGGCTTGTAATGATTCGTTCTGCCTTGTAGAGCCCACCGTTCTTTATCTGTTTGATCTCTTGGGCTACGTGTGATTTCATTGCTCCGAACATGTTCTACCCTTTACTAATGTCAGGTAAGGGAATTTCTTATTCGCTGGTCCAGTCAAGAACAACTTTCCCTGATCTGCCAGACTTCATTACCTCGAAAGCTTTTTCAAATTCAGTATAATGGAACTGATGAGTTATCACAGGGGTAATGTCGAGACCGCACTGAATCATCATGGTCATCTTATACCATGTTTCATACATTTCTCGGCCATAGATACCCTTAATGGTAAGGCCGTTGAAAACCACAAGATCCCAGTCAAACTCGGTTTTGGGCAAAATGCCCAATATGGCCACTTTTCCACCGTGGCACATGTTTTTAATTATTGAATTAAAGGCGTCAGGACTGCCGGACATCTCCATTCCCACATCAAAGCCTTCTTTCATACCCAGTTTTTTACTGGCCTGCTCAATGGAGTCTTTGGACGCATCCAAAACCAGAGTTGCGCCCATTTTCCCAGCCAGTTTCATCCTGTAGGGGTTTATGTCGGTAACAACGATGTGGCGAGCTCTACAATGCCTGGCGATAGCCGTAGCCATGAGGCCGATGGGGCCGGCGCCGGTTATAAGGACATCCTCACCGAGCAGGTCAAACGACAATGCAGTGTGGGTCGCATTACCCAAAGGGTCAAAACAGCTGGTTACTTCCAAAGGAATAGCCGGGTCAGCAGCCCAGACATTTGTGACGGGGATAGAGATATACTCGGCAAAGGCGCCCGGCCGGTTGACTCCAACGCTGCTGGTGTTAGCGCACAGGTGTCTTCGACCGGCCATACAGTTCCGACATCTGCCGCAGACAATATGTCCTTCGCCGCTAACTAAATCACCAATTTTGAGGTCATGAACGTTGTTGCCGAGTTTTTGTATTGTGCCGACGAATTCGTGACCTATTACCATCGGTACTGGAATTGTCCTGCGGGCCCATTGGTCCCAATTATATATATGCAGGTCAGTACCGCAAATAGATGATTTGTGAATTTTTATCAATACATCGTTTATACCAAGTTGAGGCATGGGAACGTCTCCAAGCCACAGACCCGGTTCAGTTTTACTTTTTATCAGGGCTTTCATTTGTTATAACCCCTTAATATATTACATCAGTCGATATTCAAGACGCAGATAATCAATCAGTATCTCCATTTTTTTTCATATTATCAGATTCTATTCAAATTTCAACACAATCAAATCAGAAAGGGCTTCGTGGCCGGCCCATGAGCATTTTGCAGAATTTGTGGTAGTGACCTAAAAACCAACTTGCAGAATTTGTGGTAGTGACCTAAAAACCAACATAATATTGAAGGTCCCATAATATATGTTATGTTTCATTGGCATTTGGAGTGAAATTTCAAGGGGGCATTCATAGCTTTTGGGCTTATAGGTTTTTGGGCTTTGCGGTTCAAGTTAGCCGGCACTTATTGCCTGATTTGTTGTGTCTGAGAGGTTGTCCCACATTGCGGCGGCTCTATCCAACAGTCCCAGGTTCTGCAGCACAATCGAGACGTTGACCGTTGCATCGGTGCAGGCGAAATTGTGCTCCAGGTGACGTTCAAGGTTAATAAGCGATGAAGCGAACTTTATTCTGTCGCAATATAGCAAGGCCACTTTATAGTGCAGTTCCAAAGTGTCGGGGCCGAGACAATCCGGGCCTGTAAGAGCGTCCAGCGCCACATCCTTTTGCCCTGTTTCGAACAGGCAGACCGCAAGTTTGTTTCGAGCCCGCGTGTAGGTGGGATTAATCTGAAGAGCAGCACTGAACGCATCGATGGCCGGGCTCAGTTTCCCGATGCTCATCAACAAAACGCCCAGCCTGTAATGCAAATCAGGATTATTCGGGCGTTCTGCAAGCTGACTCTGATGGGCACAAATAACGGCCTCAATCAGGTTTGGAAAGTCTGCATTGCTTTGGCAGTGATGTTCGGCACTGAGGGTAGCCCTGAACTGCAAAGTGGCCGTTTCGGCAAGTAATAAGGCACTGTTTGGCTGTATTGCCGCAGCCAGGGACAGCGCTGATAACGCCTCAGATTGGTTACCGGCCTGCTTCTGGGCGATGGCAAAGCCGATATAAGCATCCACTATTTGGTCATTTATCTCAGCGGCTCGGTTGAACTGTCTGGCGGCGAGATGGTCGGCATTGAGCTGCAAATACTGAGTACCGAGCTTTATCGTGGCCTCGAGGAAATCCGGACAAATCCGAAGAGCCTGCTCGTACTGAGAGATGGCCTCGGTAGTAGCACCGAGCATCCCCAGGACATCGGCATACTGTGCGATCAAATCGGCCCTTTCGGGATGTTCGGCGAGCATATCTTCGAGCTTTTCAGCCGCCTCATGGAGCAGGCCTTGTTCGATAAGCTGTTCTGCGTCCTGTTCTGTCGCGTGGAAATTATCGGGATGCATCAGAATAGCGTTGTTAAAGGTCTCGGCAGCGTTTTCGTACTTATCTACTGTGATATATAAATGGCCAAGTGTCACCAGTGTCGATATATCATCGGGGTATTCGAGTTTTAACTGTTCATATTCGTTTATAGTCTTTTCCAGTTGGCCGTTCTTGAAATAAACTGCAGCAAGCCTTTGTCGTGGAAGCTGCAGGTAGTTTTTGAACTTTAGACAATCCTGGTAAAATTCCACGGCTTGGGCTTCCTGCCCGAGTCTTTCGTAACAATGGCCAAGAGCATACAGGGCCATCGTGTTGTTGGGCTGACGCATATAAACCGAATTCAACTCTTCAACAGCGCTTTGGATTTCATTCTTACTTAGTGCTATCGCTGCTGCGGCAAGACGTCCGCAGGAACATGAGGGGTTCTCGAACAGGTACAACCTTAGCTGCTCTTCGGCGGCTGTCAATTTACTTTGTCCCATCAACTCGATGACCCTGTCAAGCTGCTGATATTGAGTGGAATTGCCATCGTCCTTGAGAAGATTGACGGCACCGAACCAGTGCCAAATCAAATCGGCTGTGTCGATTATTATCGCCCTGCCGAGAATTTCAAGTAGCCTGCTCACGCACCCTTCTCCAAATAATATCAGGCAAAATGCGCACTTTACTACCAAAAAATATCGGCGAAACGTTCCTGCCTGTTAATCATCACATTCCAATTTGGTTGTTAGAACCTTCGTTTTGGCTTTTCATTGTGGGGATTGGGCCGAATGTATGGGTTATTGGGGTTCTAAAGGCGGATTTGCGGACTCTGAGAGGGGGTTTTAAGAGGTGTTTTGAGGGTTATTTTAGTTATAGGGCCGACCCCCCTGCCTGCCCCCCTACCGACAAAAAGCAGCAGCTGTAAAGCCTATAGCGACTTTATTATACCAAATCGGATTTTTCATTGCCGCAATGTTCACAGAACGGCAAAAGAGAATGGCGGATGTCACTGCATTTAATATAATTTTTATGCCTGGCTTTGTTTTTCTATCTCGCTCAGGTATGCCAGCGTCCGTTCGAGCTTGTCACTTAGGTGTTTTAACTTAAGCATCGTTTTGACGCGGGTGAGCAGTTCGAGCTTGTTCACGGGCTTGCTTAGGAAATCGTCCGTGCCGGAGTCAATGCCGCGTTCAATATCGCCGAATTCATTGAGGGCGGTGACCATGATGACGGGAATATCGGTGGTTTTTGGGTCGTTTTTTAGTCTCTTGCATACCTCGAAGCCGCTCATTTTGGGCATCATGACATCGAGTAAGATCAAATCTGGGGGGTCACCGGCTATAATCTCCAGCGCTTCGGGGCCGTCGTTTGCCGGAATTGTGACACAATCTATGTCCTCAAGATATGCCTGTAATAACTCAAGGTTCTGTTGATTATCGTCTACAACCAGTATTACCGGGGTTCTTTGATGCCCTTCCACTTCCCTGGCACTCATAAAAATGACTCCTATTAATGTTATTAATCCGTGACTTTCAGAGCTTTTAGAATCGCGCTGCAGAATGCAGGTAAATCATCCGGCTTGCGGGCGGTTATCAGATTGCCGTCGACGACACATTCTTCGTCCACATATTCTGCACCGGCGTTTATTATATCGTCTTTAATGGCCATAAAACACGTAGCTTTTTTCCCTTTGTAAATCGGCGTACTGCACAAGAGCCAGCCGCCGTGACATATGGCCGCGATGACCTTGCCTGCGTTTACCATATCATTGGCAAAGTTTATAACCGCCCTGCTTCTTCGCATATAATCGGGTGCATAGCCGCCCGGGACAATCAGACAGTCATAATCGCCGGCGACGACATCTTTTGCGGCGACATCCGAAACACAGGGATAACCTTCCTTCGAAGGATATTGTTTCTTCGCTTCGGCGGCGACAAAATCAACCTTTACACCGGCTTCAATCAGGCGGTAGTAAGGGTACCAGACCTCAAGGACCTGGTACATTTGGTCAACGAGGACAGCGGCTTTTTTTGTTGCCATTTTTGATTTATCCTTTTTTTAGTTCGGTTAAAGCCAAAAGTCGATACGAAAAGTATCGACTTACCGTATAAATCGTAAGCTGCAATCAATACTCAAGTCAAACAAAAAAATCCTGTCTACAGTCAAGGCTAATTATTGCGGCTGGCGGCAAAAACGCTATAATCACGGGCAATTTCGTTAAATGCGATAACGTGAAAACCGTGATAAATGCCTGATTTCTAAGGAGAAACACAATGCAAACCACTAAATTCTCATTCTCAGTCACGATTGGGCTTTTGGCCATCCTATTGACGGCGGGCCAGGCATTAGCGGCAAACGACTGGGAAAATCCGGAGATGATAGGCCGAAATAAAGAGGCTGCACACTGCACCTTGATGCCTTATGCAGACACTGAAACAGCCTTACAGGTCACGAAGGAGGCGTCGCCCTTTTATAAATGTCTCAACGGGGCATGGAAATTTAACTGGGTGAGAAAACCAGCCGACAGGCCGGCAGAGTTTTATAAACTCGGTTATGATGTCACGGGATGGGAGGAAATACCGGTCCCAAGCAACTGGCAGATGCACGGGTATGGTATTCCAATTTACACAAACGCCAAACATCCCTTCGAGGCAAACCCCCCGTACATACCGCATGAGTACAACCCGATAGGTTCGTATCGAAGGGAATTTACCGTGCCGGAAAACTGGGACGGAAGGCAGGTAATTATTCACTTCGACGGGGTCAAGAGCGCGTTTTATCTATGGGTGAACGGCGAAGAGGTCGGTTACAGCCAGGACAGTATGACGCCAGCGGAGTTCAACATTACAAAGTATCTTCGGGAAGGCGAAAATGTTCTGGCGGTCGAGGTTTACCGCTGGTCTGACGGCAGTTACATCGAGGACCAGGACATGTGGCGGCTCAGCGGTATTTACCGCAGTGTGTATTTGTACTCGACGCCGGTGGTGCATATTGAGGACTTTTTCGTTCGGACGGACTTGGACGATGATTACAGGAACGCTATTTTAATGATTCGCCCACGAATAAAAACGTTCGTTAAGACGGACCTTAAGGGCTGGACGCTGGAGGCGCAGCTTTATGATTGTGAGGACAAGGCGGTTCTTTCGGAAGCACTGACAAAAGATGTCCCTTCAATTGTTAATGAAAGATATCCGCAAAGAGACACTGTAAAATTTGGTATGCTCGAGGCAAAGATTGCGAACCCCAGGAAATGGTCTGCCGAGCAGCCCAACCTTTATACGCTGGTACTTACGCTGAAGGACGGCAACGGCACCATCGTCGAGGCGGAGAGCTGTAAAGTAGGCTTCAGGGAGGTTGAAATCAAAGAGGGACAGCTTCTTGTTAACGGTCAGGCAATTCGGCTTTTCGGCGTGAACCGTCACGAACACGACCCCGACGACGGGCGGGCCGTCAAGCTGGAGCGGATGATAGAGGACATCAAGCTGCTGAAACAGAATAATATTAATGCGGTCCGTACGAGTCACTATCCGGACGACCCTAAGTGGTATGAGCTGTGTGACAGGTACGGCATTTATTTGATTGACGAGGCAAATCTGGAATCACACGAACTGCGCGGGTACCTGTCAAATGTTGCTACATGGCACAGTGCTTTTGTGGAGCGTGCCATCAGGATGGTAGAACGTGACAAGAACCATCCGTCGGTGGTTATGTGGTCGCTGGGAAATGAGACGGGGTGCGGTCCCAATCATGCGGCGATGGCCGGGTGGATACATGATTACGACCCGACCCGTCCAATCCATTATGAAGGCGCCCAGGGCGACCCGACCGACCCATATTATGTTGATGTAATCAGCCGGATGTATGCGAAGATACCCGAGATAATAAGACTGGGAACTTTGGAAGTTGACGACCGCCCGATGGTATTGTGTGAATATTCGCATGCGATGGGCAATTCGGTAGGGAACCTGAAGGAGTACTGGGACGCGATTCGTACGCACAAGCGGCTAATAGGCGGTTTTATCTGGGACTGGGTTGACCAGGGGCTTAGGAAGATTTCGAAAGACGGCAAGGAATTCTGGGCATACGGCGGAGACTACGGTGATAAGCCAAACGACGGCAACTTCTGCTGTAACGGTCTTATCCAGCCTGACCGAAAGCCGAATCCCTCGCTGTATGAAGTGAAGAAGGTTTACCAGAGAATCCACGTTCAGCCGACGGACCCGACAGATGGTAAGGTCAAGGTCTTTAATGAATATGATTTTCTGGATCTTGGCTTTGTTGATGTCTCGTGGGAACTGGCAGAGAACGGTGAAGTTATACAGAAGGGCAAGCTGCCGAAGATATCACTGGGGCCTAAACAGGAACAAAGTCTTACAGTGCCATTTGAAAAACCACAGTTAAAGGCAGGTGCCGAATATTGGCTGAAGGTAACTTTCACACTTGCAGAAGACGCGCTCTGGGCCGAACGCGGCCATGTTTTGGCGTGGGACCAGTTGCAGATTCCATTTGCCAGCCCCCCTGCTCCAACTGCAGAGACCACAAGTATGGAGAAATTGGAGCTTAAAGAGTCGAACAAAAACATTAAAGTCAAAGGTGGCGATTTCGTCCTGACAATAGGCAAGCAAAGCGGCGCGATTGAATCGTTCAAATTCGAAGGTACCGAACTTGCAGCTTCGCCGCTTGTTCCAAACTTCTGGCGGGTGCCGATTGATAATGATAACGGCAACGGCATGCCGAAACGACTGGGAGTATGGAAAAATGCCGGCCAGGACCGAACCGTTAACAGTGTCGAGGCCGAAAAACTCAGTTCAAATGTCATTAGAATTGTTGCTAAAGCGACGCTGCCTGCGGGCAACTGTGATTACACGACGATATACACTGTGTATGGCAGCGGTGACGTTATCGTAGAGTCACAACTGAAAAATCCCCAAAACGCCGAATTGCCGGAACTGCCCCGTTTCGGGATGCAGATGGCGATACCGGCCAATTTCAACAGGATGAGCTGGTATGGTCGCGGACCGCATGAGACGTACTGGGACCGTAAAACAGGTGCTGCTGTAGGTATTTATAGCGGGCAGGTAGAGGATTTAATTCATGCATACGTGCGACCGCAGGAAAACGGCAACAAAACCAATGTTCGCTGGGTAACGCTTACAGATGATGATGGAACGGGTTTGCTGGCGGTTGGTATGCCTCTGTTGAGCATCAGCGCCTGGCCATATACGACCGAGCAGCTGGAACGCGCAAAGCATATTCACGAGCTGCCGGAGAATTATTCTAATATAACCCTTAACCTCGATTATAAGCAGATGGGTGTGGGAGGCGATGACAGCTGGGGTGCCAGAACGCATCCGGAGTATACGCTGCCGGCAGGTGACTACAGTTACAGCTTTAGATTGTGTCCATATAAAAAATCGATGGGAGATGTCGGTGCAATAGCCAGATGTACTTTCGCAGCCCCTCAGTAAAGCCCCAAAGGTGATGCGAGTTAAATATTATTGCGGCTGAGGACAGAGAGGTTATAATGTCGGGCAATTTAAGTTGCCCGAGAAGGAAACAGCAGGAAAAAAGGAAAGGATTGATTATGAGTTTTGGTCCGCTTGATATTATTGTTTTTGTTGGTTTTGTCATCTGTGTTGTCGGCCTTGGTATTTTTAAAAGCCGTCACGAAAAAACGGGCGAGGACTATTTTCTTGCCGGTCGGGGCCTGAGCTGGTGGCTGATTGGTTTTTCACTTATCGCAGCCAATATTTCCACCGAACAATTCGTCGGAATGAGCGGAAATGCAGCAAGTCACGTAGGTTTGGCCATTGCAAGTTATGAGTGGATGGCGGCAATTACTCTGGTGGTTGTAGCTTTTTGTTTTCTGCCCTACTTTTTGCGTGCAGGTATCTTTACAATGCCCGAATTTCTCGAATATCGCTATAACAGCACCGCTCGTACAATTATGGCGGTTGCAACTATCTTTATCTATATGCTGCTGTTAGGCGCAGTGACCTATTCCGGCGCGTTGACGATTCGAAGCCTTGCGGGCAAGATGGGATACAATGTTTCGCTGGCAACGGGTTCTCTTGTTATCGGCTTTATTGCGATGGCCTATGTTACGTTCGGCGGCTTAAAAGCCTGTGCATGGGCCGATTTGATTCAGGGAAGCGCTTTGATTCTCGGCGGTGGAGTAATTATGTATTTTGCCTTTACCAAACTCGGCAATGCAACTGAAGCGGCAAGGGTCATCGACGTCCAGACAGGTGCCGTTGCTATCGAGGCATTGAAAGAAAACACAGGAGCAATTGAACGTTTCTGGGACCTCAATAGAATTCGAATGAACATGTACCTGCCCAAGACGGATAACGTGCTTCCGTGGACGGCACTATTGCTGGGTCTGTGGATTCCCAACTTTTATTACTGGGGCCTCAATCAATACATCACCCAGCGCACCCTCGGTTCATCTTCATTGTCTCAGGGACAGAAAGGTATTGTATTTGCCGCGTTTTTGAAAATCCTGATTCCCTTTGCCATTGTCATACCGGGTATCATCGCTTTTAACCTCTTCGCCAAGGACATGCAATTCGAAGCGGTTTACGACAACGCTCCGGTTATTACTAAATATCTTAAAGCCAATCCGGAGACAAAACTTGCTGAAGTCGTTAGCTCACCGACAGAGCAGACCGTTGCCGGCTGGCAGCCTGGCAGATTCATGATTGCTGTTTATGAGGACGAAGAGGCCCTGAAAGCCGTCAAAACACGAAACTCTTTTGTACTGCCACTCAGCAGGGAAAGATTCGATGATATCAGCGCGGCAGAATATACCGTTTTCAAATCTGATGACAAAGCATGGAAGACGGCATTTCCCGCTCTTGCAGAAGAACTCGAAACTTATAATGCCAAAACAACCGAGGCGGCCAACGCGGCACAAGCCGCCACTTCAACAGAAAAATTTATTGCCTATAAATACGACACGGCACTTGCACAATTGCTGGGTAATGTTCTGCCACAGCGAGTTGGGCTTGTGGGCTTTGTTCTTGCGGCTCTTTTAGGAGCGGTCGTCAGTTCGCTGGCGGCAATGCTCAATGCCGCTTCAACCATCTTTACGATGGATGTCTATAGAAAGTATATTTCCCCGGAGGCTTCACAAAAGGCCCTCGTTCTGCTGGGACGTATTTGCGTAGTGGTTTTTACCTTTGTTGCCGTGATG
>Ga0307378_10002334_pt1 | contig 29344 bp, 31 predicted proteins | sample UN1MG_FD_202238 | JGI IMG/M metagenome (GOLD analysis project Ga0307378, IMG submission 202238) | Soil microbial communities from Risofladan, Vaasa, Finland - UN-1 | ecosystem: Environmental > Terrestrial > Soil > Coastal area > Acid sulfate soil | place: Finland: Risofladan, Vaasa | collected... | reverse complement strand
AAAAAGTAAAGAGCGAGGTGGAGATATGTTCGCGTGGCAAGTAGCTTTGGGCGTCGAGTTGTTGGTGGTCCTAGTGGCGTTTTTCGTCTTCCTCAAGGCCTCGAGCGCGGCGAAATGATGAAGAGGAAGTGGGCCGAACGCGGCGCTTAGCACCGACGGCGTTATAAGTTTCGGCGGCCTTCGGGCCGCCTTTTTTATTTTAAGGCCGGCTGAAGCGTTTTTATGTTATTATTAAGTGAACGATCAAGTAAAGGTGGTGAGGACATGCACGGTTGGGACATAGCGTTGGCCCTCGAGCTCCTGGCGTTGCTCTTCGGCTTCATTCTATGGTTCAAAGCCGCGAGAGCCGAGGGCGGCCCGAAGAAGCTCGCCAAGGTCGTCTCGATCGTCGTAATTATTTTGGCCGTTCTTCTCGCGGCGTGCACGGTCACGCGGGCGTTTATGTACGCGGGCGCGGGGAAGGCGGGGCCGTACGGGCCCGGCCATAAATGTTGCATGATGATGCAACACGGCGGCTTCGAGGAAGGCAAGTGCCCGTGTTGCGGCGCGGCTTACGGAAAAGGGCACGGCCCCGGTATGGGTAAGGGGCGCGGCCTGGGCCCGGGTATGGGCGGCAAGTTCCCCTGCCCGTGGATGGAAGAGCCGGCTCCCGAGGAACCGAAGACCGAGTAACGACGTTAGAGACTCCGAGGAGGGTAGGCTTGGCCTACCCTTTTTTTACCTCCCCGCCGGCGGTCGATTCCGCCGCGGAGGTTTTTTTGGTATAATTATACCCGCGGCGGGGCCGGCCGCAATATCCGGCGAATCAACATGAAAACGGTTACGTTCCCCATATCCGGCATGACGTGCGCGACGTGCGTAGCGACCAACGAGAAGGCGCTGCGCGCGCTGCCGTTCGTCAAAGAGGTGGCAGTAAACCTGGCCGCGGAGAAGGGGACCGTGACGTACGACGACGGCCGTGGCCGCTTCGGCGAGTTGGTCAAGGCCGTCCGCGGCGCCGGCTACGACGTCCCGACCGAGAAGGCGGTCCTGCGCATCGGCGAGATGACGTGCGCGACGTGCGTCGCCAACGTCGAAGACTTCGTCGGCGCCCTGCCCGGCGTGGCCTCCATCGGCGTAAACCTGACGGCGGGGCTGGCGCGCGTCGAGTACGTCCCCTCGGTCGTATCGCTCGCCGAAATTAAGGGCGTAATCCGCGACCTGGGATACAAAGCCGAAGAGGAGCGGGCGGTTACTCCGACGGGACGTCTTTCCCCCGCTTTAAAGAGGCTCATATTCGCGGCCGCGTTCACGGCGCCCCTCTTCGTAATCGGGATGTTTTTGCGCTTCCGCTACGACGGCTGGGTGATGCTCGCGCTCGCGACGCCGGTGCAGTTCTGGGCCGGGTGGCAATTCTACGTCAAGACCGTGCGGGGGGTCCGCCGCGGCATCCTGGGGATGGACGCCCTCATCGCGATAGGCACGAGCACCGCCTACGGGTACAGCTTGTACGAGCTGCTCTTCGGCCGTACCGGCCACTACTACTTCGAGACCGCGGCGATGATAATCACGCTTATACTCTTCGGCCGCTGGCTGGAGAACCGCGCCAAAGGCCGCGCCTCCGCCGCCATCCAGAAGCTGCTCGAGCTCGCGCCGCCCGTGGCCCATAAAATAGCGGACGGCGAAACGCGCGACATCCCGGTGGAGGAAGTAGCGGTCGGCGACCGGCTGCTCGTCAAGCCGGGCGAGCGCGTGCCGGTGGACGCCGACGTGGCCGAGGGCGTTTCCGCGGTCGACGAGTCGATGCTGACCGGCGAGCCGATGCCGGTGAGGAAGACGGTAGGCGACGCCGTCGTCGGCGGGACCGTGAACCAGACCGGCGCCCTCACGATCGTCGCGACCAAGGTCGGTGCCGATACCGTCCTGGCGCAAATAGTCCGGATGGTGGAGGAGGCGCAGGGGTCGAAGGCGCCGGTCCAGAAGTTGGCGGACAAGGTAGCCGGCGTCTTCGTGCCTACGGTTTTCGCCGTTGCGGCCTTGACGTTCGCCGCGTGGCTCGTAACCGGCCACGCGCTCGAGCCGGCCATAATCGCCGCGGTGGCGGTGCTGGTCATCGCGTGCCCGTGCGCGCTGGGGCTCGCGACGCCCACCGCCGTTACGGTGGGCACCGGGAAGGGGGCCGAGCTGGGGGTCCTGTTCCGCGACGCCGAGAGCCTGGAACTTATGGGGCGCGTCACCGTCGTAGCCTTCGACAAGACCGGGACCATAACGAAGGGCGCGCCGGCGGTGGTGGCGTTCGCGCCGGCTGAGGGCGTGACGGAGGAGGAGCTCGCGACGTACGCCGCCGCGGTGGAGCGGCTGAGCGAGCACCCCGTCGCGGCCGCGGTCGTCGCCGCCGCCCAAGGCCGCGGCCTGACGCTGCCCGAAGTGGCCGACTTCGACTCCACGACCGGCCGGGGCGTCGCCGCGACGGTTAACGGTGAGCGCGTGTTGGTGGGAAGCGTGCGCTTCATGAGCGAGAACGACGTCTCGCTCGACGGCATGGAGGGTAGGCTGGCGGAGATGGAGGCGCAGGGAATCACCGCGGTGGCGGCGGCGCGCGACGGCAAGCTGTTGGGGTTGATCGGCGTGGCCGACGAGCTAAAACCCGGCGCGCGCGAGGCGGTGTCCGCGCTGGCCCGGGCGGGCGTCGCGACGGCGATGCTCACCGGCGACAACGAGGCCACCGCCGCGGCCATCGCCGGCGAGGTCGGCATCGCGGACGTGCGGGCGCGGCTGCTGCCGGCCGACAAGCTCGAGGTCTTAAACGGTTGGAAGCAGAAGGGCGAGATCGTCGCGATGGTGGGGGACGGCATCAACGACGCGCCGGCGCTGGCGGCCGCCGACGTGGGCGTGGCCATCGGAACCGGGACCGATATTGCGCTGGAGGCCGCGGACGTGGCGCTGATGTCGGGGGACCTGGCGGGCGTCCCCCGCGCTTACCGGCTGAGCCGCCGCACCCTCCGCAACATCAAACAGAACCTGTTCTTCGCGTTCTTCTACAACTCCGCGGCCATCCCGCTTGCCGCGCTCGGTTTGCTGAACCCTATGATCGCCGCCGGGGCCATGGCGATGTCGTCGGTATCGGTCGTGACGAACGCGCTGCGCTTGAAGAGGTTCCGGGGGGATTAGGCCGGCAGGAATGCCGGCCCCACCATAATAATACGAAACGGCGGGCTTAAAGCCCGCCGCTCCTTTCATAATTTATTAATTACTTCCGGGCAAAATAATTCCCTTTAAGCGGTGGCCGGATGTAATTATTCATATTGACATCGCCAATATTATATGTTATTCGTTCGGCTCCCGGATAATTATGGTTCCGGAAACAGTTTATACGTGATAATTATTATTATGTATAGCCGAATTAACGGGAGGAAATTAATCGTAAATCGGCGAGAGGAGCCGCGCTCGAGGCGCGGTTGCGGCTGGAAATAAGACCGGCCCGGGCGGCCGGTAATAGAGGAGGTATCGGATGTCCAAGGTTAAAGTCGGCATCATCGGCGTAGGCAACTGCGCCTCCAGTTTCGTGCAGGGGGTGGAATATTACAAGAACGCCCGCGAGGACGAACGGGTCCCGGGCCTGATGCACGTCAACCTCGGCGGCTACCGCGTCAAGGATATCGAGTTCGTGGCGGCGTTCGACATCGACAAGAACAAGGTGGGCCGCGACGTGGCGGAGGCGATATATACTTCCCCCAACAACACCTATAAATTCTGCGACGTGCCGAAGCTCGGCGTCAAGGTGGAGCGGGGAATGACCCACGACGGCCTGGGTAAATATTTAAAACAGGTTATAAAGAAGGCCCCCGGCCCCACCGCCGACATCGTCGAGATTCTCAAGCGGACCAAGTGCGACGTCGTCGTTTCGTACCTGCCGGTGGGGTCGGAGATGGCGACGAAGTGGTACGTAGAGAAAGTGCTGGACGCCGGCTGCGCCTTCGTCAACTGCATCCCGGTCTTCATCGCCCAGGAGGACTACTGGCGCAAGGAGTTCGAGAAGCGCGGCCTGCCGGTCGTCGGCGACGACGTCAAGTCGCAGGTGGGGGCGACCATCATCCACCGCGTACTTGCCAACCTCTACAACGACCGCGGCGTCCGGCTGGAGCGCACCTACCAGCTCAACGTCGGCGGCAACATGGACTTCTACAACATGCTGGAACGCGAGCGGTTGGAGTCCAAGAAGGTATCGAAGACGCAGGCCGTAACGTCGCAGCTGCCGTTCGACATCGGCGCCGACAACATCCACATCGGCCCCAGCGACTACGTCGCCTGGCTCACCGACCGCAAGTGGGCGTTTATCCGGCTGGAGGGGCGGACCTTCGGCGACGTGCCGCTCAACGCCGAGCTCAAGCTCGAGGTGTGGGACAGCCCCAACTCCGCCGGCATCGTCATCGACGCCGTGCGCTGCGCGAAGCTCGCGCTCGACCGCGGCATCGCCGGCGCGCTCATCGCCCCGTCGTCGTACTTCATGAAGTCGCCGCCCGAGCAGTTCCCGGACGACGTGTGCCGCCGGATGGTGGAGGACTTCATCGCCGGCAAGGGCGTCGACAACGAGCGGGCGCTGGAGAAGGCGGCCAAGCCGGACGTGGGCGTGCCGGCGGCCAAGCGCAAGCGCGGCCCCAAGGCTCGCGCCAAGAAGAAGGTTCCCGCCGGCGCCGCGAAGAAATAGCGCCGGGTGGTGGCACAAATATGCCGCGAGGAAAGCTCATAACCTTCGAGGGCGTCGAGGGCGCCGGCAAGACGACCCAGCTCGAGCGCGCCGCGGCCTACCTCCGCGACGCCGGCGTCGAGGTCGCGGTCGCCCGGGAGCCCGGCGGCACCGCCGTCGGCGAGCAGGTCCGCGAAATCCTGCTCAGCCGCGAGAACGCGTCGATGGCGCCGCTCGCGGAATTGTACCTGTACCTGGCGGCGAGGGCGCAGCTGGTGGCCCAGGTGGTCGCGCCGGCTCTCGCCGCCGGGACCTTCGTCCTCCTCGACCGCTACGTCCACTCCACGCTGGCCTATCAGGGTTACGGCCTGGGCGTGGACCTGGGCGGTTCCTCGCCGGCGGAGAACCTCGCGAAGCTGCGCGAGCTGTGCCGGGCGACGGTCGGCGACGCGTGGCCCGATTTGGTTATCGTGCTGGACGTCGAGGCGGAGGCGGGGTTCGCGCGGCTGGCGGGCGAGGCGCCGGACCGGATAGAGTCGCGCGAGCTCGCGTTTCACCGCCGCGTGCGGGAGGGCTTCATAACGCTGGCGGCCGAGGAGCCGGCGCGGGTAGTGGTCGTCGACGCCTCGCCTCCGGTGGAGGAGGTATTCGCCGCCGTCAAGGCCGCGCTCGCGAGCGTTTTATGACGAGCCGCATCGCAACCGTTAACGACGAAACCCGCCGCCGGGCGGGTTTTTCGCGGCCGGCGACTTCCGGCCTTGGTTGCGTAATCGGCGATAGTTTTGTAGAATGAGCGCCGTGAGCGACGAGCACCCCAAGCGCTGGACCTTCGCCGAGCTGCCGTACCAGCGGGAGGCGGCGGCGGCGCTGGCGCGGGCGCTGGGGAGCGGCCGGCTGGCGCACGCCTACCTCTTCGCCGGGCCGCGGGGCGTGGGCAAGGAGGCGGTGGCGTACGCGCTGGGGGCCGCGGCGCTGTGCCCCGAGAAGCCGCTCGAGGGCTGTGGCGCGTGCAACACCTGCCGCCGCGTCTTCGCCGACGTGCACCCCGACTTCCGGCGCTACGAGGCGCCGGGGATGCATTTCGACATCGACCGGGTGCGGGAAATTCTGGCGGAGGCGGGCCGGCCGCCGAGCGAGAGCCCGCGCAAGGTCCTCCTCGTGGTCGAGCCCGAGAAGATGACCTATCGCAGCGACGCTCCCGCTAATGCCTTCCTCAAGACGCTGGAGGAACCGCCCGGGCGTACGACGACCTTCGTCCTCGTCTCGCACGACCCGCGCCAGCTTTTGCCTACGGTCGTCTCGCGGTGCGTGAACGTCCACTTCCCCCGGCTGACGGCGGCGGAGCTTGCGGAGGCGCTGGTGCGCGAGCGCGGCGTGCCGGCGGCGGAGGCGGCCGACGTCGCGCGGAAGGCCGACGGGACGCTGGAGGGCGCGGCGGCCGCGGTGGACGAAGAGCAGCTCGGGCGACTCGAGGCCGCCCTCCGTATTATGGAGGAGCTGGCGGCGGGCGGCGTGGTCGAGGCGCTGGGCGCGGCGCAGATTACGCGGGGCCGCGAGGAGGCGCTGGCCCTGGTCGCGGCGTGGGCGGACTTGACGCACGAGCTGGCGGCGGTGCGCGGCGGCGCGCCGGATACGCTCCGCCTCGAGGCGCTCGAGGGCCGCGTACGGGCGCTCGCCGGGAGCGGCCGTCTGGTGACCCCGGAGCAAGCGTGGGAAGCGCTGGCCCGGGCCGCGGCGGCGCTCCGCGACAACAGCAACGTCGCGCTTACGCTCGAGGAGTTGTTCCTGGAGTTGACGGCGTAGTTATTTTACCGAAAAGAGAAGGAGGGCCGAACGTCGGCCCTCCTTTTTTTATCGCGTCGTTAAAACGGCGGTTACTCGACTTTGAATTCGATGCGGCGGTTGCGCGCGCGGCCGTCGGACGTAGCGTTGTCGGCGATGGGCTTGGCGCTGCCGTAGCCGACGGAGCGGATGCGGCTGGCCTCGATGCCGTACGTCTGGACCAGGTAGTTGCGGACCGAGTCGGCGCGCTCGCGGGAGAGGTTCATCTCGAAGTCGAGGCGGCCGGTCGAAGCGGCGTGGCCCTCGATGACGACGTTGACGTCCGGGTAGTCCTTCATTATCTTGCCGGCCTTCTCGAGGGAGGTATAGGCCCCCGGGACCATAACCGGGCTGTTGGGCTCGAACTTGAGGCCCTCGAGGATGAAGGAGGTTTCCTTGGGCTTCTCGACGGGCTTGCCGCCCTCGGGGCAGCCGTCCTCGTCTTGGTACCCGTTGAAGTCCTCGGCCTCGTTGGGGCACTTGTCCGAGACGTCCGGGATGCCGTCGTTGTCGTTATCGGGGTCGGGGCAGCCGTCGTCGTCCTGGAAGCCGTCCTTGTCCTCGGGCTCGTTGGGGCATTGGTCGACCGCGTCCGGGATGCCGTCGTTGTCGTTATCGGTATCGGGGCAGCCGTCGGTGTCCAAGTAGCCGTCGTAATCCTCCGGGTCGTCCGGGCACTTGTCGCGGGCGTCGGGGATGCCGTCCTTATCGCGGTCGGAGGGAGTGAGGGGGATGTCCATACTGGACTGGAGGTAGCCGCGGAAGTCCGGGGCGGCGGCGGCGGATATGCGGTACGCGCCCCCCAGGCCGAAGTGGAACATGTCGTAGCCGTTGGTGCGTACGCCAAGGGTCGCCTCGAAATTTTTATCCTTCCTGCCGTCCTCGTAGGTTTGGCTGAGGAAGCCGGTGTACTCGTTGATGACAGACAAGACGGGTATGGGCCTGACGTCGAAGCCGACGCCGTAGGATACCCAGTTGGGGCGCTCCCACTTGCGGTACATGCCCTTGGTCGTCTCGTAGTTGGTCTTGCCGCTGCGAATCACGTACCCGACGTTGGCGTTGATGCCGATCATCTTGCCCAGGAAGTCCTTGGAGGCGAGCGCCATGATGCCGACGTTATTCTGGCTCTCCGCTATGAAGTCGGTGGCCTCTTCTTTGGGCGTGATGTAATCTTCGCTCGTGCCGGTGGGGAGGTCGATGAACACCAGGCCGCCCAAAGACAACCAGAACATGTCCTGCCCCACGCCGTGGAACTTGCCGGTCAGCGCGGCGTCGCTCGGGCCGAAGACGTACGTCCCGGTCTCGACCACCCGTTCGCGGTAATGTAAGATGCCGCGGTAGTGGCCGCCGACCTCGAACCATTTAATGGGGCAGAGCGTCAGGCCGAACGACGGCAGCAGGTAATTGTCGCCGCCCTCGGGCGTGTCGTAGCTCCAGTATTGGGCGGCGAACATGGTAACGTCCAGGCTGGGGATTTTTATGGTGTCGGCCGACCACGTGCGGAAAAGGCCTGCGGTGCCGTAGGTAGCGTGGGTGCCGACCGCGTATACCGCGACGGCCGCGGCCAACGTCGCCCCGAAGCTTACGAGTAAGATGCGTTTTAATTTCATTATTAAGCCTCGCTTTCGTTTCGTCGGAGCTCTGCGGCGGCCGCTACTTAACGAACCACCACGTCCTTAGGCGCATTTCTATGTTATCGAGGTAACCGCTGCCGCGGTACCAGTTGATTTTGGCTATGCCGTAGTACGGCGCGACCCAGTAGGTGGTCGTGGAAACATCCTGCTTGTCGCCTTCGCCGGAAAGGTGGAAGACGAGGGTCTGGGTTAGTTCTACGGCGTGGCAATTGAGGCTCCCCAGTTCCGTATCGATCAACGCGCTGCCGGTGACTTCCCCCGTTATCGATATGTCCATGGTGTCGACGCGTTCGTCGCCGTCGAGGTCGCGCGCGAGGCCGAAGTAATCTTTCTGGTCGACGTTGTAGTATACGGTGGGAGGGTTCGTCGGTATTTCGTTGTCGAATTTTAAGACGTCCCATTGTTCATGCGCCACTAAGGGCGTCTTAAACAAAGTGAACGGCGCTCTTTGGCCGTTCGTGTTGTAAAAGAAGGTCCCGATTACCGGGTCGTGGTAGGCGTTCGTGTAGTTGTACCCGCGTAGGACGAAGCGGCGGTCGGCCCCGTAGACGAAGTAATCGTTCTTGAAGAAGATGTCTTGGTTGGCCCAGTAGTAGGCCTGGTCGAGCCGCAGCCGGACGCCCTCTTTGTTCTCGGCGTATTTGGTTACGAGGGTAGGCTCGACGGCGCCGCCCGGACCCACCGGCGCGTTTTCCACCGATACGTGGGTATAGAAAGGCTTCTCCATCGCGGGGTCGCGCGTAACGTTGTACGTATCGTAGACCCACCGCTGACCCGCGCTCGTCGGGAAGTATTCTTCGCTCGGGCCGTTGGTGCCGGCCTCTTCCGTGCCGCACGACGTGATAACGACGCCGGCCGTCAAGGCCAGGACGGCAATCGCGGTGGTCATCCCTTTAAGATGTCGTTTCATAAGGCTATCCCCTTTCGCCTTGCCGGTTTATCTCGCGGTATTTTCCGTGCCCTCTTTTCAGTTTGGCCTCCTTTCTCCGGATATTTTAAAGCGCGTTCGTGGAACGCTTTGGAACCAGCCGTTCCGTGAACGCGTGCGTGTCATAGGGGGGGTAACGCGTCGTTCGTACCCGCGGTTCCCATTTCCTACCCCACCGCCGGCCCCCTAATTCGGGCGCTGGCCTTAACCGCGATTTCCTAACTGCCGACGGCGCGGGCGCGCCGGTTTAATTGCGGCGCATTAACCATACGCCGCCGCCGGCCAGGCAGACGCCGGCTACGACCGTCGGTACGTTAACCGTGTGTTCCCGGGCCAACGGTATAACGCCCGTGCTGGCGTATATTTTTTGCCAGTTGTCGGGCCTGGTTTGTTCGGTATTGAAAAATACGGCCCAACCCGTCATCGTTATCGCCGTCGATATTAAGCTGAGCCCGATTATTCTTTTGATGTCGCGCGACGCTTTGCCGGTCGTATCCTGGAAGCGCGACCATCCCGACTCGACGGAGTCCTCCCGTTCGCTCTCGCCGAAGTAGAAGACCTCGTCTTCTTCCTCGAGCGAAGGCGTGCCGAACGGGTTTCTCCCGCGGCCGTAGTAGTAGCGTACGTTTTCGCCGGTCGTACCGGAGGATTCTTCGCCTTCTTCTTCCGCCACCGCCGGCGCCGCGGCCCACCACACAAGGATGGCAACGACGGCCAGCGCTGTTAGTTTACGCGCGTTCATAATCAAATGACCTTTCCTTTGTTCGTTTCCTACGTTCAAGATTAACACTTTTAAGTTGACGCGTCAACACATATTTCGGAACGCCTCCGCGGACGCCGCCGGCGCACTTGTTCCTTGACCGGCCGTGAATCGTATGTTAGCTTTGCCGAAAAATCGACATAGGAGCGTGCTTGAGAGATGAACGCAGAAGTCGCCAAATTGATAGACGAGCTCCTCGACCGCGAGAACGAGCTGCAACCCCCGTCCGCGACCTTTAAGGGGATTCACGATTACGACGAGGAATGGGACGACCCCGGGCCGGACGGGATAGCCGCTTACGAGGCGTTCGTCGACGAATACCTGGCGCGGGTGGAGGAGGCCGCCGGGGCGGCCGAGGGCGACGACGCCGTCGACCTGGCGTTGGCGCGGGCGCGCCTGGCGAATTACGACGTTTCGTTGCGGGTTCTCGACGATTTGCGGCGCAACCCGCTGGGCGTCCCGGGGACGGTGGTCCAGACGCTCTTCGTCATGCTGGTCCGGGACTACGCGCCGCTCGAGGAGCGGCTCGGCGCGATGCTGGCGCGTACTGAGAAGGTGCCGGCCTATTGCGAGGAGGGAAAAAAATCTTTCCGAGAACCGGTGGCGAAGTTCGTAGAGTTGGCGGCCGAAGTGGCCGCGCACGGGGGCCCTTTTTTGACCCGCGTCGTTCCGGCGGCCGCGGAGCAAGCGGGGAGTAAGTACGCCGCCGACCTGGCGAAGGCGGGCGAACGCGCCGCCGCGGCCCTGGACGATTTCATAAGCCACGTCCGGGGGCTGCCGGCGCGCGAGGATTTCGCCGCGGGCCGGGAGGCGTTCGACCGGCTCCTGAAGGAGTACCATTTGCTCGACTACGACGCCGACTCGCTCTTGGCCTTCGGCCGGGATTCGGTCGCCGAAATACAAGCGGAGGTGGCGGCGTTGGCCGAGGAGATCCGGCCCGGCGCGACGCCGGCCGAGCTGGTCGAGGAATTGAAAAAGGACCACCCCACCGCGGACGAGCTCCTGGATTTCTACCGGGATTGGATGTCGCGCTCCCGACAGTTTATAATCGACAAAAATATCTGCGGCCTTCCGGAGGGGGAGGAGTTGGAGGTAATCCCGACGCCGGAGTTCGAGCGCGCCGTGATGCCGTACGGCGCGTATATGCCGGCCGCGGCCTACGAGCCCCGCCAGAAGGGTTTCTTCTACGTAACGCCGGTCGAACCCGACGCGACGCCCGAGGAACGCGAACAGAAGCTGGCGGGCCACAACCGCGCCAAGGTGCCCGTCGTCGCGCTGCACGAGGGTTACCCCGGCCACCACGTCCAGCTGTGCTGGGCCAACCGCGTCGACAGCCGAATCCGCCGGGAATTCCATTCCAACCCGTTGATCGAGGGGTGGGCGCTGTATTGCGAAGACATGATGCGTGAGCAGGGTTTCTACGACGACGAGCGCATCGTATTGGGCCAGAAGAAGGCCACGCTGTGGCGGGCGGCGCGCGTTATCCTGGACGCGTCGCTCCATACCGGCGGCATGACCTTCGAGGAGGCGGTGGCGTTCCTGGTGGACGTGGTTTCGCTGGAGCGCGTGAACGCGGAGGCGGAGGTCAAGAGGTACGTATATACGCCCACGCAGCCGATGTCGTACCTCGTCGGGAAGCACGAGATAATGGCGCTACGGGACGAGTACTTCCGGCGGCATCCCGACGACTCCCTGCGCGATTTCCACGACCGCGTATTGGCCGTGGGCTCTCTGCCGGTGAGGCTCGTGCGGGAAGCGGTATTATCTTAGGGCGGAGCACGGGGGCCGGGCTTACGGCCCGGGTTAAGCGTGCGGTTGAGTTATACGTGTTGCCTTTGCCGTAGCCGTTTGCTATATTAGGGCCGGTCGGCGGCGCCGGCGCGGGGAGCGAAGCGACGTGGACTGGTACGGTTTCGGGCGGCGGCTGGAGAGCGCGGCCTCGAATTTGTGGCGTAATTTAAGGCTCCCGGGGGCGTTGTGGTACTTGGGCGCGGCCGCTTTCGCGACGTCGGGCGCCGGCGTATTGGCGGGAAGCAAGTTCGTGCTGCCGGCGCTGGACGTCGCCGCGGCGCTCCCCGTTTACGTGTGGGCGCGGCTTCACCGCGGCTTCCAGGGGGCGGCTTTCGCGCTCCTTTTTTGGTCTTTCTGTAAAGTAGCCGCCGTAGCTTTCTTTACGGTGCTTTTCCCGGCCCGGGCCGGGGAGGCCGTCGCATACGGCGCTTCGTACGCCCAAGGTATGACGTTGTGGGTGGGGTCGGGCGCGGACGTGGCGGGCATCGGCGCGTGGGGTACGTGGCGGCTCAAGGAAGCATTAGCGCTCGCGGCCCTCAGCCTGCCGACGGCGGGGGTGGGCGGCCTGGCGTTCGCGACGACGCTGTTGAATTGCCAGGCGTACTACTTGGGGACTTTATTTCTGCGGGCGGCGGAACCCTGGAAGGTGGTCGCGTTGGGGTGGCCGCTGTGGGAAGTTTTCCGGGCGCTCGCGTTCGTCAACATATTATTGGCCGCGGCCGAGCCTACCCTGTCGCGGGTTTTGCGCCGGCCGTTTCGCGGCCGCGATTTAAGGGACGCCGCCATTTTAGCCTTCTTGATGATGGTTGCGGCGTACGTAGCTCATATTAGCCTTGCGCCCTGGTGGCGCGAAGCACTCGCGCCGGCGTTGTATTTCGACGTACCGCCGGCGACGCCGTGAGAGGTTTCGTCTTCATATTCGCTTTGTGGCTGGCCGGCGCGGGCGCCGCGCAGGGTAAGGTGCTGGTCTGGGACCGGGATAACGGCCTTACTTTCGACGACCCGGAGAGCGGCCGCGCCGTCGGGACGGAGTACGCCGTGGTGAAGGCGCTAAAGGCGCGCGGCGTAGCGGACGTGGAACAGAGGTTCGTCTTGCCGTACGACCTCGCCGGGTACGAGGCGGTCTTCGTGCTGTGCGGCTTTTGGCCCGACGACGGCCGGTTGTCGTACGTCGAGCGTCAGGTTTTGGAAAGCTACCTCGGCGGGGACGGCGCCAATTTATACGTCGAAGGTACGGAGATAGGGCATCGATACGGCGGCTCGACTTTGTTTAAAAAGCTCGGTACGGCGTTCGCCGACGACGGCCGGCCGATGGAGGACGGCAACGTCAACGTCGCCGAGGGTATCGGCGCATGGGCCGGGATAAGTTTCGACTACTACTCGTACCGCAAGGACGAACCGGACGCCTACGTGGACGAATTTAAAAACGCCGGGGGCGAAGTGGTAGTACGCTCGCGGCGGGCCGGCTACCAGTCGAACGGCCGCGTGGTCAGGTACGCCGTCGCGGGCGAGTTCTACTATAAAACCATTACTTCTTCCATAATATTCGGCGCGTTGGCTGACGGTAAACACAAAAAGAAAGACCTGATGGCGAAGTACCTGGAGTTCTTCGGGATAACCGGCAGCCATAACGAGATAGGCGTCGCGCCGGCGTCGTTGGGGCGAATCAGGGCGTTGTTCCGCTAGGGGCGCCCCCGCCGGACGACGGGAGGCAGCGAACGATGGGCTACGACCCGGGACTTAAAAAGTTGATCGGGAAGGTCGAGGCTTCCAGGCCGGACCGCATCGAGGCCGTCAAGCGCGGCGAGCACTACCCGCGCCTTACGATGGAGGAGATAGACGCCCTCCTCAAATCGTTCCACCCCGACTTCCGCGCGGACGCCAAACGCGAATTGCGCGTCGGCCCCAACAAGGGCGCGGTTTACCCCAACGAGCTCGTCGACGTGTTGGAGTCGCGCAGTCGCCTCGACCCCACCGGGGTGGACCTGGAGCGCGTCGACTACGACGTCGAGCTGCTTATCGTGGGCGGCGGCGGCGCCGGCTGCAGCGCGGCCGTCACCGCGTCCGACGCCGGCGTAAAGGATATCCTCATCGCGACCAAGCTCCGGCTGGGCGACGCCAACACCATGATGGCGGAGGGGGGCATCCAGGCCGCGGACAAGGAGAACGACTCGCCGGTTATTCATTACCTCGACGTACTGGGCGGCGGCCGCTTCGCCAATTATCCCGAGCTGGTGGAGGCGTTGGTATACGACGCGCCGTTCGTCATCGCCTGGCTCGAGAAGCTGGGCGTGATGTTCGACAAGACCGAGGACGGGACGATGCGCACCCTCCACGGCGGCGGCACGAGCCGCAAGCGCATGCACTCCTGCGGCGACATCACCGGCGCCGAAATTATGAGGACGCTGCGCGACGAGGTGGAGTGCCGTCCCCATATCAAAACGTTGGAGTTCGCGCCGGCGGTGGAGATAATAAAGGACGAGGCGGGGAAGGCCGCGGGCGCGGTCCTCTACGACCTCGACCGCGACCGGTACATCGTCGTGCGGGCCAAGTGCACCGTCATATCGACGGGAGGCTTCGGCCGCCTCCACCTCATGGGTTTCCCCACCACCAACCATTACGGCGCCACCGCCGACGGCCTGGCCATGGCCTACCACGCCGGCTGCGAGCTGGTATTCCTCGAGTCCTCGCAGTTCCACCCCACCGGCGCCATATACCCGGAGCAGATCGTAGGCCTCCTTATTACCGAAAAAATACGCGGCGCCGGCGCGCAGTTCCTCAACGTCGACGCCGAGCAGTTCGTCTACCCCCTCGAGACGCGGGACGTCGCCTCGTCGGCCCTCATCCGCGAGTGCGCGCCGCCCGACAAGGGGGGCCGGGGGAATGGCGTAACCACCCCCTCCGGCCGCGTCGGCATCTGGCTGGACTCGCCCATGATAGACATCCTGCGGGGCCCGGGGACCGTTCGGCGCGACTTCCCCGGCAAGTTCCGCATGTACGACAACCACGGCATCGACATCGCGCGCGAGCCGATGCTCATCTACCCGACGCTGCACTACCAGAACGGCGGCGTCGCGATCCACGCCGACGCCTCGAGCAAGGACGTCGAAGGCCTCTATTTCGCGGGCGAGGTCGCGGGGGGCATTCACGGCCAGAACCGGCTGATGGGGAATTCGCTTCTCGACGTGTGCGTCTTCGGCCGGCGGGCGGGGGCCGCGGCGGCGGCCAAATTGCCGACGGCGGAGTTGGGCGCGCTCTCGCTCGCGCACGTGAAGGCGTGGGACGAGGAGGTCGCCCGCGCCGGCCTGGAGAGCGAACTCGCGGCGCCGATACTTTTCCCGGACTACCGCGGTAGGGTGATGTAGCTCAAGCGATGGCGTGGTTGGACCAGGCATTAAATTTTTTCGGTTACGCGGTCTGCCACTGCCTGCCGTCGCGCACGCTTACCGTGGGCGGCCATTTACTGCCGGTGTGTTCGCGCTGCACCGGCATATATTTAGGTATAGCCGCCACGTATATCTTTTTAATCTCTCGCAGGGGCTTCAAAGTTAACGCGCTGCCTTCACTTTGGGCTTCGCTGGCGGCGGCGGCGATGCTGTTGCCGATGGCGGTGGACGGCGTATCCTCGTACGTGGGCCTGCGCGAGACGACGAACACGCTGAGGTTCCTGACCGGCCTGGCGGCCGGCGCCGCGCTGCCCGTTTTCGCCTTCCCTCTCCTGTCGCCGGAGTTGATCGTAGGCGGCGGCAAGAGGGGGGTCGTGCGGCCCTTCGGGGGGCCGTGGGACGGCGTAATATGGCTCGGGTTGCTGGCGGCGGCGGGGGCGCTGGTGTTCGCGCCGTGGCCTTGGCTCTACTACCCGCTGGCTATCTTGACCGTCGCGGGGCTCGCCGGCATATTCTTCAACCTCGCGCTGGTGATATGGGAAATGGTGCTCGAGCGCGCGGGGCGGTGGGGCCGGCGGCCGTGGACGCTGGCCGCGGCGGCGTTGACGGTTCTGCTGGTATTCTCCGCGCTCAACGTCTTCCACTATTTCGCCTTCCGGGCGATGGCGGACATCTCGGGAGGCGAGCTGCCGTCGTAGGAAGGGGCGACACAATGGTGCGAGCGTGCTTGATAGGGATCGTGGGCTTGGCGACGGCGGCGACGGCCGCCGCGGCCGGGCCTCCCGCGGAAACGTTATTCGGCGGCGACGTCACCTTCGGCGGCTACGGCGCGCCGGTGGTCCGCGTCGGCCAGTTTAACGGCGACGTGGCCGCGTTCGCTGGGGCCCAGGGCGGCGTCGTCTTGAACCATTCGCTAATCCTCGGCCTCGGCGGATGGGCCCTGATGCCGAGCGTCGACGTCACCGACGGCGTGCCCCGGCTGATCGATTTCGGTTACGGCGGCTTCCTCGTGGAGTACGTCTATCCGTGGCAGAAATTGCTGCACTTCCACGCCTCCCTCCTGATCGGCGGCGGCGGACTCGTCTACAACGACGTGTACTTCTGGGAGTACGGCGTAGTCGACGCCGTTTTTATCGCCGAGCCGACCGTGGGCGTCGAGTTGAACGTCACGCAGTATTTACGCCTGGCGGTCGGAGCCGGGTACCGGTACGCCGCCGATACCGAGTGCGAGGGCTTGACCGACGACGACCTGCGCGGCGTTTCGGGCGCCGCGGTATTCAAGATCGGCGTGTTCTAAGAGGTAGCGGGTATGGAGGCGCACGAAGCCTTGCTCTCGCGGCGGAGTATTCGAAAGTACGCGGCGGAGGCCGTCCCGAAGGAGGAAGTCTCCCGGTTGTTGGAGGCGGCCATGGCGGACATCTCGGGCGGCGAGCTGCCGCCGTAACGCCGGGCCGGTAAAACGTTTTCTTGAGAGAGCTAAATGGCCGATGAGTTAACGAACGCGGGCGAGTGGGAAGAGAGGGAGCGCCGCCTCCTGGACCTAGGCGAACCGGCCTTCTTGACCGTGTTGTACTTCTACGCGGTCCTGTCGTGGATTTGGGGGCTCGTCTTCGGCATAGTCGCGCTGGCGCAGTGCAAGCTCGAGGCCAACAAGCGCGTCGGCAAGATATGCATAATCCTCGCCATCGTTAATTTCGTATTAATAGGTTGCCTGGTAGCAGCGTGCGTCGTGATAATTATTTTCGCCGCCGGCGCGTGGGCGTATCTCGCCTCGTCGTCCGGGGCGGGCGGCGGTTGAGGATAAACCTTACGTCGGTCAGGAGGACCGGTTATGGAAGAGCTGCTGAACGTGGACTGGGACGAGAAGAAGCGGCGGTTGGTTGATTTGCTCGAGCCGTTAGCCGTGGCCTTCGTGATCTACACCGCGGTAACAAACCCGATCCTCGGTTTAGTTCTGGGCTTCGTGGCTATGGCGAAGTGCCGGCTCGAGAAGAATAAGCGCATAGGCAAGATCTGCGTCATCATCAGTTTCGTGATGCTCGGCCTGTGGGTGCTGTGCATCGTCGCGTACGTGATCGTTATCGTCGCGGTCACCGCCGCCGGCGGCCTGGGCGGAATTTAACCCGCCCCGAGTTAACGACAACCGTGTTGAGCTTTCGGCGCGAGCCGAAGGGAGCTCCGTTATGAAGGTCCACGAGTATCAGGCCAAGGAGATTTTCAAGGAGTTTGGCATAAAGACGCCCCGCGGCGGCGTCGCGACGACGCCCGAGGAAGCGGAGGCCGTCGCGAAGGAGGTCGGCGGGCCGGTCGCCGTCAAGGCTCAGGTCCACGTGGGAGGCCGCGGCAAGGCCGGCGGCATCAAGGTGGCGCAGACGCCGGCGGAGGCCAGGGAGGCCGCGGCGCAGATCCTCGGCATGGACATCAAGGGCCTCACCGTGGAGAAGGTCCTGGTGGAGGAGGCGTCCCGCATCGCGAAGGAGTATTATCTGGGCTTCGTCGCGGACCGCGCCGCGAAGGCCGTAACGCTTATGGCCTCGAGCGAGGGCGGCGTCGAAATCGAGGAGGTCGCGCGGACCAACCCGGACGCCATCGTCAAAGTTACGGTGGACCCGTGCCTGGGCCTGCACGGCTTCCAGGCGTTCACGGTCGGCAAGAAGCTGACCGGCGACGCGGGGAAGGCACGCGTCGTCGCCGACGTGTTGTCGAGAATTTATAAAGCGTTCGTGGCGTACGATTGCTCGTTGGCCGAGATAAATCCGTTCGTGGAGACGGAGGACGGCGACTTCATCGCGCTCGACGCCAAGATAAATATCGACGACAACGCCCTCTTCCGCCACGCCGAGCTGGCCGAAGGCCGCGACGACCTGGCCGAGACCGAGCTACGCGCCAAGGCCGCGGACCTTAGCTACGTCCCCATGACCGGCAACGTGGCCTGCATCGTCAACGGCGCCGGCCTCGCGATGACGACGATGGACCTCGTCAAGCTTTACGGCGGCGAGCCGGCGAACTTCCTCGACGTCGGCGGCTCGAGCTCCCCCGAGAAAATCCTGACGGCGATGGACATCATCATGTCGTCGCCCGGCGTGAAGGCGGTGCTGGTGAACATCTTCGGCGGCATCACGCGCTGCGACGACGTCGCGACGGGCCTGGTCGCCGCGCTAAAGAAGCACCCCCTCGACGTTCCGCTCGTCGTCCGTCTCACCGGCACCAACGAGGAGGAGGCGCGCGAAATTCTGAAGAAGGCCGGCATCGAGGCCGGCTCGGATATGGACGAGGCGGTCAAGGCCGCGGTGGAGGCGGCTCGAGGGAGCGCTTAGCGGGGCGCGTAAGTATGCGCAAATTGGATTGGGACGAGAGCGGCTCTTTGGAGAACTGGCAGCGAGCGGTGCTGGAATTCGCGCGGCGCGCCCGCGGGGAGCTGGGTGACCATATCGTCCGCATCATACTCTACGGCTCGCGGGCGCGGGGGGATTATACCGAGGACTCGGATATCGACATCCTGGTGGTCGTGCGGGATATCGACGCCAAGGAGGCCGACGAACGACTGAGTTGGTTAGCGTGGGAGGTTTTGGAGGATTACAACGAGTTATTTAGCGTCCGGGTCGTTCGGGAGGACGAATACGCCGTGAAGCGGGGCTCTAGTTACTATATTAACGTAAATGAAGAGGGCGTTGCCGTATGAACGACGATACTCGTACGGATATACTAGGCAACGTCGAGTTGGCTCGCGAAACGTTGGCCGAAATGCGCGGGGCGGTCGAGCGCGGCCGTTATAGAATCGGCGTATCGCACTTATACTACGCATGCTTCTACTATCTCCGGGCGTTACTGCTGACAAAAGGCGCCGCGTATCAGTCCCATAAGGGCGTCATCGTCGGGTTCAATTTATTTTTCGTCAAGGAAGGTTTAGCGCCGCGCGATATGGGTGCGTTTTTACGGAAGCTGGGCGACGACCGGCAGGAAGCCGATTACCGGTTCGGGAAATATAAACGCGAAGACGTAGAGGCCAGAATAAAAAAAGCGGACGCGTTCATAGTGTTCGCGGAGGGGTATCTGGAAGAAGCGTTGAAGTAAACGCGAGGCGGTCAAGGCCGCGGTGGAGGCGGCTCGAGGTAGCGCTTAGCGGGGCGCGTAAGTATGCGCAAATTGGATTGGGACGAGAGCGGCTCTTTGGAGAACTGGCAGCGAGCGGTGCTGGAATTCGCGCGGCGCGCCCGCGGGGAGCTGGGTGACCATATCGTCCGCATCATACTCTACGGCTCGCGGGCGCGGGGGGATTATACCGAGGACTCGGACATCGACGTACTGGTGGTCGTGCGGGATATCGACGCCAAGGAGGCCGACGAGCGCATATTCCCGTTCGCGCATTACGCGTTAACCGAATACGAAGAGTTATTGTTCGCTTCCGTTCTTACCGAAGAGGAATACGTCGCAAGCCAGGCGAGGAGTTTTTATATTAACGTCGCCGAAGAAGGTGTAGGAGTATGACGGAGGAATTTCGGCAAGAGGTCCGTGAAGATTTAAGCGCGGCGGAGCGGAAGTTTACCTCAGCGGAATTCAATTTCTCCCAAGGAGCGTTCGGCGAAGCAGTCGCGGACCTATATTACGTCTGTTTCCATTACCTCCGGGCGGTATTGCTAACGCGGGGGACGAAATACCAATCGCATAAAGGCGTCCTTAACGGTTTCCATAAGCATTTCGTCAACGAGGGGTTAGCGGAAGCGGAGTTGGGGAAGTTTCTAAATAACCTTGCGAAAGCGCGAAACGACGCCGACTATAAATACGGTACGTTCGACGCCGCCACGGTTTCATCGTTCCGCGATCAGACGCTTGCGTTTCGGGATTTTGCGGTGACTTATCTTGGCCAATTTTCCGATTGGGTACTCGTGTTCCGAGGGGCCCCCGTGCTTTTCGACCTCCTAAAGAATTCGTGGGAGAGTATCCCCGCAATAAAAGAACGGTGGATATACAACGGCGTTTTCCACCGCCGCGCCCCGAGCGAATCAGGCTTACCTTCGCAAATAACGGTAGTCGTGTTACCGGATGGGACGGTGAGGTGCCGTTATCCGAAAAGGTCCGTATTGTTAGCTTTACCCGAATCCCCGCGAGACGAGGCTTTAAGTTACTTGGGTGATTTGTTGGAGGCATTATATATACAACTCGCCGCCGATCTTCCGGCGGATTGGCGTAACGACGTATCGATTACCATTGAACCTCGTTACGAAACCGATTAACGCGCGGGCGGTTCCCGTACGAAAAACGTTAATGTGGAGTGTTACTTAACGTCAACCGATATTAACCCGGAGTCTCTATGTCGATTCTGATAGACGAAAATACCAAGCTCATCGTGCAGGGCATCACGGGCCGCGACGGCTCCTTCCACGCCGCGCGGATGAAGGAATACGGCACCAGGGTGGTCGCCGGCGTCACGCCCGGCAAGGGCGGCTCGAGCGTCGACGGCGTCCCCGTCTTCGATACCGTAGCCGAGGCGGCCGAGGCCACCGGCGCCAACACCTCCATCATCTTCGTGCCGGTCGCCTTCGCCGCGGACGCGGTGTACGAGGCCATAGACGCGGGCCTGGAGCTCGTCGTCATCATCACCGAGGGCATCCCCGTCGCCGACATGAACAAGATATATCATTACGCCGAGGAGGAGGGCGCGCGCTTCATCGGCCCCAACTCGCCGGGGCTCATTAGCCCGGGCAAGGCCAAGGTGGGCATTATGCCGGCGCGCATCCACGAGGCCGGCGACGTCGGCGTCGTCTCGCGCTCCGGGACCCTCACGTACGAGGTGGTATACGCGCTAACGCGGGCGGGGCTGGGCCAGTCGACGTGCATCGGCATCGGCGGCGACCCGGTCATCGGGACCGGCTTCATCGATTGTTTGGAGATGTTCGAGGCCGACCCGGAGACGCAAGCCGTGGTCCTCATCGGCGAAATAGGGGGCGACGACGAGGAGCGCGCCGCGGAATACGTAAAGGCGACGATGTCGAAGCCGGTGGTGTCCTTCATCGCGGGCCGGACCGCGCCCCCGGGCAAACGGATGGGCCACGCCGGCGCCATCATCTCGGGCGGCGCCGGGACGGCGGAGGGCAAACGCAAAGCGCTGACCGCCGCGGGCGTAGGCGTCGCCGATACCCCCAGCGTCATCCCGGCGATGGTCAAGGAGGCGCTGGGGGCCGGATAATTTAAACCAAAACAGTCATATATACGTCGAATATACGCCATGGCAAGAAAGATAATCATAGGGTATATCGCGCTGGTGTTGGGCGCGATGTTGGCCTTGCCGGGGCCCGCGGACGTCGCGGCGCAGGACAGCATAACCTGCATCTATTGCGACGGTTCGGGCGAGGTGACCTGCGCTTATTGCGATGGAAACGGCACCGTTACGTGTAATTACTGCGACGGCACCGGGAAGATTACGTGCACGTATTGCAACGGGACCGGCCGCATCCGCTGCGCGGAGTGTTTCGGCAAGGGATACATCTACGACGACGGCAATAGAACGAAGTGCCCGACGTGTAAAGGCGCGGGGAGCTTCCCCTGCGATTACTGCGTCGACGGCAAATTATTCTGCGACGTATGCCGCGGTTCCGGCAAATTGACGTGCGTGGTGTGCGACGGTTACGGCGCGGTGCAATGCGCCGTATGCAAGGGTACCGGGAAGATGAAGTTAAAATAGGCTAATGAGAACGGGCCCGGCCGCGGCTCGAGCCGCGGCCTTTTTTATGCCGCTTGACGGGCGGCCGCCGGTTCGATAAAATAGGGCGGCGGCGGCCTCTATGCTGAAGCAGCTCTACATCGAGGATTTCGTCCTCATCGACCGGGTGGCGTTGGAGTTCGGCCCGGGCTTCACCGTGCTGACGGGCGAGACCGGCGCCGGCAAGAGCATAATCGTCTCGGCGCTCGAGCTCCTGCTCGGCGGCCGGGGCGACAGCCTGCTGGTGCGCCGCGGCGCGGACCGGGCGCGGCTGGAGGCCGTCTTCGAGGGCAACCCCCGGGCGGCCGCGCTCCTCGACGAGGAGGGCATAGAGGCGGACGGCGACGAGTTGATATTGCGGCGCGAGATAGGCGCCGACGGCCGGAGCCGCTGCTACGCCAACAACCGGCCCGTTACGGTCGCGTCTTTGGCCGGGTTGGCCGGGTCGCTGGTGGAGCTCCACGGCCAGTTCTCGGAGTTGCCGGCACTCAAGGGGCGGGGTCAGACCGAACTCCTGGATGATTACGCCGGCCTGGCCGAGCGACGCTTGCGCTACGAGGAGGCGTTCGCGCGTTGGCGGGACCTGGGCGCGGAGTGCAAGCAGCTCGAGGATTCCCGCGCCGAGCGCGGCGTCCTGCTCGACGGCCTGGCGTACATGATACAAGAGCTGGAGAGCGCCGAGCTGAGGGAGGGCGAGGAGGAGGAGCTGCGCGAGAAGCGCGGCCGCGTACGACACGCCGTCCGCATAAAGGAAGACGTGGAGGCCGCGCTCGCGCTCATCGCCGAGGGCGACGGCGCCATCTCGTCGCAGCTTACGGAGCTCGAGAAGGTGCTGGCGGACCTGGCCGAGGTGGTGCCGTCGGCGGCCGGCGCCGCCGGAAGGCTCGCCGACGTGAACGCCGTGCTCGACGAGATCAACCGGGAGCTCGCGGGGCTGCGGGCGGCGGAGGAGGGCGAGGCCGTCGACCTGGAGGCCATCGAGAGCCGGCTGGCGCTCCTCGAGCGGTTGAAGCGGAAGTACGGCAAGGACGTCGCCGGCGTCATAGCCCACCTCGACGAGCTGCGTGAGAAGAAGCGCGACCTCGAGCAGGCCGACGACCGCCTGGCCGACGCGGAGGAGGAGCGGGCGGCCGCGGCCGAGGAGGCGTTAACTCAAGCCGGCGAGCTCTCGGAGCGCCGGCGCGACGCCGCCGAAAAGTTGACGGCGCAAGTGAAAGCGGACCTGCCGGCGTTGGGAATGGAGGGCGCGGCGTTCCGCGTCGGCTTCGTCGAGCCGTCGCGCGCGGCCTTACCCCGCGAGGGCGCGCCGCCGCTGGGGCCGTCGGGCGCGGAGGAAGTAGTATTCGAGCTGGCGGCCAACCCCGGCGAGGAGATGAAGCCGCTGGCCCGGGTGGCGTCGGGGGGCGAGTTGTCGCGCGTTATGCTGGCGGTCCGGTCGGCGTCGGCGGGCCGCGCCGGAATGGAGACCATCGTCTTCGACGAGGTGGATACCGGCATCGGCGGCCGGGTGGGCCACGCGGTGGGGAACCGGCTGCACGAGGTCGCCGCGGCGCGCCAGGTGGTATGCGTTACGCACCTCGCCCAGATCGCGGCCCGGGCCGATACGCAGTTTTACGTCGACAAGGTAGTGGAAGGCGGCCGGGCGACGATAAGGGTAACCGGCGTCGACGGCCGGTTGCGGCTCGAGGAGTTGGCGCGGATGCTGGGGGGCGGTAAGCCGCCCACGCCGACGACGCTGAAGTACGCCCGCGAGCTTTTGGACACCGTCCGGCGCGAGGCAGGCGCCGGCGCCGAGAAAGGTGTTTGAATATGAAGAAGATTTTACTGTGGATATTATTTTTCGTCTTCCTGATATTGATAATAAGCCCCATAGACCTGATGCCCGGGCCGGTGGACGACATCGTCTACGGCATCCTGGACGTGATAATTATCGCCCTGTTGGGCGTGGTCCGGGACAAGAAAAAGAAAGCGCTCCCGCCTTCCGAAAAAGGCGAGAGCGCGGGCGTAAACGACAAACGCTAAGGGGCGTTATCGCCCCACACGCGGGCCGTCGCTAGCAACAGCTGGCGTCGGCCTTGCTTTTGTCGCCCGAGTGCGGTGAGCGGCAGCAACACATCGGGAAGCACTTCATGAGTTGCTGGGCTCGTTCTCCCTTTACCCGGATGATGTATTCGCCGTCCTTCTCCTCGATCTTGACGTCAAGGATATTTTTATCCACGGTACCACCTCCTTTCTTTGTTTGCTATATTCGTATATTTAATTATTTCGATAGACAAAACCAAAAAATTTTAATCTACCTCGAACTCGTCGCGCACACAGCTGCATACGGCGGAGACTCGGTCTTTATTCAAGGCGTAAAACACGGTCGTACCCTCCTTTTCGGCCGTGACGAGGCCGGCCTCACGCAGGACCCGTAGGTGATGGGAAACGGCGGGTTGGCTGAGGTTGACGCGGGCGACGATGTCACCGACGCAAAGACGTTCGCAGCACAGCGCCTTAAGAATCGAGACGCGGACCGGGTCGCCGAGGGCTTTAAAGGACGTACATATATCCATACATTTAAATGTATAACACAACGGGCCCGCGATGTCAACCCTTTATTTCGGAAGCGGCCTACGCGCCGAACTTCTCCGCTCGGCCCGCCAGGTTGAGCAATATGGGCAGGAGGTCCCGGCCGCGCAGGCGGCCGGCGCCGCCCACGGCCGCGGGGCGCTCGCCGAACGTCTCGACGGCGTCGGTACGCACCCCCGGGCCCCAAAAGAGCACCGGGACCGGGTCGCCGCTGTGGTCGCGCACCGCCACCGGCGTCGCGTGGTCACCCAATATCGCGACGTGGCAGCCGGCCGGGAGGCCGTCGAGCAGCGGCGCCGCGGCGGCGTCGATGCGCTCGATGACGGCGACCTTGGCCGCGGCGTCGCCGTCGTGGCCGGCGACGTCGGGCCCTTTCACGTTCGCGAGGACGAGGTCGTATTTCCCCACGGCCTCGGCCGTGGCGGCCATAAAGGCGCCGAGGTCGGTATCCAGGCCGCCGTTGACCGCCTCCGGCAGCGGGACGACGTCCAGGCCGCAGTACCGCGCAATACCGCGGATGAGGCCTACCTCCACGACGGCGGCCGCGGTCAGGTCGTAGAGCTCCGTGACGCGCGGGATGTGGGGCGCGAGGCCGGCCCCGCGCGGTAAGATAATATTGGCGGGCGGGAGGTTGCGTCGCGCGCGCTCGTCGTTGACGGCGTGGCCCTTCAGCGTCTCGTACGACAGCGCGACGAACTTGTTTACGACGGCCGCGGTTTTTTCGTCTTCGGGCGTTGGGCCGGCGGCGCGGGCGACGGCCGCGCCCTCCTCGTGGGGGTCGACGTCGCTGACGGCGGCGCCCAGGCCGTCGCCGCGGAGGACGAGCGCGGCGCGGTGGGCGGTCGATTCCTTGATGAAGCATTTAACGCCGTCGAGCTCGACGCCGTTCAGGGGGGCGACCAGCTCCGCGGTCCCCTCGGTGATGCGGCCCGCGCGTCGGTCGATAACGACGAGCTCGCCGTCCCGCTCTTCCACCGTCGCGAAGTTGCAGCGGAACGCCACGTCGCCCGGGCGCACGTCCATACCGACGCCCAGCGCCTCGAACGGCCCGCGGCCGGTGTAGTACTCGTAAGGGTCGTAGCCCAGCAGCGCCAGGTGCGCGGTATCGGAACCGGGGCGCACGCCGGGCGCCACGGGGTCGAGGATGCCGTTTTCGCCCCGCCGCGCCAGCCGGTCGAAGTTGGGGGTGCGGGCGGCCTCGAGCGGCGTCTTGCCGTCCAGCTCTTCCACCGGCCTGTCCGCCACGCCGTCGCACAGCAGTATCAATATTTTCCCTTGGGATGTCATATCAGTACGCCTTCGCGAAGTACGCCCAGACCTTGGCCTTGCCGCCGCAGCCGGCGCAGCTCTTGTCGCCGGCGTCCTCCGGCTCGAGCGGGATGAAGCGGATGGTGGCGCCGGTCTGCGTCGCGATGTCGTCTTCGCACGCGGACTCGCCGCACCACGGCGCCCGGACGAAGCCGGGCCGCCCCTCGAGGAGGGAGTAGAAGTCGTCGCGGTTGTCGACGGTCTTGGTGTTCTCTTCCAAATACGAGGAGGCCGCGGCCAGCATGTCCCCCTGTATCGCCTCGAGCGTCTCCGCGGCCCAGGCGGCGATTTTATCGCGCGGCACCGCCGTTTTCTCGCGGGTGTCGCGCCGCACCGCGGTGACGACGCCCTTCTCGACGTCCTTGGGCCCGAGCTCGAGCCGGAGCGGCGCGCCGCGCATCTCCCACTCGTTGAACTTCCACCCGGGCGTGTACTCGTCGCGGTCGTCGAGCTTCACGCGCAGCCCCGCGGCCTTGAGCTCGTCGGCCAGCGCGCGGGCCTTGGCCAGGACGTCTTCCTTGGTCTTCTCGAAGGTGATGGGGACGACGACCGCCTGCACCGGCGCCACCCGGGGCGGGAGCTTAAGGCCGGCGTCGTCGCCGTGAACCATTATAAGGGCGCCTATCAAGCGGGTGGTGACGCCCCACGACGTTTGCCACACGTAGTGGAGCTTGTTGTCTTCCTCCAGGTACGTTATGTCGAAAACCTTGGCGAAGTGCTGACCCAGGTTGTGGGACGTGCCGGCCTGCAGCGCCCGGCCGTCCGGCATGAGCGCCTCCACGGTATACGTTTGGAGGGCGCCCGGGAAGCGTTCGCGGTCGGTTTTGACGCCCGTGTACACCGGGATGGCGAGGACTTCGTGGACGAATTTCTCGTAGAGCTCGAGGATCATCAAGGCTTCCTCGTAGGCCTCGTCGGCGGTGCGGTGGGCGGTATGGCCCTCCTGCCACAGGAACTCGGTGGTCCGCAAGAAGAGGCGCGTTACCTTCTCCCACCGCACGATATTGGCCCACTGGTTTATCAGGACCGGCAAGTCGCGCCACGAGCGTATCCACTTGGCGTACATCTGGCAGATGATGGCCTCCGAGGTGGGCCGGATGGCGAGGCGCTCCTCCAGCACTTCGGTGCCGCCCTGCGTCACCCATGCCACCTGGGGCGTAAAGCCCTCGGTGTGTTCGGCCTCTTTGGCCAGAAACGATTCCGGGATAAGCAGCGGGAAGTACGCGTTCTCGTGGCCGGCGGCCTTGATGCGCGCGTCGAGCGCGTCGCGGAGCAGCTCCCATATGGCGTAGCCGTACGGCCGAATCACCATACACCCGCGAACCGGCGCGTAGTCGGCCAGCTCGGCCTTGCGGACGACGTCGATGTACCACTGCGAGAAGTCGACGTCCCGCCGGCAGATATCCTTCACGAATTTTTTTTCATTTTTTTCTTCCATAAAAGCTCCGTTGGGGGATTACGGGGGCGAGCTTCGGGTGCCGCCGGCGCGGTCGCGCCGACCGGAATTCACCTCGCGGCGGCCGCGCCGCCCGCCGTTTCGGGCGCGGCCAGCGGCGCCGCGGCGACGCGGGAGGGCGCGCCGGCCGAGAGTAACACCGCGGCCCTGTTTACCGCGGCGGCCGCGGCTATAGCTACGAAAAACGTCTGGCCCCCCCGCAGTATCGTCTCGAACGAGCCCGCGACGATGGTCGCTACGAACAGCGCTTCGTACATGCCGTTCAAGAGAAAGTACTCGTCCAGGCCGGCGCCGCGGCAAAGGCGCTCGTTCTCGCGGAACAACCGGAAAGTAACGATTATCAACCCCAGGAAGAAAAAGAAGCCGACGACGCCCGTACTAACGAGTACTTCCAATATGCCGCTGTGGACGGCCTTGACGTGCTCCGCGGGCCCGCGGGCTTCGGCCGCGTATTCGGCCCGGTAAATGGTCCCGAACGTCCGCGGCCCGATGCCTATGAGGGGCGAGCTCTTAAAGATGTCCAGCGCGGAACGGTAAATGTAACCGCGCGACCCGCCGAGGGCCTCTTCCGTTTCCCCGGTGAACAACGCGCCGAACCATCGCTCTTGTCGGGTTTTGTATTGCTCCGGTATTAGTATCAGGGCGACCACCAATACGGAGGCGGCCAACAGATATGGGATTAACTTCTTACGTTTTTTTATCAGTTGGTACGTAAAGGTTATAATGATGGTCAATAGGCCGCCCCGCGAGCCGGTGAAGATGATCGTTACGACGCACGTGGCCAGGCCGCAGAGGGAGAGCAGTCTTTTCTTGGCGTCCGTTACGGACAGCGTAAGTACGAGCAACATGGCGGCGGCGAAATTCCCCACCATAGCCAGGCCGTTGGGGTTGCCCACCGCTCCCGCGGCGCGTATGACCCCGCTCATAGCTATCGAGCCTATCCCGGTAACGCAGGAGGTTAGTAATGAAAGTACGAAGAACCACGTATAGCGAGCGAACCATTTCGTTTCGGCGAAGAGGTTTATGAATATAACGTACAATATTATGTTCTCGAGCAGTTGGAAGGTAGCCGTCCATACCTTACTCCACGCCAGCGCTTGGAACGCCGATATCAAGGTGGCGACCAGGAAGCCGTATAAAAATACCAGTTGCGTTTTATGGCCGAAGACGGGCTTCTTTTTTTGGGTGACGACCAACGCTACGAACCCGATGAGCGTGAAGAGGCCGATGCTCTTGGTGAGCGTAACGCCTAAGCCGCGGAAGAGGTGCTCCAGCTGCAGCCCCTGGGCCAACGAACGGTAAACCCTTAACGCGATGACGCCGAGGTGGGGTTTCGTTATGATCGTCAGGAATAAAAACAGGAATAACGAAAGCTGTAGCAGCCTGGTCGCCGACCCCTTCCATAACAAAAAGTAAGAGGCCGTCGCCAATAACACCAACGCCAGCGCCGTCACCGTCCGGCGCCGGTTCGTCCCCCACACGCCGCCCCGGACCCGGCGGCCCGCGGAACGAAGCAGCCCTTCGCCGCCCGGTTGCCTTCGGACCGTCTTCAACCACGTAGCCATCTTTTTTACCGCGACCGCAATCGCGACGGCGGCCGCGCGCCGACGCCCTTATGGCCCTACGTCGCCGGCGCCGATATCGGCCTTTTCCGTCTCAACGCCGCGATTTCTTTGGGATATTACCAGATTATGAGGAAATGTAAAGGGTTTTTGCCCCAGGCCGTGACGTACGATGGCGCTCGAGTATCCTTTGTGATATATTATTTCGGCGTGAGAGTACCCCTTGCTTCCTTTCTGGTCTTATTTACGGCGGCTGCCGCCGGGGCGCAGTGGCGCGCGGAGGAGCCGCCCCCGGGCCAACTCGTCGTCGCCAAGCTGAAGTACGGCGGCGGCGGCGACTGGTACGCCAACCCCACCAGCCTTCCCAACCTCCACCGCGCGCTCCGCGAGCGCGCCGGCCTCCCCGCGGCCCGGATAAAGGACGACGTCGTCGTCGACGCGGCCACCGACGCCCTCTTCGATTACCCGATTTTGTTTATGACCGGCCACGGCAACGTTCGCTTCTCCGGCGGCGAGGTGGCGCGGCTGCGTCGCTACCTGGAGCGCGGCGGCTTCCTGCACGTCGACGATAACTACGGCCTGGACGATTCCTGGCGCCGCGAGTGCGCCCGCCTCTTCCCGGACAGCCCCCTGCTCGAGCTGCCGCCGGACCACGAGATCTATCATATATATTACGATTTCCCGGCGGGTTTGCCGAAGATACACGAGCACCACGGCGGCCCGGCGCGCGGCTACGCCGTCTTCCACCAGGGCCGGATGGT
>Ga0307378_10002333_pt1 | contig 29349 bp, 33 predicted proteins | sample UN1MG_FD_202238 | JGI IMG/M metagenome (GOLD analysis project Ga0307378, IMG submission 202238) | Soil microbial communities from Risofladan, Vaasa, Finland - UN-1 | ecosystem: Environmental > Terrestrial > Soil > Coastal area > Acid sulfate soil | place: Finland: Risofladan, Vaasa | collected... | reverse complement strand
TTCTAACTTGTTTCATTTTTTTGTGCTCCTTTCTATGGTGGTGTCCAGCCTCATAAAAGGAGCACAATCAATTACTTACCAACCTTTGTCAATACTTTCCGCACGTTAACTGCACAATGTGGGTTAATGATGATCACTATAGTTTTTTGGATTTTTGGGCCGGACCCTGACCCGCCGGAGGAGAAAAAGGCCCCACATTCATCGTTGCTGCGTCGTATAGATTTCTGGATCATGGCTGCCATCTGGCTTTTTGGCACGATGAACTTGCCAGGCCTCTATAGTATAACCCCACTATTCCTCGTCAAAGAGAGGATGATGAATATAGAAGTGGCCAATACCGTATTCGGATTCTCCCGGGTGGGTGGTATTGCAGCGACGATTCTGATCGGATTTGTTCTGGACCGCTATGACATCAAAAAGATTCTTTTGATTGTCCTATTAACCTCAGGGCTTTCGACCATCGGGCTGGCCCTCGCCCATAAGTTTTGGATCCTGGTGGTAATGCTCTTTATCCAACCGACCATTGGTATGGCGTTCTTCCCTATTGGTCTAATGGCCATCTCGCGAATCACAAGCGTAAACGAACGAGGCATCTTTACCGGAACAGCGCTAAGCTTAGCAGCCATGGGAGGAATGGGACTTGCTCCTCTCTGCTTGGGCGCAGTGGCCGATGCCTGGAGTTTCCAAGTTGGCATCCTTTTGATGGGTATAGCTACAATGGTATCCTGCGTATTTCTCAAAGGACTTAAAGGGTTATAGGAAAAGAGGACAGGAGAAACTTATTTGATGGACTTGATTTTGAGCGACTTTTTCCATTTAATCGCCTTCGCCAGAATACCCTGGAGTTTACTGCAGGGAGCTTCATTTATCTGGTCTTTAGAAGTGGAAATCTTTTAAAGCCTTGAACACACAGGTAGGTTTTGACGTTCATTTTAGAAGTCTGAAAGGCCTGGGACAGATTTGTCATTCTTTGTTGAGCAAAGAAAATGAATCACTTGGGCTTGTAGTATAGGTGAATAAGAACTTAGATTCAGTTCGGTAAAGCAGCTAAGGAGGTTATTATGTCTGACTATAAGAAACAAATACCAGTAAAGGAAGGGCTATGGACCACTGCCTCGTCCCCTAATGAAAAACCTCAGCTAATCGGGAGCCGATGTCTCGCCTGTGGAGAGGTCTTTTTTCCGAAGAGTGAGAGCAAAATATGTACGAACTGTCAGTCCAGAAACCTGGAGGAGATCAAGTTAAGCAGAACGGGCAAGGTATACAGCTTTACAATAGTGATGCAGAGGCCGCCTGAATACTATCGGGGGCCTGTTCCCTATGCAGAAGGCTTTGTAGAGCTACCTGAAGGAGTGAGGGTAGAAACTCTCTTCACAGACTGCGATTTCAATGACCTCAAAGTAGGCATGGACGTAGAAATGGTTATCGAAGGGCTGCACGAGGATGAAGAAGGTAATGAGATAGTAGCCTACAAATTCAGACCGGTAACCCCTTAAGATAAGGGTGATTCAATGAGACAACTCAAGGACGTTGCGATAGCGGGCGTTGGAATAACGCGATTTGATAGCTATGACGGAGAAAAGGGTCCTGCGTTTCGGGAAGGGTATGAATTGGGAACCGAGGCGATTCTCCATGCGCTGCAAGATGCCGATGCTGGCCCGAATAGCGGCGTGACCATATTGAAGCGTTAGTGGCTGGCAACTTTGTGCTAAAGGTAACTTAAATGAGGCAAGAGATATGAACCTACAAGTTGAGAGGACTTTGGCAGCTCTTCATGGGAGACACATTAGAGGAGTTTTCGCTAAAAATTGCGATGAAGGAAGAGAGAAGGTATTAGGTCTAATCTCTGTTGACGCCATTGTGGGTATTGGAGATTCAACCGCAATTAGGCAAATGGGGCTTCCGCGGGCCCTACGGGAGAGGGGTACAAGGATTTTGGATGCATTCGACCCACAAGGAGAAAAAATGCATCCCAAAGATGCCAGGGAGAAACATGCCAAGATTATTAAAGAGGCAACCATCACCGACGTTTTTTTGACGGGAACAAATGCAATCACCGAAGATGGCATACTCGTTAATGTAGACGCTGTTGGGAACCGAGTGGCAGGCATTGTCTGGGGGCACCCCCTTTCGATTGTCGTTGTCGGAAGGAACAAAATCGTCAGAGATCTTCACGAAGCTTTTCAGCGGGTTCGGAATATCATAGCACCTAATCATGCCCGCATCAGGTCGGCGGAATTGGGTGGGGGGAAAATGAAGACACCTTGCGCCAAAACCGGTGAGTGTACTGACTGCCGTTCGATTGACAGGATATGCAATGTGTTTACGATCATAGAGGGCAAGCCTTTTCGCACTCAACTCACTGTCCTAATTGTAAATGAAGATCTGGGCCTGAGTTGGGATACGTCTTGGCCCCAAAGCCGAGTTTCGGGGATTATTGAGGAATACAAGAAATTCGTCTGGATACCCCCAAGGAACGATTTCTGAATCCTCCGCAAATGGCATCTGTCTGACGTCGATTTTGTAGATTCAGTTCAGGCGGGCAATACGGATGCATCCTTTCAATTATGTTCTCGGTAAATCTCGGATGAGAACCAGTTTTCGATCGCCGATTCTTGGTCCACAAAGAATAGGATGAAGATGCGGCATCGGCGCCATGCATAAAGTAATTAGCTATCTCTAGCTAATCGTAAAGTGTGAAGGGGTTGCAGAGACTCCCAGACGTTCAGGTTATTTCGTGCGCCGCTCGTTCATTACTGCGATCTCAAGTTTGGTAGAAGCTTAAATAAAGTCTGGCCCCCATTTACGATATTTCCGTGAGGACTATAGTCTGGTATCGAGAGGGTTTCAAAAAGATTTCTGATGCGAAGGCACACCGATCAAAATATAAATGGGGATGGAGCCCAGTTTAGCACACTGATTGGTTTTCTCCTTTTGATCACCGGTATATTTCTCCTAAACTTCATGTCACGGATCATCTTTTCCCCCTTACTGCCGATCATAGAAGTTGATCTTGGGATAGGCCACGGGGAAGCAGGATCCCTCTTTCTGTTGATTTCGGCAGGCTATTTCATAGCGCTTATGGGATCAGGCTTCTTCTCATCTCGGTTTGACCACAGAAAGAGCATAATCTTCTCAGCGCTCGCACTCGGTGCCGTGCTTTTTGCGGTAGCCCTCAACCACACGATGTGGGGCTTGAAGTCTGGATTGTTTGCGGTGGGAATGACAGCCGGTATCTATCTTCCCTCTGGTATCAGCACCCTCACTTCTCTGGTAAGAACTCAAGACTGGGGCAAGGCAATTGCCATCCACGAGCTTGGCCCCAATATTGGGTTTGTTGTTGCTCCCCTCTTTTCGGAAGCCCTTCTCACATGGTTCTCGTGGAGACATGTTTTGGTGTGTCTCGGAGTCGGCTCTATTTCACTCGGCCTCATATTCGCACGCTTTGGAAGGGGAGGCAGGTTTCCGGGTGAGCCTCCAAGGGCAGAAACACTGAAGACCCTTTTCGCTGAGCCTTCCTTTTGGGTCATGGTGGCCTTATTCAGTCTCGGTATGAGCAGTCTATTGGGTGTTTACAGTATGCTACCTCTCTACCTCGTCGTTGGAAGAGGCCTACAGCAAAGTTGTGCAAACTATATAGTGGGGCTTTCTCGAATTTCTGGGCTGGGAACCGTATTCGTATCGGGTATGGTGACCGACAGACTAGGCCCTAAGATCACTATGGCAGGTGTCTTGCTGGGAACTGGTTTGTTAACTCTTCTTTTAGGCGTAGTTTCTGGATCCTCGATGGTAGTCATGGTATTTTTGCAGCCTCTATTGGCTACATGGTTTTTTCCGGCAGGATTCGCCGCCCTATCACGAGTCGGACCGAAGAGTGTGCGCAACATTCTAGTATCCTTCACAGTTCCTGCCGCAACTCTGATAGGGGCGGGAGCTGTTCCCGCGGGGATAGGATTCCTCGCGGAAAGAGACCTTTTCGGCTTTGGTTTCTGTCTGCTCGGCGGATTGATTATGGCCGGTTCCGTTCTTTTGCATTTCCTGAAGTTTTCGGATGAATAGTCCTGAAGAAACAGAAAGAACAGCATCAAAAATGTCCCTTTGCCCGATCGCGGCCAGACGCCTTCTGCCTTTTGGCCTTGGCCTTTTTCCTATTCCACCATTGCGATAATCTTATCAACATAGCCCAGAGTCTCTCCATGGGGCCAGCCGCGGACCCTGCCACAGTGGTAAGGGGTGGTGCTGGGCACCAGCAGTGAGCGATCTACTACAGGGCAAACGGAACGGTCAAAAAACTTGCAATTAATAAAGAAAAGCTATATAGTAGCTACGAATAGTTTGGATTGACCGTTTTGGAGAAGAGAGATCATTACGACCTTTGAAGATTATCAATGCTCTGCTCAAGAGCTTGATGGTCTTTTTTTTGCCAAAGCGTTCATCCAGCCTGTTCAGAATCTTTTCGAGGAGGTAAAGCGCTATGGCAGAAGGAACTGTGAAGTGGTTCAGTGAGAACAAGGGCTACGGTTTTATCAAGCAAGACGATGGCGAGGATCTTTTTGTTCACTATACCGGCATCAAAGGCCTCGGATTCAGGAGTCTGAGTGAAGGCCAGCGGGTCCGATTTGACATCGAATCGAGCTCGAAAGGCTTTAAGGCTAAGAACTTGGAATTACTGTGATTATGCTCTCAATCAGACGACACTCGATAGCAATGTCGCGTTTTTTTTGAAATGCAGAGAGGTGGGCGCGAGGACCCTATTCCCGGAGCGCTGATCCGCTCAATCCTCCGGTTCTGAAAGTCACGGAGCAAATAGTAATGGATTGTGCCGACTGTTAGTTGAGTCCCAATCCGATGACCAGGCCCATAGCAACTCCAACACCGACAAATATACCCATCACAACCAACCCAACTGCCCTGTTATCCTTTGCCAACTGATCAGAGGTATCAAACGTGGTGAATCTGTCAAACCACTTGTACCCGAAATACATAAACAGTAACGTTAGCACTCCGCCAATAACGGAATAAATGAAATTGACGATCATTGCTTAAGTTGCATGGCTTAACTCCTTCGGACTAGGTTTGCTAGTTCGAAATCCGATATTGAGGGATATCTTGTCGGGTGTTCCTTGAGCTGTTTCAGAAACACCCTGATATTATCCGGAGCTTCAAATGAAGTCATTAATCTTGTGTGTTGACTATGAAAACCATCCACCTTCTTGCCGTACAGATCAACACACCACCAGACAGACGGCACGGGAGCAAGGTAATGGTCAAATAAACCATAGAGTGGCTCATTAGAAGGAATATTGCCACGTTCAAAATCGAGATCCGAATACACGCCTGCCATGCATGAAAATTGGAATTTTCTGCTGATAATTGACGGTGCAATCTTGTTGTCGGACATTTCAATTGACTAACCCACAGGCATTGCGGGCAGGTAGAATGATCTAAACATTACAACTACTTGCATCATGCCAGCGTGGAAGTTAGAGAATGTGTTTTGTTTTGGGTTTTGGGCATTCGTAATTTGTTTCGGCCTGCCCTGGCGAGACTAACCCATTTTTTTCCGACTCCCAGCGCGACTCACTGTGTAATGTTTTTCCTAAGAATTGGAATTTCATTTCGCATTAATCTGGCAATTAATTACATAGCTCTGAGGTCAGCTTCCAGCAGCTTTCTTATCTAGCTGAGATTAGGTAACAATTTTAGTAGCCGCACTTTGCACGATTCTTGCACGAAATAAGAATTGACGCGTCTGTCTTTATCTTCAATTTGGCTGACAATGGGTTGCCGGTATCGAGGCAGGTGGGGGGTAGATTTGTCTCACTTGGAACAAGGTACAGTCATGGATACCGGTAATGCGTATGGTTTAGAACACCTTGCCTGTGAAAAGAGCAATAGAAACAAGATATAGAAGAGAGGTTTAGAGCAGTGAGGAAAATGGGTAAGCATTATCGATCATGGCTTTCCGTCGGTGTGTCTGCCATTTCTTTGTTAGTTCTTTTGGCGCCGGCGCAGGTTCAGGGAACGGATGCGTGCTGGAGCCATGATGAAACCGGCTTACAACACATGAGCCGGTCCGGCCACACTGGAGAGGCCTATGGAGGAGATGCTGATGTTCCGGAACAATGGAATGGTGCGTACCAGATTCAAGAGGAACCTTTCGGGTCCAGGTTGTTACAGGTAGGCGAAGGCTTGTGGGAAGAACTGAAGGTGAAATCGAGGAGTGGGATCATTAACTGTGAACAGGACAGGGCACATGAGCTCTTTATCAGCGTTTGCACTGAAGGCATTCAGATATATGCTTTGAAAAGCATGAGTGAGTCGCCTTATAATTTTACAACGTCGCCCTTTAAGCCTATCAGTACGGTCGACCCAAAACATGGCGTCCTGTGCAAGAGCGGCCCGGATGACGTCAGTTCCCGAAACTGCGGAAATACGGTGCGTGACAGCAAGAGCCTCTTTGCAGATAAGGGAAGAGCGGCCTCGTACCAAAAGGACGCACTTGCCCGGAATCCGGCGCCGGAGGATGCATACGGACCCTGCTATCTTGTTACCTACAACTCTACCGGTAGAAACAGGCAGAGTGTTGGTGATACCGGTCTTTTTGTCAGATACTAGGTATTCAAAACGTTTAGACGGCCGGAGAGTGGGTAGGTGTAGTAAGGCTGGCCGAGACAGCTTTGTGAGACGGCCTCGATTCATCCTTGCCAATAAGCTAAGTTCTTTAACATTTGTTTTTCTCACAGCGGGTTACTGGGCCTGGAGACTATTACGCGATCAATTAAGTCTCTTTGTTGTCGAAAATATTCTTATTAGGGTTGACTACCTTGCCGCTGATGTGATATCTGCCCTGATGAATCAGGCTCGTTTCAATACTACAAGTGAGCTCGTGCGACCAGGTAAGCCGGTGAGGGCAGTTCGGAAAGGAGGATCCGTGTTCGTTCCAGGTGAGATTTACAAACGGCGTGATCTTCATGAACTCTTTGGCGGCCAGCGGCAGGGTGGAATAAGCACCCCTTCCGGGCAACCCTCTATTATGCTCTTCACCGGGGACCAGGGGCAGCAGTACGGTTATCAGGCTGGGTGGTCCGAAGAGGAGGTTTATCTTTACACCGGTGTAGGTAAGAGAGGTGACATGTCCTTTGACCGGGGAAACGCAGCAATCCTTGAGCATGCGGCGAACGGCAAGGATATTTATCTCTTTGAGAATGACGGCAATGGTTACGTGCGATATGTGGGGGAAATGGTCTGCACCGGGTTTCGTGAGGTTCGTGGTCCGGATGTTGATGGTAATGAGCGCCGCGTAATCGTTTTCGAGCTCGTATCCGGCGATTCGTTAAATCAATCGTTTGAGCGGGATGATGAATATGAAAAGATGTGGCGTGAATCCATCGGGAAACTGAGAAAACGGGCGACTGCATCGTACGTTTCCAAAAAAAGCCCTTCGGAGAGAAGAGCGCTCGCGAACTCGAGGGGTAAGGCCATAAGGGCCTATGTTTTGCGAAGGGCTAATGGTGTGTGCGAAGGTTGCGAAAAGAACAGCTCTTTCAAAACGAGCTCCGGCCGGCCCTACCTTGAGCCCCATCACATACGCCGTGAGTGTGATGGCGGTCCCGATGACCCTTTCTGGGTTATCGGCCTCTGTCCGAGCTGTCATAGACGAGCGCATCATAGCGAAGACAAATCTGAATTCAATCAGAGGCTTGAGCAAATCGTTGAAAGAAAGGAAAAGCGAAGGGCAAGGGGTCAAAGGAGTGAAGATCATCGGTTGTCTGAAACGGACCGAAGGACCGGAATTGAGCGGAGGAGCGGAACAGATCAACGGAGCGGAAGAGACAGAAGGGAAAGGAGAAGAAAGGGTTTACCCACCTCTTCAAAGAACCTTACTCAGATCAAGGGCATCCGGTCGTCCCGCAACTGACCCAAAACCTTTGTTTGTTGCCGAAACCTGCATCCCTTTGCGAGGATCAGGCAGTCTTGTCAGATTAGCACGGTCCGCAAATAGGTCGGCCTTTATTCCGGGCTGTCCACCCCTCTCGATTCCTTGACCAACCTCTCTGTAAAGGTTTTCCTCGTTTTTTTCTACGGAATATTTTCGGGACTCATCGCCTTGCCCGAAAGGAGTCTCTCCTGAACAGTTCGATACACTACATCATCGTACCGCTGTAACTCCTTGGGTCTCCTTTGAAGAGAGGCGATCGGGATCTTGAGCCTGGGGTTGTCTTTCAGTAATGCCCTGTGCCGAGGTAGGAATGACCAATAGAGATTGGTGAACGGGCAATCGGTTCTTGGTTTGAATTGACAGTGATTGCAATAATCGCTCATCCTATTGATATAGGCTGCACCGGAAACATAGGGCTTGGTGGTCATGAGTTCGCCCACGGCATAGGTTCCCATTCCCAGAACGTTGGGTTCTACCACCCAATCGTATGCATCGGTATATGCCGCCCAGAACCAATCAGTGAACTCACGGGGAGAAACATCCAGCAGCCTGGACAGGTTGGAGAGCGCCATGAGCTTGGTGATATGGTGATTATAGCCTTATTCCGAGGGCCATTTGGAGGCGACAAACGGCTTTGGGTTTGATATGATATTCGTTAGAGATACTGTAGGAAGAATCCCAGAGTAATCATGAGGTTTGCTTACAGGATGAATCCCCATCGAATAAGGCTGCTCAAGGAGGCTGAGGAGGGACCCGGTCCGCTGGTGTATTGGATGAGTCGTGATCAGCGGACACGAGATAACTGGGCGCTTCTCTTTGCCCAGAAAAAGGCCCTTGAGGAAAGGCAGCCTTTAGTGGTCGCTTTTTGTCTGGTGCCGGCCTTCTTGAATGCTACCGCGCGGCAGTACCATTTTATGCTCAAGGGATTGCAAGAGGTTGAAAAGGATTTACGGGAAAAGGGGATTCCGTTCTGCCTGCTCAGTGGCTTGCCGGAACGGCAGCTTCCTCTTTTTGTGAGGGAGCATAGCGTAGGGGCATTGGTAACCGATTTCGACCCCCTTAGGATTAAGAGAGCATGGAAGAAGGGTGTGGCCGGTAACTGTCAGATCCCCATTTACGAAGTAGACGCCCATAATATCGTGCCGTGCTGGAAGGCGTCGCCGAAACAGGAATTTGCTGCGCGCACATTCAGGCCCAAGATCAGCCGTCTGTTGCCGGATTTCCTGCAAGTATTTCCCGACCTGGAAAGGCATGCATTTCACTGGAAAGGGAAGGTCAGCCCAATAGACTGGCGTATCGTTGAAAGGTCCCTTAAGGTAGATGATAGCGTGGCCGAGGTGAACTGGATCAAGCCGGGTGAGGGTGCGGCTCAAAGAGCCTTGAAGAAGTTTCTGCGTGAGGGGCTGAGATCGTATGATGAAGCGAGGAATGACCCGACCGTGGACGGCCAGTCAACCCTATCTCCTTACCTGCATTTTGGGCACATCTCAGCTCAACGAGTGGCCCTTGAGGTTCGGGAATCGAACGTGGACGGAAAATCGAGAGATGCCTTTCTCGAAGAGCTGATCGTGAGACGTGAGCTTTCGGATAATTTTTGTTTCTACAACGGAGATTACGATCGTTTTGAGGGATTCCCGTCGTGGGCCCAGACTACCCTAAAAGAACATCTACGAGATAGGAGGGAGTACCGTTACTCCCTCGAGCAGTTCGAATCCGCTGGGACGCACGATGAGCTCTGGAATGCGGCACAAATGGAGATGGCAAAAACCGGTAAGATGCACGGCTATATGAGGATGTACTGGGCAAAAAAGATTCTGGAATGGACCGAGAGCCCTGAAGAGGCCTTGAAGATAGCCATGTTTCTTAACGACAAGTACGAACTCGACGGGAGAGACCCGAATGGATACGTCGGGTGTGCATGGTCGATTGGTGGTGTTCACGACCGAGCCTGGTTTAAGAGGCCGGTATTCGGAAAAATAAGGTATATGAGTTACAACGGATGTAGATCGAAATTTGACGTTGACTCATATGTTCAAAAGTCTGGCCGTCTTTAAACGGGGGTGGTGACCATGAGCAAGAAAGACAGGAAGGTAGTGTTAATAGCCCAGTGTCTGGTAAATCCATACTGCAGGGTTCACCTGCTCGGCCAAAACTTTCCCCTTTCTCACGAGCTGATGGATTACCTCATGAGTAAGAGGGTAGGGGTCATTCAGTATCCCTGCCCGGAAACCACGGCCATGGGCCTCATGCGCAATCCACAGGGGCGCCAGCAGTACGACAGCATTTTTTTCAGAGAACACTGCAAGGAACTCCTCAAGATACCCATGCTTATGGTGAGGGAGTTCATCAAGAACAAATACCGTCTTACCTGCTACATTGGCCTCGAAAACAGCCCCACCTGCGGGATCCACTGGGGTAAGCACAAGGTCAACCGGTATCAGACTGAATCGCCGGTACCGGTCGAGAGCACAGACCCTGATGACCCGATTCTCATGGGTATCATGGCGGAAATCCTATCCGAAGAGCTGTCGCAGGAGAACGTAAAGGTCCCCTTTCTGGAATTTCCTACCAAGGAACCACCGGGGTCGGAGAAAAGGGAGCGGTTTTGGGAAGACCTCAGAAGAACAGTAGAACCGCACGCATTCAGCCAGACAGGAGAGTATCAAGAAGACTAGTGCCCTGCATCAGGACTTACCTCGGCAGATATAGCTTGAGGCATCCATAGATCAGGGGATCGGCAGAGGGATAATCAGTCCCGCAACATATGATGTGGCATCTGAGATAATCAAGGGTTCAGAGCGTCGGCGTCCAGGCAGCCTCTGGGTGCTCGCAGTACCAATGAAACATCGCAACGTCCTCTACTTCGAACAGATACGTGCATTCCAGCAGAGAGTCTACCGTCACTACAGGCAATATGGGCGGGACCTACCATGGAGGAAGACGAGCGATCCTTACAGGATCCTTATATCTGAGATCATGCTCCAGCAGACCCAGGTGAGCCGAGTTATCGAGAAATATGAACTCCTTATACGCACCTTTCCGAATATTGAATCCTTGGCTCAAGCTCCGCTACGCGAAATCCTGAGTGTATGGCAGGGACTCGGCTATAATCGTCGAGCCCTTGTGCTTAAAAGACTGGCCGATGTGGTAGTCAGTCGATTTGACAGCAAGATCCCTGCAAACGTAGAGAGTCTTACGAAATTGCCGGGCATTGGTGAGGCTACTGCCAGTGCTATCTGCGCCTTTGCGTTCAATCAGCCGGTTGTTTTTGCAGAAACCAATATACGATCGGTATTCATACACCATTTCTTCCCAGAAGAGACCAGCATCAGAGATGCCGAGGTTCTTCCCCTTGTTTCTCAAACGCTAGACTCACGAAACCCGCGGAAATGGTATTGGGCGTTGATGGATTACGGGGCAGCCCTCAAGAAGAATATGGTTAACCCGGGCAGAAGCAGCGCGCATTATCAGAAACAGAGTCCCTTTGAGGGCTCGAATAGACAGATCAGAGGGAGGATCCTCCAGACCCTGGTGAAAAATTCCAGGATATCGGAAGAAGAACTAATTGAGAAACTCCCCTTCGAACGAGCAGCAGTGCGGAGGAATCTGAGGCAGCTGGTGAGAGAAGGGTTCCTGACAAAGCGGGGAGCATATGTAACCGTGGCGTAGGGGATGGCCCCATGAAGATTCTGACAGGATCGAGAAACCCGGTGAAGGTCGAGGCGGTGAGGGAGGCATTTTCTCATTACTTCGATGACATAACGGTGGTCGGTATTCCCGTGCAATCGAATATAGCTGGTCAGCCCTAAGTTGCGTGCTACAACCGGAGGAGTTGGTCTAACGAGCATGAAAAAAGGGAGTTGATTACAGCAGCATAGGTGCGTTTCCCTTCAAATAGCTTCAATAGTGGAAGGTGGCTTTTTCGTTATGTTGTAGGTTACACTCACGACGCCGGGGACCTCTGTGGTGATTCGTTCCGCCAACCGATCCAGAATATCGTAAGAAACCCTGGTGGGCGATCCGATTTTTGCGTCAGCGCTTTCCCAGCATCGGACTTCTATTTGAAAGCCGTAGTCCCGCTTGCCGTCTCTTATGCCAGTAACCCTATCCTCGTGAAGGATAGCCAGGTACTGAAATGCCCTGCTGTGAGAGAGTTCTTCCTCGACAATCGAGGTGGCGCTTCTTACCAGTGTAACCCTTTCAGGTGTAACCTCCCCGATTACCCTGGCAGCAAGTGCTGGACCGGGAAAGGGAGGTCGGTTATAGATTTCCTCCGGTAACCCCAATGACTGGGCCAGCTTTCTGATTGCCGATTTTCGGAGTTGAATCAATGGTTCAATGACCCGGTAGCCATACCTTTCCTCAGGGTCAATACCGAGCTGTTCAAGGATATTGTGCTGGCGTTTGATCCCTGCAACGGTTTCTTCAATATCCGTAAAATTCGTACCCTGAAGAAGATAGCGTGCGCCGGTGTCACGTACCAGTTTTCCAAACACGTCTTTGTAGAATGAGCGGGTGATGGCTTCCCGCTTCTTTTCCGGGTCTGTTTGGCCCTTGAGGGCATCGAAAAAGGTCTTTTGTGCATCGATCAGTTCAACTGGTACCCCTAAGTCTTTAAACAAAGACACGATATGCTCGGGTTCCTTCTCCCGCATTAGACCGGTATCAATGAAATAGGTCTTGAGCCTGTCCCCCAAAGTCCGATGACAGAGCATGGTAACGACTGCCGAATCAACACCGCCGGAAAGGGCGTTGATAGATATGCCCTCATCGACTATAGAAGAAATCTCCTGACCCTTTTCCGAAATGAATTTCTCAGTATTTAATTCGTCTAAAGTGATCTCCTTGATCTCCATAGTGCCTCCTTTATGGACTTTTCGGTTATTACCTTAACTCCGCAAAACAGCGATGCGCATTCATTCTGCTTGACTTGGAAGTATTGAGGGATATGGATGTCTTTTTTTGCACTTCATCCTGTTGAATAAGCCTTTTCAAGTACCTATGGACCGATAACAAGCTCTTATTCACCAGGGCGGGCTGGGCAGGTGCTTTGAGCCTGCCCTTTCCCTTTACCCGCCTATCAGGCGGGATGAGCGAGCATAACAGCATGGGCTTCTTCGGTGTCAAAAAAAGACATCCATATCCCTCGGGACAGCGTAGTTGCGGAGCTAAAGCAATAATCGATCAGCTTTTTCATATTGTAGCTTACAAAACTGAAAGCCAACCGTAGTATTTAAAGATCAATGAGCTCGGAGAGAAGAAAAGGATCTCCTGGATCCGAAGGTATCACGTGGAACTCTGTTTATCCGAGGTTTGACTGTTTGAATCGCTTTTGCCTATGACATCCCGCAGGTGCCACAGCTCGTGGAGCTACAAGAACCACATGACGATCCGTGTGAACTCGTGAACTCCCCGCTGCTCTTGTGCGAGAAGGCGGAAAGGAGCTTCTTGATGTTATTGCCCCGACATGTAGGGCATGATATGTCCTGGTCGCCTACGACCAGCACTTCAAAGTCATTGTCGCACTCGATACAGTGGTATTCGAATATAGGCATGTGATGGCTCCCTCATGTGTTGAATTCTATTTATTAAACTATAAGGCCTCATGCGCTCTTTGTCGAGGCAAGTCCGGCATTTTGTAAGGGTGAAACGCTTTTCCCTGGCATAACTCATAGGCGCAGGGTGTTCCTCAGCATCTGGTTACGGCATATCAAATATCTTACCAGGATTCAGTATCCCGTTTGGATCGAAAGCCCTCTTGATTCTGCTCATAAGTTCCAGACTTGCTTGAGGTAGCTCCATACCGATGAAGGGTTTCTTGCTTATCCCAATTCCGTGCTCACCGGAGATGGTGCCTTTCATGGAAATGACGAGTGTCAGGATCTCTAGTAAGGCCCTATTTGCCCTTGCCGTTTCGCCGTTGTCATCTCGGTCATACATGATATTTACATGGATATTTCCGTCGCCTGCATGCCCAAATGACGGTATGGGTAAGCCGTGTGTGCGTCCGATATCTGCAACGCGCGAGAGAAAATCGGCGAGACGGCTTCTAGGGACAACCACATCTTGGTTTATTTTATGAGGTTTTAGCCTTGAGAGAGACGTCGATAGATTCCTTCGTGCCTTCCAGAGATTGTCTATCTCCTGATCATCTCTTGCCAGGTGAAATTGAATAGATCCCATCCTTTTACAGAGAGCCTCAACCGTTACCGTATCTTCATCTATGCGGAGCTGATCACCGTCCAGTTCAATTAAGAGGATGGTAGCCCCACCTTTTGGCAGCTCTATGTCCAGTTGGTCTCTCACACACTCGACGGATAGGCTATCCATAAACTCGATGGTTGTTGGGATGATCTTTTCCCTTATGATCTCCGACACACACTGCGCTGAAGATCGTATGTCGGGAAACACGACGAGCATGGTTTTTTCCATCTGAGGTTTCGGGATAAGCCTCAGAGTAATCTCTGTAATGACGGCCAGAGTACCTTCTGAGCCGACAAGAAGCCGGGTAAGATCATAGCCCACAACGCCTTTGGCGGTTTCCACTCCGGTGGTCAGGATCTCACCGGTGGGGAGCACTACATTCAGGGCCAAAACATAGTCTCTGGTTACCCCGTACTTAATAGCCCTCGGCCCGCCGGCACACTCGGCTACGTTACCTCCAATGGTTGAGACATCTAAACTCGCAGGATCGGGTGGATAGAGCAACCCCCGTTTTTCTACTTCCTCCTGCAATTGCAAGGTTATTACGCCCGGCTCCGCCTTTGCTATCAAATTGTCCTCATCGATCAAGAGAATCCGGTTCATCCTATTCATTGCGAGAACCAGCCCGCCTCTGACGGCCAATGCGCCGCCGCTCATACCGCTTCCAGCTCCCCGTGGTATGACCGGAAAAAGCTCCTTGTTTGCGAGCTTCAAGATCTGGGATATCTGATTCGCATCTTGAGGGAAGACCACGGCATCAGGCATAAACTCCTGCTGGGTACCGTCATGGGAAAAGGGGAGCAGCCCCTCTTTCGTGGTAAGGATATTGTTCTCGCCAACAATGTTGGCGAGGGTTGTGATAACTGATGTGGGGATCATGAATCACATGAGGATCGGTTATCCAGGGATCTTTTCAAGGTCATGCTGTCGATATATTTGAGGTCCCCACCCAAAGGTATGCCAAAAGCGATTCTGGAAATTGCCATATCTTTGCCCCTCAAGAGATCGGTGAGATAAGAAGCCGTGGCTTCTCCTTCCACGGTGGGATTAAGGGCCAGGATGATCTCTTTGATATTCTCCCTCTTAAGGCGTGACATAAGCTCAGAGACCCGTAAATCCTCAACCCCAATTCCGTCTAACGGGGACAGAACCCCCTGGAGTATATGATATCTGCCCTGGAAGGCTCCCGATTTCTCGATAGCGAGCTGGTCGCCCGGTCCTTCAACAACGCACAGCATCCCATTTTCACGCCTCTGATCAGTGCAGATCGGACAGGGATCCGTATCAGCAAGATTGAAACAGACAGAACAGAACCGGATCTTTTCTTTTACATCCAAAAGGCTTTGGGCCAGGCCCTCTGCCAGTTCTTCCGGACTCCTCAGTACATGGAGCGCCAATCTCTCTGCCGATTTCTTCCCAATGCCGGGCAGTTTGCTAAGTTGTTCAATTAATCGTCCGAGTGACGGTGGATATACTCCCATAATCCTTATTCTCAAATGATACCTGGTATCTTAACACCACCGGTCAACTGACTCATCTCTTCGGTCACCATCTGTTTCGCCTGATATAATGCATCGTTGATCGCCGCCAAGACAAGGTCTTCTAACATTTCAACGTCATTAGCATCTACTACCTCAGGATCAATCTTTATGGAAACGATCTCCTGTTTGCCGTTTGCCACAACTGCAACCATTCCGCCTCCAGAGGAGGCTTCAACCGTTTTTTCGCCGAGTTCTTCTTGGAGCTTGGCCATCTTCTGCTGAAGCTCTTGGGCCTTTTTAAGCAGATTGCCCATATTAGGCATACCTTTCATCAACTTGACCTCCTTGTATTATTCCCATGACTTGTAAAGGAAAATCCGGCGTAGCACCCGTTGAGGGGTGTTATGGTATGGAACAAATCTGACGAATCGGGGAGTTCCTTAAATGCCATTACTGATGCGCTCGGCTTCTGGGGAAGAGAAGGCGGCCCCTTTCTGCCGCAACCGAGCACTATCACGAGGGACAGTGCGGAAACAAGAAGCCTTAACAACTTCCCACGATTCATGACTGCAACTCTTCCTTGGCCCTCTTGAGTGCCTTTCTCACCGTCTCTGATCCGGTTCCCCCATATATGTTCCTCCGCTCGATACACGAAATCGGATCCAACCATCCATAAATATCATCCTCGATGAGAGGGCTGAAGCGTTTCATTTCGGGGAGTTCCACTTGATGAAGTTCCTTGTTCTTCTTTTGAGCGGCGAGAATAATCTCACGATCAAGGTGATGAGCCTTTAACCAGGAAGGAATGACTGATGTGTCTAATCCGCCTGAATATGCTAATATAATCTCTTTTACCTCTTGAGTCATTCTGTCTCTCTTCGCATGAAAACCTCTAGTTCAGGAGCGTTTGATAGGTTTGCCTGAGACGAATCACCTCTAAGCCGATCGCTACCTGTTGTCATCGCAGTTTTTACTGGCGTAGCCGAGATGGATTCTGTGGTTTCCCCGGGGTTTTACTTTTTGGATAACCAATCCTCTTCTGGAAAATGGAGCAATACCCTAGTTGATGGGATATCCTAAGGTCATGGGTGCCTTTTTCATTTGACTGTTTCCTTGAATACTACATCCAGGCAATCGATCAGGGAATCGATCTCTTCCTTTCCTATGATCAAGGGTGGAACAAACCGAAGCACCTTTTCCTGAACGCAGTTTATCAAGAAACCCCTTTGCATGCACGCGGTGACCACAGGAGCACCCCCCGTGTTCAATTCCAACGCAAGAATAAGGCCTAACCCTCTGACATCCTTGACAATAGTATATTTCTGCTGAAGGCCCATAAGCCTTTGTTTGAAGTAGTCTCCCACGAGCCTGGCATTTTCAATCCAGCCATCATCCAAAAGACTCCTTAAAACTGCCAGTGCACCTGCTGTCACGAGAGGGGTACCTCCAAAGGTGGTTGCATGACTTCCCGGGCCAAATGCATCTTTCAACCCTTCTCGGGCCAGCATTGCACCGATAGGCATACCATTACCCAATGCCTTGGCCAGGGTTATGATATCAGGGGTTATTCCAAAATGTTCATATGCGAAGAGCTTGCCGGTCCTTCCCATGCCAACTTGGATTTCATCTAGTATCAGGAGGATATCGCGCTCTCTGCAGATTTCGCTGAGCTTTTTTAGATACTCGGTGTCAGGCATAACAACACCGCCTTCACCCTGAATTGGTTCTAACATGACAGCACAGGCTGACGTGTCAAGGGAGGATTCCAAGCTCTGAAGATCATTAAAAGGGACATGCCTGAACCCCTCAAGGAGGGGCTCAAATCCTGCTCTAATCTTTTCTTGACCGGTAGCGGACAGTGTTGCCATGGTCCGGCCGTGGAATGAATTCTCCATGGTTATGATGACGTGTCTATTCGGCCCGAACCTTTCCTTTGAGTATCGGCGAGCCAACTTAATGGCTGCCTCGTTGGCCTCAGCGCCGCTGTTACAGAAAAACACCCGGTCTGCAAACGAATTTTCGGTCAAAACTCGGGCAAGCTCTGTTTGGGGCTGGGTGTAAAACAGGTTGGACACGTGGACGAGCTTTTGCGACTGCTCGTATAGGGCCCTACTCAGTATTGGTGAGCTATGCCCCAGTGAACAGACAGCGATTCCCGCAACGAAATCCAAATACTCCTTTCCGCCCTCATCCCATACACGGCAGCCGTCGCCCCTCACCAGGGTAATGGGGTAACGTCGGTATGTCGGGAATATATATTTTTCTGCTCCGTCGATTGTGCTCACATGAGAAGTCATAGTACCTCGCTAAGAACTAATAATCTCTGTACCCACGCCCTCATCTGTAAAGATCTCCAGCAGGAGAGCGTGCTCCTTTCTGCCGTCGATAATATGGACTTTTTCCACCCCGCCCTTCAAAGCTTCAATGCAGCATTGCAGTTTTGGTATCATGCCCTCCTTGATAACGCCCCGGGCAGTCATGCGCTCGGCATCTTGTATGGTGAGACTGCTGACGAGATTATCATGATCATCGAGAACACCCTCAATGTCTGTAAGCAGGATGAGCTTTCTGGCCTTGAGAGATGACGCAATATGACCGGCCACGAGGTCGGCATTTATGTTGTACGTCTCATTGTCTTTGCCTACACCAACAGGGGCAATGATTGGAATAAACTGGTTTTCGATGAGGGTCGTGATTATGCGAGTATTAACGGAAACCACTTCGCCTACCAGGCCAATATCCATTATCTCCGGGGGGTCATCGGCTTTCGCCCCTGCACCAGACTGAAGCTTGAGTTTTTTCGCGACAATGAGATTGCCGTCTTTGCCTGAGAGACCGACTGCCTGTCCGCCGTGTTGGTTAATGGTGGATACAATCTCCTTATTCACCTTGCCGGCAAGAACCATTTCAACTACATCCATAGTCTTCTCATCCGTGACCCTATGGCCTGCAACGAAACTCGATTCTATGGAGAGTTTGTGTAAGAGCTCGCCTATCTGCGGTCCGCCGCCGTGGACCACCACCGGCTTGAGGCCGACATATTTCATAAGGGTGATATCTAAGGCAAAGCCTTTCTTGAGTTTGGGGTCTACCATGGCGTGACCGCCGTATTTTATAACCATGATCTGCCCGTTGAATTCCCTTATATAGGGTAGGGCTTCGATCAGAATTCTCGCTCTGTCCATTCCACTATTCATCGAAGGGTTGTCCCGCTAGAGGATGTATCTGCTTAAGTTTCTGTCTTCCAATATCTCACTTAGTTTGTCTCGCACATAGTCTTTGTCGATGGTTATCTCTTTTTCCTCCGTGTCTGATGCGTTGAAAGAGATATCGTCAAGGAGCGCTTCCATTATCGTATGAAGACGGCGGGCACCGATGTTTTCCATGCTCTCATTGGCTGTGTAAGCCATTTTTGCTATCTCTGAGATCGCTGATTCAGCGAAGTTCAGCTTTACTCCCTCGGTCTGTAGCAAGGCTATATATTGAATAATCAAGGCATTTTGAGGTTCTGTCAATATCCTCACGAAATCCTCTTGTGTCAGGGGGTTAAGCTCCACCCTGATGGGAAAACGACCCTGGAGTTCAGGCAAAAGGTCGGATGGCTTGCTTCCGTGGAAAGCCCCGGAAGCAATAAACAAGACATGATCCGTTTTTACCATGCCGTATTTGGTGAGGACTGTAGAACCCTCCACGATGGGGAGCAGATCCCTTTGTACTCCTTCCCTTGACACATCAGGGCCAGATGTTGAATCACTGCCGACTATTTTATCCAGTTCGTCCAGGAAGATGATTCCATTCTGCTCTGTTCTGCGGATCGCCTTTTCGACTACCTTGTCAAAATCAATGAGCTTCTGCGATTCTTGCTGGGTCAATATATCGATCGCTTCTTTTACCTTTACCCTCCTTTTCTTGGTCTTGGTGGGCAGAATTTGCCCGAAGATCTCCTTTACATTCATATCCAGGTCTTCCAGCCCGGCACCAGAGAATATCTCTATGAGCGGGAATGATTTGTCAGCCACTTCGAGTTCTACATACCGTTCATCCAGTTTGCCATTTCTTAATAGTCGCCTTAGTTTCTCGCGAGTCGAGTTAGCATCGGTGGGTTCGCTTCTAACCACCTCCAGCATGCCTTCTCTTTTTTCCTCCGAATCCTTTTCAATCTCTTTTTTCGGTTTAGGAAGAAGGATGTCGAGAAGCTTATCCTCTGCTGATTCCATTGCTTTGGTTTTTACCTTTTCTTGTTCTTCTTGCTTGGCCATATTAACACCAAGCTCGATTAAGTCCCTGATCATGCTCTCAACATCTCTTCCCACATAGCCAATCTCGGTAAACTTGGATGCCTCCACCTTTATGAAGGGTGAATTGGCTAATCGTGCGAGGCGTCTGGCAATCTCAGTTTTCCCCACTCCTGTCGGGCCTATCATGATGATATTCTTAGGCGCTATCTCATCTCTGAGCTCCTGCGGCACCTGTTGCCTGCGCCACCTGTTTCTGAGTGCGATAGCCACCGAGCGTTTTGCATTGTCCTGGCCAACTATATACCGGTCAAGCTCTGAGACGATTTCTCTCGGGGTCATGACCTGCATCTTATGCTCTTCTATGTCCCCCATTTCCATTGAGACTCCTTTTTAAGATTGAGGGGTAGGGATCGAGTCAAATCGAGGCGCTACCGCTGACTTTCTGTCGGACTTGGTAGGAATTTGATTTCAAATTCCTCATTGGTATAGAGGCAGATCGAAGCCGCGATCTTCATTGATTCAAGTGCAATGCTCTTTGCATCCAAATCCGAATGGGCAAGGAGTGCTCGGGCGGCAGCTAAGGCATAAGGGCCTCCGGAACCTATGGCAGCCACCTCTTCATCAGGCTCTATCACGTCTCCATTGCCCGACAATATCAGGGTATGCTCTTGGTCCATAGCAAGAAGCAAGGCTTCCAATCTACGGAGAATCTTATCCGTCCGCCAGTCTTTAGCCAGCTCCACTGAAGCTCGAGGAAGATTTCCGTTGTATTTTTCCAGTTTTCCCTCGAGTTTTTCAAAAAGAGCAAAGGCGTCTGCTGTTGCACCGGCAAAACCTATCAAGACCTGGTCATTGTACATAAATCTGAGTTTTTTGGCCTTTTGCTTGATGATGGTATTTTCCAGGGTGACCTGCCCATCGGCGGCCATAACACCCTGCCCATCTTTCCTGATCGAAAGGATCGTGGTTGCCCTGAACCTTTGGTTCGAGATGTCTGTCAAGGTACCTGGTGTGGCCAAGCGATTTCCTCCTGCAGAATTAAGGCATTTAGCTTCTTGGATGAGATTTATCGTAAACTTCCATGAGCTTGTCTATACTCACATGCGTGTATTTCTGGGTACTCGAGAGGCTTGCATGCCCCAACAGCTCCTGGATTGATCTCAGGTCTGCACCGCCGTCCAGGAGATGAGTCGCAAAGGTGTGGCGTATGGAATGAGGGCTAATTTCCATCGTAATTCCGCATTCTCTCGAGTATCTTTTTACCATCCTATGCACGTTGCGAGCAGAAAGCCTGCCGCCCCTATAGTTGAGAAAAAGGGGTCCCGTATTCTTAAGGTATCCCGTCTTCTTTCTGATTTTGTCTGTATGCTCCAGATACTCTCTGATAGCAGCGACGGCCTTTCTGCCGATGGGTAAAAGTCTCTCTTTTCCACCTTTGCCTGAAACTCGCACAAGCCGAGCGTTAAGATCTAGCTTCTCAACGCCTAAACCGACTAGTTCGCCAACCCGAAGACCCGACGAATATAAAAGCTCCAATATGGCCAGATCCCTCATTCCCAACGCCTTGTCCCTATCTGGCTGTTCCAAAAGGGCAAACATATCGTCTATCGTGAGATACGTCGGGATATAGTGCTCCTGTTTGGGAGTGAATATCTCCGCGGCAGGATTCAGCTGAATAAATCCCCTCAACTCCAGATACTTAAAAAACGATTTAAGCGCCGAAAGCTTCCGGGCTATAGTAGTTCGCCGGCACCTGTTAAATAGCTCTCCCAGGTATGATCTAACGAGCGCATAATCTGGGAGGGCAATCCCTTGGTCGCACTCGCTTGTGGCCTTCTTGGCTGCGATAAATCTGCTGAATTGTCTGAGGTCACTTTCATAATTTCTCAGAGTGTGTTCTGAATATCCTTTTTCCGTTTTAATGTAAGTGATAAAAGCGGAGATGTAACTATCCATTTTATCTCATCATGGTTGCCGACGACGACAAAATCAAGCTAACGATTTCAAAGATTTTATTTTTAGCACATTTCCTGATATAAGCAATAAAAAATTGCTCCCTCCGCCCATCTCAGGACCCCCGATATCTCGGCACTCACCGCTCGGTGAGCTCATCAAGCACTATGCCGTTCGGGGTTTAGGAGGCGGTGAGGGAAAAACCACACCGCGTACTGGTTTTCGGATGACAACTACTTCGTGGGTATGGGTTGGGTCACCTTTTCCGGATGTGTGACGGTGTCTCGGGAAATTCGCGCACGAGAAACGCCGTTAGGACCAACCAGGAAAGCGGTCAAAATAGGATATAGGCAAAGGCCAAGAGCGGGCACGTCTATTCGCGCCATGCGGAAGACCAACGCGATTGGTGTGTCAGGCAAGCTTTTCAATTGCCTTTTTGAAGAGCTTGTTCAAGGACGCCGTTAGTTCACAGGCCTCTTCCAGAAGGGTTGCTATGTCTTGTAAATTCTCTGCCCCTGCCTTTTCCGACCATTCACGATAAGTCTTTATATGGTCATCATTGTGCTTAATCCAATGTTCCAGGAGCTTTTCCAGTTTTTCCCTTTCCGATAAGCTATCCTGTTCATTGGCACTGCCGTGGTCACGGTGATAGTGGTTCACTGTCAGTTCTCCCAGAAGGGTCCAAGGTCTCTATTCTGTTTCCAACAAGATCCTGTGGTCAACGAGGTTCATCTCCTTGATTCTTGCCTTGATGGTGCGTTGCCCACCGAAAATGTCTTGAAGATAGATATCGTTTCCCTCGGGCCTTAGGATATCGACATTCTCCATGACCAGCGTTTCTTCCCCGCTCTCAATGAGATAAGCATTGGCTTCACACATCTCTTTCCCTCCATTTTTTGGCATTTAAGCGCGGACCTCATAATAAAAAACCAGAAAGGGAAGATACTCTATTACTGGATGAGCCTTTCTGGCTTTCTGCGCCTTTCCGGCATGTTGCAGCTTCTTGCCGCACACCCTTTTTTAATGCATAGGTGCTGTATTGTCAATAAGAAACCAGAATTATGTTTCGGAGAGCAGTTCTGTTTTGTTATCATATCCTCTTGCCGGGACCGTCGTGGACATGACTTTGCCGCACACACGGTTTGCTCATTCCCTTTGTTTTTGTATGCTGTTGACAGAGCCTCATCATGTCTTCCGCATTGGTTGAAGCGATTGAGCAATCGTAGGCCGTCCCAAATAAGGAGGCCACTTCGGTGCAGCATTCATAATATGTCAGAATACGTATTTCAGTGCGGCGACATTTGGACAGGACGGTTATGGGAGAGACATTTCCCAGCCTGGTGCACCGCCAACGGCTTGCGATAAGTTGAGATATGGACAAAGGAAAACAACGGATAGCGCTCATCATTCCCTTAATAGGAGTAGGGAAATGGCCTTAAGGCTTGACAGGTTCTGTAAGCCTGCTCTTCCCCAGGCGAGTTAATTGGGCACACCAGCATGGAGTTCTTATGAATGAAGGGACAATGAGGTGCCGCAGGAACAAAATGGGTCTGGCTTCTCTGGCGAAGAGCCCTATGTTCGAATCGCTGCAGTCACGTGACTTTCGGTGGTTATGGCTCGGCTCGTTCGCTAACTTCATGGCCATGGGCATGCAGATGATGGCACGGGGCTGGCTCGTGTTACGGCTCTCAAATGACTCGCCGTTGGCTTTGGCCTTGGTCATGATAGCCTTTTCTGTTCCCATGACATTTGTGTCCTTAATCGGTGGGGCCTTGGCCGATCGGATGTCGCGAAAGCACATTATCATGTTCAGCCAGGGCGGTAATGCACTCATGACCGCTCTTTTGGCCACGCTGGACCTTACAGGACTAATCCAATTCTGGCATCTCATCTTCATAGGCGCGGCCAATGGTTCCTTGATGGCGCTCAACATGCCGAGTCGACAGGCATTGATCTCTGATTTGGTACCTCCGGAGAAACTCATGAACGCCATCTCTCTCAACAACTCGGGGACCAACATAACGCGCGTGATCGGCCCCGCATTGGCAGGCTTGCTGATCATTTATATTGAAACGGCGGGGGTTTTTTACCTTATCGCGGTTTCCTACATATTCTCGCTCCTGTCCGTGGCGATGATCCACGGGGATCGGAGACCAGCGAGTAAACCGGGCAAGAAGATGACCGGCGAGATCCGTGAGGGACTAAGATATGCCACAGGAGACCCTGACCTTCGAGGGCTTATTATTACACTCTTCATGCCGGTATTCTTTGGGTTTTCCTTTCTCACACTGCTGCCTGCCTGGGCACGGGAGGCGCTGGATGTGCATTCCGGCGGCCTGGGGATGTTGATGATGGTTATGGGGATCGGGGCATTGATTGGGACCCTGATGCTGGCTGCTATGGGTAATTTCCAGAGGCGCGGAATCTGGCTTCTGATCAACGGTCTGTTGTGGGGTTGTGGGCTGGCCATATTTTCACAGGCCACCACTTATGCGGTGGCATTGCCTTTCCTCTCGCTGATCGGACTTCTGTCGGCGGTTTTCATGTCTTTAAACATGACGCTCATGCAGATATACTCGGCAACCGAGATGCGGGGGAGGATTATGAGCATTGCTATGATGACATTTGGTGCAATGCCCCTGAGTGCTGTACCCTTCGGAGCCATCGCCGAGCACATAGGTACGCCAAATGCCCTTTTTTTGAGCGGCTCGATGTTAGTGGTCTTTACGATCGTGTTTGCCCTTGCTTACCCAAGATTCCGAAAGATAGATTGAGTTACAAGCTTTTAAATGAAACGTTGCCTTTTTTGCAGGGAGGGACCGAGCACCAAGCCTTTTTTTTGCCCCGGAAAATGGAGGAGCAAGACGGATGGTATCTTTTGGCGTGCTTTGTAGGCAGGCGAGGCGCTGGCAGCGGGCGTTTATAAGCGCTTCAAGGAGCGCTAATGAGGCGGCGGGCATGAAACCCGCCCCTGTTGCTTTCGAATATCTCTGATTTGGCCAGGATCTTATGATAGCGTAAACCTTGATCCCACGCTGTTCAGGATAAAGGATGCCGGGAATTCCTGGGAAAAGCGTTCAATAGCCTTCCATCCGGTGCAATGCATGGGCACAATCACCGCCGGCTCCATCTCCTTTAGTTCCCTGATGGTTTCTTCAATAATAGGCTCAAAGAAGGGCCCTGACAGGTGAAATCCTCCGATCACCGCGTGAACTTTCCTGATGCCTGTGATCTTTCGGGCATGAAGAATGGTATTGATGATGCCTGCGTGGGCGCAGCCGGAGAGCACCACCAGGCCTTTTCCTTTGAGATTGAGGACCAGGGATTGGTCGTCGGCAATGGGGTCTTTTACGAGTTTTCCGTTCCTTTCCAGGACGGCATTGGGCAGACCTTTTTCAAACTCCGTAACCCGCTCCACCTCACCGGTTACCGCTACCAGATCATGGGCAAGAAGGGTCGGGGTTTTGCTCACCACGAGCTCAACCTTTCGATCCTGCAGGTCGGCCTTAACAAGCGTGCGAGGAAATTTAAGCTTTCGCCCGTCGTCCAGCCCAAAATACCGGGGCGACACAAAAGCGTCGGGGTGGACCACCAGAGGAATGGGTTTGGCTATTCTGTCGAGCACAGTGGAAAGTGACCCTGTGTGATCCATATGGCCATGGCTCAGGACCAGTGCCTCTACCTCGTCTAAGTTTACTTCCAGAAGCTCGATATTGTGTGGGACGCCGACCGGACTGTGGCCGGTATCAAAGAGCACCGTATGCTTTTCTTTTCCCTGATAAGCCATCACCAACATGGAGAGGCCATGCTCGGCCAGCAGGGTATCGGTTGGCAGATCCAGGCCCTTTGCCAGTGGCGGTCGAGTGACCACATCCGTGCTTCGAAGCAGGACATCCACATAATTGTCCATAAGGGTCAAGATTTCCACACGATTCACTTCCTTCAATTGAACGGGCAAACGGTCTATGAGTTCTCCTCCTTCAAATAGCTGCAATAAACTTATGTGGAAGTTACTCCCTGATGATTCAGAGATGTGCTACAAGCACGAGACAAAGGGGGGCACTTTACTGTCAAGCGTCTTATTTCCTTCGATTTTCCTGCAGGGCCTTTAGCGTTTCCAGAGGTCTTGAACCTCCTGTTCTGTTTTCTCAAGAGAGTTTTCATTATGAATCACAAAATTCGCGTTTCCCACTGTGTTTCAGATAGATGCTGGCGTTTAAACCTTTATACTACAACTGCAATCTATGTCAACTGCCCGGCAGATCGTTACCAATCCTGACAAACAGTCTATACCGGTGAAAGGGGTGAATCTTGATCACCTCGACTTAATCCATTTTCGACGACCAATCGCTGGCCCTCGGTGCCGTCCATGCCGTGTACGATGCCGATTTAGGTTCTCACGCGTTGCAGGGTTAAGGAAATCGGGTGAGCGAACGAGGGCGATTTCCTATGATCCTCCCTGGGAGTCGGTGAGCTGCATCTTACGGTTCTCAACGAGTCGCTCGTTCATATAGTCCGTATCCCCCCCGATCTCCCGTGCCAGATACTCCATTTGCCCGGCACTTATGATATTCTCTTCGGAGAAGAGGTACATGAGGGCCTTTTCGGCCATACAACTCACTCTGAGGGCGTTCATCATGATCGCATTCGGAACTTCGACCTTGATGTACTTATCGACGAAATGGTTGTGAAGCTCTGAGCGTTCCAAATCGTGCTTTAGCAGGCTCAGCTCTTTGAGTAAGGGTTTGACATTTCCCCCGTAGGCCAGTTCCCCGAGTGGTTTTAATATCATAAAGGTGTAATCTTTCCCGGGGAGGTAGTGGTGATAGTCACAGCGTGTTGCATAGTTTGGGATTTTCGGGTCGTTCGTGCGCCTGTCGCCACCCACAATAATGAGGGGATCGAAGTAAAGTGCCGGGCATTCCTTTCCCTCCACCGAGTAGAACCGGTAGGTGTAATAGGAATCAGTGATACAGTCGGGGTGTTCACAGTAGGCGGTCAGGGGAAACACATCTGTTGATTCCTCCATGATGAGCCTGGCCGTCCGGTTAAAGAGGTCTTTACGGAAGTTGAGTATGAGCATGGGAAATATGAAGTTGAGACTTCGCTGCTTTGCATGCTGGGCAATCACATAGGCGATGCGCTCGTCGAAGAACTCAGCCTCGTCGATTATCCATGTGCCAACCGTCGGGTTGCTCTCGAGCACCCCTTCCAGGTCAAAGGAATCCCCGATGCTGGCGATATTGTCCCCTGGGGCCACATAACCACCCCGGTAGGCGATGGAATTAGTCGGGTACTCTTCGAATCTCTTGTCATCGATTCTGGAACGAACATAGAAAACGTTGCGGCGGTCAACCATTCCGCTGGTTGTAATCTCCCGAACCTTTTCGGATTTCTTCATTGCCACCTGTGAGTCACGGTATATGCGGGCAGAGAACTCGGTCTTGCCGGACCCCATGGGACCGATGATGAGGATTCTTCGGTTCGTCTTGGTAAAATCGAAGTGATTGATGGACTGATGAATACGAAGATCGGGAAAACCCAGGCTCTTCATGAAGCTTCGGGTCTGTTCCGTGTTTTCGATGAGCGCCAAAGTCGTTCCTCCCTCCGAGATGGTTCATTATAGTATATAGCAGAGGGATGTCAATACGGGCGATACACATGGGGCAAAGGGAGGCTGATTACGCACAACATAACAAGAACCCGGCACTCGGAAAGTGATAAGAAATTGCTTTGTAGTGGGGCAAGAATGGGAAAGCGTTTGTTTGTCTGTGAAGTTTGGAATGCACCGATTCTGTAGTGGTTAAGGATGTTTTATTCGCCTTTGCCAGAATACCCTGCAGGTGGTCGGAGCGCAGCATAGATTTATCCGCCTTTGGACTTGTCCGCCGGAATCATGGCGGAGATCCCGCCCTGCTGCGCAGCGGGGAGCTTCATCAGCTCCATTGCCTTACCTTCCCGCTTCTTTTGGGAGGTTGATATAGGCCCTGCCCGTATCTATCCAGAAAACCTATCCAGCTCACCGTCAGGGTTATGGAGCCGAAATCCTCCTCTACCTTACCTTTGAGGATATAGGGGCGCATCTCATTCAGCATGTGACAGTATTGGTTATATGCCTTTGGGAAGAACACGGCCTCATAAAGGCCGGTGGTATCCTCAAATGAGACGAATTTCATGGGATCCCCCTCCTTGGTATGGACCGTCTTACCGGTTACCAGCCAACCGATGGTAGTCACTCGCTTTCCCACATAGGCGTGGAGGTCTTCGGCTTTCACATGGTCCAGGCCTCTCAAGAGCTCATCATATCGATCAAGGGGATGGAGGGAGATGAGAAGGCCCAGGGTTTCCAGCTCATGCCTGAGCATGAGGTCTTTGGGGTAGGGGGGGTGTTTGAGGTGGGAAAGAAGGGGAGGTGGGGAGAATAGGCTAGGGGTCTTCTCTTCCTGATATTCCCCGTCGAAAAATCGGAGGGCCTGCCACATCAGGGAGGGCCTGTTTAATCCATGGGCGATGCAGTCGAAGCAGCCCGCCTTGATCAGGACCCTCACATCCTGGAGGTGGAGATGATGAGCAGTTCTGCACAGGAAATCATTAAAGTCGGTAAAGGGACCGTACTTTAAGCGCTCGTGAATGATGAATTCTCGGCCCTCCTGAGGCAGGGCCTTGAGCTGCATGAGGCCGACGCGGATTTCTCTATCCTTGCCGGTATATTTGATTTCACTCTCGTTGATATCGGGAGGAAGGATTATAAGCCCCATCCGTCTCGCTTCCGACAGGTAACCAAAGGTGGAGTAATAGCCCCCGCCGTTGGATATGACCGATGCTATGAACTCGGCCGGATAATGGGCCCTCAGATAGGCTGACTTATAGGCCACCAGGGTATAGCTGGCCGAGTGCGGTTTGCAGAAACTGTAGCCATCAAAGCCCATTATCATCTGCCAGACCTTTTCTATCACCTCCAGGCTGACGCCTCGCTCGCTCGCCCCCCGAACAAACCGGGCATAAAAGTCACGAAGTCTCTTCTCCCTATGCTTTTTGCTGACCACCTTCCTCAGGGTATCTGCCTCTGCAGCATCAAATCCGGCCAAGTGCATGGCTGCCTGGCTCAACTGCTCCTGAAAGACCATGACCCCCAGGGTTTCCTCCAGGACCGGCCTTAAAAGGGGGTGGGGGGCGTCCCATGGCTGGCCATGGAGCCTGGATACCCATACCCTGATGCTCTGATTTGAGGCCGGCCTGATGATAGAAGTGACCACCACGTTGAGATGAAAGTGATCGAGACGCAGGTACTCCTCAAGGGTAAAGCCCGAGCCCACCTTTTTCAGCACCTGCCGTGTAGCAGGGCTCTCAAAATAGAAGACCCCGAAGGTGTCACCCCGGTAAAAGATTTCCACGGTTTTGGGATCATTGATGGGGGCCCAGGTTGCGTAATCGATCCGACGGCCATAATTTTTCTCTACCAGATTCAGGGCATCGCGAATGACGGCAAGGCTGCGGTTTCCCAGGAGATCTATCTTGACGAGGCCTGACT
>Ga0307378_10002332_pt1 | contig 29351 bp, 23 predicted proteins | sample UN1MG_FD_202238 | JGI IMG/M metagenome (GOLD analysis project Ga0307378, IMG submission 202238) | Soil microbial communities from Risofladan, Vaasa, Finland - UN-1 | ecosystem: Environmental > Terrestrial > Soil > Coastal area > Acid sulfate soil | place: Finland: Risofladan, Vaasa | collected... | reverse complement strand
GGAGGTAAAGGCCCATGGCGAACGAAGGGCAGGAGCTCGCGAAAAACCTGGCCGCCGGCTACGTGCTGGTCGAGCTGATCACGTGGGAGGAGGACCGGGCCCTGGCGGTGGTCCGCGACGCGGCCGCGCGCCTGAAGCGCCCGCTCAGCACATGGTCGCTAAGCTCCGGCTTCGGCGACCAGAAAGGCGCGGAAGGCGCCGACCCCGCCGCGGCGCTGGCCCGCATCGCCGCCACGGCCGACGCCCGCGTGTTCGTGCTCCACGACTTCCACACCGCCATGAAGGACCCGCTCACGGTCCGGCGGCTGCGCGAGCTTTTGCCGCTCATGGAATCGCGCGGCCAGGGCATCGTCATCACCGGGCCGGTCTCGGCCGTTCCCACCGAGCTGGACAAAGAGGTCCTGGTCATGGACCTGGTCCCGCCCGGCAGAAAGGAGCTCTCCGCCATCCTCGACGAGTGCATCAAGCTCACCGGCCACAAGGGCCCGCTCGCCGCCGACGCCGGGCTCAAGGAGTCCGTGATCCGCGCCGCGCACGGCCTCACCGCCCGCGAGATGAGGCGCATGATGAAGCGCATCCTCACCGCGCACCCCGACTTCAGCAAGGCCCACGTCAAGGAAGTCCTCGACGAAAAACGCCAGGCGCTCCGCCGCTCCGAGCTGCTCGAATTCTACGAGGCCTCCGAGTCGCTCTCCGACGTCGGCGGCCTCGACCTCCTCAAGAAATGGCTCATGGACCGGGCCGAGGCCTTTACCGAGCGCGCCCGCCAGTACGGTCTGCCCGAGCCCAAGGGCCTCTTGCTCCTGGGCGTGCAGGGCTGCGGCAAGAGCCTGTCCGCCAAGGCCGTGAGCGGGCTGTGGGGAATACCGCTGATCCGGCTCGACCTCTCCGCCATCCTGGACAAGGAGTCGGACGGCGACCAGCTCCGCCGGTCGCTGCGCATGGCCGAGGGACTCGCGCCGTGCGTGCTCTGGATTGACGAGATCGAAAAAGGCTTTTCCGCCCACCGCGTCTCGGGCCGGGAGGAGCACGGACGCATGGCCCGCGCCTTCGCCACCTTCCTCACCTGGCTCCAGGAAAAAAAGGTGGCCGTTTACGTGATCGCCACCGCCAACTCCATCTCCGAGCTGCCGCCGGAGCTGGTGAGAAAGGGACGCTTCGACGACATCTTCTTCGTGGACCTGCCCCGCGATACCGAGCGCGCCGAGATCTTCCGCATCCACCTCGTAAAGCGCGGCCGCAAGCCCGAGGACTTTGACCTCAGCGAGCTCGCCCGCGTGGCCGAGGGCTTTTCCGGCTCCGAGATCGAGCAGGTCGTCATCTCCGCCATGTACGACGCCTTCACCCAGCAGCGCGAGCCCGAGGCCAGGGACATACGCCGCGCCATCGCCGAGACCGTCCCCCTCTCCGAAACCCTCGAGGAATCCATCAAAGAGCTCCGCGACTGGGCCAAAACCCGCGCCCGGCCCGCGTCCCTCGATACCAAGCTCATGGATTTGCTGCACGGGGGGAAGAAGTGAAGATAAAATTAACAGGGATGCATAGGATGTTCAGGATATAAACAAGAAAAAAGGACGGGGACAAAAAGTTTGCTCAGGATGAATTCCCCGCGTCCTCTCTTTGTCCCGGAGGGACGTCCCGATATTAGCCCCGGAATTCATTCCTGGGGACCATGATTGACAAGCCGCCAAGTCCCGGAGGGACGGCCGATCCGTCCTTTGCCTTGGATATAACCGATGAACGCCGGAGAATCTTGACGATATAAAGTATCGGCGTCCTCCTCCTCGCCCCTTTCTCTCTTTTCCGATTCTTCCGGCTTCTTGCTCCTGGCCCGGACTACTTGCTACTTTCATCACCCTATGCCAGCGGCGTTTTTAAGCTTGCGGAAGAGGTCATAGGAGTTGCCGGGGATGGAAGCGAGCTTGACTTCGGGTTTGCGGTTTGGTCCGTGGTAGTCGGAGCCGGCGGTAATGAGGACGTTTGTGCGGCGGGCGAGGTCGAGGAAGCGGGCGGTGGCGGCGGGGTCGTGATAGGAGGAATAGACTTCGAGTCCCATCAGCCCAAAGTCAATGAGGGCGTTGACGTCGTGCTCGGGGGTGTCGGAGGGATGGGCGAGGACGGGGACGCCGGAGAGTTTTTTGATCATGGCGATGGCTCGCTCGGCGGGCTGGATTTCGAGGGGGACGAAGGCGGGCCGTCCGGCGCGGAGCCAGTCGAGGTAGAAGTTCTTGAAGGGCGAGTCGGATCGGGGCCCGTCAATAAAGGCGCGGACCGCCGGGTTTTGCAGGTTTTCGGGGTGGAGCTTGAGGGCGGCGATGTATTCGACGCCGGTGGGGGTGCGTCCGCCCGAGAGGCCGATCAGCTCGTTAAACTCTATCACGAAGCCGTTCTCGCGGAGCTTTGACACGCGCTTCCCGGCCTGCTTGATTTTTTCGCGGTGGATTTCCTCCATGTACGCGTTGCATTCCGGCGAGCGGTAGGCGATGAAGTAGCCGAGGATATGGAGGTCGCGTCCGCGGAAGATGGTATCGAGCTCGACGGCGGGCGCGAACTCGATCCCGGCGTCTTGGGCCGCGGCTTCGGCCTCGGCCACGCTGTCCACGGAGTTGTGGTCGGCGATGGCGATGGCCTCGAGGTCCAGGTCGCGGCACCGCGCCACGGTCTCGGCGCCGGTGTACTGGCCGTCGCTGGCGATGGTGTGGATGTGGAGGTCAATCATGTCTGTTTTTTAAAACCACGGATGAACACAGATTAACACGGATAAAGAGAGTAGTCAGTTGCCGGCAGCCAGGGTTCAAGGCGTTAAAATTGTTATTTCTAATCCGTGCTGTCCAAAATAAACGGACCGGAGAACCGCCAAGACGCCAAGAGCGCCAAGGATTATTTTTAAACACGATTTTAAGAGGGCTTGGGTGCGAATGTTTCTTGCTTGGCGCTCCCGTCGGCCGGTTCGCCAAGCCGGTTGGGGCCAACGCTCCGGAGCTGTTCTTTGCCGGGCCGCAAAAAAACATCATGATTTACTTGGCGATCCTTGGCGCTCTTGGCGTCTTGGCGGTTTTCTTACGGCCTATTTTGGACAAGAGTGAGTAAATAATATTCGTGTTCTCAAGAGAAGAGAAATGTCTAATGTCGAGACCTGACCTCGCCCTCGTCGCCCTCGCCATCCGCCTTGCAGCGCATGGAGCTTTCGAGCTTATTCGGGTGTTTCCTCTCCGCCTTCGGATTCGGCGGGTTTTTCCGGGGGCCAGGCTTTTTGGAGGAACTGGTCGCGGCCGGAGGCTTTTCGGTACTGTTCGTAGTCTTGGGGGTTCTTCTGGTAATAGTCCTGATGGTACTGTTCGGCGGGGTAGAATCGGAGGAAGGGCAGGATCATGGTGACGATTGGCTGGTCGAACCTTCCGGAATCGCTGAGCTCGGCCTTGGATGCTTCGGCCTCCATCTTCTGCTTGTATCCGAAGTAATAAATGGCGGTTCGGTACTGGCTTCCTTGGTCCGAGAACTGGCCGCCGTCGTCGGTGGGATCAATCTGTCGCCAGAAGACCTCCAGGAGGTCTTTATAAGGGACCTTGCGGGGATCAAAAATGACCATGACCGCCTCCAGGCATCCGCTCCCGCCGGCGGCCACCTGTTCATAGGTCGGGTTGGGCTGGTGGCACCCGGCATACCCGGCAACCACCTGCTTCACGCCGTTGATCTTCTCGAACGGCGGCGTCATGCACCAGAAATGTCCTCCCGCGAACACGGCCTTTTGCATGCGGGGATCGTCCATGATCACCGCGGGCTTCTTGTCGTCCGCGCTGAGCTTGGCGGGCTTGTGTGCGGCGGGCTTGTCCGCGGCGGGCTTGTCCGCCGCCTTTTTTTCACAGCCCGCCGCCATGACCATGCCTGCAAGCAGAGCGATCAGTCCGATCACGACCATTATTTTTTTATTCATGGCCTTTTCTCCTTTTCGTCGAGAATGTTCCCCCTCCGTGGCCTACCCACCCGGACATCGCACCAGACACTAATTTAATCGTTTTATTCGGCGGTTTCAACGGAGCGTCGGGCGCTCTTTGCAATCGCGGGTTTCGGTCTTATACTTTTCGGAGCGTCCGGACACGGATTCTTCATCCGTGCGATCCCATTGCACGCAGATTGAGTCGCACGGCCAATGAAAGCGGTGTCAAGCCACCGCATTCCAAAGCGGCGGGCCGGCGCGGTGATTCATACGGTCAAGGAGGACGGGAATTTGGCCCCACCGGAAAAGAAGAAGAGGAAAGCGATCGGCGTGATCCTGTTGATTCTGCTGCTTGTCATTATCGGCGGCATCATCTGGTATCTTGATTACCGGTCCACGCACATCATCACCGACGACGCTTACATTGACGGCGACATCTATACCATCGGCTTCCAGGTACCGGGCATGGTGCGGGAGGTCCTGGCGCATTCGAACCGGCTGGTCCAGGCGGGCGACGTGCTGGCGCGTCTTGATCCCAAGGACATCGAGGCCGAGTTGGCGGTGGCTCGGAAGAACCTGGCGATGGTCAAGAACCAAGTGGCGGGCCAGCGCCAGGCGATCGAGGTGGTCCGGTCGCAGTCGGACGCGCTGGCGGCGCAGAAGGCGCTGCTGGACAAGGAGAAGAACAGGTTTTCGAGCCTGCTCCATGAGCAGCACGTCTCAGTTGACGAGTACGACCGGGTTAAGACGCAATGGGACGCGGTGAACGCGCAGATCGCGGCGGCCCAGAACCAGCGCAAGCAGATCGAGGCGGTGCTGGGCGAGCCGGACGCGGAGGGCAACGAGGCGGCGGTGCAACTGGCGGAGGCGCAGGTGAAGCGGGTGGAGCTGATGCTGGAGCACGCGGCGGTCACGGCGCCGGTCGCGGGTTACGTGACGCGCAAGAACGTGACGGTGGGCCAGGTGGTGGCGGCGGGCCAGCCGATCATGTCGGTGGTGCCGCTCACGGGCGTCCATATCACGGCCAACTACAAGGAGACGGACCTGACCAAGGTGCGGTCGGGGCAGAAGGTGAATTTCAAGGTGGACACGTATCCGGGGGTGAAGTTCAACGGCGAGGTCGAGAGCATCATGGCGGGGACGGGCGCGGCGTTCAGCCTGCTGCCTCCGGAGAACGCGACCGGGAACTACATCAAGGTGGTGCAGCGTATCCCGGTCCGGATCAAGATCGTGGGGGCCGACCTCGCGGCCCATCCCCTGAGAGTAGGCATGAGCGTGGTGCCGGTGATCCTGGTAGAGGAAGCCGGCAAGTAGCGGCGGCGGGAGTGATTTCGCACGGAGGCACAGAGAACACAGAGAATAAAATCAGTATTAACTCTGTACTACTAACATGCAAGATGTATAAATTTCTTTGCGCTTTTAGCGAAATCATGCGCAACCGGCTGAAAGAATGAATGAACAAGGATATACAGGATATTCAGGATAAGAAAATCTTATCCTTGACATCGTGAATATCCTTGTTAATAAACTCTTTGGTTGCGGCCTTGAGCCGCGTTGGGTTCTCTGTGCCTCTGTGCGAAATCATCTGGCCGATGGTCTTGTTCCCCGCTGCAATAGCGGCTTGTATTAATAACACGGAAGCATACTTTAAATGAGCTCACCCCCCAGCCAGGAATACGTGGCCCCCAACAAATGGCTCGTGGCCGTCACGGTGATGACGCCGACGTTCATGGAGATCCTCGATACGTCGGTGGCCAACGTTTCTCTCACGCACATCCAGGGGAGCCTGTCGGCGGGTCTGGAGGAGGTCACCTGGGTCCTGACCTCGTACCTGGTGGCCAACGCCATCATCCTGCCCATGACCGGGTGGCTGGCCCGGACCTTCGGCCGCAAGCGCTTCATCATGACCTGCGTGGCCGGGTTCACCTTCTTCAGCTTTTTATGCGGGTCCGCGCCGTCGCTCATGTTCCTGATCTTCTGCCGCGTCATGCAGGGGTTCATGGGAGGCGCGATGCAGCCGATGAGCCAGGCCATCCTGCTCGAAAGCTTCCCCATGAAGCAGCGCGGCACCGCCATGGCCTTTTACGGCATGGGCGTGGTCACCGCCCCCATCTTCGGGCCGCTGCTCGGCGGCTACATCACCGACCACCTCACCTGGCGCTGGATCTTCTACGTCAACGTCCCCGTCGGCGTCATCTCCATCCTCGCCATCGCCGCCGTGGTCACGGACCCTCCGTACCTCAAGGCGGCGCGGACCAAGATTGACGCCATCGGGATGGGGCTTCTGGCCGTGGGCATCGGCTCGCTCCAGCTCATCCTGGACAAGGGCAACCAGGAGGACTGGTTCGCGTCGCGGTTCATCATCTTCTTCGCCGTGCTGGCGGCGGCCGGGCTCATTTTCCTGATCTGGTGGGAGCTGTACATGACCGACGAGCCGGTGGTCAACCTGCGGGCGTTCAAGGACCGGTCATTCGCCACCGGCAACCTGCTCATGTTCCTCACCTTCTTCGCCTTCTTCTCCAGCATCGTGCTGTTGCCGCTGTACCTGCAAAAGCTGATGGGCTACACCGCCTTCCAGGCCGGACTGGTGCTGGGGCCGGGAGGCGCGGCCACATTGCTGTTCCTGCCGATCTCCGGCGTCCTGGCCCAGCGCGGATTCGCCCGGCCGATCCTCATGATCGGACTGTCCATCTCCGCGCTCTCCATTTTCCTGATGGCCCACTTCAACCTCTTCGCCGACTTCCACGCCGTCATCATGCCGCGCGTGATCCAGGGCATCGGCATGGCCTTTTTCTTCGTGCCGCTGACCACCCTGGCCGTCGCCGGCATTCCCAAGGAACAGATGGGAAACGCCACCGGCATCTTCAACCTCGTCCGCAACATCGGCGCCAGCATCGGGGTGGCCTTCAGCTCCACCCTGCTCTCCCAGCACGCCCAGGAGCACCAACTCCGCATGATCGAGCGCCTCGACTTGACCAGCCCCCAGGTCAGCGCCGCGCTCTCGACCTATTCCCACTACCTCTTCTCGCGCGGCATCCCGCCGGCGTTCTCATCCATCGCCGCCACCGGAGGGCTCTACGGACAGATCATCCGCCAGTCAATGATGATGGCGTTCAACGACACCTTCTTCGTCATGTTCCTCTTCACCCTTTGCGTCGTCCCCCTCGTCCTCCTCTTCCGCCCCGTCAAAGGAGGAGCGCCGGGGGGTATGCATTGAAATCATGAAAAGAAGCGGGGAGCATGGGAATTTCCAGCCTGGAGTGTAAGCCCCAATAGTGTCACCCCTCAACAAAACTTATCATGGATGTCCCCGGATTTAACTCACGCTCCAGAATTATCGAGGAACAGATCAACCAGTCATTATATATCTACTGATCTTCTTCTCCTTCATAGCTTTGGCGACGGCTTCCTCGGCCTGGGTCCACCTACCCCAGTATTCATGATAGTCGTCGCCGCGCGAAGTGCAGGCCCGCTCGTAATACTCGTGCCAAACCGCGCCGGCGTTGATCATGGCCTGAGCCATCCAGCCCTCCATCAGTCGGCAGTGGGCCGGGTGCATTGTTGGAAAATCAAGGATGCGAACGATGGTGTTGTCCTCGGACGAGTCGATGGTCTTCATGTAGCCGGAGTTAACGTAGTAGCTCTTCCAGTAAACTCCGCAGTCGCGAAAGAGGTCCTTGGGCAAGAGCTTGCCCTTGTCCGGACCGAAGAAGGACCTGTAATCGCGATTGGCCGCGAACTCGCCGATGTCCTTGCAAAGCGCGAGATCGCCAAAGCCCATCACCTTGTCCATGGTCTTCAGGAGTTCAATGAAAACCGTGTACGGATACTCATTGATCGCTATCACCTTTCGCCCGAGCAGGTCCGAAGCCGGAGGAGCAAGAGCATCCACCACATTTCTTAAAATCTCCTCGCCGCCCTCCTGGATCTTCATGAAACGGAAAAGACCTAGAAAGCCTATACCCTTAACCATTGGTCGAGGGGAGCCATCGGTATTGCTCATTGAATAGTCCTCCTTTAGTGTTACCGATTAAACTCAAATGAAAAGGTTACGCCCTCGGTCTTCAGATCATCAATCCAGTTGATGTCGACGGGGGCAGACTGGGGGTCAGGGCAGACTGGGGGTCAGGTCTCGACATTAGACATTTCTTGCATCAAATGTCTAATGTCGAGACCCCGCAATCCGCGATTTCGGTGGTCCCTCCGGGACTTGGTCGTAATCGGTACCGGGTTTTCCCGGAATAAATTCCGGGGCTAATATCGAGATGTCCCTCCGGGACGAAAATGTTTTTACTTCCGGCGATAATAACCTTTTCCGAAAATCACTCCTTGATCATGTCCTTAATATACCCTAACGCCGCGGAGAGGTAGTGGAAGCGGTGCTTGGGGATCCAGGATTTTTTCTGCACGGTCTTGGAGGGGGTCTGGTTCACGGATTCGATGATGTCGGCGAAGGCGGTGGCCACGGGGTTGAGCTGGTCCACGGCGATCATGTCAATGGTGTCCTCGGGTCCGTAGATGTACACGGGCGGGCTGATGTAGCTGATGATGGTGAAGCCGTTTCTATTGAAGTCCCCGGCGTCGCTGACCACGCCGAGGATGGTGTAGGTCGGGAGGAGGACGATGCGTTCGAGGTTGTTGCGGACGATGGCCTGTTCGGTGATGGAGAGGAGGTAGGGGTTTTCGGTGACGAAGATGCCGCGCGGCTCGATTTGGCCGGTCATGACGAGCTTTCCGTCCTTGATCTGGGCCTCCTTGGCGATGTGCTCGATGCAGACGTCCAGAATGACGTTCATTTTTTGGTGGCGGATGCGGGCGATCTCCTGGAGGTGGGCCTGGTACATGGAGAAGTGGGTGTCCATGGTGGCGAACATGAGGGTCTTCTCGCGGGTCTCCGGCGGCAGTGACCCGAAGTACTGGGCCAGGGCCAGGACCTCGGCCGCGCCGGAGGCGTCCTCGACCGCGCTCGCCCACGGCGCGTCGTGGTGGGAGTGGACCATCACGACGTCGCTGGACTTGCCGGGCAGGTAGCCGATCACGTTCTGTCCCTCGGCCGCGACCACGGTCCCGTCGAGCACCAGGTGCGCCTGGTTGGGCGCGTCCGCCTTGAGCGAGGCCTTTAGCTTCGCGCCGTCGGAGCGGGAGAGCCACAGGCCGGGGATGGGCCACTGGTATGGCTTCTCCACGTACAGCTCGTTGTAGTACTGGTTGGTGTCGTAGTAGTCCACCAGGATGCCGACGAAGCCCACGGCGCCCTTGTCAATGGCGCGCTGAAAGTTGCCGGGGAAGTTGTTGGCGGAGTAGGGGTCGGCCTGGGTCCAGTCGTCGGGCACCGTGTATTCAGGGTCATAGCCGAAATAGGCGACGCGGAGGAAGTCCTTCTGCGACAGGTTCGAGAAGCGAACGTCGGCGAGCACGATCTTGCCCTTGACGTCAACCTTTTTGAATTCCTTGTCGGTCCCGTCGCCCACGTACACCATCTCGGCTTGGATGCCCGCCGCGCCCGCGGTGAAGCCCTCGTGCTTCCCGGTCCAATAAGAATGATTGATGTAGAAGCAGGGCGCGTCCTTGCCGTTCACGGTGAGCGACCACTTGGTCGCGGTCCAGAGCGGGACCGGGACGGGCTCGAGGTGCGCGTCCTGAAGACCGAACTCCTTGAACTTTTGCAGGATGTAATTCGCGGTGTCGCGGTCGGCCTGGGTGCCGGGCCGGCGGTTGCCGAAGGCGCAGATGTCCTTGATCCAGCCCAGAATCTCCTGGTTGGACGCGAGCTGCTTGGGGGACGGGTGGAAGTTATACTCGCCGGGAGGCGGCGCGGGAAATTCCGGCCGGGCGCCCATGAGCGCGGCGGTCAGCAATACCAGGAAAAGCGCCGTGACCCAGGTCAGCTCCCCGCCCCTGGCCCTTGATCGTCTCATTCTTGTCTGTGACATCTTTTTCCTCCTGCTTAGTGCTTTGTGAGCATATCATGGCGGAGCCGGGAAGTTCAAGAGATTGCTTTACGTATCATTTCTTGTATACTGGAACGCGGCGGTGAATGAAAAGGCAGCCGGTCGGGGAAAAAAAATAATGACGGGGCATTGATGTCCCCAATATTTCCCCGAAGGGGAATGACGTGAGTAGCCGGGAGGTGAAACCCCCGGAAAAGAGCGAGACGCCATCCCGACCCTGAAGGGGTCGCACCTCGCCGGCGCTTTTGTCAACATCTTCAGGGTTGATAATCATAGGGGCGCTGTCCCGTAGGTTGCACCTACGGCTGCTCATGTTCCAACCCCTTGCGGGGTGTAGAAAAGTATCCGTGGAAATGTGGGAGGAGAATTTATTGAAAAATAGAATGCTGCTGGTTTTGGGGATGGCGCTGGTCCTGGTGACCATGGGCGGGGCCGCGCGGGCGGTGGATGTGTGTTCGGTCCCGGCGCCCACGCAAGACGGGATGTACCAGGGGATGAGCGAGCCGGATTATGGCGCGTGCGTTTACCGGGGCATCCCGTTCGCGCGTCCGCCGGTGGGCGAGCTCCGGCTGGCGCGTCCGGAGCCGGCGGAGGCGCACGAGGGGGTGGCGGAGGCGTTCGAGTTCGGCCCGGCGTGCCCGCAGGAGGAGGACATCCTGAACGGGGGCAAGGCCGGGTCGTACGGGGAGGACTGCCTGTATTTGAACGTATGGCGTCCGGCCAAGTCGGGCGTGTTCCCGGTGCTGGTGTGGATTTACGGCGGCGGTTTCGTGGGCGGGGCCGGGAGCTTTGACATCTACGACGGGGCTCACCTGGCCACGCGGGAGGACGTGGTGGTGGTGACGCTGAATTACCGGCTGGGCGCGCTGGGTTTTCTGGCGTTGCCGGAGCTGGCGGCCAAGGACGCGAAGGGGAGCACGGGCAACTACGGGATCATGGACCAGGCGCGGGCGCTCACCTGGGTGCGCGACAATATCGCTTCGTTCGGCGGCGATCCGGGCAATGTCACGGTCTTCGGGCAGTCGGCCGGCGGCATGAGCGTGTGCGCGCTCCTGGTGTCGCCGGAAGCGCAGGGGCTGTTCCACCGCGCCATGATCATGAGCGGCCCGTGCCGGCTCGTGGCCACGGAGGATGAAGGATATAAGAAGGGCCGCGCGCTCGCGGAAAAGCTGGGCTGCGCGGGGCCTGACGTTGTCTCCTGCCTGCGCGAAAAGCCCATGGCCGCGTTCAGCGAGAAGGGCGGCAACGACCTGCTGCAGGGCGGGGTGTCGTGGAGCCCGACGATTGACGGGTCGTTTTTGCCGGAGCTGCCGGTGAAGATGATCGAGGAGGGCCGCTACCAGAAGGTGCCGGTGATCATCGGAACCACCCGCGACGAGCTGCGCAGCTATACCATGATGGTGCCGGGCCTGGGGCTGTGGACGCGGGGAACGGTGAACCGGCTGATGAAGGCGCTTACCGGTCCGAACTACGATGCCATCATGGCGATGTACGATTACGGCGATTTCCGCCGGCCGATTGACGTGGCCTTCGCCTTCGGCAACCAGATGGTTTTCGATACCCCGGAGTTCATGATGGCCGAGGCCATGGCCGGCAACAACCCCGTGTACCTCTACCGCTTTGACTGGGACCACACCCGGTTCCCTCACAAAATGGGCGCGATGCACGCGATTGACGTGCCCTTCGTGTTCGGCGCGTTCAATCCGGACACCGAGCTGGTCAAGCTCCTGGCGACCAAGAAAATCGTGGCCAGCGCAACGCCGCTCGGCTACCAGATGATGGACTACCTCGCCAACTTCGCCCGGACCGGCGACCCCAACGGCGCCAGCCTCCCGGCCTGGCCCGCCTATACCCGGGAAAAACGCGAGCGGCTCTACGTCAACACCGACACCGCCGCCCGCCCCTTGAGCGACCTCGAAGTCCGGCGCTACCAGTGGTTCGCGAACCGCGAGCTCAAAGACGTGCTCGCCGGCCCGTTCAGCAAATTGCTCGGAGGAGGGGAGTGAGGCCGCAGCGCGTAAACCGGACAGGGGTCGAACTAATAAAGTCGGTGCGAAAAGACGCCAATTGAGGAGGATAAGATGTTTCGACGAATCATGAGCATCTGCACGCTGGCTGGCGCTCTATTGAGTTCGATCGGCGTCGTATGGGCCCAGACCCCGATCGCGCAGCCTGGCCGGGTGCTTAGCGTCGAGAACACGCCGGCCAGGGTGATATTCCATTGCGAAGGTGGGGCAGTCGAAGTGGCAGGGATGGGATCGCGCGTGGTGCGGGTGATTGCGGATCCGAATGGCCGGCTTAAACCGGCGCTTTCCTATGCGGTGGACAATTTGACCCCTCCAGGCGCGGTCCTCGAGATGGAAGAAGCCGGTGAGTTCATCCTGCTCAAGGGCGAAGCGATTGCGATGCAAGTCAACCGCGACCCGCTCCGGCTCACCTTCCTCGACGACCAAGGCCGAGCGGTAAACCAGGACGCGGAAGCCGGCGGCCTCGGCTGGCGAGGCGCCGAAGTGATGGTGAGCAAGGTCATGCCGGCTTCCGAGCACTACTACGGGTTCGGCGAAAAGACCGGGCCGCTGGACAAACGAGGCACGGCCATGGAGATGTGGAACTGGGGCATGCCTTACCAGACGGACAGCGACCCGATGTATCAGTCTCACCCCTTTTTCATCGGACTGGATCATGGTCGCGCCTATGGCATTTTCTTTGATAACTCCTATCATTCTTACTTCGACATGGGAAAATCAGATCCGGATTCCTACAGTTTCCGGGCCGAAGGGGGACCGCTCCGCTATTACTTCATTTACGGTCCGGACCCCAAGGAGGTGATCCGTCTCTATTCCGGGCTGGTAGGCCGGATGCCCCAGCCGCCGCTGTGGGCTTTGGGATATATGCAGTGTCGCTGGAGTTACCGGAACGAAAAGCGGGTCCGGGAGATTGCTTCCGGATTCCGCAGTCGCAACATCCCGTGCGATGTGATCTTTCTGGACATTGATTATATGGATCAGTTCAAAGTCTTTACCTGGAACCTCCGCCGCTTCCCGGACCCGGCCAGGATGATCTCCGACCTCCGCCGAGACGGCTTCAAGGTGGTGACCATCATTGATCCGGGAGTCAAGGTTGACTCCCGTTACGCGGTCTATAACCAGGGAATGGCTCAGGGCTATTTCTGCCCGGGGTTGGACGGGAAGCCTTATACTGCCCGGGTCTGGCCGGGCGACTGCCACTTCCCGGATTTCTCCCGGCCCGAGGTCCGCGACTGGTGGGGTGAATTGCACCGGGGGCTGGTTCAAGACGGGGTGGCCGGAATCTGGGACGATATGAATGAGCCCTGCGCCTGGACGCGCGATCTCCGCCTTGGCCCAGCGCTTCTCAGCCTGAGAGGCCTGCGCGACCTCATCGCGAACCTATCCATCTGGAACTCCGGTTTCCCTTTGCCGCGACAGTCGGGAATCAGCCGAGTCAGCGGGCCCATCGGGAGCACGCCTATGGTCCACGGTTCCGAGCAGGCCCAGATCCATCATGCTGAATTGCATAACGTCTATGGCTTGCTCGAGTGCCAGGCCACCTACCAAGGCTTGAAAAGGCTTCGGCCCCAAGAGCGGCCCTTCGTTCTCACCCGGGCCGGCTATTCCGGGGTCCAGCGTTGGGCCGCCGTCTGGACCGGGGACAACAGCTCCAGGTGGGACCACCTGTCCCTGACGCTTCCCATGCTACTCAATATGGGGCTTTCCGGGATGACCTTCGTAGGCGCCGACGTCGGTGGCTTTGTAGGCTCGCCCAGCCCCGAGCTGTTCGCCCGCTGGATCGAGCAGGGCGTGTTTTACCCTTTCTGCCGCAATCATAGCATGATCGAAACTTCCGACCAGGAACCATGGGCCTTCGGTCCCGAGGTTGAAGACCTTTCCCGGGAGATGATCCGGCTGCGCTATCAACTCCTGCCCTATACTTACAGCCTGTTCCAGGAATCCGTCCGCAGTGGCCTCCCGGTGATGCGCCCGCTCTTGCTCGAGTATCCCCGTGACGAAAACACCTATAATCTCGCCGATGAATTTCTCTGGGGCCCGGACCTGCTGGTAGCGCCGGTGATGGCCGAAGGAGCGACGGGCCGCGAGGTTTATTTGCCCGAGGGTAAATGGTATGACTGGTGGACCGGCCAAAGTTTTGACGGACCACAGCGCATCAAGGCCAGGGCTCCGCTTGAAGTTCTTCCTCTTTACGCGAGGGGAGGCGCGATCATCCCGCTCGCGCCCACAATGATGTTCACCGGCCAAAAGCCATGGGACCCGATCACCTGGCGGATTTATCCGGGTGACCAGAAGTCTTCTTTTTCGCTTTACGAGGACGACGGACGAAGCTTCTCCTACGAAAAAGGCCAATGGCGCCGGACCGCAGTGACCGTGAGGCCGGGACTCAAGTCCTTGACCCTGGAGCTGGCCGATCCTCAGGGCGGGTACCATACTCCGGCCCGCTCCTTCCGCTTTGAGCTGCATCAGTTGCCCGAAGTGGCCTCGGTGCGCCGCCGCGCGGCCGAAGCGCCGCTGGAATGGGCTTACGATACCTCCCGCCGCGTCCTGATCGTGCAACTGCCGTCCCCGAACCAGGCCGAGACGATTATCGTCGAGTATAGACATTCAGGAAATTAGGGGCAGCCCCGCGAGGCTCAAGGAGCCCGATCCTTGATCGGGTCGTTGGTTCGGGCGCGCCATTGGTCAACTGAGGCGCGGAGCCTTTTTTTATCGGCGGCGGCTTCGGGGTCGGCGGCGAGGTTTTTGAGCTCGAGCGGGTCCTGGTCAAGGCAGAAGAGCTGTTCATCGCCGTTGATGTAGCGGCAGTACTTCCATTGGCCGTCGAAGGTCCCGCGCCATAGCGGGGTGTGGTCGAGGTTTCCGGCGGCGCCCTCTAAAAAGATTTGGCGGGGAGGCGGTGGCCCGGCGTTTCCGGCGGGGTCGAGGTCCCGGCCGGCGAGTGGCACGGGCCATCTGACCCCGGCCAGCGCGCAGACGGTGGGCAGGACGTCGAGGTGGCTGGAGAGGTCGTTTCTCAGGGCGTGCCGCGTAACCCGGCCGGGCACGGAAATCCACAGCGGCACCCGGAGGTTTTCCTCGTAAATAAATCCCTTGTTCACGAGGCCGTGCGAGCCCAGCATCTCGCCGTGGTCCGAGGTATAGATGATCGCGGTGTCCTGTTCCTGTCCGCTGTCATGAAGGGCGTCGAGCACCAGCCCCAAGCTGGCGTCCACGTCATCAATCAGGTCAAAGTAAAAACGCTCGTCCTTGACCCAGTCGTCTCCCACGTACTGGTAGCGGCCGCGCAAGTCGGAGAGCGAGCGGTGGTTGCGGATGGCCTCGGGAAAGCCGGTGTAGTTCGTCTCCAGGTTGGGGGGCACGGATGCCGGCCGGTCCTTGTTCCCCGGATACAGCGGGTCGAGCCAGGGCAGGCAGATGTCGTGAGGGTTGACGAGCGAGCACACCATCAGCCACGGCCGCGCTTTCCTGGTCCTGATCCAGTGCGCGGCTTTTCTTGCGATGGGCCGGTCGCGGCCGATGGCCACCAGTTCGTTCAACGAGCCCGCGTCAAAGCCGTATTGCGCCAGGGTGCGCTCGCCTCTGTGGCCCAGGGTGAGGTGCCACTTGCCGAAGTAGCCGGTGTCATAGCCGGCCTGCTTGAACACGGTCCCTAGGAAGGGCTGCGCCGGATCCAGCGAAGGGTTCCAGCACGCGATGTCAATGTTGGTATGGACGTTGAGCTCGTGCGGGTACAGGCCCGTGAACAGGCTGGCCCGGCTCGGCGAGCACAACGGGTAAACGCAGTAATGGTTCGTGAACTCGACCGAGGTTGAAAGCAACCGCTCGCGGTTCGGGCGAGCCGCGGGATCGCCGTGTTGGGGAAAGCGCTCCTGGTCAACCAGGACGATTAGAACGTTGCGTTTCCTCTGCCCGGCCCTGATCCCGCCCGCTCCCAGGAGCACGGCCGGCGCCGCGGCCATGCCCCGGAGAAAGTTTCTTCTTCTCATGCCGCTATCATAGCATCATGCAATTCACTTGAACAGTTTCACGTACTCGCCGTAGCCTTCCTTTTCCAGGTCCTCTTTGGGAATGAAGCGGAGCGCCGCGGAGTTGATGCAGTAGCGGAGCCCGGTGGGCGCGGGTCCGTCCTCGAACACGTGGCCCAGGTGCGAGTCCGCGTTTTTGCTCCGGACCTCGGTGCGCTTCATGGAAAAGCCCCGGTCCGTCTTCTCCAGGATGTTGCCGGGCGCGAGGGGCCGGGTGAAGCTGGGCCAGCCGGAACCTGAATCGTACTTGTCCCTGGAGCTGAACAGCGGCTCGCCCGAGACCGCGTCCACGTAGATGCCTTCGCGGCGGTTGTCATAGTACTCATTGTGGAACGGCTGCTCGGTGGCGTTGTGCCGGGTCACCTGGTATTGCAGGGGAGTGAGCTTCTGTTTCAGGGCCTGGTCGGAAGGCCTGGTATAGTTCCGGTCCTTGAGGCCGGACCCGGGTCCCGGCTCCGGTTTTCTCGGCAAGAGCACGGGCGGGGGCAGATCGCGCCAGGTCTTCTCCAGGAACCGCTCGCGGCCGGAACCGCTGGAATAGTTGTGGTAGCGGACCGGGTTCTTCTGGTAATAGTCCTGGTGATAGTCCTCCGCGGGCCAGAACTTGCCGGCCGGAAGAATGGAAGTGACGATCGGGCGCTTGAAGACGCCTGACTTGTCGAGCGCGGACTTGGAAAGCGTGGCCGCTTCCTTCTGCTCGCCGTTCAGATAGAAGATGGCCGGGCGGTACTGGCTGCCACGGTCCACGAACTGGCCGCCGGCGTCGGTCGGGTCAAAGCTGCGCCAGAACACGTCGAGCAGCTGGTCGTAGGTGATTATTTTCGGGTCAAAGAGCACCTCGATGGCCTCGACATGCCCGGTCGTGCCGGACCCCACTTCCTCATAGGTCGGGTTGTCCGTGTGGCCGCCGGTATAGCCGGAGATCACCGTCTTAACGCCCGGGAGCCTCTCGAAGCCAGGCTCCATGCACCAGAAGCAGCCGCCCGCGAAGATCGCGGTCTCAAGGTCCTCGTCCGCCTTCATCGCCGTCACATCCTTTTCCTCTGTCATCGCGTCCTGGCCAGCCGTCCCGCAGTCATTTTCCGCGTTCGCCGCCACCGGGCTTACCGGCGCCGCGGTCCGGGCCGGGGACCCCGCCCCCCGCACCAGCAAATAGCCCAGGCCGGAAACCACTGCCAGGGCGCCCAGGATAATAAGTAATGATTTTATCATGTTACTTTCTCCTTGGTTTTTTAATCATCGCCCGAAGCCTGGCCTCCATCATGATAAAGATGCATAGCCGCACTCGTGGTTACCTGGGAATCGAGGATATTTTCCGCGACCCTCGATCCTCGCTGCTCGATCCTTTTTTCTGATTGAAAGAATAGATTAGAACTTGACGTGGTCGTCGTCGAAGACCATGACCTCGAACAGGCCCTTTTCGTGGAGCAGGTTGAAAAGGGCCGTGACGGCGGTGAAGAGGTCTTTGATCCGGGTTTCGATGGCCTTGACGGTGTTGTTGTCGAACATCCAGTTGTGCTCCTTCATGAACGGATCAATAAATTCGTCCTTGAAGTCCTCCTGCTCCTCTTCAGCGCCGAGCTGGGACATTTGCAGGTGCATGACGGCGATCTGGCGCTGCAACATGCCCTGATACTCCCTGAGGTCAAGGTCAAGGAGATAGCTCTCGATCTCCTCCTTGATCCTGATGATTTCGCGCTGCTCATCGGGGTGCATGGACTGCTTGAGCCCCGTTGCATACTCCTTGAATTTTTTCTTGAATTCCACGATGCACTTTTCGCAGGCGAAGAGAAAAGCTTTGGGCTCGTTCAAGAGGAGCCAGACCAGGGGCGAGGGCACGTCGAGGCTCAGCTTGAAAAATTGGCCTTCATCGGACGCGCTTTTCTCGTCGTAGAGTTGCTGGAACTCGTCGCGGAAATAATCGGGATAGAACTTGAAATATTCCGTGACATCGAGGCCGCCGATCGCGGAGAATTCGCGCTCGAACTCGTATTGTTCTTCCGCTACGATCTCCGGGTTAAAGGGCCCGGTCGTTAAGATCGTGGCCTTGGAACCTCGCGGCTTTTTATCGTCATCGCTTTCCATGTACTTGCGGCCGGCCCCGCGGGGCTTCCCTGCTTAAGACTATTATCCGTTGGAAGCGGCTGGTATGCAACCAAGGATCAGGATCGGATCGTTGCTCTCAGAGTTGTTTGCCCATGTAGAGGAGATACAGGGGCGGGTCGGTGATGGCTTGGTCATAGGCGGTGAAGAGGCTTTTATGGATGACCTTGAAGCCGACGTGCTCATAGAAGGGCACGGCCTGGCGGTTGTGGGAGGTGGTGCCGAGGTGGACGCCCCTGACGCCTTTTTGGCGGAGGTAATCGAAGAGGGCGCGCGTCATGTGGCCGCCGAGTCCGAGGCCGCGCATGGCGGGGTCGCCGATGTTGGTGTGGAGGTGGGCGGGATACGCGGCGATGATGTCGTTAAGCGGCGCGCTGAACTCGTGGCGGAGCCGGCTCCGGACCATGGCGCGGATGAACCGGCGGTTGATGGAATGGCGCCACCAGGCGGGGCGGATGAGGCGGCGGACCACGCGGGGAAGGATCATTTTATTCCAGATTTTTTCCTGGCGGCGGGTGTCGAGGCAGCCGAGCATATAGCCCTCGACCCTGCCCTCGACGGTGGCGACGAACGCGCTCTCGGGCTCGTAATCGGTCCAGTAGCTGGACCAGAGGTCGGCGAATTCGTCGCGTCCGATGAAGACGGCCTCCTGGGGGTTTCCGATGAAGCCGGTCTCCGAGCAGATCCAGCGGACGCGCTCGCGGTCCTCGGGCCGGTAGCTCCTCACTTCCCATTTCCCGCCGTCACGGGTAATGCCTTCGAAAATTGTTTGGTTGGACAAGGTTTAACGCTCCTGAGATAATGAGGACATAAAGCACATGATTTTTTCACGCAAAGGCGCAAAGGACGCAAAGGGAAGAAAAATTTTTTTCTGGACTGATATGGATGTTTCAAGGTGATTCAAGGCTGGTGCAATGAATCAATCTTCCTTTTTTTCTTTGCGTTCTTTGCGCCTTTGCGAGAGCAAAAACTCCTTCGGCTTGAGTTAACCGCTTTATTTCACGATGACCTGCCTGAGCGCCTGGAAGAGGTCCCTGGCGGTGTCGAAGCGGTCCTCCGGCTTCTTCTGCATGCACTTCAAGATGATGTCGTTCAGGGAGTCCGGGACTTCGGGGTTTTCGTTTTTGGCCTCGGGCGGCGGGGTGTGCACGTGGTGATAGGCGGCGTCACCGCGCATGAAGGGGAGCTTTCCGGTTGCCATCTCGTACATGGTGATGCCGAGGGAATAGATGTCGGTGTGGTGGTCAATGTTTCGGCCCAGCGTCTGCTCGGGGCTCATGTAATATGGGGTCCCGGAGGCGATGGTCTGGTATCCCTTGACTTCCTCGATGACCTTGGCGAGTCCGAAGTCCATGAGCTTGACCTGCTTTTCGGGGGTCCACATAATGTTGGAGCTTTTGACGTCGCGGTGGACGATCCTGCGCTCGTGGGCGTATTCCAGGGCGCGGCAGACCTGTCCGGCGATCATGAGCACGGCCTTGACGGGGAGCTGGCCGGCGTGGTTCAGGATTTGCTTGATGGTCTCGCCCTCGACGAACTCCATGGCGATGTAATAGGTCCCGGCCTCGTCGCCGGCGTCAAAGACGGTGACGATATTGGGGTGGTTGAGACGGGCGGCGCTCTTGGCCTCGCGGAAGAAATTTTTGAGGGCCTGGGGGTGTTCCTTGAGATTGGCGGGCAGGACCTTGAAGGCGACGATGCGTTCGAGGACGTTGTCCTTGGCCTTGTACACGATCCCCATTCCGCCCCTTCCGATCTCCTCGATCAGGGAATAGCGCTCGGTCTGGGCCACGGACTCGGGCTGGGGTTGGGGTCCCTCCAGGCTGCTCCGCGACACGGTGGCGTCGAAGCTGGACGGCGTGCTCGGCGTCTCCAGAACGGTGCGGGCGGACTTGATGGCGTTGAGGCGGTTGGCCACGTCCTTGAAATGAAAGTCCGCCACCAGGATCTGCTCGAAAATGCGCGCGGCCTCCTCGGGGTTGTTCAAGCGCTCGGCGCACACGGCGAGCTGGTAATAGTTGTCGAGGTTTCCGCGTGAGACCTCCTCGTCCGCGACCGAGCGCTTGAAATATTCGTGGGCCAGGTCGAGCATGCCCTTTTCCTTGAAGACCTGCCCCAGGAGCAGGGACGCGGGCTTGTAGTCTTCCCGGCTCGGCTCGACCTGCTGCAGCGCCGCGATGGCCTTGTCGAGCAGGCCGCGCTCGAAAAAGTTCTGGCCGGCGGCCAGGAAGTCTCCGGCCTTTTCCAGGGCGTCGGCCTGGGCGGAGGCGTTTCCGGCGCGGCCGTAGAGCTCGGCGGCGGCGCGGAAGTCCTGGGCCTTTTCCAGGCTGGCGCCGGCGAGCTCGAACTCTTGGGCCTTCTCGTACATGGCGGCGGCTTGCTTGAAGAGTCCGGCCTTTTCATAGGTCTCGGCGGCCTGCGGCCACTTTTCCAGCTTCTGGTAAATCTCCGCGGCCTTGGGGAAGTCACCGGCGAGCTCGAGGAAGGGGACGGCCTCGACCTCCTCGCCACGGTCCAAGTGATAGCGCGATTTGATGGCGGCGGCCTTGGCCGGAAGGCCGGCCTTCTCGTAACACTCGGCGGCGGGAAGCGCCATGCCGGCCTCGAAATAGGCCTCGGCGGCCTCCGTGAAGCGCGCCTGGTCCTTTAGTACCTCGGCCCCCCGCGCGGCCCATCCTCCGGTCTTGAAGGCCTCGACCGCCTCGTCGGGGCGGCCGGCCCGGGCAAACATCTCGCCCGCCTCGCGGGCGAGCAATCGGAGCGGCATGCTGGAGGCCTTGGCCACGTCCTCCGGCAGGCGCGTGAGCTCCTGGCTGTAGCAGCGCCACAGGGCATCGGCGGCGCGGGTCCAGATTTCCTTTTTGGCGTAGGTCTCGGCGGCGCGGCGGTAGAGCCCCTGTTCCACGTAAATTTCACCGGCGGGTTCGATGAGCCCTCCGCGCTCGTAGGTTTGTGCGGCCTTGATCGGGTCGAGAGCCTTGAGGTATGACTCCGCGGCCATTTTATGGTTGCCGTTTTCCAGGAAGAGGGACGCGGCGCGGTCGTAATTTTTGCTTTGCAGGTAGGCCGAGGCGGCCAGGTCGCTCTTGTTGTTTTGCAGGTAGCTCTCGGCGGCGCGGATCAGGTTGCCGCCTTTTTTATACAGCTCGGCGGCTTCGTCCCACTGGCCGAGGTGGGCGCGGAGGTCTCCGGCCAGGCGGAAGGCCTCGACGCGGGTCAGCTCGTTAGCCTTCTTCTCGATCCACTTCTTGCTCTTTCCCTCCAGGGCCACCTTGGCGCCGTAGCCGGCGAGGTGCTCCTCCCGGCGGTACATGAGGAGGAAGAAGAGGAGGAGCAGCCCGGCGGCCGCTCCGGAGGCGGCCAGAAGATATTCGTAATCGAGCATGGGCAGCGCGGGCAGGTTCATGGCCGGCCCCCCGCGTCCGGGTTTTTATGGAGAGGCCCCAGATACCTCTCCTGCTCGCTGTAGATGCAGCCGCAGTACTGCTGGCGATAGAGCCCCAGTTTTTTTCCGGCCTCGATGCCGGCCTGGTATCCCTTGCGGAAGTCGCGGTAGAGGAAGGGCACGCCCTCTTCTTCGCTCACGGCCGAGGCGAGCTCTCGGATCAGCTCGTGCTTCTGATGGCGGGAGTAGAGGAGGCTGGTGGTGAAGGCCTCGAACCCGCCCTCTTTGGCGGCGCGGGCGGCGCGGGCCAGGCGGTGGCGGTAGCAGACCAGGCAGCGGCCGGGCTCGCGGAACACCATCATGCGCAGCCACTCGACCACGTCATACGCGTCGTCCACCGCGAGCTCCACGCCGCTTTTCTCGGCGAGCAGCTTCACCGCGCCCCGCCGCTTCTCGTACTCCTTAAACGGCTGGATGTTGGGATTGAAAAAGAACAGGCTGGGCTCGTGGCCCTCCGCGCGCAGGGCGTCCAACGGATATACGCTGCACGGGCCGCAGCAGGAGTGCAGGAGCACGCGCATCTTCATCTCCATAACGGCGCCCCCAGCCGCCAGAGCGCGGCAAGCGTCGCGCCCAGCACCAGGACGTTGACGCAGGCCAGGAAGGTGTTGGCGATGAACAGCCTGCGCTCGCGGCCCTCGCTTTTTCTTGAGGTCAGGGCGCCCAGGAGGAGGGCGAGAAGGGACAGGGCGATGCCTATGGGCCAGCCGATGCCGAAGGCGTGCATTCCGGAGTACCAGCCTCCGGCGGCGGCGGCGAACAGCGGGGTGAACACGAGGTTGAGGGGTCCGGCCAGCAGGCAGATGAGGAGGGCGAGGTACACGGGCCGGGAGCGCCGGGACAAGATGAGGGCGCCGATCTCCTGTTTTTTACAGGAGCCGCACGAGCCGTCGGGTTCGAGCTCGGAGCCGCAGACGGGGCATGACGGCGTTGATTCCTTGCGGGTGATTTTGGCTCCTTCCAGGCGGGCGCCGGTGAGGTCGGCGCCTGACATCTGGACCCTGGCGAGCTCGGCCTCGGTGAGGTTGGCGGCGGCGAGGTTGGTTCGGGTCATGATTGCGTCGCGCATGATGGTCCGGGAGAGGTTGGCGTTTTGCAGGTCGGCGTGGTCGAGGTCGGCGCGGTCGAGTCGCGCACCGGAGAGGTTGGCGCCGCGGAGCCTGGCTGTAGCGAGCCTGGCGCCGGTCATGTTGGAACCGGCGAGTCCGGCCTTGGCGAGGTCGGCGCCGGCGAGGTCGGCCAGGGAGAGGTCGGCGCCGGAGAGGTTAGCCGAGGACAGGTCGGCGCCGGCGAGATGCGCGGTTTTAAGGTTGGCCTGGCTGAGATTGAGTCCGGCGAGCCGCGCGCCGGCGAGGGTGGCGGCTTCGAGGTCGGGGTTGATGAGCTGGACGCCGTCGAGGGCGGCGGATGAGAGGTCGGCGCGGTAGAATCCGCAGGCGATGAAGGCGGCGTTTGAGAGCCTGGCGTTTTTGGCCTGGGCCCCGGCGAACTGGCAGCCGAGGAAGCTGGCGGCGCGGGCGTCGGCGCCGGCCAGGGATGCGCGGGAGAGGTCGCAGGCCTGCCATTGGGCGCCGGACAGGACGGCGTCGGTGAAGTCGGCGGCGGCCAGGTGCGAATCGCTGAACACGGTGTCGGCGAGGTTGGCGCCGGTGAAGGCCGCGGACTCGGCGTGGAGGCCCTTAGCGCGGGCCGATGTCAGGTCCGCGAGCTCGAGGCGCGCTTCGCGGAGCGTTGCGCCGTCGAGCCGGGCTTTTTTGAGGCGGGCCTTGCGCAGGCTGACGCGGGAGAGGTCGAGGCCGGAGAGGTCCGCGGCTTCGAGGTTGACCTCCGCCAGCACGGCCTTGCTCAGGCGCGCGCCCTTGAGCTGCTCGGGCGTGACCAGGGCGGCGGTGAGGTCGGCGCCCTCAAAGGAGGACTCGGTGACGCGTGCGCCTCTTAAGTCGGTACGCACGAAGCGGCAGCGGTCGAGCTCGGAATGATAAAAGAGCGTGCCTTCCATGCCGGCACTCTCGAAGTCCGACTCGGACGCCTGGCACTGGTGGAAAACGCAATGGCCGAGCAGACCGCCGCGGAAGGAGGTCTTGGCCAGCCGGCACTCCCGGAACACGGCGCCCGTAAGCTCGGCGAAGGAGAAGTTGGACCCGGACAGGTCGCAGCCCTCGAACACGGCGTTCTTCAGGCGCTGGCGGGAGAAGTCAAGGTTATTCAAGACCTCGCCGCGGCAAGGCTCGCCCGCCGCGATCAGCTCCTGGATCCTTTTTTCGGTTTCACCCGGCATTATTATTCATCATTCCCCTGCGGGAGAATATTTTGCACAACAACGTTCCAATGTAGAAGAATAACATTTATGGCGGGAGCCATGCAACCGGGCCGCGGAATTTTTTCTGATGGGAGCCCTAAATATCGGACACCGGCGGCATGGTGGCGGGGACACTCTTGTCCCCGGCACATGTCAACAATGCAGACGCCGCCCGACAGGAGTGTCGGGCTCCACCTCCCTTGCCGATCAGTCGAACAGTCCGGGCATGGTATCGCGGGAGACCTTGACTCCCATGTGCTCGCAGGCCCTCGGGGTGATGCATCGTCCGCGGCGGGTGCGGTTCACGAAGCCGATCTTCAAGAGGTACGGCTCGACCACGTCCACCAGGGTGTCGGTCTCCTCGTTCAAGGTGGCGGCGATGGCCTCGATGCCGACGGGTCCGCCGCCGTAATAGTCCACGATGGTGCGGAGGAACTGGCGGTCGAGCTCGTCGAGTCCCTTGGCGTCCACGCCCTCCACCTCGAGCGCCTTTACGGCGACCTCGCTGGTGATCTTGCCCTGGGCCCGGACCTGGGCGAAGTCGCGCACGCGGCGCAGGAGCCGGTTCGCGGTGCGGGGCGTTCCGCGCGAGCGGGCGGCCAGGAGCTTGACCGCCTCGCCCTCGCACTCGATGGCGAGGAGCCGGGCGGTGCGGACGATGATTTCGAGGAGTTCGGAGGCGGGGTAGAAGTCGAGGTGGTGGTAGATTCCGAAGCGCTCGCGGAGCGGCGCGGTGACCAGTCCGGCGCGGGTGGTGGCGCCGACCAGGGTGAAGGGCGCGACCGGGACGTTGATGGTCTTGGCGTACATTCCCTTGTCCACCACGAAGTCCACCTTGAAGTCCTCCATGGCCGGGTAGATGAATTCCTCGACCGGCGGCGAGAGCCGGTGGATCTCGTCAATGAAGAGCACGTCGCCGCGCTCGAGGTTAGTCAGGATTCCCATCAGGTCGGCGGCCCTTTGCAGTGCGGGGCCGGAGGTGGTGACCAGGCGCGAGCCCATCTCGGCGGCGATGATGAAGGCGAGCGTGGTCTTGCCGAGCCCGGGCGGTCCGTAGAAGAGCACGTGTTCGAGCGGCTCGCCGCGCTTGAGTGCCGCTTCGATCGCGATGCTGAGCTTCTCGGTCACGGCCTTCTGGCCGATGTAGTCGGCGAGCCGCTTGGGGCGGAGGCTCCAGCCGAACGCCTCGTCCTCCGGGCCCAGCGCCTTGCCGGATATGATCCTGTCAACCGTCACCGGAGAGCCTTTTGCCCGGCTTCCCTGAACACGGCCTGGCACAGGGCCTCGGCGCTGTCAAGGCCCGGGTTTTTGTTGCGCGCCCGGATGATGAGCTGCTCCGCTTCCGAGCGCTTGTACTGGAGCTGGAGCAGGACCATGAGCGCTTCCTCCTCGGTCTCGGTCCACGGGCCCGAGGGCTCGCGCTTCGCGCCCTTGTCAATCGCGAATGCGAGGACCTTGCCTTTGAGGCTGGCCACGATCTTGTCGGCGGTGCGGCGTCCGACTCCGGGCAGGCTGGCGAGCGCGTTCTTGTCCTCCCCCTCGATGGCGCTGGCCATCTCTCCGGGCGGGATGATCATGGCCTTGAGCGCGGTGCGGGCGCCGAGGCCGGGGACCTTGACCAGCAACAGGTAAAAGTCGCGCTCGGCCTCGCTCATGAATCCGACGAGGCGGGGAATCATGGAGGCATGTCCGGACCCGCCCTCCAGGTAATGCTGGACATAAAGCTCGACCTGCCGGCCCTGCTTCGCGCGCAGGTCGCGGCCGAGGTACGAAGGAATCAGGACCTCGTAAACCAAGTCGCCGCAGGCGAGCTCGGCCTTGTTCTCCATGACTTTTTCCAGCAGGCCTCTGATTCGTGTAATCAAACTTGTTTCTCCAACATTGCTTCGTGGCGCATGACGTTGGCATGGCACAGGGCCACGGCCAGGGCGTCGGCCACGTCGGGCGGCTCGGGCATGGCCGCGAGCTTCAGCGTATGCAATATGGTCCGCTGCATCTGGAGCTTGGAGGCGCGCCCGTTTCCGGTGAGCGACTTTTTGATCCGGGTTGCCGGGTAGGCGATGACGGGTATGCCGAGCTGGGAGGCACAGAGGAGCACGACGCCGCGGGCGTGTCCCATGAGAATGGCGGTGCGGGGGTGCTTGTAATGCGAGTAGAGCGATTCCACCACCACGACGCCGGGCTTCACCGATTCCATCACTTCCTGGAGCCCGCGCGCCAGCTCGCAAAGCCGCTCGGCCAGCCCGCCGCCGCCCGTCCTCACCACCCCGGCCTCCAAGAGCGACGGCGCCAGTCCTTCGAGCCCGACCGCGCCATAACCCGTGCACCGGAGTCCAGGATCAATTCCCAGGATCAGCATCATGAACCAGCTTCCCGCGAATAAAACGGGATGGGCGAAAGGCAAGAGATTTTTTTGCCGCAGATGAACGCAGATGAACGCGGATAAGAAGAATTCTTTTTATTGTTTTATCCGCGTTCATCTGCGTTCATCTGCGGCTTCACTATTAACCCATGCCTTTTGCAAGAGGCTCTCCCGATAACCATCCCAATCACGCCGACAGCTTTTCCATCTCCTCGTCGGAAATCTCGAAGTTGGCGTACACGTTCTGGACGTCTTCGTGGTCCTCCAGTGATTCCATGAGCTTGATCATCTGCTCGGCGCTCTTGCCGGCGAGCTTGACCGTGGTCTGGGGGATCATGGAGAGGTTGGCCTCCAACATCGCGATGCCCTTTTTCTCGAAGGCATCCTTCACCGCCTCGAACACGTTCATGCCGGTGGTGACCTCGAAGACTTCGCCCTCGTCCGTGACGTCGTCGGCGCCGGCTTCGAGGGCGATCTCCATGACGGTGTCCTCGCTGGCCTTGTCTTTTTCGATGACGATGAGGCCGCTTTTTCCGAACATCCAGGCCACGCACCCGGTCTCGCCCATGTGTCCGTTGTGGCGCTCCAGCATGTGGCGGATCTCGGAGACGGCGCGGTTACGGTTGTCGGTCATGGTCTCAACCAGCAGCGCCACTCCGGAGGGTCCGTAGCCCTCGAACATGATCTCCTCGAGGGTCCCGCCCTCCTCGCCGCCCGCGCCCTTCTTGATGGCGCGCTCGACGTTGATGTTGGGCATGTTGGCGGACTTGGCCGCGCTGATGGCCTGGCGGAGCCGCGGGTTGTTGTCCGGGTCCGCGCCTCCGGCGCGCGCCGCGATCTGCAGCTCGCGGATCAACTTGGTGAAAATCTTGCCCCTTTTCGCGTCCTCTTTGCCCTTCTTATGCTTGATGCTGCTCCACTTGCTATGCCCTGACATGGGTTTCCCCCTCCCTTGCTGGAAAAAGACCTTTCCGCTCGGCAATGCCGATTAAGTCAATTTCATGACCTTATTATATCTTCCCGCCGCCTGAGAAAAAGAGCCGGGAGCCGCCCGTCTCAAGTTTTTTTCAGCCGACGACGCATTTCTTCCGTGGATATTCCACCTTCCGTTATATGCCGTGTCCGGGAACGCTCAATCAGGGCAAGAAACCCGGGGTTGTTGCTCATGGAAACCGTTTCCAGATCCGCATTGTGGATGCTTACCAACACCGCAACCGGCTTGCCCCGGGCAGTGACGATGACCGGTTCATTCTTAGCTTTTTTAGCATACTCTCCAAGAGACGATTTGGCTTCGGCCGCTTCCACGGTTTTCATAATTTTATCACCTTTTTCCCAATTCTCACCTGATCTCTTTGCTTGATTCCCACGGCGAGAACGCGCACAATCCTTTCTATTCCATCAATATGATAATAGACCCTAAGATTGCCAATCCGCAACTCCCAGGGCGCGACCGGATTCGGACGCATGGGTTTCCGGTTTCTGGTTTCCATGGTTGGCTGAAAGCTCAGTTGTTTTTCAACCGTGTCCAATACCGTGGCCTGTTGGCGGGCGGAAAGAGCTCTTAAATGTTCGAGAGTCTCCGGGGAGTATTCAATACGATATTTCATTTCGCCTCCGCCGGAGTTTTCGGCCGATAAAACTAACCTGTTTCCTCAAAATGCCGACTGCATCTTTAATGCTGGTCGGGGCGACTGGATTTGAACCAGCGACCCTCTGCTCCCAAAGCAGATGCGCTACCAGACTGCGCTACGCCCCGTTATGGCCGCAACTCCAGTGTCCGCGAGCGAACACCAGCGCCGGTCCATGATTGCAAGAATAGCATGGAGCGCTTACAATGGCAATATGGCGGGAGGCATGGAAAGATCGCGGACCAGGGCGCCGGCGGGCGGCGGGCAATGACGGCCGGCCGGCCCGGGGAGAGGGCCCGGCTGATACTGATTATCATGGCGGCGCTGTGCCTGCGCGCGGCGCCGGAGTGGGAGCGGCGGGACACGCCGCACTTCACGCTGCTGTATCTGCCGCCGTCCGCGAAGCTGCTGGACCGGGTTGAGCCGGAGTTCGAGGCGGAGCTTGGGCGGGTTACCGGGCTTTTGCACACGGACCCGCCGGCGCGGATCACGGTGGTGCTGGCGCCGGACGCGCGGTCTTTTCGCGAGCTCGCGGGGGGCGCGCCGCCGTGGGTATCGGGGATGGCGTATCCGGAGCGGGCCACTATCTATCTTCGTCCGCTCACGGGCTTGGAGGTGCGGCACGCGTCGCTGGACGCGGTGATCGCGCACGAGATTACGCACGTGGTGTTGTACCACAAGCTGGGCGGGCGGCACGTCCCGCGCTGGCTGGACGAGGGGCTGGCGGTGTTCATGGCGGACGAGCCGCTGTACTCGCGGGCGGAGACGCTGGCCCGGGTGGGGATCACGGGCCGCAACATCCCGTTCCGCTATTTGGAGGACAGCTTCCCGGGCGATGCCGATGACGCGGCCACGGCCTATGCCCAGTCGGGCGATTTCATCCGCTTTCTCTACCACCAGTACGGGAGCGACGCCTTTAACCATTACCTTGACCTGATCGCGCAAGGGCAGGACCCGGACCAGGCGCTGCAGGCCGCGTTCCACTCGACCCTGTTCCCGCTGGAGACCCAGTGGCTCAAGGGGGTGAGATGGACCTACGGCCTGGTCCCGGCGCTTTCCGGGGGCGCGCTGCTCTGGGGCCTGCTCGGGCTGCTTTCGGCGGTGGCCTGGTTCCGCAAGGCCGCGCGGATGAAGGAGGTGCGGCAAGACATCGCGGATTACGATTACCGGGTCAAGAAGAGGGGGGCGCGGCTGTTGGCGGGCCGCCGGCCGGCGGGGGACGGCGAAGAAGACGAGGATGATTTTTATGAGTACATCGAGGAAGAAGGCGAGGATGAAGATGAGGAGCCGTCGCCGGGTGGCAATACAGTGCATTGAGGGGAGGAGAACTTAAGGGAAGATTAACCGCCAAGCCATCATGAATAAATAGGTCAGTGGCCTCACCGAGCGTGATGGGTTAGCATCAGCTCATTTACAAAATTAATTGAAAAGGAGGACCACTGATCATGAGTAATGTAGCGCAAGAGGGGGTAACAGGCAAACACATTTTTTGCCCGATTGATCTTCACCAGGCGAGTATGATGGTGGGGATCGCGCTTGACCAGGGACCGGTGCGGTTTATTACGCTGGAC
>Ga0307378_10002331_pt1 | contig 29355 bp, 24 predicted proteins | sample UN1MG_FD_202238 | JGI IMG/M metagenome (GOLD analysis project Ga0307378, IMG submission 202238) | Soil microbial communities from Risofladan, Vaasa, Finland - UN-1 | ecosystem: Environmental > Terrestrial > Soil > Coastal area > Acid sulfate soil | place: Finland: Risofladan, Vaasa | collected... | reverse complement strand
AATGTGGGCAATCAATTATAAATGAACTATAAAAATCACCCTGAAGACTTAAAATCCACACTTTACCTTAATCTTACTTATATCATATTAGCTTCCTTACCGTCAAGTAAAATCTGCGAATTATCCAACGCTACACCCTTCAAACAGCACAATGGCCTTGACCCGGTTGGTCGGGAATGGCTATAATAGACGTTGTTAATATTTCGCAACAGCCCCTCTCATTATGCCCTTTTCTCCTATAAAGCAGGGGCTTTTTCATTTGCATTCAAGTTCCTAATATCGCTCAGTCCAGGCCACAGAATCTCACAGAAAATTCCTTAGCTTTCAATCTAAGCGTCCTCAGAGGCGGTACACTGGACTATCACTATTGATATGGCCATTTGTCCAAATATTACTAATCCCTTTCATTTTGGTTTGATATGGCTTGTATCGCCTGCCGGCGTTGAATCTGGCGCACCAGCAGGTCCCATGTGGGTACTCTGGCGCACGATCTCCCCTCGGACGGGTTGCGCCAAGTTCGGGGTATTTTTGCAGGATTTTGCCCAAGCCAGCGGCCAAGACAGGATTTGTGTTTTCCGTAAGTGTTTTATTGCCGAGAGGTTGCTGAATTGTCTCAAGGGATTCGAATCCCCCTGGGGCTATTGGCCAAAGATTTGAGTTTCGATCTACCCGGCCGTCTGAGCGATTAAAGTCGCATGCCGGATACAGCCGCTTCAAATACTATCATATCACCAACAACGCCCTGTACGCTCGTTGTAACATGCGTAGTGCGTTTCCTCTTCTTGTATTTGGTAATATAGCCGAGCAGATATAATCTCTGGCCCGGCTCGACGACAGAGCGGAACTTTGCAGCATCTATACCGGCAAAGCCGATAAAGCCCTCCTCCTTGTAAATCTCCTTTAGAAAAAAGCTCGAAAGCTGGGCTGCCGCCTCGATCATTATTACACCGGGCATCAAAGGCCGGCCCGGGATGTGGCCGCGAGTCCAGAATTCGTCTTTTGTAAGATCTTTATAGCCTAAAATCAGAGATTTTTCCTTATCGTACCAAAGGATGCCGTCGAGCTGCTGCATTTCGAATCGCTGTGGATTTACTTTGCAAATTGCTTCCTTGTCGAATACAGGCTCTGCCTGAAGGTCTATCGGCGATAAATCAAACAATAAAGGAGGAGGCATTATTAACCCTAAAAAAAGATTCTGCGCTAGTATCCTGCGTACAATGCCACTACTCTTTGTACACAATACTCCGAATATCCGGCGTATCAAACAAGACACACCATAAGCTACACACAGCTAAAAAGCTGTTTACAAAACTCTGTGATGGCTTATTGAGCAGATCTGATTTCAAGAACGCGGTTACGAACGAGCTGAGAAGCCTGTTTTACCTTCTGCATTTGCTTACGAACTCGCGTCCCTGCTGCCTTATTTCCACCTTCAGCCTTGCTGATGTCAGCTTCAATTTCGGCGACCAGTACTTTAAGATCTTCGTACTCTTGCATTAAAATAACCTCCATTTTGCTGATTAACAATTCTAAGAGCAGGTCAAATTTGATAAAAACTTAACGCTCCTAAAGTGTTTTGTCAAAGAAAAATGCCCTTTTTTGCAAAAAAAACAGTATTTTTTTTTGCCCTTTAGGTAGTGAGTTTTGTGGTAAGTTCAGCGATTCTCCGGCCTCGGCGCATGCACTGTTTCTTAACCCGGTCATCCGGCTTGCCGATGGAAACGGGACCGTAATGGTCGCCTTTCGGGTCGCCCTGAACGACACAACCGGCGATAAGCATCGCTTCAATTATGCCCATGATTGTGGTTTCATTGCCGCCGCCGATGTTAGCTGCGCTCGTAAAAGCTGCCCCGACCTTACCATCAAGTTTGCCGTGGAAACTGACTGTATCGTCGAACAACTGTTTAATGGGCCCTGCCATATGGCCATAATAAGTTGGTGAACCGACTACTATCGCATCATAATCGAGCAGGTCATCAGCCTTGACATCGCTGACGGATTTGCATTCGGTCGGCAGCTCAGCCTTATTCATCGCCTCGGCGATAATCTCTGCCATTTCTTTTGTATTGCCACTTCTCGAATAATAGATAACTATTGCCTTTGCCATTTTTTACTCCTTTGTCCTTTTTATTTTGCTTGCAGGCAGCTTTAGCATTTAAACAAATATAAGTGACTATGGGATCGCTGAAAAGTCTTTATTTTGAGGTACAATCATACACCAAGTGGAAGTAAAACTCCAGAATTGCATTTCAAAAACAGCTATCAGGATGGTTAACAACGACAGCTTTTTGAGTTCTTCCGTGTTTTGCGTTGCTTGTGCCTGACGTGCAGATGACCCTGGCCCAAAGATTGTATCCAGGGCTTCGAACCTTCCATGTGTGGTTCATCGTCGTTAATGCGATATCCGGCTACTTACCAACTTTAGTCTTACTGGCGCAGGTAGATAAGTTTTTCCGGTAGAGATATGTTGTTGCCGAACTTATCCTCGCCGTATCCGGATTCTGCTAACAGTCTAATATCAGCCAGCACTCGCTTATCGCCGATAAACTCTGCGGTTAGTTTCGCGTCCACATCAATCTTGCCCATCGCCAGCAATCTGGCGATCTCGTCAATAATCTTTTCCAGCAAAGTACCTTCCTTTCGGGCGGGTTCCTCGGGCAGCTGCAAAGGTTGTTGGTACAGGATTAGTTTGCTTCGTCCGGCCAGCATTAATACGACGCCTCGAACGACACCGCTTATGTCGCCCTGGTCTGTTTCTTCCTGGACAAGCTTCAGACGAACGATTTCCGAAGCCAGCCACCGTCTTTTTTGCGCGTTAATCTTTTCGTTGGCCCGGAACAAGTCCAGCGGTGAACTTGCATCATAGGTCTCATCATCAAGCTTCATCTGAACCCCGCTTCCGTAGTGGTGAACGAGCTTGGAAATCAGGGTGGATGGTCGAACGTGGAAGCCCCGGTACAAGGGCACAGATACCTCGATCCGTCCAACCTCGGCGTAGCGTTTGAGCATTTCATGGCAAAGATGCTCTGTGCTGTCGATATAGAGACTGATGTGGGTAACAGAGTACTTCATCAGTACTTCCAGAAGCGCCTCGGACTTTACCAGAGGTTCCTGCCTTTCGGGCGAATCGCACGGCTGCTTGTTAACATGCCGCTCGTAGTGGTGAACGAACAATGTGGCCGTCCGTAGCAGATGAAAAACAACACTGATATGCCCTCTGAGGACAGGCAAGTCCGGATCCAGGTCTGCGGCTTCGGTACCCGAGACGTACGTATCATACAGCGACTGGAGGTTATGGAATCGAAGTTCGAGACTGCGCAGCTTTTCCTCACTAACGGAGTTCGAGACGTAAGAAGCATATTCTTCGGGCCTGGCCTGGCTGGCAGCGCGAACATGCTTGCTTTCAACAGCCAGATTCAAAAAGGCAGTTGTTAATAAGGTTACGGTTTCTGCGACCGTTTCGATCCTGCGCGTTTGGCAGAGGTGCGGCAGCCGGCCGGGGAGAAGCTCTTCAGCGTAAGATTTCTCACGCGAACTTTCACCCGGAACCGAAAGACCGAGCTGATCGGCCCTGAGAAGCATTTGGTTTGCTGTTCGCGAAAGCACATCGACTGTAAATTCAAGGGTCTCATCCGTTGCCTTGACAAAATCCTGCTCAATCGGCAAAAGACGATAGGCAGGCAGTGCATGTCGGATGTGAAGCAGTTCGTAGCTAACATCGGAAAAAAGCTTAATTGCCGCTGTCAGCAACCTGAACCCGCACCATTGGCAGTTGCTGCTTGCACCATACGCATCAAGAAGCTCCTCAATTTGTGTTGACTGCGAAAGCAATGCGCCCATGAGAGGACGCACCATGACTTCACTGCTCGATTGGCACTGTGATAAATGCCTGGCAAGCCCAAGTAATGTCTGGGCGCGTTTTGCGATTAGTTTCTGAAAATCCTTATCCGTCACTGTTGCCGAGACCATATTATTTTCATTTGTCCTTCTTTTTTAATGGAATTACTTCCGGCTCACCGAAATCCTTGGGTATCTTGAATTCAAAGAGCTCTTTATCGATACCTTTATTAATCCTGGGATTGAGAAACTTGATCTGGTAAATATCCTCTTCGGTCGTAACGGCAACAACTTTTGCCGGCATGCCCACCTTCTTATCAATCCAAAAATCTATATAAATATAATCATCTTTATAAATCGAAGTCGGCTTAACTTTCAAATGCACTTGAATAAAATTTTCCGACTCGGCCTTATTGGGCTCAACCAGCTCTACCTCAAACTGTTTTTTCAAGTCTTCGGTCTTGGTGAAGCCGAGCATCGGCAAGTTCCTGCTGGCCAGATCAAAGACATCCTCCGTTTCGTTCGGTTCTTCCGGTTCTGCTAATTGATAATACTTAACTTCTTTAATCTCATAGTCGAGGTGCATAAGCCAGATGCCTTCGAATTGATAATTTGGGCGACTTAGCCGTTTGCCGTCCATGACGATATACTGCAGAATGTATTTCTGTTCTTTTTCATCTTCCTGTTTCATGGTACTGAAATTTATCCTCATCGCGGATTTCCCGCCGGACTTCTCATAATACAGGACGCCTTTGTGCAGTGTTTCTGATTCGAGTAACGGCTGGATGAATTTATACTCAATCTGGCCCTGGTAGGACTTGAGCTGTGATGTCTTCTTGTTCAATTGCTCTAAGACCGCATCGACCGGTTCAGCTTTGGAATTATCCTGCTGCGTCTCTACACTTTCCTCGCATCCTGAAGCCCGGCAAGTCCCTGCTGTCCATATCAGCAGTAAGGTTGCTATTGCTATTATCTTTCCATTCATAAGAATATCCTGTTCTGTTCTATGCGCTATGTGCTGTTTTTGTTTGCAATAATCTCAAGTATTCCGCTAATGTTGTTAATGCAATAATCCGCATGTTCTGCGAATTTGTCCGCCTGATTATGGTTAGCCAGCAGCACCGCTACGGCACCTGCGGCTTTTGCACAGAGCAAATCGAACAGATAATCACCCACCAGCAGGGTTTCCTGTGGCTCTACAGCGAATTGCTGACACAATCGAAGGACCCCGAACGAATCGGGCTTGACAGGTCCGTCTTCCCGGCCGACAACTGCGTCGAACTTCAAACTGTGCTTGCGGGAGATAGCAAGGGCATTACTTCGCCTGTTACGCGTCAATATCCCTATATGAATCCCCGCTTTACGAAGGGCTGAAAGAGTCTGTCGGGCACCAGGATTGAGTTTGGATTCTGTAACTGCCTTTTGCTCGTGATAATGAAGTATTTTCTCGGTCTTTTTACGCTGTTGCGGCGTCATTTTCTCCATCGACTCCAGGACCGGCCCGGAATCTCTGGCTAAGCCAATTTCTTCCCGAATTGAGTCAAAGTCGAAATAAGGCTGGGTTATTGTCCCATCCAGGTCGAATATGACAGCTTTGATTGGCATTTTATGTCCCGTCGCTTTTTTTCCTGTTATTTCAGCCGGAGACAAAACCACCGCCTGAATACACATACGTTCACTGTTAATTTTCTGAATTATTTACGAAGCAGTTCAATAAAGTATCGGCCGGCCTGGCTGAAAATTTTACCCTTGCGAACAATTATGCCGGTTGGCCTGATAAAATTCTCATTTGAAAAGTCGATGGCCTTAATTGTCCCGATGCTGACTTCCTGAAGCAGTGCGCTCCGGGGCAGTATGCTTATCCCGGAATTTATTTCCACTGCGCGCTTAACGGTTTCGATATTATCAAATTCCATGACCGGGCGGATAACTACATTATAACGCTCCAATATACTGTCTATCCAGGCCCGCGTTGGGACGTCTTTCTCAAAAGTGATAAATCTTTCGAACTGCAATTGATGAATATCAATCTGTGATTCATGTGATAAGGGATGCTTCGGGCTGCAGGCCAGAACCAGCAGCTCATCCTCAAAGTCGTACACATCGAGCCTTTTGTCCCTTTTAGGAACAGCTACCATGCCAATATCGACATCACCGGATAAAACCAATTCATAAATTCTTGTGGCACTGAAATATTCGATATGGACATTGACATTCGGATATCTGACCATAAATTTCTTAACGTAGTCCGGTAACGTATGCATACCGATACTGTAAATAGCAGCTACGTTGATTCTGCTCACAGAGGTTTTTTGCAGGGTACTCAGCTCGTTCTTGAATTGTTCGTACCTTTCCAGCATATCCTTGGCGGCCTGATAAAGTAACTGACCCGCCTTTGTAAGCTCTATGGGTCTTTTCTTGCGGTTAATCAACTGGCTCTTGTGCGCAAGCTCCAGTTGGGCAAGCTGCTGCGAGATAGCAGACTGACTTAAAAGGTGTTTTTCAGCGGTACGTGAAAAGCTCCGCATATCCGCCAAATCGCAGAACACCTTTAACATTTCTATATGCATTATAAGCCATCCTAATAAAATGCTTGATTATAACTGTCTTATCCCACCCGGCTCTAATATGTTATTCTACCAGCTCAACTTTATCCTTTGCAAGACAATTGTACGCTTTTATCATTAGCTTAACTTATTCTGATAGTCTCAAAAAATATAACGTTTGGGCCTTGTCGAGAGTAGTCGAACAGAAGCATATTCTATTATCCAGAGCATTTATCGCCAGGATTGTAAATGCAATCACGGAAAATATTGTTATAATAGATTATGATGTTCCCTGCGGCAGGAATCAACAAGAGATACGAGATTAAATTTATGACTAATATTTTTAGAGTAATCGAAACTCTCATATTAGGTGCGATCTTTGGTTTTGTGCCGCTGGTTTTTTGCCTGCTGACAACAATGGTTATCGCCTCTATGCTGTTCGGGCCAAGAGTTCTTGGACCGTGGGTGTTGTGGTCGCTTGTTGCAGGGATAATTGTAGATGTCTTCTTACTGAAAAAATGTGTCAGGAATGCCTATCAAATGAGCAACAAGACGCTTGCTATTCTCTATTTATTCTATTCGGTAGTCGCCCTGGGCATGTGTATGGGCATACCTATAGGCAACTTCAGTCTGTGTATAGCCGCCGGTATTTACACTGCAAGAAGAATGCAGCTTTCAGGGGCCGACGGAGACATCAGCCGTCGATATTTCAAGAAGACGGCCGTGTTCTGTGCGGCTGTCATGGCTCTGATGTGCTGTTTGATAACACTGTGGGCCATCGCGGGCCAGATGATAGGTTCGAAATACGAAACGCCCTGGTTTTCATTTACCTTTACCATCCCCGTATTTACCGCCGTGGTCCTGACCGGCGGAGCCGTAGTAGTCCTGCTCCAATACTTCCTGACCAGTTCGGTTGCGAAGCTCGCCTTTAAGCTCCTGCCCGCAATCCGTGGCTCGTAAAGCGTCAAGCGTATATGTTGAATGGGTGGATAAGTTGGTGAGTAACGGAGTGGGCGCACATACGCATTAACGCATTCACAAAATTGACTCAAAAACCGTCTGGAAGCACATGTCCGATGCCTATCCGAACGGAAAACTCTGGCTCGTGCATCAAACTTTTATGAATGAACTATTGAACGCCATAGGTCAGAATTGGGTGAATGAAAAGGCCGTGGGCTATAATGAGACCTATTCCCTCTGCGACTACCCGAACCGGCGGCTGCACTACCTGTGGCTGGGCATGATGACGAAAATCCAGGGGCTGGGCCTCTATGAAAAGCAGAACCATACACAAGCAGACCTGCTCCATAAAACGCAGGCCGAGGAGCTGGGGACATACAACCGGACCTTAATGGAGTTTTTTACAAATAACATTGAGGACTATACTCTGCTCTGCAATCAAAACGACGTAATCAAGAAAGCACCAAAGGTGACACAAAAAGCGGCTCTGTCTTCTGCCCTTGAAACCATCGTTTACCTTCACAATGGATTCGGGCAAAGACAACCAGCCGGAGCATCACTGGAACTGGGTAATCTCAGCCTGTCGGACGGGGCTGTTTCTGTGCGATTTGTCCACCCCAATACAGCAGAAAGCTCGACTGCTCACGCCGGAATCGAGAACGGCAGTCTGATACTGACGTTGCCGGAATTCTATGAAAACCTTGCCATCTCAATCAAGGGCGGGTAATCGATGTGCGATGGACTTCGCTCGTGACTCGTTTCTCCCTACGGAGTAGTTTGTCCCTTCGATTTGCTCAGGGCAGGCTCTGAGTCCAACGTGACTTAGAAACGTCAGATTACATATTTTGCTATATTTTCCCATTTTTCTGTTGACTATCTACAGGATTTGTAGTAATCTTTATTTGTAAGTCACCATCGATGAGCATACGCGAGTGACAGGGAGATTGATTTCATAAGTCAGAGGAGATTGCCGCAGATCAACGTTTTCGTTTGAGTGTAATGAATGCCTTATAAGTCGTGTTTCATATTCTAAAAGGAGCTTTATTATGAAAAGTCTATCAAGCCTTCTATTGGCTATTGTCATTGCAGCTTCAATAGCAGCCGGAGCAAATGCACAGATAAAGAATGTCCTCTTGGAACAGCACACAGGTGCCTGGTGTGGCTGGTGCGTTGACGGAACTGTAAGGATGGACGAGATTCTCGCATTATACGGCGAACAGGTCATAGGCGTGAAAATTCACAGCGGCGACGCCATGGAAATTCCCGAACAGTCGCTGATCGCGTACACCCTGGGATTGACCGGATATCCCACGGGATCGGTTAACAGGAAGAATTTCGGGGGCTCGGTATTTTTGAGTCGAGGCGACTGGAAGAGTTCATGCGAATCTCAAATGCAACAAAAAGCAAAGGCCGAAGTCGATTGTTTTTATACATTGGACAAAGGCACTCGTACCGTAAGAATACAGGTTATGGCCAACATAGCCGAATCAATGGATTTCCCCGTCAAATTCAACGCCTACATAGTTGAAGATGACGTGACGGGCCAGGGCAGCGGTTACGACCAGAAAAATAATTATTCCGGCCGCCCCGGTTATGAGGGACATCCTTATTACAATCAACCCTCAACAATCGTCGGATACCATCACATGAAAGTAGTTCGCAAAATGATTGGCGGAGCCTGGGGCGTTGCAGATGGTCTGCCGGCATCGGTTCAGGCGGGTGACTTATACTCATGTGAATTCGAATCAGGGATTAATGAGGGATGGAACATTGATAATCTGCATTTTGTCGGAATCCTGCAGGCAAATGCCGGCGATAATAAAGAAATCATTAACAGCGCAATCGCAATCAAAGACGGCTCGCTCTTAAATAGAATTATCGATTCCAATACCCCGTCGGAAATGGCTCTGCCCTCAGGAACCGATGTCAGCAAAAATTATACATTGGAAAATGTCACTAATGCAGAGCAAACATACACGGTAACATTATCGACAACCGACAAAACTCCCGCAGACTGGTCCGCCGAATTCACGAGCGGTACTACTGGGCTCACCGCTTCCGGCACTGACCTGGCGACGGCTCAAATTGTTGTTGCCGCAAATTCAACCGTAGAGTTTTCATTAATCCTCAAAACCGGCCAGACATTGGGAGTCGGCGATGCCAAAGTGCTTCTCGAACTGGAAGGTACGCCTACGATTAAAAGATCGAGAATGATTTCCGCAATTTCAGCCGAAATCGAAAAAGTACTGCTTGAGACCGAATCCAGTTATTCGATACGGCCCTATATCAATACAACCGATCATAATGACATCATAACTCTTGACCCGGGTAGCTACCTTGATTTTGCGGATGACATGAATAATCTCAAGCTTGCCATCTGGAACAAAGGCCCCTCCGGCTCGCTTTCCACCGATGAAATTGATGTCATCAAAAACACGAAAAATGTAAGTAATTTCATCTGCGGCTGCTATGTTATTGGAGGGCTGGCTTCTAACAACAGTCTTGGCTATTTCGGACTGGAATGGATTGGCTGGAATTTGGAAGCAATCGGTTCGAGCGGAACTATCTGGATTTCAGGCCAGCAGGGTGACGTCATAACCGGCAGTTTGGGAGACAATATCAGAGGCCGACTGATTCAATACTATATCAATATGGTCAGAATCACCGACACGCTAAACGTATTCCCGATAATGCATTTCCAGAATAACGGAATTAGACAATACGGCAACTTCCTATTCTCCGTCAAGGCAGAGGACGCCATTTTTGGTATCAGATCAAACAGGAATAACACCAGAACAGTTCTTCTCGGCATATCTCCTTATGTTATCACCGATACAGGCACCCGCAGGACTTTAATAAACAATATTATCGACTGGCTTGTTGCTGATACAACAGATACAGGAACCGACGTAATATCAGAGGGCTTTGAAACGGGCGATTTTTCGAAACTGCCCTGGGAACGTTCCGGAGATGGCCATTGGACCATCATTTCCGGAGAAAAGAATTCCGGAACCCACAGCGCCCGGGCCGGTTATATCGAAGATGACCAGACTTCAACATTGGCAGTCACGCTTGATTGTAGTGATGGAGATATTAGCTTCTACTACAGAGTTTCGTCTGAATCAGGTTACGACTATTTAAGATTTTACATCGATGGCGTCAAGCAGGACGAGTGGTCGGGCGAGAAGGACTGGTCCCAGGTGTCTTTTCCCGTAAAGTCCGGCACGAGAACTCTTGAGTGGACCTATTCGAAGGACAGTTCGTCAGCCGCCGGCGAAGACACCGCTTGGATTGATGATATCGCGCTTGCGAGCGAATCCGGGCCGGTGGATGCCGATACGCTCACTGCAAGTGACCCTTTTCCGGCTGATGGTGGCATAATTTCTGATAGCTGGGTGAGCCTTAACTGGTCGGCCGGACCTACTGCAAAATCGCACGATGTGTACTTCAGTGAGAAGCTTGCCGATGTTCAAGACGGTGCAGCATTCGTGGGTAACCAGACCGCGACTTATTTCGTTGTCGGATTCCCGGGATTTCCCTGTCCGGATGGTCTCGTATCAGGCACAACATATTACTGGCGGATTGATGAGGTTGAGGCCGACGGTTCCACAGTGCATAAAGGTGATGTCTGGAGCTTTACTGCTCAATACTGATACCCGATTCTGGATATCGTAGCGTAGTCCCGGCCGCACCGCGCAAAAACCTGCATAGAGGGTACGACAAAATTGCGCGGTCAGTGCGCAAAATTAGGTAATCGACTGCGCAAGAATTGGCGTACTACTAATAACAAGACTATAAAAGAAACAACATTAGAAACTACAGCACCGCCTGCGCCTCCGCTGCCTAAAGGGGCTCCGGCGGTGCCGGCCATGCCCAATGAAGCGATTTCACGGGATACAAACACCGAAGCAACTCCCGGCAAATAAAAGGCTGCAAGCAGGATGCTCACGGCCCCAATTGAATAGCGTGTTATAAAGAAAAAGTGGGCCGGATCTGCGATACGCTGCGATATCCAGCATCGTGGCGCAGCCGGGGCAAACCGCAATACGAACAACTCTTGTGGGGGAAAAAGAAAGGGACTTCCTTATCGGCCTCAGCGGCCGGAATAGATTTGCGGCTCGCATCTCATATCCGCCTGTAAGAAGAAGAAGCATCCGTCCGGCCAAGGATACGAGCGAAAACTTTGGCTCAAATTGTTGGACAGGCGTTAGCGGTTATTTCTTTTTGGCTTTGGTTTTTTTCTTGGCTTTGGCCTTTTTTGTGGTTTTCTTGCCCGACCTGCAACCGCATGTTTTGCACATTTGCAAATCCTTTCATTTCCGGTGGCCGACGAAACATTTTCTGCTAAGAGAGATTGCTTCGCGGAGTTTATTCTGGGCGAACCCGTACGGGCTCGCAACGATATCGAAAGCAACTATATATTAATCGGCCGCCGGGGTGAAATTCAATCAGAAATTTTCCGTGGATAAAGGTGGGTCTGGCCGGGGCCGACACGATAAAAGGAGGGCTCAGTCATTGCTACAATATCGTACCGGTCTTTGTGGACACCTTTGGAGAGATATGCTCCGCTGAGGCACAAAGAAAGACCTAAACAACGGCGACAAAAAAAATTTGTACGCTGATTCGGCGGGAAATAATTTTCGGTTGACAAAATTCTGTTGGTCTTTAATAATAAAACAACGATTTTTGGCCGAAGTGGCGGAATTGGCAGACGCGCGGGATTCAAAATCCCGTCCTGGCAACAGGGTGAGGGTCCGAGTCCCTCCTTCGGCAGTACTCTTTTTTCTGATAGTTCCTTCAATAGGAATCAGCGGCGAATTTGCTCCCCCAAAATGGCCGTAAGGCCCTGCAAATAATATAGTTGCACTTCTTATACAATATTGTCTAAAATTAATTTTATTTTTCAAACTCATAATTATCTTCTTGACGAGGAAGTAGCCAATTTGATATAAATAATACAGTAAGATCTGTGTATTTTAGGTCTTAATGCAGGTAGGGTTTTTATAGTATTCGGAAATCTTCCGAGAGGCATAGAGCAACTAAGTACAGATAAGACCATCAAAGTTTTGCACATCGGAAAGAATATTTCCTTACTTTGTAAATCAACAGTTTATTTCTTAAAGGAAGGAGATAATTTAAAACGTAGGAAATAACTCTCGCTGATTTAAATGCAGTGAAGGGAAAAATTGTTATTGGTTGCTTTGCCGTGCTGGCAAAGTAAAAAACAGTTGTTGTTTCATTTTTTTAATGGAGGTTTATTATGACCAAGAAACTGACTCTTTTAACTCTGGTGTTGCTTCTTGTACTTGTTCTGCTTGCAGGTATGGCGAACGCAGACATCACTACAGACCTGATGGGATATTGGAAGCTTGATGGCAATGCCAACGACAGCTCCGGCAACAACTATCACGGTGAAGAGTTCGGGAACCCATCTTATGTGCCCGGCTTCATTGGCCAGGCACTGGATTGTGACGGCCCTGAGCAAAGCGTATACATTTCAGATATCACGGCAATAGTAGGTCTGGAAGAGGTTACCGTGTGCATGTGGGCTAAACCAGACCATTTTACAGCAGGTGAGGACCAGGTCATGTGGTTCGTGGATCAAGGCGGAGAGTACGGCAGAGTAAGATTTGGCATTAACGGCGATGAGTGGGAGTGGAGGCACGGAAGCAGCAGCGATAATATCAGTGGCCAAAATGTCGATTGTGATGACAACGGCGATAACCTTGTCGTAGGCGAGTGGAGCCATTTAGTCGGTACAAGAAAAAACAATGACAAGATTGAACTGTTCGTAAACGCAAAATCTGCGGAGCAAAAAGCTTTCGGCGTCGCAGGCATTGCTGAGTCTCAGACTTCGATTGGTGCAGAACGGCGAAGCCCCACGAGCGTAAGGACTCCCTTTGACGGCGTTATTGATGAGGTTCGCGTATATACCCGAGTTCTGTCTGCGGCCGACATACAAGAGCTTTTTATGTTTGCAGGCGAGTTGCCGACAGCCGCTTCCTATCCGGACCCGCCTGATGGACAAACAGATGTGCCGCGAGATGTGGTCCTTAGCTGGAAGCCGGGACTTTTCGCTAATACACATAATGTGTACTTTGGGACCGTTTTCAGCGACGTCAACGACGGCATCGGCGGCATTACACAGAGTGCCGGCAGTTATGCTCCGCCCCAACGCCTGGATTTCAGCACAACTTATTACTGGCGAGTCGATGAAGTCGGTGGCCCGCCCGATTTTACGGTTTACCAGGGTGCTGTCTGGAGCTTTACTACCGAACCGGTTGCTTATACTATTATGAACGTGACCGCCACAGCTTCCAGCAGCGATGAAGAAGGTAGAGGGCCTGAGAATACAGTCAACGGTTCGGGACTGGATGAGAGTGGCTTATTACACGGCAATTTAGGTGAAGGTAATATGTGGCTCAGCGGTATGACAGGACAGCAGCCGACCTGGATAGAATTTGAGTTCGACAAGGTCCACAAGCTCCATGAGATGTGGGTATGGAACTCCAATGAGAGTTTGGAAAAGATGATCGGTGTAGGATTCAAGGATGTTACCATTGAGTATTCACCCGATGGTATCGAATATGCTACATTGGGAACCACACATGAGTTCGCCCAGGCCCCTGGTGCGCTCGGCTATGCACACAATACCACTATTGATTTGAGTAGTGTTGTAGCAAAGTTTGTCAGGCTTACAGCTAACAGTAACTGGGGAGGCTTCTTTCCACAATATGGCCTGAGCGAGGTGCGCTTCTTTTATATACCTGTTCAAGCAAGAGAACCCGACCCGGATTCCGGCGCAACAGATGTGGATTTGGATGTGGTCCTTGGCTTCAGGGCGGGAAGAGATGCAGCTAAACATGATGTTTATATCAGCTCTGACGAGCAGGCTGTGATAGACGGTAATGCACCTGTTACCACTATTACAGAGACCAGTTATGATCCCCTGACCATCGATTTAGGCACTACTTACTACTGGCGGGTCGATGAGGTCAATGACGCCGAAACTCCCGCTAACTGGCAGGGGGATATATGGAGCTTCTCGACGCAGGAGTTTCTTGTTGTGGACGATTTCGAGGACTACAACGAGTTTGAGCCTTTCACCATATATAATACGTGGACTGATGGATACCAGAACGCAACAAACGGCTCGACCATAGGTTATATTCTGGGCAATCCTCAAGAGACTGAGATCGTCCATGGCGGCGAACAGTCGGTGCCGGTTATGTACGACAACAGCGCTGCGAGCTTTTCAGAGGTTTCGGTGAGTACCGATGCCCTTGCGATTGGCCGTGACTGGACCAAAGGCGGAGCTAAGACGTTGGCGCTGTGGTTCTATGGCGATCCGGCCAATGCTGTCACAGAGCAGATGTACGTTAAGATCAACGGTTCCAAGGTACTCTATAACGGCGATGCGGCTGATATTGGCAAACCAGGGTGGAAGCATTGGAATATCGAGCTTGCCGCTTTGGGCATCGATCCCGGCAATGTCACACAACTGAGTATCGGTTTTGAAAGGACAGGTGCATCCGGCGGCTCAGGTACTGTGTTAATTGACGATATCAGGCTGTATCCTTACAGCCCTGAGTTGATCACGCCGGCCGAGCCTAACAACGCCGCTCTGTTAGTGCATCTTGCCTTTGACGAGGGTTTCGGCAATACGGCGGGTGATAGCTCCGGCAATGGCAGAGACGGTGTTATCTCCGGCGCAACCTGGCAACCCGGCGGCTATGACGGAACAGCCCAGTGTCTGGATTTTGGCGGCGACGGTGACCACGTCATCAATCCCGACGCCAGTTACCTCAATGGCTTGAATGCTGTAACTTTCTGCGTCTGGGTGAAATCTGACCTGACCAACACCGATAAAGGCTTCATTGTATTCCAGGATCCAAGTGGTGGTGACAACAATGGGATGCGTTACGATGCGGCCGGCTCAACAGGCGGTGGCACGAATGTGTTGAAGATGTCTGTGGTTTCGACAGAGGGTAATCGGCAATTAGAGAGTTCCAACAACCTTCAGACTACCGAATGGCAGCACTGCGGACTGGTCTGGAGCAGCGGAGAGCAATTGAAGTTCTACGTCAACGGAATGCTGGACTCACCGACGGCCAACAGTGACGCCACGACCGGAATTACCGCGGACTTCCAGAAGATGATCATTGGCAAAGCTGGCAAGGATGACGGTGCCGGCGAGGGGTGGGACGGACTTATCGACGATGTGCGTATCTACGACTATGCTCTATCGGGTGCTGAGGTTGGGTGGCTTGCCGGCAGGACCAGGCCGTTTGATAAACCGTTTTGATATGCGTCAAGACGGTGTTTTGCTTGACGCTATCGTGATTACGGATGACGTTGATTAGACGACGTAGTCGGAATGAAAATCAGCTTTTATACGAGGCTGATTGGACTGCCGCTGGAGTTTGCCCCGCACTACGATGTGGAGCGGAAATAAGGTTTAGCGTCAATTCCGGGCCTATGCCGATTAATTCGACATAGGCCCGTGTTTTTTAGGGCAATAACGGGCGGATTGTACGTAAACCGTATGAAGGTTAAGCCGACTCAGGATTTTTGATGAAACTGCCTTGGAGGTATTTCAGCGGATAAAGCCATAATCTTCTTGACGTTACACCCGTTAATATGATATAAGTAAAACTATAGTGATGTGAGGATTTTCCGTCTTGAAGTGAATTTTTTATAGTTCAATTGTAATTGGCTGCCCACACTGGGCATCGTAGGGAAGGTGGTAATATCAAGTCGTAATTAATTGTTCCTAAATTATTAATTATTTTGAAGGAGGTTTATTATGTGTAGAAAATTGGTTTATTTAGTATCTTTTGTTTTCGTGCTGGGACTAGCCCGCAGCGCTTCGGCACTTGTTGTCGACGGCTTCCGGGAGTGGAATCAGAGGATCCAGTTGGCCTCCATAGGAGGTCTGGAGATCACGTCCACGGGACACGCCAAGTTTAACGACAGGGTGGATCAGGACGCCACTGACGTGACTATTCATCCTGGCGGCCTCCTCGAGACTCTCGACACCTACAAGCTCCCCGACGGGCATCCTGAACCCAAAATTACCAACGTCTACGTCTACGGCACCTGGAATGCTCGTGATATCCAGTCCTTCGGCGTAGAGCGTGAAGCCTATATTTACGTCGGTGCAAAAGGTGTATTAAACCTTGATAGTGGATATAACGATTCTGCTCCATCCTACAATGTACTGGCGTGGCTTGACGAGGCTCAACTCGGCGGCAGGTCGTTGTTGGTAGCCCCGGAGCTGGACCCGGAAGTTTGGTCCATAAAGATAGAAGATCTGGGCGGTGGCGCGTGCAGGATAACGGCCGTTGGACCGCCCCCGGCAATTGCCGGCATGCCCAGTCCGGATAATGGGGCAACAGATGTGCCCCGGGATGTGATCCTTAGCTGGTCGCCGGGAGCGCTTGCGCCCCCGGTCAATGGGCACAAAGTTTACTTTAGCGAAAGCTTTAACGACGTCAACGATGGCGTTGGTGGTGTCACACAGAGTGCAAACATTTTTATCCCTGATCCACGCCTTGATTTCGAGACCACGTACTACTGGCGCGTCGATGAGGTAAATGGCCCGCCGGACTATACGGTATTCAAAGGCGAAATCTGGAGTTTTACAACTGAGCCTTTTTCTCTTCCTGTAGAGAATATTAACGCCACGGCTTCCAGCAGCGTAGCAAATAAAGGGCCTGAAAATACCGTCAACGGTTCGGGACTGGATGAAAGTGGCTTACTACACGGCAATTTAGGTGAAGGTAATATGTGGCTGAGCAATCCGGACACAACTCAGTCGACATGGATACAATATGAATTCGACAAGGTTCACAAACTCCACGAGATGTGGGCATGGAACTCTAATGAGAGTTTGGAGCCATTGATTGGTTTAGGATTTAAAGATGTCACCATTGAGTATTCGCTCGACGGCACTGAATATGCAACATTGGGAACTACACATGAGTTCGCCCGGGCGCCCGGAACGCCCGGCTATGCACACAACACCGCTGTCGATTTTGGTGGTGCGGCAGCAAAGTTTGTCAGGCTTACCGCTAACAGCAACTGGGGAGGCTTCTTCCCTCAGTATGGCCTGAGCGAGGTACGCTTCTTCTCAATACCTGTTCAAGCAAGAGAGCCAGACCCGAATTCCGGCGCAACAGATGTGGAAATCGATGTAGTCCTTGGCTTCAGAGCGGGAAGAGAGGCGGCTAAGCACGATGTATATGTCAGCTCTGACGAGCAGGCTGTGATAGATGGTACTGCCTCTGTTAATACTGTAACCGAGGCGAGCTACGGTCCATTGTCCCTCGATTTAGGTACGGCTTACTACTGGCGGGTCGATGAGGTCAATGACGCCGAGACTCCCGCAACGTGGCAGGGCGACATCTGGAGCTTCTCGGCGCAGGAGTTTCTTGTTGTGGACGATTTCGAGGACTACAACGAGTTCGAGCCCTTCACGGTATATAATACGTGGACGGATGGATACCAGGACACGACAAACGGCTCGACTATAGGTTATGTGCTTGGCAATCCTCAAGAGACGGATAATGTTCACGGCGGCGAGCAGTCGGTACCGGTTATGTACGACAACAGCGCTGCGAGCTTTTCAGAGGTTGCTGTGAGTACTGATGCCCTTGCGATTGGCCGGAACTGGACCAAAGGCGGAGCTAAGACGCTGGTGATGTGGTTCCATGGCGATCCGGCCAATGCCGCCACAGAGCAGATGTATGTTAAGGTCAACGGTTCCAAGGTACTCTATAACGGCGATACCGCTGATATTGGCAGACCAAGGTGGAAGCAATGGAATATTGACCTTGCAGCTTTCAGTACTAATCTCGGCAATGTTACTCAACTGAGTATCGGTTTCGAAAGGACAAGTGCTTCCGGCGGCTCAGGTACAGTGTTAATTGACGACATCCGGCTTTATCGTGCGGCTCCTGAGGCTCTTGAGGAAGTATTCTTTGAGGCGGAAGCTGCTGAGACAATCACGCCGCCTATGCAGGTTTATGATGATCCTGCTGCTTCGGGGGGCCGGTACATAGCGCGAGCACCCGGCGACAACAGTGGCGACGCGCCCCCAGCCGAAGGTGTGGCCACTTACAGTGTTACGGTGCAGGGAGGGATCTATAAGATTATTGGCCGGGCATTTGCTGCTGATGGAAGCAATGACTCGTTCTGGCTCCGTATTCTGGATTCCACAGGTCAGATAGTGACCACTAACACCATTAACGACTCCAGTGGCTGGGTGAAGTGGAATGGCATCAATGACAATGACAATGTGCAGTGGCACTGGGAGGATGTCTTCAGCGATGACGATGGCGACCTCACTGTCCATTTCATGATGGCCACCGGTACATATACTCTGGAGATCGCCTATCGTGACGGCTGTAAGCTGGACGCTTTCGTGATTTCAAAGATTGACTAAAACGACGTTGCCGGCAGCGGGAATATGACTGAGGCCCTGATCAAGGGTATTATAACAGCTGGCGTTTATTCACCGGGGAAAGTCTTCGTAAACGATATCAGGGCCGGCCGGCTTGTAAGGAAATCCGTAAATATGACCCCTCGGCTAACAAATGAATTTAGGGCCGAAGGTCTCTATTTTGAACAATAAGGCCCTGTACCAAAATCGGGGCTGTATATGAAATTAATCAACCCTTTCGCCAGTATACCACCTGAGCGGCACATCGTCTCCCGTGGTTTCTTCAAGAGGAGTTACGTGACCGTCCAGCCACAGGATATTAGCCCGTCCCCCGGTTCTCTCGATTTCATTAGCTCTGATATTATGTCTGAAAATTTGCCGATACCATCGCTGACGACTGCCACCACTACTTTTTCGATAGCTGGTCAGATTCATAGCGCCGGGTGTATCATTATTATGAAAACTATCGCTGGTTCCACATTCGGGTCTTGGCTCAGCGTGGTCGGTACAGAAGATGAATTCTGAATGAGGTCGTATCGTCTCGGTATTCCGACCCCTGTTTTTCGAGTGATGATTCAGGCCATACGCTGCGTGCTGAATGACTGCGGAAGGATCGGGAAAATCACTATAATTGTATATTAATCCTTCGGGAGTACGTTGTAAGCTCGGACAGCCGAAGATCTTCGTTTCTTTGAGGTAATCTTTGTAGAAAAGAGCCCAATAAGTCCCGCCGCCGGAACCGGGTTTTCGATAAGTAAGGCCGTCTGACTCGAACCACAGAAATCCGTTGGCACTGCCCGTATTAGGTATTTTGCGTTCGAAGTCATCGAGGTACATTCGTACGGCCAATCCCACGTTCTTTAAATTTGATTTGCAAATGGTTTCTCGTGCCGTCTCCTTAATCTTTCGCATCGCGGGCAATAGAATTGACAGCAGCACGGCAATGATAGCAATCACCACCAACAGCTCTATCAACGTAAATCCACTTGTTTTGTGACCGGTAATACTTTTTCCACATCTCGACATTGGTTTACCTCCTATAATTTCTCCAAAACACAATAAACAATGTTTCGCAAGCCGATATTTCCGCAATACCGCAATTTAGAAGTGCTTCTATAAGAATAAATCTCCTTAGAAGATTAAAAGACTCTGTAGCCGACTCTCGCTCTCACTCTTCATATTAAAAAAGCCACTCGGCCAGTAACTGGAACTGGCTACCTATTTCCTTTCTCCATACAATTCTTCAACTGAATAATACATAGATTTTACTTTAATTTACCACATTGGCGAATTGACTTCAAGAAGAATTTGTCCATGATTTTTCATTTTAGCTCATTTTACGCTTCGAAATCCCAATTTCGTTATTCCATAATACCACATCTGATTCAAAATGCAAGGGCTCAGGCTGTTTTTCCGTAAAATTTTTTGTACGGAATCGCAAATTTTCGGGCGAAACAGCTCTTCGGAGCGGTTTTTCATGTTTATGGCCTTCGGGTGTACTTCGAGTACTACTGCCTGTGAAAAACCTGTTTTTTGAGAAATATCTGCCATCATCCTTTAATCCCGGATTTCCCAACTAGTGCGTGAAAAATAAACTGCGATTTGATAGTATAGAGCCTATGGAGACCACTCAAGCTTTTTTCGACCATTCTTTACGGGAGAACCCTATGGGTGAAGCACGCAAGGATGCTTTGAGACTCGATTTTGACCGCAAATTGAAGCTCGAATTTCATGGGACCAAGGTCACCAGTGATGCCGGACTATTGGCTTACCGGGAGTCCTTTTTTGTTTCTCACTTACATAATAGCCGAAACGGAGGAGATTGCAAGGAAATAATGATTGTAAATCATTATTTAAGATAAATTTACGTATTTCGCAGAAGGTATATTTACCTAAAATCAAGGAGGAAAGTCATGTCATTCCGAAATGCAGTACGAGTTGTTTGCACTATAGCACTTCTGGGTGCAAGCGTGTTTGGCCAGCAGCTGGATAGGACCCTCACGATCACGATCGGGGCCGAACGGCTGACAAAGACCCCGATTGACAAAAGAATCTACGGTGTCATGCTGGAACACCTCAGAGAGCGGGTAAACGTCTTGTGGGCCGAGTTGCTGCAGGATGCTTCGTTTGAGGCACAGCAAGAGCGCCTCCCCCAGAGCGAGCACTGGCCCGAACTGCATCCCTGGCGTTCCTTCGGAACGAACAAGGCGGCTTCCGTTAGGACCGTCTTTGCCTACAACATCATGAATGGGATGCACGCCAAGGTGATCTGGAACAGGAGCGAGCATCCTGTTGGCATCGCTCAGGACGGCGTACCCGTGAGGGCGGGAATAAGCTATCACTTCGAGGGATATCTCAAACCATCCGGGAGAAACCTCCATCCGAATCCGGCCCAGGTCACTATTGGCTTGTACGCCGATCCCGCTTTGCAGAAACCGTATGCCGAAGCAACTCTGGCCGTGAGAACCGCCAACTTCGAGAAGTATACGGGTGTTTTGACGGTGCCGGAAACCAACGAGAACGCTACGTTTGCGCTCGCTGTGGAGCCCAATAGCTCCGTGGCGGTGGACTTTGTCTCCCTCATGCCCGCCGACAACCTGTCCGGCTGGCGAGCAGACGTGGTGGCAGCGATCAAGTATCTGGGGGTAACCAGCTTTCGCTATCCCGGCGGTTGTTTTACCAGCTTCGTTGATTGGGAGACCATGGTGGGTCCCCCGGAGTTGCGGCTCCCTTTCACCAATCGGTACTGGGGAGGGCTGGAGCCGAATCGTCTAGGCACCGACGAATTCTTACGGCTGATGGAAATTGTGGGCGGCGAGCCGTTGCTGGTGGCCAATCTCATCAGCGGATCTCCGGAGCGGGCTGCCGGATGGGTGGAGTACTGCAATGGCAATGAACGGACGCATTACGGCCGCATGCGCGCGCGGAACGGGCATCCCAAACCCTATGGGGTGAAGTATTGGGAACTGGACCAAGAAGTGTGGCGGCGTTTTTCGGCGGTGCAATACGCCGAGCAGTGCCGGCTATACGCGAAGGCGATGCGAGCTGTGGACCCGACCATCCAGCTCCTGGCCATGGCCTGCTGGAACGACGAGGAGCTTTCGCTGCTGGTCGAACGGGTGGCGCCGTTTATTGACTTCATGGCGGTGCGCACAGTGGACAAGAATGAGCTGGCGAAGTTACAGGCTGTGGCGGACAGGTACAGCAGGCCGGACCACCGTCTTCTCATCGCCTCGACAGAATGGTACAACAAGTTCCGGAAGGTGCCCTGGACTCGTTTTGATGAGAAACTAAGGGGCTTGCGGGGACAAGCTCTGGAGAGCGCCCGCTCGTTTCAGGAATTCCAGCGCAGGTCCGACCACGTCCGGATGGCCATGTTACCCAGCCTGAGTTCCGACAAGGACAGGGGCCCCCTCAATGTCGGGAAGGCAGGGATTGTTTACACCCCGAACGGGCGGGTCTTCAAACTGATGTCGGACATTCGGGGCAGGGTGGTTCGAACTGCGGTAAAGGGCGGGACTGGCAAAGAGAAGCTGGACGTCAATGCGGTGGTGGATGAGGACGCCAAGCGTCTGGTCTGCACTTTGGTCCATGGAGACGGGGTGGAAATCCTTGTCCGCGTGGATCTGCGGGCTTGGAAGCAGACTCGGCCCTCGGGGACGATAATATGGCTTTCGTCGGGCGACCTGGAAAACCTGTTGGATTTCCGAGGCCCAGAGTCAGTGCCGCAGAAAGAAATGAGCATTACAGGAGACGGGGGCGTATTTACCATCGCAGTTCCGCCGTACTCTGTCAGCAAGGTTGTTATAGCGCTGGAGTGAATTCTGGCTGGGCTTACCGTCGCAACCGGATGTGTTGCAAACGGTATCGGTCGGATCTGGTTTAATAGAGGTTGTACGGGCCATGGAAAATTTTCCATTTTTTTATGAGGCCGAGCCCAGTTTATGGCCGGGGCCGACTGTGTATAGCCGTTTTTTCGGGTCGATATTAGTATGAGAGCAGACTACTGTTCCGACAAAGATTATATGGTCACCGACAGGCATCTGCGATTCGAGCGTGCATTCGAAGTTAGCAACGGCGTCAGCTAACAGGACCGAGTCGATTGATTTTGCCGGGGCTGTTTCGCAGGCGAACTCGGCGAACTTATCGATGTCCCGGCCTGACTTTGAGCCGAAGAATAAGGCCGCATCGGCCATCTCCGAGGAGGGGAACGCAATAGTAAAGCATTTTGAGTGCGTAATTGTATCGACTGAATAATGCTTCTTTGCGACAGCTATCGCCATCATCGGTGGATTGCCGGATACAATCATCGTCCAGCCTAACGTGACAGGATTGGCACGGCCGGCCCGGTCCCTGGCGATGGCTATTACCACCTGCTCGGGATACTTCGTTTTTATCGCATCGGAATATTCAACCTGTTTTTGCATTGCTTTTCTCCATAACTGGTTTTATATTTGCCAAAGAATAGTTATCGATAAAATTATAAATCTTCAGGTTAACTCTAACAAGGAGAAAAAAGTGAGCACAATTGGCTTTGTCGGCAGCGGGAATATGGCTGAGGCCCTGATCAAAGGTATCATAACAGCCAGCATTTATTCACCGTCAGAGGTTTTCGTAGGCGATATCAGGTCCGAACGGCTTGAGTTCCTCGCTCAGAAGTATAGTGTTGTTCCGATTCGGAGCAATGCTGAATTAGCGGCGAAAGTTGAAACTGTCGTCTTAAGTATCAAGCCTCAGAATATGACCGATGCTTTAGAGAGCATAAAAGGAACTGCCGCTGCCGGGGCACTCATTATTTCCATAGCCGCAGGAGTAAAGGTCGCAAATATTGCCGCCGTCCTGGGTGATGTTGCGATCGTCCGTGTTATGCCCAACACGCCGGCCTTGATTGGCGAAGGAGCCAGTGCATTATTTGCAAATGAAAAAGCAAAGCCGATGCTCGATAAGGCGATGGCAATATTTTCAGCAGTGGGCAGGGCGGTTGTGGTCGAAGATGAGGATTTGATTGACGCCGTGACAGCGGTCAGCGGCAGCGGGCCTGCTTATTATTTCCTTCTAATGGAGGAGATGATAAATGCAGGTGTCAAATTAGGTCTGCCGAAGGATGTGGCGAAAGATCTGGTTCTGCAGACCGCAAAGGGCGCAGGCCTGCTTGCGGTTGAAGCTGACAAGAATGACGAAAGTCCCTCAGTTCTTCGTCAAAAGGTTACCTCGCCGGGCGGAACAACCGAAGCAGCGCTGAAAGTTCTTGCTGCAAAAAACTTCAGCCAGTTGATAAACGATGCTTTAACGGCAGCTTGTGACAGAAGCAGGGAGCTTTCAGGTTGATTCATTCGATGATAATTGCCTCGACAGGGCATTCTTCGGCAGCCTGCTCGACGGCTTCCTCGTGCTCGGCAGGGACTTCATCAACAATTACCTGAGCCGTTTCGTCGCCTAACTCGAAAACTTCAGGACAGGTATCAACACAAAGCTCGCAGGCTGTGCACGTATCTTCAATTCTCACTCTCATAGTAACACTCCTTCTGAGCCCTGAGATTCTTAGCACATGGTCGAATGGCTCAGGATAACAATTGGTAGATCGTTATATTTGCTTCTGTTATATATCTTTTAGCCGACGGAATTCAATCGCGCTGACAATAGCCTGCGTAAAAGAATTTGTCAAATCAAAATGTTTTTGTGGAAAATTATTTTTTTTGCTGCTATACTGACGGCTTATCGGCTAATAAAGTCAATAATCAATGATCAATTTTATGGCCGGGTCCCATGCAGACCGAGACCGCGAACCTGGTCAGGCGGGGAACCGAGCAGCCATAAGCGTGTAGCTTGGTTGTGCTGTGGGTAAACCCGGCCATCTTTTTGTAATTGACTGTTTTCTATTTACAATTGAATATTAAAAAATGGACGCAGATGATCTTAAAGACAGAACGAAAGACTTTGCGCACCGTTGTGTTAAATTGGCCCTGGCTTTGCCTAAGACAGCCCTGGGTAGTCATATCAAAGGCCAACTTATAAGATGCTCAACATCAGTGGCGGCAAATTATAGATCTGTTTGCATTGCCCAATCGAAACCAGCCTTTGTGTCGAAGTTGAGCATAACAATAGAGGAGGCTGATGAGGCATGTTTTTGGATGGATTTTGTTATCGATGAGCAATTATTACAGAAAGAAAAAGTTCTTCCGCTATTGCAGGAAGGCCGCGAATTGACTTCTATCCTTGTATCTTCGAGGAAAACTGCCCGCGGACTCAGTGAAAAATCGTAATGATAATTAATTTCAAATAGTCAATAGACAATTGTAAATAGAAAATGGCTTATACTGTACTTGCAAGAAAATACAGGTCGCAAACATTCGACGATGTCATCGGGCAGGATCCTATCTCGCAGACGCTCAAAAACGCGATAAAGACCGGCAGGGTTGCACACGCTTATCTTTTTACAGGCACTCGCGGGGTGGGTAAAACCACTATTGCAAGAGTGCTGGCAAAAGCACTTAACTGCCTTGCCTTCAGTGAGCCGACCACCGAGCCATGCTGTAAGTGCGACAGTTGCCTTGCGGTCAATGTTGGTGAGGATATCGACGTCATCGAGATTGACGGAGCGACAAATAACGGAGTGGAGCAGGTTCGCGAGCTTCGTCAGAACGCCATCTATCGGCCGGCTCGTGCCCGGTTCAAAATATATATCATTGACGAAGTCCATATGCTTTCTGTCTCGGCTTTTAATGCACTATTAAAAATACTGGAAGAACCGCCCAGTCACGTGAAGTTTATATTCGCTACCACCGAGCCGAACAAGGTCATCGCGACGATTCAATCTCGGTGCCAGCGATTCGATTTCAGCAATATCGGTCCGGCCGCAATAGCTGGGCAGCTAAAATTGGTACTTAAGCAGGAAAAGATAAAATACGAAGAGGATTTGGTCCTGCCATTAGCGAGAATGGCAAACGGCTCGATGAGAGACGGCCTTAGCCTGTTAGACAGGCTGATAAGTACCGGCGTCGAGCCCTTGAGCGTTTCTCTGCTTGAGCAGTTTCTGGGACAGCCGAACAGCGAAAAAATCTGGAATCTCATAGGTCAAATCGGCGACGGCGACTCTGCCGGGACGCTTGCCGCGATAGAGGGCTTAATCAATACCGGTATAAGTGAGGTCCAGGTAGTGGATTCGCTTATTGATTATATGCGCGATTTGATGGTCATCAAATCCACGGGACCTGATAGTCAGCTCGTGATTCTGAACGACCAGCAGCGAAAGCGAGCCGGCGAGCTGGCTGAGAAGTTTGATGTCGCGGCGCTGATATACAACATCGCAGCGCTGGAAAAGCTGCGATGGGCCGTCAAGAACAGCGATACGAGCAGGGCGCTTCTGGAGGCATCACTGTTGCGATTTGCCTTGAGCGAACATTTCCTGAATGTTGATGAGCTTATCTCGCGTTTGAAAGGCGGCTCGGCAACTATAGTTAAAAAAAAAGCCCAGCGAGCGATAAATAGCCCTCGCTCCCCCGAACCTCTCGCCACAAGCCACGAACCTCTCGCCACAAGCCCCGAACCACGAGCCACAAGCCCCGAACCTCTCGCCACAAGCCCCGAACCACCAGACATACAGTCAATCAGAGACAACTGGCAGAGTATTTTAAGACTTATTACCACCAGGCTCGGGCCTGGCACTGGCGGATTGTTAAGCTCAGCAGTGCCGGCTCGATTTGAGGATGGCGTGTTGACACTTGAGTTCGGGCCATCGGCTCAAGTACAGAGAAGAATGTGCGAAGGTAACGGCCGATTGGAACTCATACAGACTTTGTTAAGCGAGCAATTTTCAACGCCTGTGACATTGAAGCTTAAAATGGGCGCCGAAGAACAAACAGCAGCCAGGCCTGTTGTAGCTAAGCCAAGAACCAGCAGCCGAAAGAGAAACGAGCTAATCAACGATCCGGCCGTCAAAACAGTCCTGTTGGGCCTCGACGCAACAATAACGAACGTAGAGGAAGATTAATTGGATATAGTTTGCTGGATGTTTTGGTTAAAGACTCAAGCGCAATTTGGGGGTAGCTTGTTGCAGAGTATATGTGGTAGAATGGATTTACGCTCCCAGCTTGGGCGGTGAAAAGTTTGTACCTGATAGAGCAGATGTTTTATTGATAAAACAAATTATGAGCAGTGCATATACAGAGAGTTTGAATAGACTAATCGAAGAGTTCGGCAAGCTGCCGGGAGTTGGGCCCAAGACGGCTGAGAGGTTGGCTTTTTATATATTGAAGGCCGGGCCGGCCGAGGCCATGGCGCTGGCCGAGGCAATCCGGGATGTTAAGAACAAGATCAAAAGCTGTGAAACCTGCCACAATCTCTCTGAAGATACCATTTGCCAAATCTGCTCGGACCCGCGTCGGGATAAGAGCTTGATTTGTATTGTGGAACAGCCCAAAGATGTTATAAGTCTTGAGAAAACAGGAACGTGCAAATGGGTCTATCATGTTCTCGGGGGTCATATCGCGCCGCTTGATGGAATTGAGCCGGGTGATCTAACGATAGAGCATCTCGTCGGAAGGGTACGTACGGGTGATGTAAAAGAGGTGATAATGGCGACAAATCCTAATATGGCCGGCGACGGTACAGCACTTTATATAAGCTCGCTGCTGAGAGCCACCGGTGTGAAAATTACTCGGTTGGCAAGGGGACTTCCTACCGGCAGCACTATAGAGTATGCGAGCGGCAAAATACTTACCGATGCTATAATCGGCAGGCGGGAATTAGAATAATTTTATCCTCTGTCTGTAAAGTTTGTCAATTGCCACTCAAATCTTGACGAAATCCCCTATTGCATCTATGATATTAAGGTAACGGCTGAATTAGTTTGTCATAATAAAGAATTTTTCAGGGTTTTATTATGAAGCTGGAAATGAGAGGACAGATGCGGATGGAGCAGAGAATGAAGCTCGCTCCGCATATGATTCAATCGATGGAAATTCTCCAGCTTCCGATCCTTGCCCTTCAGGAAAGAATAGAACAGGAGCTTAACAGCAATCCACTTCTCGAGATGGCTGAGCCTGAAAATCCCGAAGATATCGAATCTATCCAGGAGCAGCCTCAGGAAGATATAGACGACAAAGACCTGGTTGTCGGCACGGACAACAACAAAGCCGAAGATTTCGAGCGTCTTGACAGTCTTGGCGATGGTTTCAGAGACTATATGGATCAGGATGTTTCTTTGCGGAGGCGCGTAAGGACTGATGAGCCGGATAGAAAACTGGAGGCGCTGAAAAATACTGCCGCTTTACCTCAGTCACTGCACGATTATTTAGCAGAGCAGTGGCGATTCGTAGACGCCAAAGAGCCTGTAAAAAAGGCCGGCAATATGATTATAGACTACATCGATGACAGGGGGTATTTGACTGTAAGATTAGAGCAGTTGCATAACAAGGACAGGGGGGATTTCAACGTAGATGATTTGAAGCAGGCGCTGGAGCTTGTCCAGCAATTAGAACCTGCAGGCGTCGGTGCACGCGACCTGAGTGAGTGCCTGCTAATCCAGATGGCCCAGAGCAGTGAGGATATGGGCCTTGAATCTCGTCTTGTTGCCGAGCATATGGATGAGCTGCTTGAGAATCATTTGCCGGACATTGCTAAAAAAATGAATTGCAGCATTGAGACAATCAATCGGGCCATTGAGCGTTTGAGCAAACTTGACACCTCGCCGGGTCTGCAAATTGGTCGAGACCAAAATCATCCTATCACTCCGGATGTAATAGTAGAATCAGCGGATAATGCAGACCAGTATTCCATTCGATTGACTGATTCTGATTTGCCGCACTTGAAGTTAAATGACTACTATGCACAAATGTCCAAAGATGACCGGGTAAGTGAAAAAACGAGAAAGTTTTTGCAGGAAAATCTGCGCTCTGCTCAATGGATTATGGATGCGATAGAACAGCGAAAGAGTACTCTGCTTAAGGTAACAAGGGCAGTGGTAAAGTATCAAAAAGATTTTTTTGAAAAGGGTCAACTGCATCTTCGTCCTCTTCCGATGTCAAAAGTCGCGGAGGAGGTTGGAGTGCATATAGCTACTGTTTCGAGAGCCGTTGCCGGCAAATACATCCAATGCTCCCGTGGGATTTTATCGCTGCGTAAATTCTTTAGCGGCGGCAGGGAAGATATTAATGGTCTGGGGCATAGCTGGGAGGCTATAAGGGCTAAACTGCAACAGATTATTGATGTAGAGGACAAGGCCAAGCCTTTAAGTGACGACCTGATACGCGAGAAGTTATTAGAAGCCGGCATTGAAAAATTAGCAAGACGAACCGTAGCAAAGTACCGCAAGCTCCTGAACATCCCCGCAGCAAGGTTCAGAAAAAAATATTAGTGTCGCTGCATTTTTTGTTTGACTAAAAAAGTTTTTCGGTTTAAAATAGTTCGATATATGACGAAGTATAGAAGTATATTATGCGGAACATAATAAATATCACAAAGGCTTTGTCTGATGAAAACAGGGTCCGGGCCTTAATGATGCTCTTTCAGGGCGAGCTTTGTGTGTGCCAACTGATTCAAATGCTCGGACTCGCTCCGTCGACGGTCTCA